>Ga0307512_10001294_pt1 | contig 35876 bp, 21 predicted proteins | sample 14_EM_MG_FD_200267 | JGI IMG/M metagenome (GOLD analysis project Ga0307512, IMG submission 200267) | Populus trichocarpa ectomycorrhiza microbial communities from riparian zone in the Pacific Northwest, United States - 14_EM | ecosystem: Host-associated > Plants > Roots > Unclassified | place... | reverse complement strand
TCGCTAAGGTCTTTTTCGTATGATCATTCAGGGTAAGCATATCATCCAGCCATACCCCCAACCATCTTGTCGCTTCTTTATTATACGAAACCTCATGATTCCCAACCCTTACTCGGGCGTTCATCTTCGGTTCCTTATTCTTTCTTCGTCGAGTAAACAACATCGCTTCCGTTTTTTCGATGTCAAACTGACAGGCATTCTTCTTTGCCCAAATTGTCGTTTCCGCAGCACATCTCTCTAGTCGTTGTGTGCATTCCCCCACATCCTCACCTTCTACCACCCATGCCACATCATCAACAAAAGATATACCCTCACTTCCACACTCTTCTTCTTTCTTCTCAACTTGGCCGAACAACCCCGAAAGGTATATGACGAAAAGTACTGGCGATACTGGCGACCCCTGCGGAACTCCTGTTTCCACATCCATACTATCTCCCTCCTTTCCGTCCATCGACATTATCACTTTTCTATCTTCCATGAAGCTTTCCACCCACCTAACCAGGTCGGCTTCAAACCCCATTTCTTCCATTCTTTTTATCAAGTTCCCCTTTGCAACATGTGGAAAGGCTCCCTTAACATCCATCAACAGCACTGCCGCGGTATTCCCCCTCCCCCACTCTTCTTCAACTCTTTTCATTAACCTTCCAACCGCGTCTATTGCTGACCTTCTCTTTCTGCATCCAAACTGTCCATCATGAAGTAACCTCCTTCGCTCACACTCCTCTGCTATTGCGTTGGCTGCCACCTTCTCAACCACTTTTCCGAGACAATTCAACAACGTAATCACCCTATATGCCTTGGCGACTCCGTAATCTGGCTTATTCGGCTTCGGTATAACCACCCCCTTCGCCTCCTTCCACACTCGAGGGTGTACTCCTAACCTAAATGACACTTTGACAACATTAATTATTCTCTGGGGATCCCAATCCCACAGTAATCGTATTGCCTTAAAACCCAGCCTATCTGGGCCAGGTGCCTTTTGAACCGACTGATTGAATACAGCCTCTCGGATATCCTCGTCAGTAATCTTTTTCCACATTTCTCCTCCCTCTTCTTGGGCCTTTCTCTCCACACCCTTCAAAGGTTTCGGAAACGCTTCTTCCTTTATCAACTCTGCCTTATCCTCCCAGGACTCCGCCACCTCCCCAGTCCTAGATCTCAAAGTCTTTGTCGTTTGTTGTCCGCCTGGTTTCGTATATCTCAACGCCTGCCAAACTTGGTCTCTTGTGGCCGAAGTTAAAAACTTCCTCCACATCTCTGTTTTTGATTGTCGGATCATTCTTCTCAGGTTGCTTCGCTGCTTCTTAACTTGTTGCTGCGACGCTTCCCCTTTCTTTCGAGCTCTTTTTATCGATCCTAAAATCTTCCGGTTTTCCGCAATTTCCGCCGTCCACCACCTCTTAGATCTTGCGCAAACCTTAATCTTTTTGCAGCACCTATTAAGATGATTAACGAAATTCCGCTGTATCCACTCAGCTTCCTTCTGTAAATCCTCTTCACTGCTCTTCTCATCCAAAACGGGTCTCTTTAGGCTCTTATCCTTCCATTCTTTTTGTGCTTTTTTATAATTTTCTTCCTCCTCCTTCGATTTAAGCCCATCGATATCCCATCCAGTAATTTTTCGTGACACTTTGGCTCCCTCCCCTTCGTCCCATCTTAACTGGGCACACACAATCGCGTGATCCGAAGTAGTTGCCAAATCTGTTGAAATCTCTAATCTATCAGCCATCGATGCTTTAGTTATAAAGAAATCAATAAGCGATCCCGAAGTTTCGCCCTTTCTCGTATTCGAATGGGTTTCTTCCCCGTCCGTAACGTCGATCAAGTCGTACTCATCCATAAGATTTTCCAAAAAGTTCGCATCTCGTTTTGGTGGGCACTGAGGGTCCCATCTATCACTGTGAGCATTCCAATCTCCTCCCAAGAGAATCTTTTCCTGCTCCATAATCTCTCTCCATCTTGCTGTCTGTGCCGGTCTGCCTTGACTTCTCACCCCCCCCTCCTGTCTCAGCTGATCGTACACATTCACCAATCTCATCTTTCTACCCGACGGGTATCTTATATCAAACACCTGTACATCTCCATCTCCCCCCTTATCCACTTCCGAAAATTCCAGGTATGTATCTCTTCTTACTGCTGTCATCGTTCTTCCTCCTCTGATCAGCCTAACTAGGAATGAGTACGAGCGAGGGTAAATAGATAACTATGCAAGGAATGGGATTCGTGAGACTGCAACATGCTCTCATCCCCAGAGTTTTGTCGTCACTCGTAAACTGCCCAGATGATCTACGAGCGCAATAAGAAACGCAGAGCAGACATATCCGTTACGCTTGACAATAAAACGAGGCAACTCATAATATTTGCATCATAAGCCAGTCTTTCGAAGAAAAAAAAAGCAAAAGGCCGCCGCAGATAGCACAACACAACACAACTAAGAACATGGTGCAGGTCTATAAGTGACCAAATCCAATATCATTGACGTTACAAAAAAGCCTAGTACAAAACTCCAGCCAAGTTTGAAATGTAGCGACCATCCTACCATTTCTCCGAGCCTTTAACCACCAAAACCGTACAAGGTACGTCCCTGGCGCTTGAGAGCGTAGACAACATCCAGGGAGGTGACAGTCTTACGCTTGGCGTGCTCGGTGTAGGTGACAGCGTCACGGATGACACCCTCAAGGAAGGTCTTAAGGACACCACGGGTCTCTTCGTAAATCACTGTTTCATTTCCATTAACGCCAATCCTTGTACGGAAAATATGGCGATAGAACTTACTGGCAGAGATACGCTTGACACCGCCACGACGAGCGAGACGACGGATAGCAGGCTTAGTGATACCCTGGATATTGTCACGAAGAATCTTGCGGTGACGCTTGGCACCACCCTTTCCAAGACCTTTGCCGCCCTTGCCGCCTATTCAGATGGTATGTGATTAACATGCTCGACAGAAGTAATAAGTGAGAGGAAGGAAGGGGCAATGAATGGTTGTGGTTGTAGTTGTGATCGTGGTGGCGGATGATCAAACGCGGTCGCGATATGAGGCAGCAAACAACTCATGACGCGACAACTGATCATAAGCCACCATCGCCATCAACCACGCGAAGCGAGATCAATCGCGAATAAAAGAAAATAGAAACAAAAAGAGAGAAAAAACTCACGTCCAGTCATGATGCTAGAAGGTTAGTAGTGATTGTTTTGTGAGGGGTGTGTCGTGAAAAGTTCAGATTGTTGTGGTGGTCGTAAGCGGGTGTTGTTGGCGTGGGTGGATGAATGAGGAGAAGCTGAGAGAAGGGGAGAAGGTATTTATATGGCAAAAGGACAGACGACGGATCAGCTGTGCTGTGCTGCGCAAGGGCCGAGAGTGGACAGCATTGCAACCTTGCCGAACACCAAAAAGCTGCCCCCCAAACACGCCTACTTTTCGGCCCCAAGTTTGTATGGGGTTTGAGGTGCTCCTTCGGTGTGCCTGGAGCTGTCCGGCAACCGACTGACTTTGGCGCCGTTTCGGGGCTTGGCGTCAACCATCAGAGGAACACCAAAAAGCACAGTACCTAAGCAGCAACCACGATATGAACCTGTTCGTAAATGGTATAATTGAAGCGGCATCTAATTCTATCGAGGTATATAACATAAAAGAACGAAACAAATCTACTTGCTGGAGTATCTACCTGAACAAAATCAACGAGGCACAATGGAGGGAATACTTCCTCAAATATTTGCTGTCGAAAGCCTGCCGTTATTTCCCAATACAACCTGCCCCCCCGTAGCATTGTAACATCCTCAGATCCCAAATTCTCAGATCCTCAATCCTCAGATCCTCAAGCCCCCATGTACTTACAGTCAGTTTCAGCGATTGTCGGGGTTGTGAGTATCAGCCGGGACCCTTCTCCCGGCCCCAACCTGCGACCCCAGTAAGCTATAATCCATCCCTAAAATTATTGCTGGTTGTTTTTGCGACCTCTCTTTCTTTTTCTAACTCTCCAATTGGCCTATTGTTTTCATCCCTCACATCCTTTTCAACCAAATTCTTCAGGAAGTCCTCGGTATAGTTTCGAATCAAGATATGGATGTGCTCAACACTGCGCACACTCTGAATACCCGCCCAATTCTTGAACCATAATACATTGCCTTCTCCAAGATGTTGCGAGAAAGTATCATAAACAAACTTTTCAAGAATCTCCCGAGCTTCGGGAGTGAGATCATCATCGCCTGGCCGCGTCGGAATTAGGGACTTAGTCCAGGCGACAAGGTGGAGAATACCAGGAGCATTGCCGTAGGGCCAGTCGTTAACCAGGATCTTAGTATCCTCTGTTCACCGACTCGTTAGTAGCTGAAGGGCAGAACATCGATCCAATTGTGGCTAACTACCTGGTTCAGCATACGGTGTTTGGTTCTTGCACTTCAGGTCTGTCCAACCTAGCCGCTCCTTCAAAACGAAGGCTTGAATCGAGCCGTACCGCTTTCGTGTTCCATGAGACCACGCGATGTAGCGCCTGAGGTCAGATGGTACGCGCTTGAGATCTTCGAGGCGGTTGTCCTCTGTCGAGCTATCAGCCTGGTTCTTTTTAAGAATTCTCAAAACCAACCGATGATCAGTTTTAAATCTTCCCATGTCTGCAGCTTGTATTCTTCATCTCTCAGCGCCAGTTGCAGTTGGTCCTTCTCCGTAAGCTGGTATCCATCGTGCAACGCCTCGGCTAACTTATCAGCTCCATCTCCACTGGTGGCGGCGGTGTCAAGAGGTTTTGTCATTGTGAACTGTCTAGAGTATCTGGAAACGAACGGAAGACGGAAGATCCTTGAAAAAATAGAGTGAAGCGCACCGCAGCTCGGGCCGTACGGTGATAACCGGCGTAGAGCACGTAGATACGTGGTGGTGGCTTATCGCGGAGACTTTTTGTAGAGGTATTACTCTAACTATCCTCGGTCGAGAGGTCAATCACTCGGAAACCGAACAACCCTAGCCCTATCGCCCGAAAAGGCAAAGATTGGTTGAGTTCGCAACCAAAATGTCCGCCAGTGTTTTTGTGATGATACCAGTACTCTCGGACCACAACAGCCCTCAACATCACTCACCACAGCCTTCTCCCGGCTACATATTCCTCAACCTTCCCCCGTCTTCTCCTTTCCTTTCTTCCTTTTGCTCTCTCGTCTCAAACGCCACAAGATACTTCACTCGCCGACATGGTCCCAAAGCAAAGCCTACTCAGCACTCCGCTGCACGGAATCTACATCCCTGCTGGTCTTCTCGTCCTCGGTGTTGCAATAATCGACAAGAACTATGTACCGCACGCAATTGGCCTTGCCATACTTTTGAGCGTATTCAAAGTGGCCCGAGGAAGTAAGTGGCGAATGCGTATTCTTCTGTCTAGTTTATGAAGCTAATGCGATTTCTAGAGCCCACTAAAGTCCTTAAGCCTGATGAGTTTCAGGAGTTTGAGCTGGTGGATAAAACCGTAATCTCACACAATGTTGCGATGTAACTACACTTCATATCAACTTAGCTTGGTTGTTAATATAACTGATAGCTACAAATTCAACCTTCCCCGACCAAATAGCATCCTCGGACTGCCAATTGGCCAGCATGTCTCCATCGCCGCCAACATCGATGGTAAAGAAATTGTTCGCTCCTACACCCCTACTTCATCTGACGCAGACCTCGGCCATTTCAACCTTCTGGTCAAGTCTTACCCCACCGGAAATATCTCCAAATACCTTGCCAACTTGAAGATCGGGCAGACCATCCGTGCGAGAGGTCCCAAAGGCCAATTTGTTTACACTCCCAACATGGTCCGGGCTTTTGCTATGATTGCTGGTGGAACCGGAATCACTCCTATGCTTCAAATCGTGCGCGCCATCACCGAAAACCCCGAGGACAAGACTGAGATCGATTTGATCTTTGCCAATGTGAACAAGGAGGACATCTTACTGAAGGAGGACTTGGATGAACTTGCCGAGAAGCACTCCAACTTCCGTGTTCACTATGTGTTGAACAACCCTCCAGAGGGATGGACGGGTGGTGTCGGTTTTGTGTCTGCCGATATGATCAAGGTAATTCGGTTTGTTTCGGTACAATTTGAGTATTATACTAATTAAGTCATATAGGACTGGTGCCCTGGTTCCGCAAAGGACGTTAAGGTTCTCATCTGCGGCCCTCCTCCCATGGTCAGTGCTATGAAGAAGGCCACCACTGCTCTTGGCTTCGAGCCAGCCAAGCCAGTGTCCAAACTTGACCACCAGGTTTTCTGCTTCTGAGACAGCTTTGTTTTGATTATATCTTGTTTCGTACAGAAGCGATTGATGTTTTATGGGGCAAAATATCTCGGCGTGCTGATGGTATCGTGCTGATGGCGTTTAGTTCTGCAAGTACCACCGCGCTTCATTTGCTGTAGCGCTGGGTGTATCATCTCTCTTTCCGGATGTATAGATAGTATCTGCGTATTGTTTGGGATTAAGTGCATGGCTTAGAAAAAAGGGACTTCAGAGAATATATGAACTTTCTCAAGAACAGATCTTGTGCACTCTTACCAATGAGTGAGGATGACGTCGATCAATCATGCGGGTTATGCATTCAAGGGTTTTGTGATTAAACTGTCTTTCTCCTATTATGCCTATTCTATCTGTCGGAACAAAGTTTTTAGTGACCATCCGCCCAATTGGCTCTGTTGATCCAGCCACTTGTCTCCAATGAGCGGGGGTTAGATACTGCCGTTTTCACCTGCAGCTCTGTATATACATGCATAAACTCCTTATGTTTGGCTTGTTGCCGTTTCCCAAATAACCAGTTCCAGCACTGCTTTCGTCCGACTTTTGGGGGTTAGTATTTTTGTATTGCTCGTGTTGTTTGTTTTTAAGAGAAAATACCTCGGCTCTTTCACTTCATAGGCGTTGGTGACGTGGGTACTGGACCAGACAATCGACGTTCCACTGCACCTCCTAATCTTCCTGAATTGCTTTATCCAGAGTAGGTTCTCAACTCTTCTGACCTTGGTCAGTCCCTTTCCTGGCTCAGCAGAGAGCTTGTTCTCCCATCTCCTTATTCTGTGAACCGCAGCAATGGTTCGCTACAACAACGAGCTCGACGAGTACGAAAGCTACTACCACCACGACGACCACTCGTACGTTCTCTGGCACTATATCTCTCTCTGTGCTAACACTTCGCCAGATCCCACCGAAATGGCTACTCTTCGCGCCCCTTCCGGGAAGAACATGCTCTCCCCGCTCTCGGCCACGCCGCTTCCAGCGCTGTCGGTTCCGCACTCGCCAACCTCGTAACCTACCCCCTCGATGTAATATCGACGCGTCTCAAAGTGCAGCGTTACGCGTTGGCACAGCGAGCCCAGCGCTCGCGGGCGAAGAAGAAGAAGTACCTCAGTGATTCATCGTCGTCAGAAGATGAGGTGAAGGGGATCTTCAATGTTTCAAAGCAGGACGAGAAGAAATATGAAAGGTACACGCAAGAGACGGAAGGGGGGACCAAGATTATCGAGACTTGGGAGTATGAATATGATGAGGATGAGCTTTATGAGGGGCATTTTGATGCCGCCAGGAAGATCTACGAACGCGAGGGAATTGAGGGTTTCTATCATGGCGTGGTATGGGATACATTGGGAACTGTGGCAAGTGGGTTTTGGTATTTTATGGCTTGTAAGTTATACTATTAGTAGGATGTGCCAGAGCTAACTATGGCGTAGATAATCTTCTTAGAAAGCAGCGATTGCATATTTTGGGCCACCGGCACCAAAATGCGCAGCTTCCTATAAAGGAGGAGCTTGGAATCGGTATCGCGGCAGCAGCACTGTCCAAATTTGTCTCTGCGCCTATGAGCAACATTGTTACTCGCAAGCAAACTGCAGCTATGCTCTATCCCAACGCAAAGACTCCCAGCTTCCTCAGTATTTACCACGACATTATGCGGGAGAAGGGAATAAGCGGGCTATGGTCGGGTTATAAAGCAAGTCTGTTACTGACCTTGAATCCTAGCATCACCTTTCTTTTGTACGAAGCAGCAAAACCGCATCTTATGAACTACAAAGGATCAATGGATAAATTTGATACATTCATGCTTGCGGCACTCTGCAAAGCCGCAGCTACCACTCTCACCTATCCTATGAATATCATTCGGATCAGATCGGAAATGGATGAAGGTAGCGAAGAGTGGGAGCATATGTATGAGGGACCGATGGGGAGCAGCTCAAAAGGTATCCACATTGAACGAGAGAGAGAGAGATTTCGAAGCGGAATGAGTTCGCGGTATGGAAAAGCTATGCGAAAAGCCAGTGGTATCATTGGACTCATTTCAGAGATTGTGAAGAGGGAGGGGATCAGCGCCCTGTATATTGGCTTGGGGGGTTCGATTGCCAAGGGCTTTTTTTCGCACGGTAGATTTGTTATACACCCATTTCCAGAAGAAACAACTAACTAGTATCAAGGCGTTACTATGCTGGTCAAAGAAAATGTTCACCGTTTCATTCTCAAACTTTACTTCTTCGTCTTGGATGCCTACAACCACAGTGAACACGGTTCCTTCAGAGAAAAGGCACTCGAGAAGACGTTAGTAGGCGCACACAAAGCGGGTCATGTAGTGGGGGCTGGAAAGCGCAAAATCGAATCTGCCAGGGACAAGATAGATCACTTGGAGGAGAGGGTGAAGGAGAAAGTACATATTGGTCACAGCAGCAATCACAGCCATTCCGATAGACATAGGTCGCGCGAGCGCTTGATCGAAGGCGCTCCTATTCGTGAAGGAAGCAGGACGTCACTTCGCGGCCGCTTAGAAGAGGAGGATATGTTCGAAGAACGTTTTACGACACCTAAGGAACGAACAGAACGTACAGTAATCCAGGAGGAACGCGTTACTGGTGCACCACGAACATTCGAGGAAGAGAGGTTCGTCGCCACATCATCTCGTGAGCGAGGAGCTGAAGTGTCCGGCGCCCATAACCGCTCAAGTTCTTTCCGCGAAGAACACATCAGATCTGCGCCGCCGCCTCCGCCGCCAGCACCGCGCCTTCAACGTATAAACCCTTCGACCGCTGTTGCTCTTAGCTCTAGCACCTTGGTTGGCACTCCCCCAGTGTCCGCAGGGAAATCCATGGAGAAAGTCGTGAACTGGCGTGAAAAGGTGGCAGAGGAAATGCTCGCTGCTAAGGAAACTGCCGTCAACAATGACCGCGCCCTTGTCACTACGAAGCACGAAACTCTCGAGGGCACACACGGAGAAACCATTGACCGTGTCACCACCACCAAGGAAACAATTATTGATCACCCCCGACACTCCCACGGCCATCATCATCACCATCATTCACATCGCAGATTCGTCAGCCGAGATCCCTCGCTAGCTTCGGGGCAGAGTTATCGCAGCGCTGGAGCACGCACCTCATTGCTAGTTCATCCACCAAGTTCGGTGAGGCAACGGATGAGTGGAACTGGAGAGGAGTGGGTTGAAGATACTAGGTATTCAAGGAGCGATGGGCGCACGATGATGGGAGGCGGAGATGTGGGAATTAATGGAGAGGTTCGGAGGAATCCGGAGGGGAAGGGGTGGAAATAGTGGTAATATAGTTGATATTTTTGCGGAGCACATATGATGGAATGGTCTGGGCATATACCAGTTTTGTTTATTCGATGCAGAGAATGGATAATGTATGTTAAATGACTTCATATGAAACGATGCCACCACAACCACATGAACGCCTCAACGTGAAATGCAAGTAAAGATGCTCCCGAATCAGTATTCCTCGAGTTCTGTAGGAGCTCACCCTCCCCTTCCACCACTATGAGGGGCCACCGTCGCCATACCGCGGACCCCACGGGCTATGTATAAATGAATGTGTGATGTGTGTCCCTCTATCAATCGCAGCTAACCGATCACCGCTCGTTTATCGGAAATATGGGCGTGCGAGGGGATCTGGGCTACTGGTCGGCATTACGAGTACCCATTATTGATGAAGGGAGTAGATTGGGGGGGTAGACGAAATCTATCAAATGGCGCTGCCGGGGAAAGGCCTGAGTTGCCGTTTTGCGGGGGAGCTGCTCCGTTCACAGGAGCATCACAGTGCATGTATGAAGAGCTGGCCGAATATGCTGTAGAACCAGTTATATTCTTTTAAAAATTAATCCCTACCAAGGTCGTATCCGACACTCGTGCTTGTTGATATTGCTCCCAATATGGAACTACGGACAGACAGATGTTTTATCCTGTACAGAGCCTTTGGAACAGCGAGCTTTAGATATATTGGCTCTCTGATGGTTTAGGGAATCTTGGGTCGTTAAGAGGCGAGAGGCTGGTCAAAGATAGCTCTGAGTGATAACACCTGAATAGCTGCTTCTAAAACAAGCGAAGTATTGGAGGACGCCATCCCTCTTTGTGCTCTGCTATTTACAACGGTCCTGGAGTTTTTAGGAGATTAGTGAGATGAATGATTGACATCCACAGTGATAGCAGGGTCACCAGCAGAATACTCCTTCGGATTCTAAGTAGACGTACGGCTTTGTGCGCACTTCGTTGACGGATGGATACAGATCAATTCCAGAAACAATGATCAAACACAAAACCATCTATCAAATTCTAGTATCATACAACAAAAGACGCCAGACCTCTAGTAAGAGTGAATACAGTATGAATAAACAACAACAACAAAGACGCCAGACGCAAACCCCCCATTGCAAATAAATCCGTACAAAAAAACGCCTAACTTTTAGCTACTTTGCCTTTACCCACTTACCCACTGCTCTCCACACTCTCTGCAAACCACTGTCGCAAAGCTCCTGCCAAAACGCTTGGTAACTCCCTAACATCTGAAACCACCAGATAGTACCCAAACGGGAACGAATCGAGGTATCTTTCCGTCTTGATCTCTCCATCCACAAACTGTATTCGGTTCAACTCCAAAATCGAGTTCTCCCTAATACTATCCACTACCACAAATACAATCATAACCCTCTGATCCTGTGCCCTTCTTACTAGTCTTCTCAAAGTGTCGTGCTCCTCACAGACGCCATCAGAGATAACGATTTCCAGCTGCCACAGCTCCGTCGGTGACGCTGCAGCCTGGGCTCGCGCAGATGAGAACAAGGAGAGCGAAGTCTCAACGAGCCGACGCACGTCTGTTTTCTGCTGTGCAAAGGTGAAGCGTGAGAAGGCTTCAACTCCAGAGTCGGAGGTGAAGGGTTTATCGAAAGGATGGACGACATGTGTAAACTCCCCGAATGAAAGTACCGAGATCTGTCCCACCTCGAGCGAGGACAACGCACGTGCAACAAGTGCCACAGTCTCGAGAGCAAGTTCAGACGAGGTACCCTCCGCCATGGACTTAGAGTCATCGACAGCTAGAATGACTTGATACTCCCGTTTACTAGGTTTCGATCGTCGCATCCAGATCTTGTCCTTCTTGTATGAGGAAGCAATATACGGAATGATACGGCGCATATTGAGGCGTTTTCCGGTGCGGAAATCACCGCGCATCTTGGTCGCCTGGGTAGGCTCGAGGATGAGGCGGAGTTGCTCACAGAGGCCGGCAGAGAGGGTACGAGTGGCAGATTCGTAGCGTTGCCAGAGTTCACGGGCTTCCTCGCGAGGTCGAGCGCTGGCGAGGATAATAGAATCTGCTTCGAGATTCTCTTCGTCCATGTCGTCTCTGGGCTCTTCGAAGGTGTCATCGATATCCATTTCGTCTCCTCCCTGTGCCTTACGGTCACGTATAGAACCATCTTTGCGATCCCCAACTATTGCACCAGCACGCGCGTCGTCCTCCTCTAGCGCCGCATCTTTTCCTGTATTGTCGTGCTCAATGGGCTCCGCTCGCTCTTGGGCATCATCTTTCTCAAGGGCATCATCTTCAAACGCTTCCTGAGGTTCTTTCATGCCTGAGTCGATAGCTATTGAATCGTCGAGGCCATGGGCCTGCTCCTCTGTAGCCGTACCAAGTGCTTGAGTATCAGCCTCAGTCTCGTCGTTGGGTAGATGCTCGAATTCTGGATCATCAAGTTCCTAGAATATTTATTAACATAAGGTGCAGTCATATCACCTCACCAGGAATTCCTACCATATTGTCAAGCTGGGGTCGCTCAGTATTCTCCTCGTTGGCATTCAAGATTTGTTTCCGCTGCCGATGCCATTTTTCAAGAATATCCCCGACTTTTTGGAAAGTCTGCTCTTCCTCTGAAGCCTTATCCTGTGGCTTTTGCGGTTCTTGGTTAGGGTCTTTGTCTTGCGCAGAGGCTGCTCCAGCCTCCTGGTCCTGCCGTTGAGACTCATTCTTTTCTGTCCCTTGACCTTGTTGAGGTTCATCGGACTTGGATTCTTCGCCATTCTCCTGCTGTGCAGAGGTTTGATCGGCCTTCTCCTTGTTGTCGGCGCCACCTTGAGTACCTTGAAGATCGCTAGGCGTAGTCTCCTCTGATTCTTTGCCCTTGTCCTTAGGCTGCTGTGTGAGGAGGTTGTCATCTAGGTTTTCAGGTTCGTCGGTATTGTCGGGATCTTCAACGCCATCGCCTTGTTCCTCGCCCATCTCCTCGTCTTCATCCTCTCCTTCTTTTTCCTCCGTTTGCGCAGTCTCGGGTTTCTCGGGAGCATCCAGTTCGGGGAATTTGTCCTCTTGGTCCTCACCTTTGCCGTCGTTCTGGATGGGCTCTTCGTCTGCAGCCACGTCAGGGAGATCATCCATGTCCATATCATCTCCATCCTCCTCGGGGCCGTCACTCTCATCCTCACTTTCATCTCTGTCCAGGTTCATATCCTCTGGTAATTCGAGAGTATCTACTTCCGGAGCATGCTCATCCATACCCTCCGTATCTTGCTGGCGCACGTCGTCATTCTCTTCTGCCCCGCCTTCTTCATCCTCGTCTCCATCATCAACCTCATCACCCTGTTCCCCGGTATCCCTCTGCTCTTTGTGCTCTTTCTTCGCCTCTAACTCATCTCCTTTCTCCTTCTTCCCCTTAGTATCACCCTCCTTCTCTTTGTCGTTATCATCCGCCTTTTCATCCCATATCTTCTCATCGACCGCAGTAGGATCAAGGTCATCAACATCTCCCGTCTCCTCACCCACCTCATTTTCCTCTTCACCATTATCCGATCCATCTTCTTCCTCGTCTCCCTTCTCTTTTTTGTCACCCATCTCACCCTCCATCTCATCGTCGCCCATATCCACAGCATCCTCCTCGTCCTCGATTTCATCCTCGCGCTCTTCCTTGTCCTTTTCTTGTGCAAGCTCTGAGAGGTCTTCATCTAGCTTAATGTCCTTGCTAATGTCTTCTGCACCCTGTCCCTCCCCAAGACCAATGCCTGATTCCAGTTGACCATTTGATTCACCTGCTTTGCCTTGCTCAGCGGGCTCGCAAAATCCCTTTGACAAGATTGTGTTAGCCGTGGTGCAGAGGATGAAGGTAGCCTTTGAAATTGAACGGTTGGCCGCCGCAGTCTGCTGAAGCGTACGCTGGCAAGTGTTGACATATTCCTGAACGATCGGGAAGTAGGCGGCAAATACTGCACGTACAGCTAATGAAATTTGGGTGGTAAAGGGTTGCAGATGTGATGCTTGTGTGATGGCGTTCTCGATCTTGTAAGATATATTGCGCATATGTAAGGCTTTGAGACTTGCTGCAGATGCGGTCTGGTAGTTGAGTAACCATCCGGCTTCGATGGTGTTGCTAGGGAGGGCGCTCTGTGCTTCTTTCAGCTTCTGGAGAGCGACAAAGATGGAATCAGCGAGTTTCTGAAGGGATGCATCAAGCTCCATGATAGAGGTGACGATAGCATCGTCTTCGTCTTCATCCAGCTGTGCTGACAGCGGCGAAGCCCATTGTAGCAGCGGCATCATGACGTATCGGATTTCCGGGCTCTGAGCAATAAGTTGCGAAATCTGGGATCGAATCATGGCCAGGTACTCTTCACACTTATCAACGAGAGCTTTTGTAGATGCCTGCCAGATACGGCTGTGCACAAGCTTCTCACTCGCAAGTTGATCGCTGAGGTCCATGGCCTGTTGCTTCCACTCCAGAATATCTTTCTCAACCTTCTCGGCGGCCGTACCAGTGAACTCGGAACGGATTTGTATAAGGATTAAAGTGAAGTCCAAAAGTTTGGGAAGCCATCGGACTTTCCTCAATGCATCCGAGAAGCGTGTGGTTGTTAAGGTTCCTTTTCCGTGTAGCGTTGACTCGCCTCTCATGTCTGATAGCTCCCTATACTGTTCTGTAGCGGTTCGGGTTTTACTAAGATCGCCGAGTGCTGAGCAAAGAGAAGCACGTTGCTCCAGGTTAATTGACAACAAGTGCTGCATAAACCCGACAACTCTCGACACGTCGTTTCCTTGAAGATCCGGCGAGGAGTCCTTTAGGTTCTGAGCTTTTAGCAGTATCTCCAGGATACGGACAAAGTAATGTTGAATTCCAGATATATCGATTATATTGACATGCTGTTCTAGAGATGCTGCAGTCGCGAGGATTTTTTCAAGACTAGCTTGCTTCTGGAGCTGAGCTGTGCTAAGGTTCGACTTCAATCCCATTTGGCGGAGCTCTTTCAAGCTATCGGTGAATGCTTTACGCTTGCGGGTCTTGAGATGCTTGATGACATCCTTCACCTCTTCGCTCATCATCGCTGGCGTCTCCGCTTGCAGCTCCTTGGTGGTAGTGATGATGGAGGTCGAGAAACGGTCGAAAAAGTCGACGACATCGACTTTGTCTCTAGCGATCTTGGACACACGTTGCATTATACCAACTGCTCCAGGTAGGTCGCAGAGACGAAGAGGACGGGAATTCCAACCCTGCACAGAAACCTCGTAGATCTTCTTGACAGCCTCGGCATCGACCTTTGGGTCGACCGACACGGGGTTCTTGAAGGTTGTTTTATCGTCGCCCGTCATACCGCTAGAAATAATTCCGGACACAGGGTTGTCGAGGAGCTGTCGATACTTCCGCACTGTCTTGTAGAGTTTGTGATGAGACCTCTTTGCACTGTCGCGGAGAGCAATAATATTCGTATCTTTCCAGCTTGCCAGCAGTACCACATCGGCGACAACCTTTTCCATTTTTTCCCGCTCCCACTTCAGCGTCTCTGCTACTGCAGACTCATACTGTGAATAGTAGAGGATAAACGATTGCAGAGCGCGGCGCACAAGCTCCATATCAGGGATGTCAATAATCAAACGGGCTATATGCTGCTCAAAGACCCGAAGCAGTTGCAAGCGGTGCGAAAATTGCCCAATAGATGACATAGATACCCAATTGATAAGATTGGCGATCAACTGATGAATATGATTCTTGAGATCTTCAGTGAGTAACTCTATGGGATTTGCAACGATGCTCTCATAGAGGAAGAACCACCACGACAAGGCATTCTGCTTTACCTTTTCGTCTTCCAGATCAAACAATTGCGGCCAGGTAGTAAGCTCAAGTCTTCTCCAACTGATAATCAGTTGTGACAACGTATTATACTGTTCCGCGGCGGTAAACTCTTTGCTTGCCACGCCCTGCCACTCATTCAAAATTCCATGAAGCTTTTCGATCTTAGTTAGGAACCTCGCGACGGGTGTGGTGGATGGGAAATCAAAAAGCTGTTGGCAGGATTCGACGGCGTCTTGGAGGGTGACATTCTCGGGCCACATCTCAAGGAGATACACCATGCGTTTGTGAATAGCTTTAACAATGGAAACCAGTTTGTGGGCTTGCTCGAGGTTCTCATGAGTGTAAAAGTCATATCGGCGGAAGCTATCGCGTTCACCCTTTACCCATTTCGTTGTATCCTTGAGAGATAGGAAAATAGCGGGCAAAAACTCCTCAATCTTTGCGTGGGTGAATGTGGCACTGCTGTCGCCCATAGTTTTCATCCAGATAGAGGCCCCATCGTGAACCAGCGTCGAAAGACTCAGATTAACGTCGGTGGAGGTCGTGAATAGAGCGCTCTGACATTGTGCAATTCGGATCGCAACATCTTTATGGTTAAGCAGCCTGGGTTCTTTTTGTTCTTTAACCTCCTCGGGCGATTCATCTTCATAGCTTGGAAACATCTCCTGGAACTCTTGTTTATCGTGATCCTCAACTTCGCCACGATAATTGTACAAGCTCCGGTTAACAATAGCCTTCTCCTTTTCCTCGACAGTCTCCGACTTCCATTTTCTGAACAGTTTCTGGAAAATGGAATGGATGTTTTCACGCACGGGCTGTTCGAGACACTCATAGCTTTCAGTCGAGCTGCGAGCAGCATACTGTCGCAACCAAAGCATTTGAGCCTCATGTTCCACCGCTTGTGGCATCCGAGGTCGTTGAGAGATGTTGTCATAAGGTGCCAGGAATGATTTGGTGTCCGCAGTATCCGACGAGGATTCTGACGTCATTGTAACTAGAGACAATCCGAGTTTAAGGTAGTAGATGAACCCGAGAACAGGGTCGACCATATCTTTATACATAGGGTATCCCTTTTCCAACCGCTCCAGCAGTTGTGAAAGATTAGCCTGAAATAACGCTTCCTGGGCACGAAAATTTCCTGCTCTCTGCAAGATTGAATTCAATAGGCGGTAGTGGGGTTGGCTGTCTACGACTACCCGAAGCACGTTGGAAAGTTCACCCTGCAGACTCGACATCTCGGAGTCAATGGGACGAGCAATCAATGAGTTTGGAGGTTCCTCGCCGAGACTGACGAGGCGCTGCTCTAGCATTTGGATATTGTGGTTATCTTCCTGCCCGCTAAACTTGATCTCAAACAGTTTTTCGGCTCCAATCTTGCTTGTAATCTCTGACTTTCTGGCCAGATGGCGCTGGCGCTCGACCATGGACTGCATGGCTGGATCGAAGGCAACATTGGGAACGTATAGTTTCATACAGGCAAGCGCGTAGTGAACCCAAGCTTTTCCAGAGATGGTGATGCGGTCATGGTGCGAAGATGTTAAGATCTCTAATAAAGAGTCGACAACGGGAATAAGGTGCTCGTCGGTAATATCTCGCAAATACCCAACCTGCGTGGAGAGGAGACTGTCCTTGATATTTTGGAGACTTTGAGGAGTGCATTCGTCAAAGGACTGGATTGCTGACGCATATTGAGTGTCATCGTAGCAGTCTTTGTGGATTACGAAGAGCTACAGAAGTCAATATCCACATCAACATACGAAACGATGACAAGGTCAAACCTGTTTCAATTTTGCCCGCAAAAGCGTATTCAACTGATTGATTCGATTGGTTGTGACTTCAGGTGTGTGAAGGGTGAACTGTTTTGAGAGCTCCTGGATTTCAGTTTCAAGTTCCTGTAACTGTGAGATGGCCGTTTCTTTTGCAATATAACTGGAACCACCATCAGTAACCAATTACGGTAGAGATAACCAACTGGATAGCAAACCTCGTGCGTAACATTTCCGCAGCGATATTGCCACCCAGAATGCTACTTGGGCCTTTGGCATTTTCCTTCACTGTTGGGTAGATCCAAAGATCACCAATAACCTGCTCATACGAGGCGTTGACAGCGATTTTCGGTGATCCATATCCAATCAAACTCTCAGTGGAGCGTTTAGCAAAAAGCGCCATCCTTAAATTGTCGTTGGTGAGGGGTACCCAGTTGGTAGGGTTCTGCAGCATCTTAAATTTCAATAACAAATCGAATATGGTGTCAAAAACGCCAGATTTCTGCTCTAGGTTCGTCTTACGCGCTTTCTCCAGTTCTGAGATTGAAATGTCGAGCTCCTGAAGCAAGCCGGAGATCTCAATGTCATCAGTAAGGAGAGCGGTTGCAGTCTCTACCAGTGATTCCCTCAGCTTCAACACTCTGTCCAAATTACCTGCTCAACCTGTCAGCACATCAAGCGAATGATATAGATATAAGTAACCCACCTTCAACCCTAATATTGTCAAACCTCTCCATTATACCCTTCAATAACAGATATTGTTCCCAGGCAACCAAACTCTTAGGGACCGAGGGCCGAAGGGCCACCCACATTTTCTCCATAGACAAACCAGTAGTTAGCTGTAAAGGCTCTTGGAAGGCTTGCAATGCAGATTGGGCCGCTGAAACGCATGACTGCGGTAGTTCCTTCGTAGCATTCCCGACCCACTTCTCGAAGAGCGAGAGGTATACATGAAACACACTCTCATTCAGATCTGTAGCGCTGCCGAGCTGAACCAAGTCACGCCACAAGTCAAGGGCTTCCCGAATTCGGGTGAGGCTGGTCTGGTTAAATCCTTGAGAATTCTCATCAAGCCATTGTTTAACGACCTTTCTGATGTTCCACAGAAATTCAAATAACTGAACACCGACGCTTCCGCCAAAGGCTGATGCCTTAATTCCTCTCCTCGATGCTGATCTTTCCAAGAAATTCATCTCTGCCATCTTGACCGTGGTTGCTTTCTGGAGGATTCCTTCCTCAACTTTTTGGATAGCCAATATTTCGCGGGAAACATTGAAGAAGGATGAAAGGGTGGCGGAATCATCGCCTCCAGCTGCAATGAGGCTTGTGTTACGGAGAGGAATGGTAGGCTAGTGTTAAATTTTGTCTATCAGTACATGTCCCTTCCCTATCGCTAAACAATCGAAATAACCATAGAATCCAATAATGCACATGAATACAGTTACTAACCTGTGTTTCACTGAATTCTGGGCCGAGTTGGAGTCTACTAGACACAGACTGAATGAAATCTGCGGCGACTTTTTTCACTGTGGAGTGAGCTACAAAGTGAAGCAGCCCCTCCACAGCGTCACAAACAATTTGTAGCTGATCTTGCCCCAAAGCTGAATCGCAAACATGTGCCTTCCATCTGTTCAATACAGGAGCAATGTTCCTTGGTACGTGTTCCAGTACTGTTCGGACTAATTCGGAATATTCCTCTGGTGTTGCGGGTGTCCTGACAATTTGCTCCAGTAGTTGAAATGTTGCCATGTCGGACACTACACTAGCTGACCCAGTAAATTTTGCAACCGTCTGCCTCTCCTTGTCATCCTCCAGTGCAAGTTCGGGCAAACTAACTAAGTGATCGATGAAAACCTCAACGCATCGATTTCTCATAGCTCTCGAGAGCTCTCCGTGTTTTGGATCCATAGTGATGAACAGTCTAAATTCTGGATGAGGTTTGACGGATTTAGGATCTCCACTTGAGGTGTTATGTTCGTTCACAATCAAAACCCCATTAGGTTCAAGCAAAGAATTTAAGCGATCGAGAACTGAAGGACTACATAGATTAGCATTATCCAGAACAAGCCACTTCCCTTCCTCGACCGCCCTGACCAGCATTCCATCTACCCATTCAAACCGGGCAATAGTGTCCCTTTGGGCTTCGGCGATAAGTTCCTCGGATTGTTTGACAAATTGTTCCAAGGCACCATTAGAGACGGCGGTAACTTTTAGGTTCTCAAGAAATCTGTGAAGATAATTGATGTCGGGGGAAAGGTGTGAATCGTTGAGAAATTCCACCAAATTCAAAATCTCCCTGCTGAGAGGATCTGCACGCTTGACGGCACCAACGACACCTTTTCTGAGGAAATACCGCACGTCGGTAAAGAGGACGGAGATCTTTCGTGACAAATCAACCTGCTCAAAGCCGCCAACAATGTCTGTAGTATCAACATCCGCATTCAACGCAAGCTGGTCCAATTTGGCCCCTGTGGCAGCAGCTAACAGCTTGATCATACTGCTCTTTCCGGTTCCAGACGCTCCCACCAAGATGCAAGGAGTGTTTTGCTGAACACAAGTCATGATAGTTTCAAGAACCGGTAACTGCGATTTTAGAATAGTAAGTCCTTCCACGGATATCGGTTGCAGAATTATCTGTCGAGGGAGCAAAGCATGCCCAATCTGAAACGTCTTCTCGGAGAGCAGATAATAAAAATGCCGCTTAGGCGGAGTATATCCAAAAACGTCGACGAATATTTGATCCACTCGTTCCCTGTCATCAATGGTTCTAAATCGCTGCCTTATGACGATATCAATGTACTCTTCGGGTGTCCTGAATGCGAGAAGCCCGTTCTTCGAGGCCAACAATTCCAACCACCGCAAGGTGTCTCTGAGGTTAAACTCCCAAGGCCCGCCAATGGCTCCAAAGTTCCTCCTATTCTGTAGCTGTTGATCTAATTTGACAACGAAATTGAGCAACTTTTCTACCATAGCTTGGGAGATTCCTGTAAACAGCTTCTGAGCAATTAACTGCAAATCATGGAAACTGAGCTGGTCAACATAGACTACCGTGAATCTATTGACAAATGACGCTGGAAGGCCCTTTCTTCCACCTCCCTGGTGATGCGGATTCTGTGCAGCAAAAACGGCAAAATCTGGATGACAGCTGAACGTGCGATCGAGTTCCGAAATATATACTTCTCCACGATGGTCTAGACATGCGTTCAGACCTTCAAGAACGGATTGCGACGCCAGATTCATTTCATCGAGAAGCACCCAGTCACCATTTTGCATTGCCTGCAAGAAGGGTGCATCTCTCCAAGCAAACTCTCCACTCTGGCCGCCTTCAATAGGGACGTCTGAACCGAAAAGATCCATCAAATCAGTTTGGTCGGAAAGATTTATTCTCGTAAGTGGATTGCCAGTGGCACGAGCCAGTGCGGTGATCAAGCTTGTTTTTCCGACTCCAGGACTACCTTCCAAAAGAATTGGCTTCCGCAGTTTCATAGCTCGGATGACTCGCATTGCATTCATGGCAGTTGTCGAGGCCTCAAAACTAAATGATATGTCCGCCGTGGCACCGGTTTTCTTCTCGAGACCGAATTGTCCAAGTTTCAATGATGACTCGTCAGAAATGGCTGAGACAACTTCGGTGTAAAGGGGCAGCAGATCTTGTCCAACTAATTCCGACAGCTTCTTAATGCATCTTTGTTTCTCGTCTACCAAACTATTGGCGTTCATCGTAAGGATCGCCGAAGGGTTGGCACCCAAACCATCGAAGAAAACTAAGGCAGCTCCATGTAACAAGGCAAAGGCTGGACCTAGCTCTGCGTGAAGATTGACAAACCGAGTCCAGGCAAGAACGTCACGAATAGATATTGAAGAGCCACTAGAGAAGTTGTAGGTTTGGGAAAACCAATGCGCATACGCAACAATCGGTTCGGCATATTGGGTTAAGTCAAGCCTCAACTTCGAACGTACAATCTGCAATACATCTTCGAAGTCGGTCATGGAAGGGACCCAGATCTCGGTAAATCGATTTCGTAGAGCAGGTGAGAGTTCCTTTTTTCCATAATCACCACCTGGATTCATTGTTGCTAGGAACTGAAAGCCGTCAGATGCGGTAACCTGCGCCTCCTCGGGTCCTTTCTCCGCAAGTAAGATCCCCCGCGCCGGTTCCAGTACACTGTTGAGACGTTCGAGAACAGAATCATCCGCAAGCGATATTTCATCGAGAAGGAAAACCTCACCCCCATTCATGGCCTGTATAAGTGGACCTTCAGCCCACTCAAATAATGCCTTGATGCGGGTGCGATTTAGGTCGATTCTATCCCTTATCTCGGCAGGAATGCTTTCCTGAATCGTCGGAAGTGACAAATAGAGCTTCAACAACGCAGTGAAGTCAGATGATTCAATGTCCACACACTGAGACTGTGGCGCATGTTCTTTTAACACAGTGAGTAGATCCTTCCCGAGCTGAGACTGGTACTCCGAGCGATTCCGTATCGGCCGTTGTGCACCAATGATATCGCCAGTTTCCGTGTTCTGATGAGCATTAACGACGATCATACGCTTGCCGAATGCCTCAGCTAGTATCTGACACACGGTCGTTTTGCCGCATCCAGTTTCTCCGACCAATAGAACAGGTTCATTGTTGCGCAGGGCATGTGCGACCAGGGAGAATAGCCTTTTCATAGCTTTAGTCCAAACGACTTCGCCCTCCCCAACCTTCTCGGCATAAAGGGAATATTCCGGTGTTTTTTCGGCAGTGTATAGGGCATTTACGTCGATCTTGACTTTCATTTCTTTTTCCAAAACATGTTGTACAACAAGCTTTTCTTCATATTTTCTCACTCGCTCAGCAAGCAACATGTAACCATCTTCAGCCAATTGTTGATATCCGTTAGCATCGCGGTTTGCCCACCGGAAAAGATCTCGGAGCGTTGCAAAACTATTTTTCTGCTCGAAGAGGCGACTTGACTGCCTGAGAAGAGACAACTCTTTATAGACTTTGACAATCTTGTCGCCATAACTTGGTGCGATTTGGCAACGCTCCTTCAGGATGGTACCAAGTTCTGACTCTGGGATATCATCAAAATGTAGTTCCAAAAATCGATTCCTGAAGGCTCTTGAGAGGTTTTTACGTCCACCATAGAGACCTGGGGGGTTTTGAGTTGCAAAAAGCATAAAATCTCTATGCGGTCTTACAACTTCCTGAGTTTCCGGTATCAATAGCTCGCGGTTATCATCCAACAGACGATTCAAGGCTTCGAGGACATCAGTTGGCGCTAGGTTTAACTCGTCAAGAACGATCCAATAGCCCTTCCTCAAGGCATCGACCAAGACTCCCTCCAGAAAGCGCAGTTTCCCATCATTGTCTGATACGTATGTGCCCAAGTATTCCTGTAGGTCAGTGTGTTCATGATTATTGATCCGTACGAACTTATGGCCCGTTCTCTTCGCAAGATACTCTATCATACTGGTCTTTCCACTACTGGTAGGCCCCTGAATAAGTACGGGGAATCTTCGGGTTGCAGTTGCACGAACAAGGTTCAACATATTCCTTTCAACGAATGGCGTGATGATGTAGTGTGGCTGCTCCTCCGGTTCATAAGGTCCTCTGTGCATCCAATAGTGTCTGAATTGAACGTACTGGTGCCCGTCGGCCGGTTGCTTGGGAATTTGACTTATCAAACTTCTGACATTCTTCACAGCACCTAAAATAAACTTGTCTATTACCGGCAGCAAGACAATCTCAGATGGTTGATCAAGCAGAGTAAGGAAACTCATGCAGAAGCCTTCATACAAACTGCGCCGTAATCCATAAACACTGGCAATCTCCACAACATAGCTAAGCGTTCGAGTGAGTGTTCTCATGCTGAAATGTGGCTTCTGATTGGCTCCATCCACAAGCCTATGGCCGTCGGCGAGTTTCTTTGCCTCTAGATAAAGTTGTGCCACGTCTGCACATACTCTCTCGTCCCCAATGGCTAAATGACCGATATACTCATTGACTATAGCCAAAAGATTGCCGAAGTCGGCATCGGGGCTTGCGACATACAATTCCGTAAATCTGCTTCGGAGACCAGAAGGAAGATCTCGCTTACCGACGTCTGTAGCGGGATTCATACACGCAAATATCCTGAAATCGGGATGGGCTTGAATTCGTTCCACGTCGCCCTTTTCGCTGAGGAGAATGGAGCCATTTCCGCCATCTTTTAGTAGATCTGAAATACTCTCCAGGGTATCGGGAGCCGCTAGGTTGATTTCGTCGAGGAGGACCCAATCGCCATTTCGGGCAGCTTTAACCAGACTTCCTTCAACAAAGGAAAAGGCAAAGCTCTTGGACAGTTGTAAGCTCTGTCTTTCCAGAGTACTAAGGTCCTTGGAAAATTTGGTCCACAATGCCTGCAGAGCCGGTTTGTCCATCCCCTCTAGTTTTCGCTTTTTCTTTTGATGTTCAGGTTGATCGTCTAGCTTCTCAGCCGGTGGGGGTTGTGTAAACAAATTTTCCGCCATCGCCACTGCCTGACCCCAGAGAATAATGACCCTTTTCCACTGCTGACGGTTCCAACATTTGTTAAGAACATCGAGGAAACGTTTGTTCTTTTTGAGAGAGAATGTTTTTTCGAACAACTCATTGAAATTTTCTTTGAGCGGAACGGCCAGAAATCTTATGTCTATCGGCTTGTATCCACCCAATAGATCTCCACTCTCAGTCTGCTGGGACAAATTGATAGCGGTCAGATTGTATCCCAAAATATCTGCCAATTGTTGAACCACCGTGGTTTTCCCAGTTCCTGTCTCACCAACCAGCAACACTGGCTCAGCAAGACGCACCGCCACCCCAACCTGTTCCAGTAACTTTAAAGCATGGTTAGTCATCGCGAAGGGGCGCTTTTGAGTCCCCAGAGACTTTTTGCGTCGTTTCATGGTCGTGATGTCTTTTTGTTTCTGAAGCTTCGCTCTTCCCACAGCCAAAGTCCGTTCTGAATCCTTAAAACTAGGAATGTGGCCGTCCATGAGCAGGTTAACGCGTTGAGAAGGAACATGTAACTGCTCGGCGATGCGACTCACTACTAGACGGCGTGACTCGGTAGTATGTAGGTTTCCAGCGAAGCAATCCACTGCCTCGTTGAACATTTCATCGAACAATCCATCTGGAAGTATTTCGGCACCAGTTTTGACACCAGCAGATAAAAATAGCGCGTTGGTTCTGCTGCACCATTTAAACAAATCTCGTGGTGATATTTGTCTGCCAAGACTGGTCCTACTGATAGCAAAAAAGGACGGTTCCCGATATAACTTTTGAGTAGCGGTGTAGGTGTTGAGTATCGAAGAAGAGAGAGCATTAAGCAAAGGATATCTTGAGTTTACAATGGTCTGAAGCTCAGATTCGACAAGCATTTCGACATTAACCCGAGCCCACAACCGACTACCAAGAAGATTTACAGTCGACATATCTTGATTGGTCGAGGGCGAGGTACGAGCAGTGGTTATCAACCTGAAACCCCTTGCCGCCTTAATCTTTTCCTCGCGAGAAGGAATATCGAGCTCACCACGTTCAATCAGGGGTAGGAGCACGCTGAGAACCTCGGTTGGAGCTTTGTCGATATCCTCCACTAACACCCATCTGCCTTCTTTGACAGCAGTCGCGAGCACTCCTAGTCGCCATTCAAAACTCCCGGGTGTTTCGGCAGTCGTGTAGGTCCCAATGAGCAACTTGGCATCGGTCTGTCCACTCAGGTGTATTGAAACCAGCGAATCCAGCGCATTAACCGTTCGAGCGAGTTGGTGAACAAGGAAGGTCTTTCCCGAACCTGCGTGACCGGTGACGAGGATTGGTTGCGACGTACGAAGAGCGAGGGCAAGAGAACGTATGTTTGATCGAATCGTAGGTGTATATACGATTTCTATATGACTATTTGGAGGACCTAAACGTAAAGATTAGATCAGGCCCATATGCAAGACCTGGCTAACGAGCAGATTACCTCTTAGACGTGGGATAAGAATGCCACAAAAATCGGCAATCATTGGAGATAAATCGGTAGAATCTATTATTCTAGAGAAGCCTGTAGTAGATTTTACTAATGAAGAATCCATCTTCGCCCTCTCTAGAGCATCGGCGATATCCTTAAACCGACTACCTTCCAGGGGTCTTTAGACAACACGGTTAGCTACAATACCAATAATCTCGCGGTAAGAAAACCCACATCAGAAATCCGTAATCCACATCGCGGCCTTCCCATGGCCCCAAAACCTTCTCAGCGCGTTTACCAACCCCGTACTTCTCTAATATCTCCTCCTGCGCGGCATCCGCAGCCTTTAGGTAAATGCATAGTATCCGGACTGCAACATATCGGACGGCTTGGTGGGGATGGTGAAGTAGTGGATATAAATTCGTTGTATCGATAAGCGGTAGGAATGTGTCCCGTCTAAAACACAATAGCCTATGCAAAGAGAGTAGACTTTCAACCGCAAGCTCCGTTGGTAATGAGCACACTTCCTCATGCGTTACTCCATCGGAAAGCCCCAATACCACAGCCAGAAATTTTTGTTCCTCTAGCTGTGACTGAAGAAGGTATTCCGCCATGTCAACCAGGTACGGCACCACCGGCAAGATGCGTCCGAGTCCTGCTGCAATCTGCGCCGTGGTTGCAAACGTCGGCCATCTTGCTACAAGCTCTGGAAATAACGCCTCATAGCAGGCGAGAATGGTGGATGAAAATATCGGGTGTATTGACAGTTGGGAGAGCGTTTCTAAATAGACGTGATTCGTTACATCGCAGGACCGGGAAAGAATCGTTCGGGCGCCGACAGGTAAGTGTGCAGACAGGCTGGAAGATAGAGAAATAGCAGATAGAAATCGCTCATCAAATCCGGCACACTCCATTATGATACTGGACGATGAAGGTAGCTGCTAGGGGAGGGCTTGCGATGTTTTGGCTATGTTGGAAGGTTGTCAGTTTGAGTTTCTTGTGTCGACAAAAACTTTGTGACAAACTTTGCCTAGCGTTGAGAGGTACAACGTTAACTACTAATGGTGTGGCGCTTGCGATGACATCTAGCGCCAGCGAGCGTTTTTTAACGTCCGCTGTCTCGACTGATGCGGCTCGGCCATGTGCCGATTGATGATAGAGCCTCGTACAAACCAATGTCAATGAAAAATGGACTTGGCTATGGCAGACGATGTACCGGGTAGGCCATTACGTGTTTCACAGGGCTTTTCGGGCTCCTCATATTAACACTGTTTGCTCGAGTAGAAGTGGAAGTCATATGGGACACCCGCTGAAGCGCCCACCGGGACTTCGAAAAGTCATTCAGGAAAGAGCGTAGAGTAGGGTAGAGCAGAGTACTAGTACTAGGCAGCGCGGTGCAGAAGGGAATAATTTCTTTGTTTCTGGGAGGAACAATGGGGACCGACACGGAGGAGCAGCAGAGCAGAGCTGGCAGATGACGACCCCCGAAAGGACAGCAGGAGCGGCATCCACCCCACCTCGCCAATGTGCGGCTGGTTGGCACTTCTCCTCCCTCCTTCCTTCTCCTCTTGTCGAGTCGCCTCACCGCTTCCAGAATTAATCGCATCCCGGCACCCCGACCCTCACCTATTTCCTTCCTATTTCCTACCGCTCGGGAGATGCGCAGAACAAGTGAGAGGCGGTGAAGAAGCACGCAGATTTTGGTATTTTGATATTGGGAAATCCAGCTATACCCAGGCTGCAGCGGATTTGCGAGAGCTGCGACATCGTGCTTGCAAAATTCGTGCGAGTCAGCAGCACTTTGTTGCGAGTCGTGATCTTCTCTGGTGGGTGTGGAGCAGGAGCGACGCAGAAGGGGGTGCATAAAGCAGTCGGGGGAGGATTCAGCCACTGCTCCAAACCTTAACAACAATCGCCAAGGCCGCCTTCCTTACTTCTTAGTACATACACAACGCAGCGAGCACACTCCGACAAGAACCAAAATGCTCCACCAACTCCCACTCCCCCGTCACTCCCTCTACCCACAACCTCCCTCCATTCCGCGATCCTCCCAGATTCCCCACCAACCACCAACCACCACCAACACCACCCCCATCACCAACACCACCTACCGTCCTCGCTATCGCTATCCCCACTCTACCAGTGCCACTACCACTACCACAACCCCCATAACGACCCGCCACAGTCTTGGATCTGCTACCACCGACACTCCGCATCTGACCCCGTCCCTCCCCCGCTGCACTGGTCTGTCTACTTGTACCGCTACTAAAATCTGCCGCGTCGCTTCCCTTGTTGACCCACAGCACTCTCGCTCCCATTCAAATTTTCGCGAGCACTCCTCTGTTCCTCTCACCATAACTCCAAACCTATCACCATTCCTCTCAATATATCGCTCCTCAATCGCGTCGATCCACCCTACCCCATTCACTACTGTACTTTACCTGCCGAGTCTTCCCCCAGTCAGTCGACCGCTTCTCAGCGACACCAAGCGGAGCGCGTACCATCGCTGACCACTCTGGACGTTCGGAAGTCCAGTCCTATACGTTCTTGGTCTATCGGTGACAATGGTAAGATACCCGGTCTTAAGTTGTCACTCGTCCGAGGGCACTTAATGGCCATTTTGTAGTAGCCTGCAAGCATACTTACCTAGTTCTTAGGTGCTCTATAAGAGAAAGCCCGTGCAGATGCTGCCGAATCCAGAAGTCGGCGATGATTCCAAAGATGTAAGTTAGTATTGGAGCACTACCATGCCTCGGTATATTCCGTTGTTGACCCGTCTAGCTGTGGGTGATTTCACAGACTGGGGAATCATTCACCAATTACCAGGGTTATATCGATAGGTACGTTCGGGCGCCCTATGACCTTTGGTAACGGCATGCTGATAGAACGCTTAGGCTCGAGTTCTACAAAGCGGTGCGTATGACGGAAGCCTACACCGCCTACGATTGCTCTCATTGAGTGCTGTGATTGACTGTTGTTATCGTTATAGAAGCAATTTAGCTGTGAAATTACCGGCCATATGAACCTCAATTATTTTGAGGCTCTCAAGAGTGAAGTAAGCTATTCATCGGCGCTATACCAATTGCTATTTAACTGATGTGAGCAGACGGAACATTCGCAAGATGTCGAACAGCAGTTCCCGGAACCATTAAAGGAACCTGTGTTACGAAAAGTCCAGTTTTCTACTGTCTCCAGAATTGACACCTTGGGTATGCTACTTCCACCGCCGCTGTCTTGGGCAGACATCTGACTAGAACTGGGCCTTCTTAGTGGACCAACTTCATGAAGTATGAGACTATCTGACCCGTCCCTTCAGTTGTCCTCTGACCGTTTCTATAGTCCTTCAAAAGCGATTTCTACCCCGGCGAATACGTCGCTGCAATTCTCCCTAGTGGTGACCGAGTCGAAGCGGTCATCCGCGAGAAAACAATGTTTCCGGAACTTCGTTACGCTAACGGCGAAATCCAGAGGAAAGGATTCTCTCGTTACACCGTCAAGATGGTCAACAGAAACGAAGAAGAGGCTCAAATTGACAATGAGCACCTGATCCGCGACAAAAAGACGTTTACCAAGCATATGCTGAGATCATTCATCAAGAATACGGTATCTCGTGAACCCTGGACGGGTGCGCCATGGTTAGTAAAAGAGGAATATGCTACCCGATTTAAGATCCCTCAAAACGTACCTTCTCACCTCCAGCGCGCTACAACGACCGCGGAAAGAAAGGCTGCACAAGCTCGACGAAAACAAGCCACAGTGGGACTTAGTGTTGATGCTTTGACGAATGGGAGTGCTTCGCCACCTGGTCCTGTCGAGATTCGACCTGCTCCAAAATCACATAAGAGTAAGACCCAGCAGGCCATGAAGATGTCCAAACTTCTTCAAGATTCTCGGACGGATTCCCCGAGTATGTCTGGATCGCCTTGGGCCAGCAGTCCCGGGGGGACACCCGACGGAAGTATCCACAAGCTGAATCTTAAAGCTCTAGTAAAAGCAGAACCTACGCCTCCTCCTCCACCGCCCCCAAAACCGATCAAATACCCTATCGAAGACCTCGATCTTCCTCTGCAAGAGAATTCGTACCGACCAAAATTGCACCATCTCTCCTCTACTATCACAACCAGAGTTGACCAACAGACTGGCGAAGCTGGCGCATCATCTCGAGCGCGTTCGTCCCCGCACAATCCCTCGACATCATCGCATTCACCCGCACCCCGGGACAATGGTATTGACGAAGAGAAAATATCATTCTATCTTAGTACTTGGGTTTTTCTCAACATTTACTGCGAACCTTTCCTCTTGGACTCCTTTACCTTTGACGATTATATCCAGGCACTACAATTCAATAGCGAAGACGTAGACTGTGAGCTTTTCGTAGAGATTCATTGCGCGCTTCTCAAAGCCATTGTAAACGAACAAGGTGCGGTTCAGGTACAACTGCCAGAGCCGGAGGAGGAGGAAGACGACGAGGAAGACAACAGGGAAGACAGAGGGGAAGAAGTAGAAGAAGCTGCTGGTGACACGGTGGAAGTGAGTGGGAATAAGATCGAGGGTACAACCGTCGGTAGCCGAAGGTCTATGGAAAAGGAGAAGAGACACCGCGCGGACGAGCTATTTCAAGAGGGTGATTCTTGGATACAGCGACTCAAAGCCCGCCAGTTCAAAGATGGAGGCTGGCAAGCAATAATTGTTGGAATCCTCTATCAACTATCCTGGGATGTACGCTTTGCCAAAGATACTGAGGATATTCTCGCCTATCTCGCACCGCCTGATGAGAAACCAACGCCTGATACGGTCAAGACGCGATATACCTCTATGGATTGCAACCTGAAAGTCATGGTTATTCACCTTCTCTCCCGTTTGACACACGAGACACGGACTGTCAGGGACTATATGGAAGAGTGCTCGGAAGAGATGACAAAGCATCGGAAAGAAAAGATAGAGCATCAACGTGCTAGAAAAATTTTGTATGTTACCACAGTTGCCTTTTCCATAATGCACACCGACTAACCTGGTATTTGTAGCTTGGAGGAACTGAAGGCTTTGGAAGACGACCGAAAGATTCTTCTTCCGGAGAACACGCCAAAATCACCCTCTGTTGAGTCAGGACTCAGGCAGCCATCAACCGACGAAGATGGCGACGTGAAAATGAACGGAACCGAGGTAGACGAGGAGGATGAGGATGATGATGAAGGAGCTCGAGCTCGTCGTCGAGGTGGCGATCGTGCTAATGAGCGCAAGCGGAAGCGGGTTGAGGAGAAAGCCAAAGCTGAGGCCGCAGCAAAGGTTCCAAAGACTACAAAGCAATTCCAGAAAGTCATCAAATCTATCGAGACGGTTAAAGCCAAAATTGCAAAGGAGGAAGAGGCGATTATATCTATCGACGAAGACCTGCGACAAGCAGACTGCGCGAGGTTCAAAGTAATGGGTCAGGACAGGTACTGGAACAAGTACTGGTGGTTTGAGCGCAACGGTATGCCCTTCGGGGGATTGCCTGATTCATCAACAGCTCACTCCGGTTATGCGAACGCAATGATCTGGATTCAGGGACCAAGTGAAACCGAGAGACAGGGATTCTTGGTCGAAGAGGCGGGCACGAAGGTCGCAACAGGAGATGCAGAAGGCGACATCAAGATGAACGGCTATGGAGAGGAGAGATTAAGTGTCTTAGATCGGCAGGCGCGGGAAGAGAATGGAACTACTCTCACTTCACCCACCCAGTATGGTTTCCTCGAAGCTCCCGAGGAATTTGAGCAGCTGATGTCATGGCTTGACACCCGTGGCATCAGGGAGAAGAAGCTAAAAGCAACATTCGAGCTTTTTAAAGATCGCATCCTGGAAGGAATGCGCAACCGAGAAAAGTACCTTGCGGAATCGGTCGCAGCCGCTGCTGATAACGATACTGGCTCCGGAAGGATGAGTACTCGAGGAAAAACATACTTCGATCCCAATGTCTGGAGATGCTTGAACTGGAGAAATGAATCCGCAATAGAAGAGAATGACCATACTCATTACAATCACCCTCAACCGAAAAAGAACGCTTCGAAAAAGAAGGAAGGAAAGGGCGTTCCATTAAATCGACAAGGCAAGCCAATCAGTCGACAAGGAGAACGCTACAACTTCTGAATTTCTGGATCGCTGTATTCGACCTTCCAACCTTTTCTTTCAATTAAATTTTCTTACCTAACGTGTAGTTTTTACATGTCTACTTTGGATGGCGTAAAAGGTTTTTTGTGGGTTGCATTTGTGACAATGGGTTTTTACGGTTTTTGTGCTCTGCTTGATATGACTTGTTTTGTTAGCCTTGATTCATTGTTGTATTTTTTTTGAAGGATAGTCTGACTCTTATTTCTTGTGGTATGATGAGTCTTTACTATCTTGTATCATAGACATTACAGGTGAACACGTAGAAATGGATGAAATCTTGAGAACACTTAGTACGTGCTTGGGTTTGCTGTTGCTTGTGCATTGGTCCTCGAGATTGATGTTGGTTAATTGATCCCCCGCCAAGACGAAAATGATAGAGATAACGGGCCCCTCCGACGAAACGAAACTGCGGGGAACAGGGGAAAAAAATAGGTACGTTCTACCATGGAGGGTAAAGTTGAGAAATATAAAGCTGTAGTTGAGTGTTGTGTGTTCTGGTTTCTTCGTCTCACCGCCCAAGTCTTCATCTACTGTAGTTGCTTATCACTCGTTCGCTATGGAAACAACCGCCCTTCTCAGCGCGAAGTTGGCCGCAGAGAGATATCACAGCAAAATTCCATACATTCGAAAACTACCTGTTGCTGTAGTTGGGATTATCTTGGTAGTTTTCTTTGTTAATGCCCTGGTTTGGGCGGCTGTTGGAGTTGTATTGGTATGTATGGCATTTTTGCGGGTATAGACATAAATTGATTTTCCTGTGCATTTCAGCATTCATACAGGTCCGTACAACCATCAACCTTGTGGGCTGATATATATGGCTAATGAACCACGAGACCTCTCCTTGCAACCGCGGTGCTTGCATACACCCTCGGTTTGCGCCATGCTCTCGATGCGGACCACATTGCAGCAATAGACCTGATGACACGACGTCTCATTGCCTCTGGGCAAAAGCCGGTAGCTGTGGGACTATTTTTCAGCCTTGGACATAGCACGATAGTGGTTATCACGTCCATTGCAGTGGCCGCAACATCTGCATCTCTGTCAGAACGCTTTGATTCTTTCTCAAAGGTGGGCGGGATTATTGGAACTAGTGTGTCTGCTGCTTTCTTGATTGTTCTGGCAATATTGAATGGATACGTCCTGTGGAAGCTGGTGAAGAAGATGCGAAAAGTTCTGGATCGAGATCCTGAGGAGCTGGCGAGCGAGGAGAATGCGCTTAGTGAGGCGCTCAAGGGTGGAGGGTGTCTGGTCAGGGTATTCAAGGGAGCGTTTAGAATGGTGGATCAGAGCTGGAAAATGTACCCACTTGGAGTACTGTGTAAGCTGTCGATTCTTCCCACTGACTTCCTACCAAGCTAATAGAAACCCAGTCGGCTTGGGTTTCGATACCTCCTCTGAAGTAGCGCTCCTAGGGATAGCAAGTATCCAGGCAGCAAAGGGGACTAGCATCTGGCTAATCCTGATCTTCCCGGTACTGTTCACAGCGGGGATGTGTCTCCTGGACACGATCGATGGAGCGCTTATGTCGGCGCTCTACCAGACATCAACATTCTCGCAAGACATTATTGCGGTTCTGTACTACAGCATCGTACTTACTGTTATCACAGTCATGGTGGCAATTATCATCGGCACGATTCAGCTGCTTTCTTTAATTTTGAATGTTGCCGAACCAATTGGACGGTTTTGGAATGGTGTTGAGAAGGTTGGAGAGTGGTATGATGTTATTGGGGGATGTATTGTGGGATTATTTGTAGTTGGAGCTGTGGTTAGTGTGTTGGTTTATCGCCCGTGGAGGGAGTGGGAAAAGAGGAGGAGGGAGACGGGGCCCGTTAGGGAGGAGAACACAATGGATGTTTTGAGGGAGGACCCGATTGACAGATCGTGTTGAGGTAATGTTTAAAAAAAATTGGAAATGCTGTGTTAGAACGGTGGTTGGGAGGGATTTCTGCATGTATATCTTGATACTTGCCTGATGGGTGTCACATTTATCACTCGTCGCTGTCTAACGACAATACAGGTTTCTAAGTTTTAACATCGTGGTGGTATATATCTCCCCTCGCACTCTGGAGATCGGGCTTCTTAATTAGAGAACCTGATGATTGGAATGGTCGTTTTTTTTGGGCGGGTGGGTAATTTATGCAGTGATGTGAAGGAAGTCGAACACAAGCCGATCAAAATGGTTCTCATTGAAGTTTTTTTCTTCTGGTTCACTATACACCAACAGGACGACCAGGCGGCAAACGCGGAAGATGTAATACTGAGTTTGATTCCTGAATTGTAACTGTAACCAAGCTGTTCGGGTTTTCGGGCAACGTATTACTGGGAATTTAGGACCATTTCCATCATTCTAATATCACAGCCTCGATAATAACTCGACCGTCAGTTTTCTATGTACAGATGAAGTAAAACACTCAAGGAGATAAACGCCGATACAAACCTACGTAATAATCCCCTCGCAATAATCCCCTCGTTTCGAAAAGAAAATATTCCCTATTGTAGCCGCCCCCGCTACTTTACTGTCGTCTTTTCCCTTGTGGTTTCAATGATTGGGAGCAGATCAACAAGCTGATTTGGATCCCGTAACAGACTGGGAATGTCGTCTTGAGGGTACATTGCAAATTTCTATTCCCATATTAGTCTTGCCGTGAGGCGTGGGGATGTAAAGGCTACATACCGTCTTGACATCCGCATATTTTGCCTCCCGACTTACAAACTCCCTCACTACCTCTCCCGTTGCAAACTCCACATACACCCGGGTATCTCTAATCCTTACAACGACATCATCCAGTCTTAAAAAGAACCTCTGCAACACCAGTAGTCGTTCGGGCATCACCCGGACCTTCACATTGAGCATTGCGATGCCATTATCCGCCAGCTCGTCTTCATACAGCATCACATCATCAAACAATAGTATTGGGTCCGGACGCTTCAATTTCTCGAACGGAATCAGAGCATCCTCACTCTCGACCATCTCCCCATTCTGCACCCGTCCCTTCCAAGCCGTAGAATAACTCCAATCAAACGGCTTCACAACGTCCCGGATATCTTCAGAAACCTTCTCGCGCATCCGCTGCCACTCTTCAGAGTATGCGACTTTCAACATCCCTGCTTCTCCTGTTTTGTCGACGACGTTGAGCGCATCGAACGCGGTAAAGTTCATCGCGAACCCGCTTGGCAGGTGTATGACCGAAACGAGGTTATTGCCGAATATCATCTCGGGGGGCGCAATCCCGAGCAACGAGGTCATGGTTTCGATCTCGGCGGAATTGCATATTGGGTATTTCACGGTTTCTATCTTCCAGCTGCTCTGCGTGTACGATTTGCCAGTATTGCGCACAGTCGTTGCAGCAACGAAGCTGGTCATTGTTTGGTGGTTGGTTTGATTGGGGAGGCGATTAGAGGTGAGATGATGGCTGTGTCGTAGATAATTGATAGTAGATAATAAGGTAATTACGGAATAATAGTTGGGCTGCGTGAGTTGAAGGGCTGATTGGTTTGTTCGTTGTTGATGAAGGTAGAGCCCTGTAGCCCCTCTTTGGCGGGGTTAATTCATAGAATCGTACTCAATTCCACCAGTCAACTAAATTCAGGTCAGATCGCCACTGTTCCTTTTTTATTTTTGAAATGTTGTAAAGTATTTATTTCGGCCTGAATCTATGAATTAAATAGTCTAAATTGAATAATATAATTTAGATGGGAGGGTAGACAAAGTCTTTTAAGTTATATACCTATTTTTATCTCTCCTCGGCTTGTTTGACATCACCGAGGATCCGAGGTAACTATCTTGCGGTCTGGCTTACCAGACGGCTTAGAGTAGAATTGCCCGGGCTGAGGTTGCACGGGCTGTCAAAGTTGCCTGTGTCCAGTGCTTGGCCGTCTCCAGCGAGCCTCTATTGATCGTCTGCAGCCAGCTCCTGCCAGCTCTCGCCAGCGCAGATTGACCGGATGTACATCGTAAAAAAATACTTCACTCTGACAGCGACTGTGAGTTCCGATAAGACCAGAGCGATGGTGCCGATCTAGTATACTTGATTATACCATGTCGCACACAAATACTCTCGCTGTCACAGTGAGAGTACTTCGCTAGAGTAGGAATAAGGTAGAATTACTACTATAGGTTTACCGTGTGTTACGCATGTGTTATCTGCATTATGCGTAATGGGCTTGGCCGATTTCCATTTATGGCTGTTACGGGAGGCCGCCGTAAGTTATATAGCAAACGGTAGATTAACAGTAAAAGGATTGGCCTCGAATCAGGCTCTAGCTCGTTCCATATGGAGTAGTGGTACGGGTTATATGCAGACTCCGCGTTTCTAGTATACCCGGGGCAATGCGGTGCTAACCTGGATTAAGTATGTCCATATTGGGCTTAGTCTAAATAGTAACAGAAAGGTTTAGGTAGAGAGTCTGAAGATATGCCTTTACAGAAATGTTACAATATCAAAGAAAGTTAATTCTGTGCTCTGAAATCATTATTTTCATTATCTCAACAGTATTCAAACTCAAACCAGTTGTTCCAACATTGCTCAGATCAATTTACACTTACATGTTGTGAATTCTATATTACAATATACACATTCTGACTAACCTCAACATCATGCCTTCCAAAGGTATAGTCAAGAATGTACCTGTGATATTAGCAAAATTTATTTCTGTC
>Ga0307512_10001293_pt1 | contig 35923 bp, 48 predicted proteins | sample 14_EM_MG_FD_200267 | JGI IMG/M metagenome (GOLD analysis project Ga0307512, IMG submission 200267) | Populus trichocarpa ectomycorrhiza microbial communities from riparian zone in the Pacific Northwest, United States - 14_EM | ecosystem: Host-associated > Plants > Roots > Unclassified | place... | reverse complement strand
TCTGAAACAGAGGGCAATCACACAAGGAACATTTAAATGGTTAGATTTCTGCATGCACTCCACAAGAGCAGGAGGCGCAGTTTATATACATTTGAGTAGCTACAGAGATCCACTATAGTAAGGGCGGCGACAGTGTTGGTGTCGTCGAGGCGCGATGTCGGCGTTATCGGGACGCGATATCGGTGTCGTCGGGACGAGGTGTCGGTGTCGTCAAGACGTGGTGTCGGTGCACGTCCTTGCCGTCAGGATGCGATGTCGGTGTCGTCGGAACGTGACATTGGTGTTGTCGGGACGCAGTGTTGGCGTCGGCATCGTCGGGAGGCGGTGTCGGTGTCGAAATTGTGGACGCTGGCAACTGCGCACGGCACGCCCCACCCCTCCCACTCGACGCGCCCCTCCTGAACATCCACAAGCCGCTCCCAAAGCCCGTGCAGGATGCTGTCCTCTCCACGACAACGGGTAACACGATGCCCTGCACCGCGTTCGCCTCCGCTGCTTCCACATCGCCACTAGTACTGGCGGGGATGACAACAGCTGCCGTGCCGATGCAGAAGGCTTCGCGCAGAGTGCCGGACGCCGATGCCGCGAAGAGCTCGGACATGGTCAGAGCGCACTCGGATGTGTATAGGGTGGGCATTTGGGGGAGGTTAGGGAGCGTGGCGGTTGTGTGGGGTACCGGTGTCGTCAAGAGGCCGTGTGGAAGGAACAGGAGGCCCCGTCGTGGCCGTTCGCGTGTAGCTGTGAGGCTTACCTTCCAGCGATACTCGAGATGCCAACGAGACGTGATACGATCTGCAAAGGTGAGGGACAACGAGAGGGCGGGGAACGTACGAATTGCAAAGAACGATGACGAGCGGGTGGCTCATTGGCCCGATTTACCGTCGGTCAGTGGCCGGTCGAGAGTCAGACGCACGCAGAAACAAGGCGAGAGAGGGAAGGGAGAAGAAAAACAGTGAGGTTTGCTGGCGACAGTCCAGCGCGGCGACGTAGAGAGCAAAAGTGCGGTGGGGTGCGCATCGTGTGACGTTGGAATGAAGGTTGTCGAGGCGGCGCGCTCTTGTAGCGTCAGTCGGCGAAGGGTAGGCGATACGCGTGTCGTCGGGAGCAGGGTTTGAGGTGCGACGAGAGTGGAACTTGGATGTGAGAGGGCGAGGAGTCGACACCGAGGGGTGAAGGAGGCGGTGGACGAGGTGGTGTGGCATGGCGTGGCGTGGCGTGCGATGGTGGCGGGCGGGCTGACGTGTCGCGTTGGCGCGTGGACGGGATGTCATGTGGTTGAATGTGCTCGATTCGGATGGTGCAGCGTGGAAGGTTCAAAATAAAACTCCGAAAAAATTTGGTCTCATTAATGGAACATGGAATAATGGCCATTAACGAAGTAGGAGCCCTCGAGGGCCATTAATCAAAAAATCACCATTAATCACACCATTGTTGAACTCCTTAACAACACCATTAATATTAATGAGAAAAATAATGGAACGAATAATGATGTAAATAATGGTAACTTTGAAAGACCCTATTCATCCACGTGTATCTATATACTATAACACATTGGATTTCAATTTCGAGAGAGACAGACTTTGACGGGTCTCGGGAATGGATGTCCAGTCATGTTCGGTGAACTCCAACATGAGGATTTCGACCAAAACACTCTCCTGATTGTACATTGTCATTCTCTTCAACAGCTACTTACCTTAAACTAGCCTAACTTGATCCTATGTGGTACTACTCATACACGGGCGGACCGGGAAGTCTACGCTCCTCGCAACGGTGTATAACCTCTTCCTGCGGGACCCGGGAACTCCCCCAGCTTGTCGGCGTCAATTCTGGCCTATGTTAACGACAGGGACTACAAGTCGTTGCAGTCTCCCGCTCTGCCCACGCTACAACTTTTCGAACGCGTCCTTATATATATACTGACGCCCACAGGGTCCAACGCTCTCATTCGATTGTCTGTCGACTACTACTTTGCCGCGGTAGGCGCAGCGGTGGGACCCTTCGGCGGAGTCGTGTACGAGATGTTCAAGTCGAACGCTGCGTTTGGACGTGTCACGTAGAATAACTTGAAGGTGCATGCCCGCGCGCTCACTCTCACTTCCAACGGCTTTTCCTCACGTCGCCGTTGGATGTTTGCCGCCCACTTGCCCGAATGGATATGACGGTGGGCTTGATATTCGTCCCGTACTACACACACCATCGCGCGGCGTGTCGCTCCCTGGTGCAGAACCACACGCCGACCTTACATCGCTCTCGCCTCGGTTCATCGATCTGGGCCTTATGATCGCGCAGGCGTTGCCGCTGCGCGAGGTCCGGCGAAGGTACGTCGGACCTCGGGAGCTGCTGGCCAATCTCCTCACTCGTCCGTGTATCCAAGTCCTCGAACTCTTCACCCCGTTTCAACACTTGAATAAAGTTGAACAACTTCCTTCACATGTTGAAACTGGGAGAGTACGAGGAAGTGGATCGCGCAGCTCGAGATACTCGACGAGGCGGAGGAACTCGAGCTCGCGCTGAGCTACTGTGCCATTTCTTGGGGTGTGAAGTTTCATGATGAGAACTGGGCACGCGGAGGCGATGCACGGGGCTAGTCAGGAAGGATCACCTGAGAAACGAGGAAGATGGTGGACGTGGCGTTTAGATTGTATACCCCTCTCAGCCGGTGAAGTCAGTCGCTTGTTTTCATCTCTCGGTAATTGTGATCACCACGGCCTCCGATGCAAGCTCCCCAGGACATTCGGCGATCCGAGTCGCAATGCTCTATGGGCGCGGCGGAAGATGCGGCCTGGCCACGATCCCGGGATTTGACGCTAATCGTCGCAGAGATGTCATGTCTTCCTATAGTTCTGGGAATGACATGAGTCAGGAGAACATCATCCAATTGCCCGGAACATCGACACTTTCCAACGCGCAGGTGCGGTGAATACCACATCAATTGCTGTTCTTAACCTAGCCTGGTCTGTCATGGGGCATGGGGCTGCGCATCCTCATAGCGCGACGAGGTTCTTTACGCAGTCATGACACAGCGTGAATTTCGCCCCAACATGAGCGACTCAACCCGTCCTATCATGAACCCGATATGACAGTTTTGCTCGAAGTACGCCGCAGCATTACTACTCAGGAAGCCAGGTGGTATCAGGTGCCTTTGGTGCCGTCACTTTGCGAACGTGTTAAGCATTGACTTACTTGGGCCAATCGGCAGATTGATGATCCGGCGAGCGTGCATGATAAATGGCGCCTTTCTTGTGGTTGTCAAGAAAATTCATTTGATTCCCCAGTAATCATATAATCTTATATGCGAGGTCCATTAAACCTGGGAATCATTTTGTTTGTAACCACATCACACGATAACAGACTCATGTGATGCAATTTGGAAGCGGTCACCACATCAAATCATCTATTTAGGACACTCACAAAATGGAAACATCGAAGAGGGCCCCGGAAGAGTCTGTGACGTTGCGGCGGTGAGGATCACCAACATCCGACAGGGCAACGCGCTTTGATACTACTGACCTATCATTGATAGATACAAAGGTGTTTTCTCAACACAGGATTGCAACGCGTACCGTCACCCCAGAGTCCTAATACCCCTCCTCCGGACAGTTCAACTTGCGTCCCTTACGGAGCCATCCTGCTCCTCATTACCCTCAGCGAGTGGGTTGAGATGTCGGGGCTCTCGCCTGCGGGACTAACTTCTCCGCTGTTCAACCGCAACCTGAATGCTGGAGGTACGCACCATGTGCGCCAGTGATCAAATTGCTTCTGGTTGAGACGCTCTCTCCACTCGTCTTTCATGATCTCCGAACGGAACTCTGCGTGCTGAAGAAGTTCTAGGTGATGAAGGGCATGTGGGTACCTGGAAGCGTGAAATTGAGGACGTAGGCATGCCAAAGAACAGGAAACTCACAGGATGAATCTCGCGTAATCCTTCTCCTTCCAGTACAGCAAATACTTGAGATAATTGACGAAGGCAGGTTGGTAGAGGATGCCCTGTTGAGCCAAAGAATGGAGATAAAATGGGTTCGCCAGGGCCTGCACGAACTCGAGTTCAAGTTCGAAACGCTTGCGATTTTTGATTCTCTCCTCGTCCGCAGCCGGGTCTTCTTTGACGGTGTCAGCCATGACGAATGGGCTGCTATGTGCAGGGAGCTACTGGAGTGTGAATGTCACCCGGGGGAGATGTAGTCAAGTTCAAGTCGTAAACGATGCGGTGATGAGCGCTAGGCGCTAATGCTAAGCGACCAACGAGATTGGGTTGACGATCATCTTGATTGTCACCGCGATGCGCTCACGTACGTTTAACACGTCTTCTGCCCATCCCTACCCTCAGGCTTTCCCCTCAGCCAGAGCACGAATTTCCTCTCTCCCTTCAGCAGATATGCCTGTCCTACACGCCAAGACCTTCCAAGAGTATTGATTGAAATTAGGGGCCCCTCACGTGATTTCCGTGACCCCACGAACATGACCTGATCTTAAAATTTCTCCCCATTCCAAAGACCACCGACCTCAGGCTCCAACTCAATCCTGCGTGCTCGCCGACACCTAGGAATCGACAATCTGAGTGGCTCGACACCAATATGCCCCTAGTTGACGATGAGCCCTCGGACGAGACGGCCACTCAACAGGTCTATTCATTCCTTCATCGCAGTCTCAACTTCTATCGTGTGCACATTCTTTACTTGTGTGTTGTCCCATTCGCAGTATTACCGGAGTTTGACCACTTCTCCTGGGTAGTACATTTACACCACTCATATTTTCAGGAATTCTCTACGCTAGTAATGGTCGTTTCCACATCGCATATATTGACGCACTCTTCAATTCGGTTAGCGCCATGGCTGTCTGCGGTCTGGCATCTGTCGATCTTTCCTCTCTCACTGGCTGGCAACAAGCGATTCTCTTTATTCAGATGTGCCTAGGGAACCCAGTATGTAACTGTTGGAATTTCCGGATGATTCTATGAACCACAGCCATGACACAGGTCTTGATTTCATGGGTCGTGGTACTAGTTAGAAGGTACGCTTGGACTTTGACATCACCAACTACCATATCTCATTCGCTGGTCACGTGACAGGCGTATGTTCACCATCCATTGCGAAAAGATCGTTCGAGCTGCTACCCGCAAGGCGAATCTACAAAATCCCGACGGAGGGGTCGAGCTGTTAAGAGCGAACACCTCCCTGATTCGTGGAGGTCCGAGCCGATCCGCCTCCCAGGGCACTCCTCGTTCGAACAGTCCCCCCAATGTCAACAACGCGGAACTTCGGAGGAGAACCCCCCGAAGGTTGCGCCCAGATATGATTCGTCGCGTGGATGATGTACCCAAGTTGGTGAATCCGAGCGGGTCAATTAGTGAAGGCCAAGCAGGTCCAATCGACGTTCGCTCCGTGACGGGGTCAGATAATTGGGCACAGTCGCCATCAGAGGGGCTGCGCAATTCACCGCTCCCTCTAGGTCACGAAAGTAGAAGCCGCAGTCCGATAGAGTCTATTTCCTCCGGGAAATGTCGGGTCGGACGGTCCCCGACGCGGCGCTCGTAAGAACAGCGTCATCGCATTCTAACCGCATTTTGTCCTGAGCAATACGCAGGAAAGACCACCATTTATCGGGCCCACGAGGTGATGTTCGACCCGCATCTTTGGATGGTAAGCTGTGCGAGGCCTACCGAGTTCGTCCATGCCCTCATATAAGCTAGATTATCATCGGATGCGATACCCTAGTCTTGGTACCCCGGCAGCGGAGAGGACTATACCTGGCATTCCGACGGTCAGGACACAAACCATCGAGTTTGCTCCTTATCCCCGACCTCATCACCGAACATCCCGGGACAAATCTCGTAATGAGCTACCCACCTCTGACGGCAACACAAGCAACCTCACTACAGAGGCCTTCGCCACAGAACGTGACATTCGTACGCTGACCACTGCACTTACTTGAGGGTTTACTGAACAAAGAACAGAATCTGTTGCTAGTCACCCTGCAGCTCCCCTTCATCGATCCGAAACCATGCGTACATTTCGAAGCACGGTTCATCGCGAAACGCACGCTAACTTCGGTGGCTTTCCGGGCCTCCGAGAGATCGTGTCACAAGTACTTCGTCGCTTCTTGCCTGGCGTGCACCAGAAATTTACGCGTGGTATCACGATGCCGCGCACCACCACCATCACGTCTATGCGAGGCAGTACTGAAAGAGCCAGGGCAGTTCCATACGTCTCCTTCGACGCTGTCGTAGGCCACAATTCCTCATTTATCTCCCTGACTGAAGAGCAACTAGAAGAATTGGGTGGGGTCGAGTTCAGGGCACTCACTGCATTGCTCTGGATTGTCGGCATCGTGTGTCAATTGCTTACCTTTGTATTACTGGGACTCATTCACCCCTTGGGACAGTATCATATCTGTGTGCAACTGCTTTGCTTCACCATGATCGCACCTTACATATCATCAAATAAATGGAAGAACAATTTCCGTCCTCCACAATTACAACGACCCATAAGTGCTGCATGGTACGTTTTATCGGAACGAGCTGTCCTCTAAGGCTCACTTTCCACCACGACCAGGTTTTCACTTTTTCAGGTCGTGTCTGCGTACACAAATTCGGGAATGTCGCTTGTTGACCAGTCTATGGTGCCCTTTCAAAGAGCATATCCTATGATTTTCGTCATGATATTCCTGATTCTTGCCGGAAACACCGCCTTTGTGAGTATTGTCGATTTCTGTTAATCTAGCTGATGGGTAAGTACCCTACAGCCCATATTGTATGTCAAATGTCGTTTCCCCATGCACTACCTCGGCTTACAAGCATATGACCCCCAGCTTGCGATTCTTAGTGTGCGTGCTACCTTCTCTAAGAAATGCGATGAGTTGTTTTCATGCCTCTCTTAGATGGATTACCACCAAGCTAGTTCCGAGGAGGTCCCAACTGAACGAAACACTGCACTTCCTCCTGGACCACCCTAGACGCTGTTTCATCTACCTTTTCCCGTCGCACCAAACTTGGTTCCTTCTCACAATGCTAATCACATTGAAGTGGGGAAATTTTTCCCTGTCTTCTACCCATAGCTGAATTTGTACCCACAGCACGACAGACTGGGTTTTCTTTCTCCTCCTTGACATAGGCAACAAAACCATCGAGTCCATACCCGTTGGTGTGCGGGTCATAGACGGAATGTTTCAGGCCGCTGCTGTTCGTGCGGCAGGCTTCGCGATCGTAACCCTTTCGGCACTGGCTCCAGCTGTCAAGTGTGTTGGGCAACTCACAATCACTCTTCCTACTCATCTTATTGCGCAGGGTCCTCTACGTGATCATGATGTATATTAGTATTTGTGAGTTCCCAATATTGGCCCCCCATCAATCCGTAATCCCCTGACGTGCTGTCTATCCCTCCAGATCCTATTGCAATGAGGTTCTTCCTTCCTCTGTTGACTAGCATTCTCGTATCTAACAGACGGTGTTATCCTAGCGTCCGCTCGACAAATGTTTATGAGGAAAGATCGCTTGGAATTTACGAGGACGACACCTCGATTGATGAGGAAAATTTCAGTGCTTCTGGAGATAGAATCACTGTCTGGGGAAGTTACTTATCAATGCATGCGCGCAAGCAGCTCGCCTTCGGTATGAGAGCATTCCATGTCCGTGTCCATGGAGTTCATCCCCACTGATTAGATATGTGGTGGCTCGGACTGGCTCTGTTCCTTCTTTGTATAATCGAGGTTTGCTGTCTTCCTTTCATCTTTCCCTTGAGTCTAATAACCTGCATTCTTAGCGTGACCAACTCGAGAACGAAGGCAATGCAACGTGGTTTAATACTTTTAACATTAGTAAGCAAATATTATGTGCGCCCTTCTCGTGTTGATGGCACTCTGTAGTCTTCGAATTGGTTTCCGCTTACGGCGGTGTTGGTTTAAGCCTCGGTGTTCCATACGTGGGCTCTCCAATATTGTTTCTCATGGACCCCTCTAACGATGAATTCACCAGGCTAACTACTCCTTCTCTGGCGCATTTCGCCCGCTTTCTAAGCTCATAGTGTGTCTGGTCATGCTCAGAGGACGACACCGCGGCCTCCCTGTGGCGATTGACCGCGCCGTCGTCCTTCCGTTCGAGTACCGGGAGTTACCCGGTAGTGCTATTCCGGGGTCCGCGGGATTGGCGAGGAGAAGGTCCGGTCCGCGCAGTACGCCGTCCATTCCACCCATCGGCATGCGTTCTTAGCCAACCAGCTGCTGGGGTTCTGACGTTAATGTGGTGTACATGATGAGAGAAACACGGTACAAACACCTTTCCCATTCCCGAGTCAATTCTCTTACCTCTTGGGATATTGAACCCTATGTAGCAAAACCAATTCTCAACGGATTTTATATCCTCTGACCCTCAACAGAGTAGCTTTTCGCGTCTAGCCTAGCTTATTAGACTCATTAGTCACATTATACCGCCTTTTGACTCCCCCTCTGGCTCGAGTGCATCATGCAATAATTAGCAAAAAATTTCGTATGTGCCCCAAAGTCCGTACCCAAATCGGCCCGCATATCCTTGTAGAACCTCCATCAATAGGAATAGAGACAATTGTTGTCCCCTTTCTCTCTCGATCCCAAAACCTTGTCGTGCAACAATGGTGGTCACAAGTCGCCCCTTAACACCGCGTGTATGCTCATGGATTGTTATCGAGTCCGTGATTTGGACGGAAGTGGGAGACGTAACAAATCAGAAGCTAACAAATGACAAAGTTGTCATTGAAAAGGATCTACCATTCGTAGGCAAGGCGAGTTCACATCTATAAAAGAAGCTCCGGAAGATGCACTAACTGAAACAGCTTATGGATAGGACTCGTTGAGAAGAGAGGCGAATTGTCAACATCGTTACGCCGAGAATTGCCTATGGAGATGACCCGGAAGAAGGGCATCCGAGATTGACGAAGATGTACTGGGTCAAAATATCAAACATCAAATTGTCCAGGTGGGGAGTTGTTGCCTACACTATCAAGCTGCACCCGTGCGATGACGCGGGAAGTTATCCAACATACTAGATACAAACTTGACAACCTGAGGCAGCTTCAAGTGGTCAGCTTCATATCCAGTGTATTGCGCAACATAGCCACAAAATAAGGGGAGTACGTCTGTGGAACGGGATCAGTCGCCACGTTGGCAGTAAACGATAAGCCGATGGCAGAGTTTGGTGTACTAACAGGTTCTCTCTATCTCTCTCCCAAAAAATGCCGTAAAACTTCCCAGTACCGGAGGAGAAAAGTTACCTGTCGAGCGGAGAGAAATGCCAGAAGGGGTAATCAGGGCAATCGCAAGGCCAGCTTGAACAATAACAAAGGCACGCCCGCACGCTCCCCGTGAATCCCGACATCTACGAAAAGGGATCAAGGTAAAGGCGAACTCAGTTAAGACTTTGACAGGTCGGGGTTGAATCCTCTTCCTTGCCGATCGGGTCAAGGGTGTGGGGACGTGGGTAGGAGGATGAGCAAGGGATGGGCAAGGGATATCTGTATGAAACGACGTTCAGCGAAGCTCGTGGGGAAGATAAGCAGCATCGGCCATTGGCCAGATGACCGGGCAAGGTGACTGCGTGTTCGACGCGATCCGAATAACTTTGGGAAAATCAGTTGTGCCGTGATACCCGCTATCACATCGGTCGCATGTGGGTCCAGGGAGAGAACCTGGTTCCTTGAGGTGTCCACGCATGCGAAGACACAAAGTGAGAAAAAAGGTAGTGCCGCGAACCTTGCGGACGACGATAAGCAGTTTCTCGAGGATGAAATTCCAAAAAAGGGAGCTAATGCCCCACCGTGGGGCGTAAATGGTTCATGGCCCAATGGAGCCTTCGCCCCCGTACAGTGTCCTTCCAATGTTCCCACAAGAGGGATATGAAAAGCGCGAACCCTTCGCGGTTCGTTCCGAGCGCTTTCTCCAAATTGAGATCGATAATGCCAGGAACGAAACCGAAAAGGTGCCACTTTACCAGAAGGGGATACGCCACCCTTTGTGCGGCAGAGGCGATGGGACGATTTTTGGTGTGCCTTGTATCGAATTTGCAATCTGCGTGGTCTATGCAGAAACAGGAAATGATGCTTTGTTGCCATTACGTCGTCAATCAGGAGTTTCAACCTATTTTGACGCTGTCATCGTTGTCCAATGCAGATGACCTTGTGAGGCTAAGCGTCGTCAATTTCAGCGGAAAACCACCGAGGTTCATGCATGAATGAACCACCGTCGACATGCCTGAAATTTGGTAGACCCAGAACATTGGGGAGGTAAATCAGAACTCCGCACTGGATAAAAAGTATACTCAGACTCGCGATGATCGTGTGACCCGAAGCCCCAGTCGAACCAAGGCCACTCATACCCGTGCGCGTGTGAGAACGAATGGGACACATGGGAAACGAGAACGTCTTCATACGTCGTGGATAACGGGTGAAGCACATCGCCTTCGCGACGGAAAGCGTGAGCAAACATGGGTGGACGTGCTTGGGAAAACCAGGGAAAGCGAAGAGGCAGGAGATACCAGGAGGTGGGCGGAACATTGATAACACGATAAAGACTGAGTGGGGAAGGGCGAAAAATGAAATAAGAAAGGCGGAATAATGGACTTTTGACAACAGTGGGTATAACGTGTCAAGTCTAGGTTTGCATTGGAAGTGACTGTACCAATGCAGTGCCCGTGCTCTTATGTTAGATGATGACAGACCGTTGTCAAATTGCAACCTGTCATAAATGGCCCCACGTTTAGGCCGCCCTTTTGAAGCCCGTGATATATCATAACACCAGTCTTGCTTGGTTTTACAAATCCTCGCTACTATAGTCGATGATAAGTGGAGAAAACGAAAGCAACAAGGATGTATGACACCATGAGTGGGTACAGGCACGCCTGACATCCAGGGGCTGGAGGGTGTGTGGTGGTGACGTGGGAAGAAACGGCAGTTTGCGCGACCTACCACGGTGAAGGTTTACCGGTTTACCACCAGGTGCCACGTAGTCAAAATCAGTGATAACCATTTTACAGCTTCTGACTACTGAGTTTATGATGGTGGGGCGGTGATTGCGGTGATGCCGACTGTAGCGTTGGTACTTTGCCTGTTTCGAGTTATTTTTCGGGAGCTGTCGACTTGGACTTCTCGGGACCGGCGACCTGGGGTCCCCGAGGACAACCCTGCACGGCTATGGTGCTAGTAGTACGCGACTAAATTTCTTGCACCCAGCGATCAGGACGACCCCAAATCTGAATTGTCCCGCTTCCCCCTCCTCCAAGTCGCTCGAGAACCAACCATAATCGTAGCTGTAAACCGAGATACATCCTGCGGTTCTCGGATTGCTTGCGTTCCCAACTTGCAACACTGGCGAGTCTTGGAAGGGTAGCGTTTGTGGCGTACGGATCAATCGAATATGTGGGTAGGACTTTCCCATTCCTGGACAGCTGTCGGCTACTACAGTTTGCCTTTGGCGCGTGCGTACCCCCATTGAGGTATTTTAGGTTGACCTAACCAACTCAGTGCATCGTGCATATGATGCAGCGAGAATACCGAAATGGGAATAAAAGAAGGACTGCTGGGTAGCCTTGCCAGTCGTCAATACAGTACCGGCGAAACGCTCGCCTCTACGAATGAAAGCACATGGAGAAAGAGAACAAAGAATTGACCGGACTCTACTGGTGGCAGGAAGAGGAAGGTGAGATGAGAAAGTTTGGTCTACGTTTCTCGACGTAATTAAACACTCGATCCTGGAAGTATACAAAAGTAGACAAATGGCGGTGAGACGGGAAGAGATCGGATGACATTGCCATTCAAGTGGAACCACTTGCAGGATCAAGTACGGAGTCGGGTCTGCCCCGGGTCCTACCTTGCTGCGATGAGGAGATTATTGCTTGGTCGGAAGCATCTCGGAAGTTGGGAGGGACTTGCAGTACAGTAAAGCAAATGTAAATCAGGAATCAGGGGGGCGAAAATGCTTACATCATAGGACCACCGTAGGAAGATTCGAAGTCAGCGAAATGAATGGAAAAGGTCGCCTGATTGTGTCCAAAATTGGAGAATATTCCCATCTCACGATGCCGTCTCAAATATTCGACCAGAAAACGCAAAGAAATCATCTCGAATTCTCCGTTCATAAACAGAAAAAAAAACCCCTCCGCCTTTCCTTTTACCTCTCTCTCCAATCCACCTCGTCCTCTTTTTCTATTCGTTGACAGCACAAGCTCTCTTTCGTCGCGTCCATTACGGCACCGGACCCCTTTTCAGCCCGGTTGCCGCCCTCGCTTCTCGTCACGACCAGGGCACGTACGAGTTGGCAACCTGTGGGCGACGTCAAAATCGGTGCATTCCCGTGTGTATTTATCCCTCTTCGTCACGGCTCCTTCGCTGACCTGACAGCCTTCTATTCGATTTTCGTGGCTGCCACTTCGCTGCCGCCCGCGCGTCTGTCCGCGTCTCTTTCGATGGACCCATTATAGGCACACCTCTCTATCCACATTTAAGTGACTTGTGGTCACGCCCGCTCGCTTTCCTCGCGCATAAACTTTCCATATACACGATATACACGACTCTTCCGGCATCCTGCCCCATAATGCGTTCGCGTCGCAATCCCTCACAACCCCACTCCCTGAGTCCACACGATCCTTCACCCATCGGTGCAACGTCCACCACGACATTTCCTCGCGCGTCTTCTCCCTCTGGTTTCTCACAATTACTCTCTAAGCCAGCCAAGTGGTTTACCAGGAATCAAACCGGCCAACGGGCACCTTCCTTCACTGCTTCTCCTGAACCGAGATCGAGCACCAGCTCCTTTGTCCGCAAGCCCAAAATTTCTCATCCCACGGATCTCCGCCCCATCCTCCCGTCTCTGCAGAGTGAGCCATACATTCACTCTCCCACTCAAAGTGCCAGCAGGTCAGTATCCATCATGCGTCTACAGAAATGCAGTCACGATAATACCGTCATTTCTCTATTGACAGGTCCGTATTTGACCTGCCCCTTGCACGCACACAGACAAGATTGGATGGTCTAGCCAACTCCCCTTCATCCCCAGACAAGAAGGTTTCGGCTGACCTTGGTGACTTGCGAAGCCTTTCACATAAGCCATGGTCCCGCTCGGCCGAGGAACTCGGCAAGTTTAGTGCCTCGGCGCCTTCGTCTCCCTTGGCGAACAACTTCCAGGATAGGGTACAACAGTATCGTACTGGTAGCCCCAGCCATTCACATTCACCAACGGCGTCGCATTCGCAATCTCAACACCCATTCCCCACCTTCACCGCTACTAGTTCCTCTGACCTTTCTTCTGCACCATCATCGCCCGTATCACTGAGTCCTTCTCCGGCAACACCGCCGTCGGGTGCCAGTGTTCCCATGCTTCATGTCCGCTCACATTCCTTTACTCCGAAACTTCCATCAAAGCTGTCTGCTTCCAAGATAGGCCCACCTAGTCCCTCCCGCAAGGCTTCCAATGCCTCCGAAAGACTCTTTGATCCAGGTCTGGTGAAGGACAGAGTCGGCTTGGCTCCCTCTGTCGGCCGGATCCCCTCATCGCTTGCCATGGGAGGGGTTAATAGGGCTCATCCGCCGAGTCCCATCATGTATGATAACATCCCTACACCTACTGGCGATACATCGTTGCTCCCACCACCGAAGATAATCGAACCATCTCAAACTGAGGCGCCTGATCCGAGTTGCGAGAAGCGTGTCTCTCAGATTACCTTCCATTCAGGTTTTGTGAATCGCGCGACAGACTTTACCATCCCCAACACACGTGGGACATTGTATGGTCAACCTGCGGCCGCTAAGGGGTGGAAACCCTTCAAACTTATCCTACGTGGGACAAAACTTCAATTTTACAAGCCGCCAAATGATCGTGCCGCTGGGGTCAAGGAGTTGTTTCCTCTGGGTATCGTTCCCGCAGATGAAGAAGAGGATGAGGCAGGCCAAGGGGATGAAGCCACGGCTGACAAGACAAAATTGGATGCAAAACCCCCGACGACGAAGCGAAAACGTGCATTCTGGGGGAGACGGACACACCCGGATTTAGCATTGGATACTATTGGTGGTGTGATGAAGGGTACTCTCGAGGCACTCATCCACGAGACCGTATTCGCTACAACATTCTCACCACCCCAGGAAACACTTTCCACTGACGACGTGCAATCATCACCCACTCAAAGCGCTGGTTCAACTGCGTGGCAGGATTTTGCTCTGTCGGTACTCTTTGCATTGCCACTAGCTCTTGGGGCAGACAAGTTTGAGATCGAATTCGTGCGATGCTGTACGTATCTTGTGGGTGGCGCGGATGCAGATACGAAAGATGGCAACCGTGCGCGTGTAGCTTGGCTCGCGAAGGAATACTTGCGATTTCATGGCAAGCCAGTGGACGAAGCTGCGTGGAATGACTTTCAAGCCGACATAATCCCACACGTCCTGCAAACTGGTGACGACCTGTCCCGAAGTCCGACAATACCGACATCCGCATCAGTACAGGCATTATATTCGAGATCCCCTATGCACCCGCCCTCCTTCCCCAATGCAAATTCAGCCTCGCCGAATGTTGACACTTTTTCGCCTCGTCCCGATCATCGTGGAATGGTGTCGTTGCACGACACATTGGTAATGGACTCTATTCATGTACCTAATGTGACAACATCGCCTTCAAAGTCGCCTTTGGATGCGGGCCATAGGGCCTCCGGATCTGGCAATAGCCAGGATATCTCGTTCGCTCTTCTGGACCGAGATGGATTTACGAGGGATGTTCTCTTTCGTTTCAGGGCTCAAGACATCGCCCATAGCTTGTTCGTCTTCCATCGTTCCCTCCTTGAAGACCTACCCCAGAATCTCATTGCCGATGATTGCTTTGCGTCTATACCCGCGCCCATCGAGCGCCAGGCATATCCCCCGCATGATCACACTGAACCCAGCTCTATCATAGGATGTTTCCTCGGCAGTGATGCTCGTCCGCATTGGCTCACCAAGCTCGTCCTCCTCCACGTTCTCATGCCTGACCCCCCTACCAGCGCCCACCCCTCTGGAGACCTCTTCCCGCGCACGTCGTCGCGCACGTATACCCGCTCAGAAGTCGTGTCCGCTTGGGTTCGCATCGGTGAGCTGTGCCGTGTAACAGGTGACGAATGTTCGTGGCGTGCTATCTTCAGTGCTCTGTGCTCGCGCCCTGTGGCACGGCTTGATAAGACATGGCGCCGTGTGGACCCAGGTGTAAATGCAATTGTTGGGACCTGGGCCGCGAAGGTTGGGAATGCTGTTGAGAACAAATTGACGTTCTGGGGCGGTGAGGCGTGTGAAAGGATGCGAGCATCGATCGACAGGGCAAAGCTGGGAGAAGGCGACTCGTTGGCAGTACAATTCTTGAAAGCTGCGAAGGACGACTTCGAGGGGTTCCGCACGGCATTCTCATTGTGCCCCAGGAATCTGAATGTAGGGACAGATAGCTTGACGAGGGTTGTGCAGACGTTGCTAGATACCTGGCGCATGATTTCCTCATCCGATGGTAGTGCTGGCGGTATGGGTAAGAAGTTTGTTCGGCACGTATTCTCACCGCTAGAACTCTGCCAGTTTCTCATGCGTTTTACAGCATCGACCAGTTCATGACAATGTCCCTGGCAGCAGAACCACGCAGAAAAGGCCTGTACGAACCCCACTTCTGGACGAAGTCCTCCAATACCCCACAGGCCCACACAAGCGCGAGTTTGGTCCCCTTATTCTTTCCCGAACACCTTCCCTACGTCACCTTCATCAACCGATCGCAGCTATTCCGGGGCCGTTTGGAAAGTGGTGGACCGACGCAGCTCAACGTAGATGATGTGCGAACCATACGAAGTGGGGAAGTCAATCTTGGTTCTCGAAGGCGGAGCTTTGGCACGCCAGACGCGGTACCCGGTCGTAACATTGGGGGGACAGTTATTCCACTATTCGATGGCGAACTGATATTGCTTGTCAGTCCGGGTAAAGAGGTTACCTCGTCTCGGCCTTCGTCGCGCGTACTTTCCCGGCCTCCGAGCTGTGTAGTCGAGCCGAGCCTAGGGATGACCACGGAAAAGAAGTTGTCACGTGCCCCATCTATCCGCGTTCGGCCTGGTTCGTCGCATGGGCTGGACCGAAAAGCAAGCCTTGCTCGTCGAAACTCGCTTCCTTCAATTTCTGCGCGGACTAGCCTGGTGATTCCTGAGCACCCGACGGAACATCCCGTTCGGGTTGTAGTACAGGCCGGTACACTTGAGCGTCTGGTGGACATTTTGGCGCATGGGCTTCCAGGCATCTCAGTTTCCATTTCGGATGACAACGGGGAGATGCCGCTCAAGGACGGTAGGACGCGCGACGCCAAGCTCGATCGTGGGGACTTCTCGTCAATTTGGTGGAATGTCTTTCGGAGCTTCGTGACGCCCCTGGTCTTCTTTGAGGTACGTAGCCGATCTTTTATCCGTGTGCTCTTCTCCGACGAAATCACTTTATAGCTTCTGCGAAAGCGCTATGTCAGCGCCTCAAATACCAACCTTTCCTCTCCCTCAAGTCTCGCACAAGTCGCTCATGTTCGTGGGGACATCATAGATGTCCTGAGTGAATGGTTGAGGATCGGTGGCGGCTCCCAGGATATTCTCGATGATGGTGCCCTTTACCTTGCGATCAAGTCTTTCCTTGAGAGTCCGCCAGACCATGCGATGCCCGAGTCCCAATACAGGGGCGACGCCGAAGTCATCAAAAGCTGGGCTGGCCTGAAAGATCGAATAAACACCCTCTCGAACCTTTTCACTTCCCAAACACTGCGGCCAAATATTCCGCAGGCTCCCGCTCTAGACCACAAGACAACGCCATCAGGTGTACTGATTTTCGTTGACTTGCCGGACTTCGATAGGATGACACCAGAGGAACTTGTAAACGAGCTTAATAACATGGGCACAGCAGCCATCCGAAATATCACAGAAGAGGTAAGTTCCTAGATTGCCGAGCCCATCGCTCGCTAACGCTTCGCAGGATCTTTTCGCTACCGCAGACCTCTTGGAGATACAAAGCATTGATCGAACTGGTTGGTTCTTACCAAGAGATGCGAGCACTACCAACGAAGACGTGGAAATCCAAAGCATTTATTCCCACCTGATGGAGGTGGCGCAATCGCCCTTGATCTCGGAGTTATCGCAGGACCGGCTTTATCGCCTCTTTCCTCCAGGTCTGCGAAGCTGCCTGCGCGCGCACCATGTTCTACGCAAGTGGCTCGTATCTAAAATTGTAGCGCCGCGTATCGGTTCCCAAGCTCGGCAGGGTAGAATGGAACTCTTCTTGAAGGCCGTGGAGTTGTGCCGGGATCGAAGCGACTTTGATCACTCACAACATCCTTCTTCTGATCGACGCTGCATCCGGACATTTGTCGAGTTTGTTTTAACTTCTGCCATCCTTAGTCCAGAGAGCCGCACATATAGCCGGGCATGGAACAACGTGGCCAGTGCGCGCAAGACTAGCTCGGACAGTTTGGTCGCAATGCTGGCTAGGCCCAGTTATCAACCGTCTCGCAATTTACCGGATCTTATTACAGATATGGGATGGACGTTGGAACGCGTTCTCGAGATACTCAGCCTCCCGGACGTGCTCACATCTCCAGCGGATGGGAGCGGCCTTGTCAATTTCCATAAGCGCCGGTATGAACGCCTACAACAAATTGAATGTTTTCCCTTGACTAATTTGACCTATACAGACAATTGTGTAATTTAATTTCCGATTCATTACCCTCAGGGTTACACCGACGTGACTCCGAACCGAGCGATCTGGAGCGTTTGAATACCATCGAAAGAGAAGTGAGCAAGATCCAGTTTGACCTACGTGCCATTCGAGAAGACGTCCACTGGGAAGCCTCGCACATGCATGCCGGACCTCAACCGAAGCGTAGCCAGCGACCATTCCAGAAGCTCGTTGTGGGCCAACACGAGAAGAACAAACGCGATCGCACTCTACGCGAGCGCCTTGAAAAGGAGCGTAAGCAAGAGCAGCACCGTATCGACAAACGGGAGGAATATTTATCCAAAGCGATGAACAATCGCGGGCCATACACGCCTGCGCAGCGACAGCAGCGGTCGAAGAAAAGTGGGTCGGTGACATTCTTCCAGCAATTGATGCGTCCGATATCGAACGCTTTCGCACTGGACCATGTCGATGTCAACACAACCAGACGCACTGCAGCCGAGTTAGACTTTACCCCTACGGGCAAGCCCGCGTTGGTTCTCAGCGTTGTTGACGCCCGGATCTCACATTCTACGAACTATGAACGTTCGTACACATTCCAGCTCGACACCGAGGATGGGGGGCGATATCTGCTGCAAGCGGCCACGAAAAGAGAGATGTCAAGATGGATTCGTACAATCGATCATGTCTCAAAGACGGCTGTGAAGAGAAGGCTGACCTACATTGGAAACTCCCCGAAACCCAAGTTGTCGGACCACATTCACGATCGGCCGACGACCGCGTCACGAGATCCAACTGCTGGTGAGTCGTCGTCTATGACTTTCTATGATCAATGCTAACGATTTCGAGTAGTTTTCGGCGTCGATCTCGAATTCTTGCTCAAACGCGAGGCAGGAGGCTCTGCGATTCTACCTGGAACTATCCCTTCATTCCTAGAAAAGTGTTTGTTGGAGGTTGAGGCCAGAGGTTTGACCGAAGTCGGCATTTGTAAGTAACTTTGTTCGGGGTTGCTGTTCTTGGATACACTCATGACTTGTGCTAGATCGCATCGCTGGCGCTAGCTCAGAAGTAAATGCACTGAAGGAGGCATTGAATCGAGGTAAGATCGCGATTCCTTTGATGTCTTTATTTTTTTCTGAGTGTCGTCTGTAGGGCTATGGCCTGTCACACCTTCGACTGACATCTATGCGGTTTGCGACCTCATCAAGACGTGGTTCCGTGTCCTTCCAGAGCCTGCGTTTCCATCGTACTCGTATCATGATGTTATCAAAGCAACGCGTAAGGCGATCCCCGATGGCCGTATTTACTGGCGACTTACACCTCTATCATGACAGAGATCGAGGACTTCAATACCAGGATTGAACGAATACGGACAGTAATTCAAGCGCTGCCTCGATATAATTTCGACATTCTGAAACGCGTTGTTGAGCACCTTGATAGGTAAAAAAGAATTTCATCACTCGTTGATAGACCTCTCTAAACATAGTTTAGGGTTACAGACTATGAGGAGCATAACCAGATGACGACGGACGCATTGGCTATAGTCTTTAGTCCGAACTTGCTGCGAGCTCCTCACAATGATTTCCTCATGATTATGTCAAACATGCAACACACCAACAAATTGGTGAAGGCCCTCGTCACACACGTATGTGCCCTTGAACCGACCCTTCGACGAGTCGCTCATAAACCTCGTCGTTTACAGTTCCACACTATCTTTGATGAAGCGGATGCGGATGGGGAGGCGGACCAAGAGTACGAAGACGACGAATTTGACGAACCCATTGTGGAGGAAGACGAAGAGGTGGAAGCAGAGAACCCAGGCACGCCACATGCCCTCTGAGAGCTTCCGCCTTCTTCGTGGCTTCGCCATCAGCGCTCTTCACTTAAAAATGCATCTCACTGTCCCCAACTCTCACCTCTCACCTCAAGTATTTCATTCTGTTTATTTCACTCTCATTACCTTTGTGCCATTTTCGCGCAGCATGCTGTACCTTTATTGCAATTTCGGACACTGCAATCCTTTCATTAGATCTCGGGGGTTTCTACACACATGGCATCGGACTTCGTATCATCATCACCTATCATGTTACTTCCTATCTGTCTGTCTGTAGCGGGGAATTCGGTATCATCTGCTTGTCGCAGGCGACCCCTCAATTTACCACGGTTACATGGCATCGTTATCTGCCAGATCCGCGTGGAGTGAGCAGCAAACGTAATTCGCAGAAATAGCGCGTCCGTCTCTTCGAGACCACGGTACTCGCTTCCTTGCTCACACTGTCACGGCTTGGTCTCGTCATGCCACAGAGCACTCTGGAGACGGTCAATGAACTCATCGCGGGCAGTTTTGGAGGCGCAGCGCAAGTCCTAGTTGGACAACCCCTAGACACGGTCAAAACGCGCGCTCAAATCGCCCCCAGTTCAGTTTCACTCATTTATGCGTTGCGCTCTCTATCTCACCATGTGTACACCGTATGACAGAGGGCATGTTCGTCAGTGATGTGTTCTTTCTGAGCCAGCACGACACTCTCTGACTACGCATCGAAGAAAGGGCCTATGGATATTCTGGCGCAGACCGTACGGAAAGAGGGCGTGTTGGCACTCTACAAAGGTTCGCCTCTCTCCCTCCTCCCTTCCCCCCTCCCTTCCTGACAATGACGTTCAAAGGGATGGCTAGCCCCCTTCTAGGGATCGCCGGCGTCAACTCGCTGCTCTTCGCCGCATACGGCATCTCGAAGCGCATCATCTCGCCGTTCGGACAGCTCTCGCTGAAAGAGACCGCCGCGGCAGGTGCCATGGCGGGCGCCGCTAACTCCGTTCTCGCGAGCCCCGTGGAGATGTTCAAGGTGCGGATGCAGGGCCAGTACGGGAATCCGTTGGACAAGCGTTTGCGCGTCGTGGCGAGGGAGATGTGGGCCGAGTGGGGGTTTCGGAAGGGTATCATGCGCGGTTACTGGGTGCGTAGACTTTTTTCCCTCTTCTCTCTTTTTTTCCTTTCTTTCTAGTTGTCTTCGATGGGGGGAAAGAAACTGAGATGACCTTCTTGATGTTCCAAGGTTACCGTGGCGAGAGAGATCCCAGCTTATGCGGGGTGAGGCGTCATGATCGTCTGACTAGGCGACTGGCGGTATTCATGGCTAAACTTGGGGCATGTCATAGGTTCTATACAGGTACGTTCTGAACACTCCCGTTGGCTTCGGACGTAAAAAAAGTCGCGCAGGGTTCGAATTCTCAAAGCGAAAGTTCATGAGTATATATGGGCCCGACCTACCAGTGTGGGCGTTGCTGGCTAGTGGGTCTACTGGAGGCGTACGTCGAACTCTCCATCCCTACCGATTATATAGGTCTTGTCCGACACTACCACAGATCGCCTACTGGCTCTCTTCATACCCTCTGGGTAAGTCGGCTGCGGTTCTCCTTGTGGGCGTATCCTTCACCCTCCCTCCCTTAAGACGTCATCAAGTCGCGTGTACAACTTCGCACAACACCCCCGAAGGGGTCACCTGTGCAATACATCGCGAGCGAATTGAAAGCTGTTGTCGTTGAATCCGGAGTGTGAGCACCTGCCACCTTGTTTCGTTGCTCTTTTTCTTGAAGTGCTTGCCTCCAGAGCTGGCTTGTTTCGCGGCCTGTCGCCCTGTCGTGCGTCCACCGTCACCTTTTTTTTCTTGAGCTACATGGCTGATGATCCCCAGTCCTTCGAAGGTGATCTCCTAGTGGCATTATCTTCGTTCCAATTTTAAATATTTTTATAGTATTCCCGCTGCTGGGAGCACTTTCGCTGCATTTGAATTAACCCGAGGTGGGCATTGATCCCTGAAATCGAAGCCATTAATTAACATTATTTTCCCAGAGTACCTGCGAGACTTCACCGGTGTATGAGGTCTTCTGGCTGCGAAGTATTGCGTCGGTTCAAGAGGTCTTACTGGTGTACCTCGCCTGGGCTAAAACCCGCTCCGTGCTGTTGTACTTCTCGTGACACCCTAATTCAACTGTTATCTTGCCGTTGCGAGGACCAACTGTCGGTGGGGCGTATAGGCAGGAAGCGACTCGAGTATTCTAGCTTTTCGTAGTTTTCAAGCGGCTGAGTTGACGTGCGCCGCAGAAAGATCATGGAAGAAGACTCGGAAACCGAGGATGGGACAGAAAGGAGAGAAATGAGGTGGTCTTGTCCCTCTGCTGGAGCCCAATATTTGAGCGTTTCCATTTAGCTAAATGAAACCCTAGACCCTGTCATTAACTTCAAGGATACGAAGTACAGCAATAGAGTCAGGGCGACAGACGACTACCTGTTGTCCCTTGATTCGTATCTGTCATAATAAAACAGCCCCGGGGCAATGGCGAACACACCCCGTCAAACAAGACAAGATACATCGCTTTTCCGGATGAGTGCGCACAACTTTATAGTATGAGGGGGGGGGGGGGGTACAACGCAAGCTGCATCGACTATATACAAATGTGAGGACCACAGAGCAAAGCTAGTATGGTGTAAACACGTCCTCTAAAGCACCACCCAAACGAACGTACCAAAGTAGATATTCTTCTATAGCTCTGCGGAGAAACCGAAGCCGAAGACGACCTTCTAACAGCTACCACTAACAGCCGTATTTCACAATAAACCAAACCCTGTCGCAAAGAGAACATCAAGTTCCAGAGCGGAGAAAGCAAAATGGCGTGTGTAAGAGAAGGGGAGAAGGGGGATTGAAAATTTCAAGCATCTTCGAAGCAGAAAGTGTATAGTTGGGAGACCACGGAGGTGCCTGAGTAAAGGGGGATATTGAACATTGTGCGCCAATGTTTCAAGTTCAGGAGCGCGGGGCTCGACGTGTAGATAATGGATATGAGGCGGTGCGGGCAAATATCCCGGACCGGTATTTTTTTTTCTTCGGAGATGAAGAAAAAAGGCGACTGCCAAAAACCAAGGGGACCCCCCTCGGTGAGAGTAGAGGGGATAATCGGCGCGTAAGTGCGCGTTCGACGTCATCTGCTACGAAATCCGGCGGCATCTTCACCCTCGAGATCGCGAAATGTTCGCTATGTGCTGCACGTTGAGCTTGGGCTACATCACATTGTCTTGCTCTTCTTCCGGGACGATGATGGGTCCCTCGAGGTCTGACAAGGTTTCATTTTACGAGTTTAGGAGCAAAGATTCACTTCACGTACCGGAAACATGACTTGGGGAGTCTTCGTTGGTTGTGAGGATCACACCTCTCGACAAGGCGGGGTCCTGTGTACCGGCATTACGTTAGGCGTGGTCCAGAACCCGAAGACGGTACTGACCGGAGGGAAAAAAACATCCCTGTATGGGGGAGGGAGAATCATAAAAGCGAGTACACGCTACGGGATGCAGGTGAGGGACGCGTAGCTCTTAAGAAGTGGAGAAGGCCTACTGCAGCATGGCGAATGACACCTGTTATTAGGATGATCACAGCTACCACAACAATCAATAAGCCCAGATCATCCACGGACAATCCATTACGCATGAAGTGGGAGATAATAACGAAGGCGAAGGACATGCTGTAGGCAAGTAGAAGGAAGAGTAATGAATCTACTAAGAGCGCAAAAACGTAAGCTACCACGCCAGTTGTCAGTTTTGGGAGGCAAGGTGGTGGCTGTCCATGCTGTCCAGGGAATAACAGACTCCTAGCTCACAGCCGGGGCCGAAAGCTAGGGTGCTTTATTCGTAGGATGGCGACTTTACAAAATACATGGGCACTATCTTGGGCATTGACTCGCGCTAAATCACGGCCATCTCATAAGATCGCACACGAAGGAACACATTTGGATTTAAAACATCATACCATTCTACTAGCGCCTCCGGCACATCCCGCCCTTCCAAATTAATCAAATTAGGGCCAACGGGCCGACACACTTGCTATGCATCATTGCAGAAGATATAATCGGCGGGAGAGCTCGAAGAGCAGCCGCAAACATTCGAGATGGGGGTGGGACGGGTCATGTCGTTAGATGATGAACACCACGTGACTGCGCGGCCTCCAGGGTTAGTGTAGCATCCGGGACAGTATCAGGACGATTAGAAGCGGAGGTTGTTTTCTCTCATGGGCGGGGAAGGAGGGGGGACACGGACACTTGTCTAGGCAAGTTGAGAGCGGGAGAAAGCCCGAACTGCGGAAAAACAACGCACTGTACTCGGAAACTGAGCTTAAGACAATGTTCATTCGACAGCTTTGACAGAATTACCATAGCAATTACCAAACCACCTTGTAGAACTCTGTGCCTCAGGCTACAGTACGAGAACAGGTTGAATGTTTCCAGATTCGGGCGTCGTTCCCAGTTCCCAGAGCCCAGTCACATAAGAGACTCGGACCTGACCAGGAGGCGCTCGATTATCCGGAATTCCGCTTCATCTCCGAGAGTGACACCAGAACCTAATACCAGTCCCCAGACTCGTTGACAGCGTGCCAGGAGTCTTGAACCCAACCAATTTCACGTGAGCCTTTTTTTTTTTGGAAAAAAACAAGCAATCGAAGAGCGCGCGTTGGTTGGGTAGTAGCAGGGTTGTACCAAGAATGTTAGGTGTTTTGGTGGGTTGAAAGCAACGTAGGACCAGACACTGTCATAGTAATCGAACACAGCACAACCTTCGGCAACTGCGGGCCTGCGGCCCGGGGACCACTGGAACTCATCGCACACCAAGTCACTGTCAGTGGCCAATTAATTCAGTTGCAACGCATCTACTGTCAGAATGGCTCTGAAAGTCCCAAAAGCAAATAATATCCAACTATTCAAGGATGGGTACAAAGTACGAGATGATTCTCTCGGTTCTTTAGGCGAACATTTTTAATGTTTTTTTTCTGTTGCAGCAAATGTCTGGCCTCGAGGACGCGGTCCTTCGAAACATCGAAGCCGTCTCAGAACTATCGAACCTTGTCAGGACAAGCTTTGGGCCAAATGGTAAGTGGTCTCTCACTTCCTTCCTCCGACGGAAGGGCTGACAAGGCCCAGGTCGAAATAAACTCGTCATCAACCACTTGGGCAGACTTTTCGTGACCTCCGATGCTGCCACTATCATCCGCGAAATCGAAGTCGTTCATCCGGCAGCGAAGCTACTCGTAATGGCTTCACAAGCACAAGAAACGGAGGTGAGCCCTGTATCTGATCGTTATGTCGGGCAATCGACGTGAACCATCGGCCCAGATGGGAGACGCAACGAACACGGTGTTAATCCTCGCTGGAGAGCTGCTAAAGAAGGCGGAAAATCTGTTGGTTATGGGCCTTCACCCGAGTGAGGTGATCAAGGGTTATGAACTTGCATGCACCAAGTCATTAGCCGAGCTCGAGTGTGCGTCCACATCCCCTTTGAACGACCCTTACTCCCTAAAGGGCACGCCTTCTACTAGCGCTATCGACTAGCGAGCTTCCATCACCGTTGACAAAACCAGCTCTTGTGCGTGCCGTCATCCCCGCCATAGCATCGAAGCAATATGGGTCCGAAGACATCCTTGCAAGCCTTGTGGCGGAGGCTGCGCTATCGGTCATGCCGGATAATCCCAAAACATTCAACGTCGATAATGTTCGGGTGGTTAAAATTATGGGAGGCAGTTTGGCAGGAAGCAAAGTGGTGCAGGGCATGGTATTTGGCAGGGAACCCGAAGGTAAGTATCCGCCTAGCCTCTGCTGCGGTTGTACCAGGCACCCACATCCCCTCCTTGTCAGGCGACATCAAGAAAGTCACAAAAGCGAAGGTCGCAGTCTTCACGAATCCCATTGATACTGCACAGACGGAAACGAAGGGCACCGTTCTGATCAAAAATGCTGATGAAATGTTAAATTTCACCAGGGGAGAAGAGAAGCACATGGAGAAAGTGAGTATCTATGTCATGTCCACACGTGGGAGCCATTCCCTCAATCCCACGCGCAGATATTCAAAGAGCTCGCCGACTCGGGTGTGAAGGTAATCATCGCCGGAACGACCGTGGGAGAACTCGCCCTCCACTATCTCAACCGGTGTCAAATCCTAGTTCTGAAGGTGCTCTCCAAGTTCGATTTACGGCGACTCTGCCGCGTCGTGCAAGCAACTCCGCTCGCGCGTCTAGGTGCCCCAACCCCTGAGGAGGCGGGCTACGTCGATATCTGTGAGACGATCGAAATCGGAGGAGATCGCGTCACCGTATTGCGGCAGGAGCCGGAGGGCGCAGGCGTCAAGACGCGCACGGCGACGATCGTCCTGCGCGGTGCGACGCAGAATCACCTCGATGATCTGGAGCGTGCCGTGGACGACGGTGTTGCCTCATTGAAATCCCTCTTGAAGGATCCCCGCCTCGTTCCCGGTGCTGGCGCGACAGAACTCGCACTCGCCCGTAGGGTGGACACGTATGGCGCTGGCCTGCGTGGACTTGCGCAGCACGCTATACGCCGCTTCGCATCTGCGTTGGAGGTGATCCCACGCACGCTGGCAGAGAATGCCCATGGCGGGGCCGAGGGTAACGAAATTGTCGCACGATTACTGGCCAAACATGACAAGACCGGCGGCGAGTCTTGGGGCGTCGACGTTGAGGTCAGTTCTCCAGCTGGGAGCCAATCTGCTGCAGCAACTGAAGTCCCTCTTTTTCTTTTAGGCTGAGACAGATGGCACACTGAACGCTACCGAGAATAACATCGTGGACTCGTTGGCAGCCAAAGCGTGGGCCATTCGTCTGGCTACTGAAGCCGCTGTCTCGGTTCTGAGTGTAGACAGCATCATCATGAGCCGGCCGGCAGGTGGACCAAAAATTCCCCAACAAGCAGGAAATTGGGACGAGGATTGACGTGTAGATATATACTGTGACGACGGGTATGGGTTCCGCCGTGAGGCAGCACTGAAGAATAAAAAGCATGTCCTTACGACCGCAGACTGCCAGTCAATACGTGAGTGGATTATATAAGCTCACATAACTCGAAAATCTTGCCACGTGCGTAAATAACATTCCTTACCTCGACAATTTGGTCCTTCTAAAATTCTACGGAGCCCAAGGGCACGCCATCTGGGGCCCTACGAAAGAGTTGTCTGACTGCTAGCCTCGCCGAAGAAGGGGATATGGTGCTCAAAATTCTGTATGCAGTTGGGACTACCGTCCTGCCATCCCAGTACTACACCCACGTAGTGGTAGCTGTCGTCGGTATCGTTACAGTCTACACGTTTGCGCAGGGTCGCAAAACAAGTAGGGAGAGGGATCTTCATGGCCGTACTGTCCTCATTACAGTTGCGTCTCGTTCAAACATCGTCGTCTAGATGTCTGGCTAACACTACAACTCTTCTCAGGGAGCCTTCACTCCGAATGGATTAACATTGCTAAATTCCCTGGCTCAGCGTGGCGCACACGTCATAGCACTCACTCATGAGCCTCCAGATACGGGTGCTTCTGCAGTGTTGGTGTCTCTACTACGCAGTACGACTTCCAATGAGAACATCTACGCAGAGCAGTGCGACCTCTCTTCTCCTGCGTCCATTCGCAGCTTCTGCAGCAACTACCACAAGTCAGAACAAAGACTGGATGCGGTCATATTCGCTCATGAGTACGCGCCCATCGGGAGCTTATTTTCGCGCAGGAAGTCATATTTGGATTTGGAGAAACAACGGCGAACCGCGTCGTGCGCGACCTTTCTGATGGTCACACTGCTCCTCCCTTTGCTCCTAACCGCCCCCGTCGAGCGCGACATACGTCTGATCACACTCGTCAACCCCTTTTACTCCGCCGCGGCGCGTACGTTCTCCACATCTCGAGCTTCAGTACCACCACAAGCACCCCCGTCATCCCCGCTATTCCTGACCGAAGGCCGCCGTGCTCTCCGCACAGCGATATTCATGCGACATCTACAGCGCGTCTTAGACGCCCTTCCTTCGGGCGCGCAGGTTCCCCAAACAGATGTTCATTCCCAGTCCATACCCGTTGTGAGCGACAAGGTCCAACGTTCGAACATCGCGGCAGTGTCCGTGTCACCTGGCATCAGCCGCACAGACGTGATCGCGCCACTGCTAGCCGCCGACTCTTCCCGGGGAAGCGTCTCATGGGCGGGTGCGATTGTGTGAGTGACATGATTAATGCGATCTTCTAAAGGAAAAACATGTGACAGGAGAAACGCTTGTCAGATATGTTTTACTGAATCCACTACTCCGCACCCTCACTAAGTCCCCGACCTCTACGCTGCAGTCCGCGTTGCACGCACTCTTCCTGCCAACACCTTTCAAGTATCTCACATCTACCTCAGGGAAACGGACACCAGAGGAGGTGCTCAAGCCGGGCGCCTTGTACGCCGAGTGTGCCGTTGTGCCACTACACATACCGGTGATTTCTATACCTCCGGCCGAAGACAAAGGCCAAGGCAAGGATAGTGAAACTCGGCGTGATGGATCGCGGCCGCCTGATGATGGAGAGCTAGGTGGTGTGGCACTCGGTACACAGGTTTGGGATGACTATGAGCGGGAGTTGAAGGCGTGGGAGGCCACACAGGATGTTCCAAGAGTTGATGTGACGAACGAAGAAGGCCAGTCTAGAAGGTCAGATGCTGCGGTGCATTGAGGATAGTCGACTCCATGATCAGCAACACTACTGAGCTCCCCAAATATCATATTCGGCTAACTGCAGCAGTTCTAAACTTCTAATGAACCTTATCGGTCAACGCTGCCCTTCACCGTAGTCGGTTTTCCGAGATGGCGGCCTTCATTACGATAAGTATTATAAACGGAGTTATTGTACGCGCTTTCAATCCTCACACCTTACGATATGAGAATATGACTTGGACATTCGTGGGATGCCGAGAAAATAGGTACTTGTTCAGTGGGTGATTAAAATGTGGTATGAGAAGGGAAAGTGTACCGTCGCAGTGCACGGAAATGGGAACTCAGCTAGAAGGAAGGACTGAAAGGGAATGACATGACCCCATTTTGGTTAGACCCCGCCCGTCGGTACTTGTTGGTTGAGCCAACGAGGCTTGCAGCTGCGTGAGCAACGCGATAAAGTCTCATTTGAAAGCGCGGACATATCATCGAACGTGTGCCTGTGCGCGGGCATTCTGGCGACGGAAGAGGGTGAGCAATGGAGAGAAAGTACCAGAAATGACATCACACACATGCGTAAGAGACCGTATCTTGCTGGAGGTGGCCAGGGGCGATGAGGCGAGTAATCTCAGCGTATTTGGATTTAGAGCGCTTCTGAGATCACGGGGTGTCCTATTATCGTACCCGTACGTTGGTCGGGGCATGCGGAAGGGCCTGCTAGATTTTCCAAACCCAACAGAACCGCACGGTGGACAAAACAGGCAATGACCAGTCAGTGGGTTCGGTTGGAAATTCACATCGGTTGCTACGGAGGGCGGGCGGACCAGTTGTGGAACAAGTCCCGATCACGATGAAACAGACAACTGGCACTCGGCGCGGTGACTCCCGCCGCGTGACTTCTTTCTATGCCAAATTTGGGTTTCGGAGCACGTTCTGAGATTTAAACGAAGACTATATTCAGACATCTGGGTACGGGTCTGTAGGTCTAACATTGGGTGATTGGACGAAGGAAATCGAACCCCAGCCCTTGAATTGCGTTTTGTAACGGCGCCTCAGCTGCTGGGTACAACGCATCGGAACTGAGGAACAGAGCCATATAAGCAATCACCAGTAACAATGTCATTACCGTTTGCCCAGTGATTTCCCTCCTTGAATCCCGCTTCCGCCCCCAATTGCCTATGGCAAGTGTTATCGATGGCAATGGCACTATTTTCTCAAATTTCAAGTGATTTCATGAAGGCGTTGATGCTTGCTCGTGGTCCTCAGAGCTGTGGGTTGCTCAGCATTCACTGTTCGCCAGAAAGTCTGTACTTCAAGAATACGCTCGTTGTCGTCTTGCAGGTTGCCCCCCAGTACCCTCCCCTTGCAGCTGCACTGTGCTAGTGTGATGTGATTTGAACATTGAACATTGTTCGTCCCTTCCACTTACAGTCACGTGATGAATAGCCCCTCGGCACCGACCGGTCAACGGCCGACAAAGTAGGAGGGTGGGACAAACAAAGTGGGCTCAGCCACTGGCGAACACACATACAGCAGGGTCTTCTGTGGGAATGTTTGGTTGTCGTTGTTACAACATCACTATCACCCTCCATCCCCACATAGTTAGGAAGCTCAAGACCGAGTCATTAACTTATCTTCAGTTCTATCTTTGTTTGTAAAGATGAGATACACTGATACATTGGGTTTAATCCTCTCCGTCCTCGGTGCCTCCGGTCTTCTGTGGAAGTTAAGGTTCCTACTGCCTCGCAACATCATTCCCCTCGCATCGGCTCGGTTGGAAGAAATAGAAGCGACTCTCGACCGTACCGAAGCCGATGCGCTACCAACCGCGAACGAGTACAGGATTGACGTTGCCATGTACTTTATCATCGTTCTGTTGTTGGTGACTCACTGACTCGGCACAGCCTCCGCAACCAATTATTGCAATTGCGCACGGCGAGTCACCGTTCTCCATGGTTTTGTCAACAACTCGGGCTCGCCGTTCTATCTGGCTTGACCTGGAGGGTCTACACCCTCCATTTGCAAATCGCAGACCTTAGGCGGGAGCTTGAGGTTCGTGAGATCGTTTGGTCTCACCTTTCACCCAAACTGATAAGGGTGTCCTAGATGGCGATGGACGAACATCAGCGGGCCCCTCTTGCCACGGGTCCCTCCGCTCAGAGCGCCGCTACCACGGCCACTCCCGCTGCCAGTATGCATTTTACCTCCCATGAGTTTCAATGTTGCTAACTGGATGTGCTTCCTTCAGTTGTCGCGGCTCCCATGGCCAGCGTTGCCGAACTCCCCTCCCCGCCTCCAGCCGCTGTCATCCGTCCTACCCATCACTATCCGTACTAACTGGCCCGTCCGTTGGACCCTTCGTTTATTTCATTTCTATTCTGGGTACTGGCTCCCCGCTTTTCTTGGTTGTCAATAGTTCCATAGTCTAGCTTGTTGTTGTTGCAATGTTTTCTGTACGTTTAGACTGCAAGGCTCTATCTAGTGATATGAATAGACTGTTTTCCTCTCGTATATCCGGCAACACAACACATGGTGCTCGGGCATCTCGCAGGTCCAAGGCTCTAATTACTGGCGTGTCGAAGGCAGCCTACATTTCACATTTCATTTGGATTTTTGACACCGCACGTGGTTTCTAGCACGGAAGCATACTGCATGTGGAAAAAAGTATCCAACGTCGGTCTGCGCACCATTGATCGCGGGGGCGATCGGTGCGATCAGTGGGTGATCGATGATTATCCCCCCATGGGAGCGCACCATGTGGGAACGGATGACGTGACTAAGTTATCACATTTTTTTGCATTAGGTAAACCATCACGTGACACAATTCCAGATCAATACCGCCGATAACGATAACGACAACGCCATGGTACGTCGTGTATTAGCGTAGGGATAAGTCCAGAACATAAATAAACAGCAGCGAACGAGGGCTACTCATAACATAGTATGAATATTTTCCCCTGCCGTACCGACAATATCACAGCACCCTGGCTCTGGTCGATATTGATCGTCTCGACCTCGTGCAAGTCTAGCTCTTCGGGGATCGCAAGCGTCCGCACCGAACCCTCCATCTCGAATGCCCCGTTGGGCCCACCTCCGCTTCCGACCCCGCTGCGTACCGCATGGCCCTCGCCCTCCAGGCGAACCCCCGGAAAAGAGACGAACCGGAGGCGCTTCCGTCCGCGCTCGTACGGCTCCTCGTCCTCCTGGTCGTCCGGAGCGCGCACGTGCTCCAGCCAGACCGCGTGGCCAAAGTCGACCGCGAGGAGGGGCCGCTGACGCGACAGCGTCTCTTGCGTGTCCTCGTCCTCCTCCGGCAGTTCCGACACGCAAACGATCTCGAACGGCACGCTCACGTACCACATCCACATCGTCGCGTCGTCGGGGACCGACTCTGTTTCCAGGGGAACCGTGAAGTAGTGCTGAGCGAGCACGTACTTCGTCACGTGCGTGTGCGGGTGGTGTTGCGCGAGTAGCACTACGGTGCAGCTGAGCCTTGGAATGGAGGGCAGTGTTGGCCACCACTGCCGAACAAAGTGAGCACTCTCTGGGTACCACAGTTGCTCGCTCCACGGATTTGGTGGGCTGCTCCCTTCAGTGGGAGGGGTAGGGTCCACCATCGGGGGGAGAATGATAGGGTGGTCCGGATTTCCTACTATAACGATATTTTGGACGATGGGTTGGCGGAAGGGGCGAACGTAGGATTCGGGGGGTAAGACCGGGAAGATAAAGTCCCGAGAGATCACTCGGGTAGGCTTCAGACGCGTGGTCATCCGTGGTATAAATGAGGGAGATGCATTGGAGAGTGTGACATGTTGCGCGAGGACAGATAGCGGGAAAAAGTGCTGGCACGCCGAGGTCGCCTCTTCTGAATGAATCACAATGGAGCCATCGCACAGGATACATGACCAGTTTGCCGTAGTGTTCTGTGACCAACGAGGGGATCAGTTATGAGGGCGAGACACATGGCACGTGGCGAACGTGATCGACTCACACATTGGATGCCGGTATCTATGAATACATATTCTTCCTTGTCCCAATCTAATAGCACGTACAGACCGATGCTGTTGAAACGACTAATCCACACGAATCCTGCTAGTAAGCGTGCTTCTGGGTCCAGCAGGAACACGTTCATAACAATCCCGAGCGTATTAAACGATCGGAGGGTAGAGAAAGATGGGCTAATTTGCTCGTCCGAGCCAGGATTCTGTTCTGGGAAATGGATTTGCATGAGTTCGAATTGCATGACCTTGTCGTCATCACTAGAACGAGTCATTCGAAGATAGAAATATAAGACATCACAAGACGTAGAAAGAAAAATGGAAGCGTGACTCACATTCCGCTTAGGACCTTGGCCATAGTAAAGTATACAATACGTTGTTCAAACTCCACTCGACACTTCCACAACTCCCACCGTTCTCCAGGGTTCCATTCGGCGATGCCGACGTCACGATGCACGTCCCAGCAAACCACCTTGCCGCTCTTTGTCGCGCAGAGCGTGTAACTTGCGGTGATGGGGGAGAGCCAGTCGACTTCTTCACCCGGTGGCGTTCCGACCACCTTGTACCAGTACTTTGACCTTATCCCCCATCCCGTTGCATCGGATGACTTAGTAATCCCGTCTAATGCTTCTTCTCCTTCGGGCACAAACGCGTTTACAGCGGGCCGTGGGGTGCGGGTGAGCCAGCCTCGTTCCAGCTGGGCTGCGCGGTTCACAACCTCCACCAGTTGATCCGTAGATAGATCGGAAAGGCGCTTGAAACCGTATAGCGGGAGCGCGCGGCATCGGAGGAGGAGGCCGACAGCCAAGTCTCGATAAACTGGTCGGGTGCGAATCGCGTAGCGGATATGTTTGCAAGTCTGTTGTGAAAGGCATGAATTCAATATCGCACGGCTGGAGGGGGACAAAACCACCCATACGCACTATTTGAAGAGCATAGATGTCTGCGAGGTCGAGATACTGCGCGATAGAAAGCAGGAGATCATACGGTATATTTTGCAGCGAGGCCATAGCGGTCCAAAAAAAATTATGAAAAGCGCGTCTCTGGTGCGCAAATGGTGGGTGCCGTTGCCGTTATCTGTCTTGAATGTTGAAAAAATGAAAGGAGAAAGTGTAAATGGAAAGGAATGAAAGGGTGCAAAGTGCGGACAAAGATGACGAGACGACAAGGGGCGGAAGCATTCGTCGGCCCGGACCTTTCACTTTTTGGTCTCCATGCAGGGAGCGGCTGTACTGTATGTGGAAAATTTCTCCAAGAAACATGTGGGCCCAACCGACGGCAGCAGGGCCGCCGCTTGCTCCTCGGCACTACGACCGCTTTGATTTCGCAGGGATATGTGTGCCCATCCACAGCTCTTGCCCCTTCCGGCTTCATCAATTGGGGTGGTCGGCTGACAATGGCGGATGCTAAGTCATGACGACGTCTCCTGCGCCATTCAGATTCAGTGGCGAGCATATGGTCTGAGTAATGTGCCGTCGACCACGGGGCTCGTCAACTTCTCCATTGGCGTTTTGCAATAGGCGGCAGCGCTCCAGTCTTGGGGCTGAAAAACAATCCTTCTTGTGATTTTATCTCGTCATCAAGACCAAGATGCCACAGGTAAAAGAACATTCCGCATCAAAGTTGTTTCGTTCAATTATTCTCCTGGAACGTCTGACGGGTCTATTGTCCCATTAGGCCCCCTCCGGAATGAGCGTCTGCTACTATTCGCCACCACCTTCCTGCCATTCATTCCACGAATTATCATGTGAAGCCGAGTTGTTCTTTCTGTTGGACGTGGAGACTTGAAACATTTGCAGCCCAAGATGTCCTGTTGATCTCCATTCGCTCAAATCTCGTCATGTCTGGTCCTACTTTCATCCGGGAGCTTACGGTATTGTAGGGATTGCGATGAAACTGATAGCTGGGATCTGATTCCGAACCATAACTCCAGGCGGCACTGGGTAAGGCATGGAGACTCCTCCGATTATGGTCATGGTCATCACTTGGCCCACCACGGTACGCCACTAGTACACCACTTGGTGAGATTCGGCCATAGATCACACTCATACCAACGAGCGTAAACCAGTTTAAGGTCAGGGACTAAGCTCAGTTCCCAATCTGTTCCTCAAGTATGAATAGAAGTCTGTCAAATGCCCAGCAGAGCGATTTGACCGCAAGGTGTGTTTATCCATGCCCATGAGAGCCAACGAGCGGTACCCGAATCGGCAAGCTCGTACGATTCCCCCATCAGTCATCAGCTGATACCCCACGCCGAGACAGTAATAGATCTACCTTACGATCACTAGGTTCGAAAGTTAAATATATAGGCTCATCCTATTTCGGAGCGCAGTACTGCAGCTGCGATACGTGAAATCGTCATTCACAGATATCCGGAGGTATAGTCGAGTAGATCATGGCCGAGCAACACGGATACGAATCTTTGCGGCGTGTGCGGTCTTGCCACACACAAGTCCGTGGTCAAAGAGCTGTCCATCATCACCCTGGAACTAAGCGCACGATGCGTATCTCAATGTTGCCAATGTCCCATGGCGGTCATCATACAACTTGGAAGAATGATTTCTTATCACGTCGACGTTTAGTCTTCTCTTCCCCAAGATGGATATGGATCCGGAGTACGTACGTTTGAAAGTCTCTGGGGAGATTTTTGCCACGATTATATTGGGGTTGGTACCGCTTGCAGACATCATGTGTTTACTACGCGAGACTTGATTTCGCCTTGTGCGACCGATATCTGGGACTGTCAAAACAAGTCACACGAGAAAGTGATTTTGCTACGTCAAAAACTAACACAGTATTAGTCATAGGGGTACCGCATGCCTGGCTTCCGATGTCATTCGGAGGAGAGGGCATTGGTAATTTCGCGAGCTTCGGCCCACGCGGGAGATGTGTGAGAACAAGAACCCAGAAACTAGTGCAATCATGTCATGAGATTCGGGGAAAGACGAAGAGAGACATCTTCGGAACCTATTTTTATCAGATATAACTATTCATGAAGAGAGCCATAAGGCCGAAAGGGTAGATGGGAACGAGGGTTCTCAGGAGCATGGGAGGAAGGGCGCAGCGTGGTTGACGTCTGATTACGGTAAAGGTTACGTCAACGCAGTTTTCACAGGGAAAAAGGTAAGGTAGGTGGCGTGGCTAGATCAGGGCTGGCGACGAGATATACAATACGACGCATGGGCAGGCGTGTGCAGGGAACGGGTGAGGCAGCAGCTCATGGCACCATTGGGGAGAGAGAGAGAGAGAGGGAAATTGCGATAAGATGTGATACGATGTTCTAAATTGAGGGGGTCAGACCGGAACCGATCATAATATTTATATTCCCAAAAATTTCATATAGTTTTTTCACGACCTCGTGCACTACACCCATTTCGCCTATAAAAACGCCCAGATTCGCTTGAATTCTTTGTCGACCCATCTCTCCAAGGCTCAGCCTTACTCGTGTATGTACTCGAACCAATTGGCAAGCACACACAACCCTCACAGAGGCTTTAAACACACCGCTGCTCCGTCCCTCCCTTCTCATTAATTTCTTTTCCAACGCGACCCTCGATTAACATCTCTCATGGCCCCCAACACTACTCCTTCGTCCGGGAACGCGAGCCCTACTGCGTCGGTCATTGACGCGCCTCTCGTTTCCGCTGTTCATCCCACTGCGGCACGCCGTCCGGATGACGCCATCACCGTTCAAAGCGAGAATACCGTCTACACGGATGAGTATATCACGTCCAAGTTTCAGAACCGCGGTGCAGACGTCGTCGTCCAAGAAGGTG
>Ga0307512_10001291_pt1 | contig 35932 bp, 26 predicted proteins | sample 14_EM_MG_FD_200267 | JGI IMG/M metagenome (GOLD analysis project Ga0307512, IMG submission 200267) | Populus trichocarpa ectomycorrhiza microbial communities from riparian zone in the Pacific Northwest, United States - 14_EM | ecosystem: Host-associated > Plants > Roots > Unclassified | place... | reverse complement strand
GCTACACTCTCCTTGCCCCATCTTGACAATGAGCGTCAATAAAGCGACAATGTTTTTGGTCTTGGATCTTGGGTAATCTTGGTGGTAAATGATCGCATACATCTATAACCAATGTTTTGGCCGCCTTTATATGCTGATAAGCAAGAGGTCGGCCCGCAGCAGTCTCCCGGACAATCACAACTAAATTCGTTTTCAATGCTGCAACTCAGTGATCCTGAACGTTTTAGCCTATAAAGCCGGGCAAAACTCCATATATAGACTTCAGCGGCCATCTCGCGCTTTGATTAACCATCCTGCAAGGCCAAAAATCGTTGACCCTCCATTGACGCTCATTTTCATGATCGGGCAGGGAGCGTGTTGCTATCTTTTTAGCCTGTAAAGGCGGCCAATACATCGCTTATGCATGACAAAGGACAAGTCACTTTTCAATTACCTGACTTACAAGACTAAAAATTGTTGACGCTCCGTTGACGCTCATTTTCAGAATGGGGTACAGAGCGTGAATCTCTTGTTTTCAATTATAAAGGCGGCCGATTCATCTGAAAAAACTGACAGTGTGCAAAAGTTAATATTTTGCGATTAACAGTAGGGTATCTAAATGCGACCATAAATACAAAAACCCGAAACACAGAACCGGAGATTGGAACCGACGGGTCTAGCCAAACCCGGCAAAACCCGCGGGTTGACGGGTTCGGGTCCGGGTTTGGCCTGCCAAGACGCTTCGGGTCGGGTTTTTGGACGGTTCTGGAACCAAACCAAACCGTTTATCCGGTCCAAACCCGGACCGCTGGCGGGTTACCCGGACCAGTTGCTAACACTAATCTTATCACCCTCCATAATGACATGTTCGATCATATGGATGGCGTTTTGTAAACTTCACCTGAGAAGAACCCTCAGTGGAAGGAAGATTCATACTTCGCTGTGAGGATTGAGCAACAAAAGCTGTCCAAATACTATGCTGAAGTCACTCCAACGACGGGTATGCAACTTATATCGGCATAAATCCTTGATCCTTTTTGGAAGTTGCAATCGTCGAAGAAATGGGACAAAGGAACGCATATCAATTGTGAGGACGAGACATCTTATACTACCCAATACCAACAGGCATATCTGATGTATGCGGAGAACAACTACTGTGCCAAACTCAGACGAATATTGGTCACTAATCATGAAAAACCACGGAGCAATGACTTCATCCCTCCTGCAATGGTTTCTCAATCTGGTCAATCATCTTTTTAGCCATATGATCTGTCCAGTGATGATGAAGAATACTTAACGCCTAGAAATGCGGCTAAAACGGCACCCGGACGAAGCAATTTCACAGCACGCTTATTGACAGCCGCAAGGCTTTTTCTGAATTCTCCACCACAATCGCCAAAAAACTGGGGTCAAATTCATCTGCATCTCGATGATTACCACTCTGACCTGATCGAGATTAGCAGTACATTTTGGTTACCGGATATCACGAAATGGCAGAGGCAGCAAGCGGACCCAGACTCAAAGTACGCCAATCTCTCCAAAGTGGCACACGACATATTCTGAATCATACCACATGGTGTCGGAGTGGAGGCCAGTTTTTGCCTTGGGCGAGATGTTATCGGCTGGAATCAGTCAAAAACCCCAGGCAAGACCCTGCAAACATAAGTCGTTGTAATGCAGTTTTCTTGAGTCCATCACAGTGTATTGGCAGGTAATGACCCAGCATTGAATATAACTAACACAGAAAACAACTCTGAAATGAAGAGAGAGGCGGAGGAAAGAGAATTACACAGAATGGCCAAGGTCCACAAATTTCTGGCGCTGTGGCTGGGCAGCCAAAACCTACATCCTACACAGAACAAATCATGCACTCAAAACAACCAAATGACAGCTGTAGGATGCATTTCAAAAATGGAAGAATGCGTCAAAGCATCCTGGTCAAACTTTCGATATGATTGTGCAGCTGCATTTAAATTGTCGGAAAGATCACCATTGGAACCAGCTTTGTCAGCAAATGAACTCGGTGGAGGACATATGCAAGTATTGAATGTTCACTGAATAAGGCGAATTGACCGTCATCCAGCTACAAGTGATGAAGGCAGTGCACCCACAAGCAGTTCCGACAGTGCGAATTGGCTCAACTGGAATGGTGACTTGGATAATTGAATCGAGAGCGAAGACGACTGTCAGGCAGACAATGAATCGGATGTAGAGCTACTGTAGGCGGATGACTCGTGTCATGATAAGGTGCGGCACTGCCGCATTAGGTGTGGCTTTGTGGCATTCATGTGGCTCTGCGAGAGACTCGTGTATGAGTTGGTTCAAACGAGATGTCAGTTCGATCATCAATAACATTCACTTCTATACGAACGGAGAGGCCATTTGCCTACATTGGTAGCAACACTCGACTTCTGACGGTATCACAAGCATCAGAAGCGATCAAAACACAACACATGAAGGTGGATTCGCTTGGTTTATCTTCGAACCAGTGGACTGCCGGTGGCTCAGAGGCATGCAGGAGTCTTCCGACTTCACGGCCCTTCGTGCTGCGCACAACATGCACGACACACACGATGTCAGTGGTACCGACCAAACTGACCAGGCTGAATCAATTTGGTTTAGCAGCAGGTTGAAGACCTCAACCACCGCAGGCTTCCAACATACTGAACTTCGCACAACGGAATACATCACAATCCGAATGAAGGTCATCGACGACGGCCCTGGGGTCTTGTCTGACCGAGGAATCTACTGGATCAAGGCTACAGGGGACGTTCAATTGGAGGTAATTGATGTTAACCTCTCCGAGAGCCTTAAACAAGCCGAGAAAGTCTCCAAGATTTGCGACCTCAATGAGAGCTTGGCTGCTAAAGTCCAGGACCTGGAGGCAGCTGAGCCCGTCCGAGACAGCCCGAGCAGGGAATATGCGGCTGCTCAGCAGGAAATTGAGGAGTTGGAGAAAGAGCTTCAGATCAAGAAATGTCAATCCACCAAGTTGGAGAGACAGTTCGACAAGTCCAAGTCGGAGCCGGAGACAACAAAGCAGACGGACATCACCCAGCTCCGGCTGGAAAAGGACATGCTGCTGCACCAACTCAAAAATCTCTCGTCAGGGAAGAGCAGCCTGGAATCTGAATTGAGAGCGTTCAAACGCATCATTCAACCACTGACCACTAACAAAGTACTTGCCACTCCGGCGCCGAACAGCTCCCAACAGCCTCCAGGCCTATTCAAGATCAGTCGCTCCTCTGAACCGATCTCTGGCCTGTTCAGGATCCATGACTCCGCCGAGCCAACCCCTGGTTGTCTGGGAGCCGTGGCTTCTCTGTCAAGTCATCTAACCTTCCGCTGTATGAGGGCAAATGAACCTGGGACAATGTCACCACCTTCCTTTTTGCGTTGGAGCGACACTTTCAGAATGCAGCCCAGGTCATTTGATGGGTCGGCACATCAGGCTGCGGAGACCAAGCAGTGCTACAATTGAAAGGCGATGCAGCAGTCTGGGCCATGCACCACTTCCCAATGAGTATGCCCATCGAATGGTCTACCTTTTGCACAGAGTTGAAAGCTAAGTTTAGTCCGTCCAATGCCATGGACCTGGTCAAACATGAATGGGAAAAACTGAGCCTAACGAAGGGAGAAAGTGTCACTGAGTTCAACAAGCGTTTTCATCGCCTACGTTCAACATTGGACCCACCCCAGCCTATGCCTACCGAAATATTAGCCGACGCTTATGGATAAAAGATCAAAAAGGGCAACCAGGGAGTTTCTCAAGACTTGGTTCGTTATAGTGGCATGCGCAATAGGACTCCAACCCTCGAACAGCGCATGGAGCACCTCGCCACACTGGACCCGTCTCTCAACAAGTCCCAATCTGGATGTGGCCCCAACACTACCACAACTATCACAGCTTCAGCTAGGAAGATGGACTCCATGAAAGGTGGTACAACTGGCACAGTTGGCCCGGCCAAAGATGACGGTTTGACCTGCTATAACTGTGGCCAGGTGGGTCATATCCCTTACAATTGCCAAAACCGCGACTTGATGAAGATGCTACTGGAACAAGCGTTCGTCGGCAAAGCAGCCTCAAAAGCCAAGTCTGGATGCCCCCGTGAAGATCAGAAACTGGGAGGTGCACTAACCGGTAGAAAGGAGAGTGGGCGGCTTGCAGAGGAAAACGAAGCTGAGCAGGTGACGGACAGTGAGGCGGGGGGGGGAGGTGGATAGTCTCTTAGACTCGGATTCTGAAGTGGGAAAAGGCAAAGGAGGTCAGTAGCAGTGGCTGTACCTCCTTTGAAAACACCATCATGTACGGTATCGTCATACAAAACGGGTGGCAAATTGGTGCCAGATAGTCAAATCAAGTTTTTCACCTGTTACCACCACTTGAAAGTTAGTAAACTAGATGACTCAGTAGTCAACCTGCCAAGGTTTGATGGGAAAATAAGATACCAAATGAAAGGAGGATGGTGGAGCAGCAAAAAGGCAAGGGTAGTGAAGGACAATGGTGCGTCAGAGAACTATGTGGGGTGGAAGTTCATTGAGGAACTAAAATGCAAAGGGGCCACCCTGCAGGCAAAGGAGGCCGGATGGATGATTGTGGAGACGGCCAATATCAAGGCAGAGGATGGCATTGAGAAACGCCGAAGAGTCCAATTGAAACTACGACTCAGTGTGTCATATGTCTATGAGGCCGAATTTACGATCTACGACGTCAAGGGCTTTGATATTGTGCTAGGCAAAAGATGGATGTGTGATATCAACAGACAATATCAAATTGACCATGACAGCAATGACATGTGGATTGCCGATAACCTCTGGGAGGAAAGAGAGGATGGCTGAGTACATTACTTGCCTGGCCAACGGCCCTTGGACATCGACGAAGGAATAGTGGAGCAGGCCAAATTCATGGGCATAGACATTATATGGAAGGCGGGACTTAAAAACGTGTCAGCCCGGTCGTCGAAATCGGCCTTCTGGATCACAGTACACCACCGCGGCGATGGCGGTACACTTCAGACTGACGAACTGTGGGGTGAGGTTCAGGAGATGTTGACAGAATTCCAGGGCCTCTTTGGCGAGCAAACAATTGCAAATTCGCAGGATGGAAGGCAGGCTGATCTCAAAATTAAAATGGTCCCATATGGCAAAATACCGTTCCGCTCACCATACCGCATCTCCTGGTGCGGAGATGCAGAGCTTCGGAGGCTGATAAACATGGTGATTCGCTGCGGTTGGACTTAGCCCTCTCGAATCAATTTCGGCTCACAGGTATTATTGGTGCCAAAGCCTGACAGTAAGCTGCGCATGTGCATGGATGATCGTGCAGTAAACGCCATAGCTGTCAAGAATCGTTATGCTCTCCCACACATCGAGGATTTACTCAACTCCATGCACAGCTCCTGCTGCTTCACACAATAGGGCATGGCGGCTTGTTACCATCAAATTTGCATCGCCACAGCCGACACGCAAAACACGGCCTTCACCACTACATTTGGTTTATACGAGTGGTGAGTCCTGCCATTTGGCCTGGGTAACGCACCCAGCCAGTTCTTGCGCATGATAAACGGCATCTTGGAAGCAATGAAACGCACATTCATTTTCATATACCTTGTGGATATTATGATTCACAGCCTGACCCTGGCAGAACACGTCGTACATGTCCGAGAAGTGCTTACTTTGCTGACAGACCATGGTCTCAAGGCCAAACGCGCAAAATGCGCCTGGGCTTGTCAGAAAGTTTATTTTTCCGGCTTCGTCATTGACAAGGACGGCATCGACGCCCAGGAGCATTCGACTCATGCAGTAATCGATTGGCCTCAACCTGAGAACAGTAACAAAGTCAGAGGCGTCTTGGGCCTCACCAGTTACTATCAAAAAGTCATTGAACACTACACTCACATTGCGATGCCGTTGTACGCAATTGGCACTCCTCCGAAAGGAAAAAGTGACATGGGGCGGCGACGTGGAGAACCGAGGAGAGTCTGGCACACTCCATTCACTTGGGATAAACAATGCCAGCAGGCTTTTGACAGGCTCAAAGGCACTCTGCAATGCTCCGGTTTTTGCTCTACCAGACCCGGAAGCCAAATACTGCCTGCACGTTGATGCTAGCCAATATGCATTGCACGTGGTGCTCTCCCAGGTGCAAGATAAGACAGAGAAGGTACTGGGTTATTTCAGCCATATGTTACATGATGCGGAGATGTGATACCCTGCACACGACTGAGAACTATTGGGCATCCAAGATGCAATTGTATACTGGAAATTCAACCTACACAGAGCCGAGCAGCCATTGTTGGTACACACGGACCATGCAACCATGCATTGGATCCTCACACAACCACACCTCATTGTACGTCAGTTGGATATCTTGACAGTCCTACAGAATTGTGACTGGTAGGTCAAGCACATCCCAGGTGTCAAGAATCAGGTTGCGGACACCTTGTCTCGCCGCCGGGATTTCTGATGGGAGCAATACAATTGAATGGCACTGGATGATACTGCGGCCAGAAAATGGGTTCATGACATCAGGCTCGGCATAATTGATGATGAATGGTTCGGGCCTGTTGCACATTACGTGGCCAACCCTAGTCCCAGCCCCCCGCCATCCACTTCATCTATGAAGGAACCCAAATTCTGGGTGGCAGCACAATGATTCTATTTGGAAGAGAATGGCCTGCTGTGGTTATGTGGAGATTTGGAAAAAACACAGGTAAACAAAACAGCAAGGGCAAAAGAGGAGGAGGAAGACGGAAAGGCAGATATGAGAGGACAGTTGTGTATTCCAAGGACGATGCAGCGACGAATCCTCGATGAAGCCCACAACACTCCAGCAGGGGGACACTTCCATGCTGACCGACCATACTTACGTATGAAAGACCAGTATTTCTGGAAGCAAATGTGGCGGGATACTCAGCGATACATTGCAGGCTGTGACTTGTGCCACCGAACGAACCACCGGAGTGGATAACCCTTGGTCCTCCTACAACCACTTCCAATAGCCAAAGGCCATTGGCAAAGAATTGCTATCGACTTCATAACCGACCTGCCGATGTCGGGAAATGGCCACGACTGCGTTGTAATCTTTCTCGATCACCTGACAAAGAGAGAGCATTGGCGAGCCTGCAAGAAATCAGTCGATTCCCTGGCCTTCGCGCGCATATTCATCGGCGACATTGTCTGCCTACATGGAGTGCCTAAAGAGGTTCTATCAGACAGCCATGTTTGCTTCACAGCAGCCTAGTATTGGAGAGAAGTTTCAAGGATTCTGCAGATGTAGCTGCTCATGTCTACGGCATTCCATCTAGAAATTGATGGTCTCTCTGAAAACTCGAACAAGATGGTTGTACACTATTTGTGTGGTTTCGCAACTCACGATCAAGCCAATTGGGACGACTCCCCGCCCTTAGCGGAATATGCTTACAATTCATCAGTACACCGTTCATTGAAGCAGATGCCTTCTGAATTTAATCTTGGTTATGAGCCGCCTTTGCTACTAGACTTGATTGGAGACCTCCAACGACTGCAGGCCAATGAATCAGCGAAAACCTTCCAAGGCTGCGAATTTGTTGAATGATCGCAGCGCATTGTGGGAGTTGCCTGGGATGAGCTGTGCGATGCTCAGGATATACAGACGGCAGAGGCTAATAAGTCTCGACGCCCAATTGACCCCGCCATCACCGCCAGAGCGAAAGTATTTTTTGATACAAAGGATTTGCCAATCACATATGCCAATGTCATCCCCATGCGACGCAAACTAGTACACCACTTCATTGGCCCATACGAGATCCTACGAATATGCGGAAAGACTGTGGGACTGGATCTCCCGAACAATATGACGATCTACGACACAGTTAACGTCAGCAGGTTCATAGTTGACCGCACGGTTGATTCTAGGGTTGCCTGGTGGCTGCCACCGCTGCCGGTACAAACCAGCCACGCAGGCACAAGTTACATCGTCGAGTCACTCGCACAACACCGGCCAAGCACTGACGGAACCCGTTGGGAATACAAAGTGAAATGGGAAGGTTGGGATGAGAAGGATAATACATGGAAGCCAGAGGAGAATATGGCAAAAGCAAAAGAGATGGTGAAGCAATATTGGAAGGAGATAGGCGGACGGCCAAAGGTGAAGAGGAAAGAGACACGAAAAAAACAGGCGTGAGAGGCATGATGGTTTTTTGATCAAGGTGTTTTGTTTCTTCGAGAGGTTTCTCAAAGATGATTGGAGATGGTTGGGATGTACGTGGACGACACTAGTCATGTTAAGGTGCGGCTCTGCTGCATCAGGTGGGGCTCTGTGCTCTCAGTGCGGCTCTGCGGGAGACTCGCGTATTAGTTGGTTCTAGCGAGATGTCAGTCCAATCATTAATAACATTCACTTCTATACGTACAGAGAGGCTATTTGCCCACAGCTAGGCAATGTCTTCGAGGATCCGGAATGCCCTGAGCAGCGGGATGTGTGTGCTGCTCATAGTGCGCCCGGATTGATTCGGCTAACACAGAGGTCAAAGAAAAGGGCCGGAAAGTGTTGGTGACGGTCAATGCTACTGAAACAAGGAGGATCAGGGGAAACAGAACAAAGTAGGACAGAATGGGACAATACATTTTCAGCAGGTTCTTTATGTTGCGTAACCGAGAATTTCACTTAGAGTACTATGATGGGAGAATACTGACCAGTTATGTCTGAATGTTAGTTGATAAACACAAGCATAGCAGGGGAAATGCGTCATTCACAGTGATACATAACTTTTGATAGAATGAGAGCGACCCTTGCAGGAATATTACTTGGGCCACAGGATCCAGTCTTAATCTGCCCGAAAAGCATCCAATAAGTTTAAATAATTATCCATACAATTGTCAATGGCAGCAGATTTTGACTAGACAATACATTAAAATCAGCGTCTACAGAGTGTCAACGATTTTTGGTCTTGTAAGTAAGGTAATTGAATATTGATTTGGTCACTGCCATGCAAAACCAATGTGTTGGCAGTCTTTATAGGCAAAACAGATAGAGACACAGTCACTGCCCCATTCTGAAAATCAGCGTCAATCGAGCGTCAACAAATTGTGGCCATGTAAGTGAGGTAATTACAAATCAATTCGGTCGCTGATACACATAACCAACGTATTGGAGCCCTTAGAGGCAGAAAAGAATGCAACATGGTCACTGACCCATTCTGAGAATGAACGTCAATGGAGCGTCAACGATTTCTGGTCATGTATGTAAGGTAATTATTAATCAATTTGGTCGCTGATTCACATAACGAACGTATTGCCAGCCTTTATAGGCACAAAAGAAAGCGACACGGTCACTGCCCCATTCTCAAATGAGGGTCCACAGAGCATCTACGATGTTTGATGTAGTAAGTGAAGTAATTGTAAGATGCTTCGGTAGTTGTCTTGCATAACCGAGGAATCGGCAGCCGATGGGGTCCAAAGAGAAAGCGCCACGGTCACTGCCCCATTCCGAATATTGGCGTCAACGGAGCGTCAACCACTCATGGTCTAGTAAGGAAGGCAATTTAAAATTGCATTTGGTAGCAGTTATGCATAACCAACGTGTTGCCAGCCTTCGTCAGCAAAACAAACCGCGCCACAATGACTGCCCTATCCTGAGAGTGAGCGTCAACGCAGAGTCAACGATTGTGGGACTCGCAAATATGCTCATTACAGATCGGTCTGGTCAAAATCATTCATAATTGTCTTATTGGCAGGCTTTGTAGGCAAAACAGAAAGTGACACAGTCACTGACCCATTGTGAAAATCAGTGTCACCCCAGCGTCAAGGATTTCTGGCTTTCCATCTTGGGCGATCTAAGTGGCGACTGGTCATAAATCAACATAAATCAAGTATTGGCCGACTTCAATGCTAACAACCAAAGAAACACACTCCCTGCCCCATTCTGAAAATGAGTGTCAATGGAGTGTCAATGATTTTTGGTCTTGCATCTTGGTTAATCTAAATGTCGCTTGGTGGCCGAAATTCATATGCGAAGTAATGGCCACCTTTTCAGCCAAAATTGTACACAATATCTTGGTTACCCCATCAGGAAAACAGCATCACTGGAGCCACAACAATTTTTGGTCTTGCATACTGGGTAATCTGGGTATTGCGCAGATATTCAAGCTCATAACAGAACTATTGACTGTCTTGTAACTCAAAAACACAAAACAGACATGGAAAAATACTGATTCCAAAATAATCAATATCGCAATCTCCAAATCATGCAAAAAGTCATTATTCGAGGTTGAAAATACGATTTTGATAAGATACTATTATGAAACAGCCTAAACAAGAGCATTATATGACTATACAGATGGACCCGGCAGACAACCTGCTGACAACCCTCCCAATTCAGAGGGGTTGTGAGATGTCCATTGAGCCGTACCCGAATTGACGGTTCAGGTGCATTGACGACCAGGTCCGCCAATTTGGAAACCACTCGGTTCCGACCCATACCCTGACCCGAAGCACCAGTCTGGAACCGTTGCTAACACTGTCCAAAGTTCTTGTGTACAGGGCTGAAAGGGTTTCTGTATCAATGTGTAGGCATTTTCTCATCAATCTTGATATAGTTTGAATAACACCTTTAAAATAGCCAAACACTAATCGAGAAAAGCCAACTAAGTTATTGTAACGACAAATTCACCTTGTGACACTGGTTAAACACAAGGTTTTTAATATATTACTTCAATATAATCACCAACAACAATTCAAGAAACAAAAGACTGAGCCAACTGAAACCAGAAGTATATTTCCAAACACTTATACCAGTGTAAACAACAGCAGAAAAGGATATTTACCACATCGCAAACAAGTTGTACAACCACATTGTGGAGTTTCTGGTTCACCTGTCTGATGTGCAAACAAAATCAAAAATTTAGTAAATACGAAATAAAAAGTACATTACTGAGTATGTTCAGAGTGTGATCTATGGCATTGACTAAAAAGAACAGAAACAGTTCAATAATAAATTAACAATCTGTTTGATTGGATTTGAAGCTTGCACCATGATGATCAGTATGCCAGAGCTCTAGACCACAATTATCCAGCAGATAATAATGGTTGATATTCCAAGATGCTTCTTGAAAGTTCAATTTTACTATCTATTCAGTCAATGCAGTCTGGTAACTATTTTGCAACTGGTATTTGTCAACAGCTATGTATTGACAAAGTGAAAAAGGCATGTGGATAGAACAACAAAGTCAATTACCCTTGACAGATACATCAGTATAATGCCATGTGTACTGGTCTTAAATATAGGGAGAAGATTCCACCAAGTTATGTGCTCGAAGGCTGGTATGATATTTACACCACAAAATATCTCAACCTAATAGCAGCAACTGATCAAGTGCAAAATACACACTGAGTTCATTTTTTATGTCGCTGGAATTGTTTTGACAAGTCAATTATCCACTCTGTATCACAGCCAGTGATATTTTGGAGAGAATCACTTATCCATAAAGTGTTCAGAAGAATCAAAGTAATATCACTTCAGGATATCTCAGTAGATTCCAAAGTTTCCAACTTTAGACAGCTATTATGAGTACAAATTGGAGAGGACTGAGGATATGAAGTTATTCGATTGGTGCTGAAATATATTCAGTATGTAGTCATATATCATATATTTTTCAAAATCCGCCATTAGTATTTGTATTGCCAATCACAATGTACAACCCTACTTCATTTGGGTGTTTGAGGCTTTACTAACAGGTAGAATATACTAATACCAATCAACTGTACATATTTATAGCATCTAAGATGTGTATTCAATACATCCAAGGTGAATTTAATGACATAGAAAATACTGTACATGAATATGATGAATTATTTCCTGTATTATACTTCAGCTAAACTGTACTGAATGATATCTTGCAATATCTGAAGTGTATGCTGGGTGGACATACCATATCAACCTTTTCCATGGGGTGCAGGTAGACTCAACATTGGGTATTTTATTCTCAGATTAAATATATGCTTTGGTAAATTCCACTGAGTACAAAGATTTGTACAGTTGAACTGAATGCGTTGACATATTCATCACTATTATCCAATAGGACAATACAATGCATATTGTAGTTTGTGAAGCAATAGTTTAACCAGTACATTTAGTGCAAAAGAATCCTGCCTTGGACGGTAATGAATGTAAACAGCTTGTGAATAATCCTGCCGATTTAAATATACACTAAATGTTATATTAATCACAATATCAGAATCATAGTGTATCCTGTGGATCGTAACGGTTCCCAGCCCATGCGGGCCGCCCGCACAACCACCTCAACACACGTCAAAAAATGGTCATCAGAGGCCCTCTCTTTCATCCAGTCTTCTTTAGTAGCAAATAAAACTTTCTGTCAAAGTGAATTGTAAATTATATGTGACGTGACTTTGTAAGTTATACTACCCCACCAAAATCTGCTCTCTGAACTGGCAACCCACCCTATGTCTATGCACCACTACCCACCTTTCTTCTTTACAGGTAATTGGATTCCACAAAATGATGCATTTCATTATTGAGACACCACAGTTACTTGCATTTTGAACATGCTTAACAAAGTTTGGCTGGAGATTTGGAATTTCTGGCTGGGCTTTCCTGCTGGCAAAGCCACCATCCCCGCTACTTTCCCTTCTCAAGGTGTACTGAAAATTGCCCATGACTCCAGCTCTGGCTGAGGGGTAAAGATATGCTCTCTTTGATGTTTGACACAGTGGGTTTTAGCCTTGTTCACTATGAGAGCTGTGCAATGGGTATTGGTATCCCCCCTCTGAGTCTCAACTTTTGGGCACATTGCAGATGGAATTCCTTGTGTGCAATGATATTGGGACTTCAGAGCATGTCCTTAGCACTAAGCTTGAAGGATATTTTGGGGTGTTATGGGCAGAGTTGTCCATCTGGGCTGCACAGGGACATTTTCAAGTTTTTGGGGAGCTGATCTTGAGACAACCCTCCCAACAAAAACTGCCCTTTTTATTGGCACCGCATTCCTGTACAGTCCTTAATTTTTGCCAACATGCTCTCAAGACATAAGAAAGTAAGTTTAGAATGCTCCCAGGCCACACCCACAGAGTTATAGTTGCATTGCTTAATATTTGCCGGTGGGGAGTCGGTTGCCATGCCCAAATGGGCCTGGAATGTGAAAGTTATGATCCATGGGATAGAAGTCAAACAATGTATCCAATTGATTTATCACTTCCAGTTGGTATAGTTCAAGAGTTGAAGAATGCTGGAATGTTCTTAGAGATAAGGTCTATAGTTACAGTATCTTCAAAAATTTATGTATCTAATGGCTACTTTTGTAGTATTCTGAAAACAACTATACACTCCATAGAATATTGTTGCATTCTATTTCACAACTTTAGAAGTATTCAGGAGGATTTGAATGTAGTTTCAGAGCACCTGAGAAAACTTTGCTATGCATAGAGCCTATCTAGAAGTATTTAAAAATACCTGACAGAATCAGTGTAACTGTTGAGAGTGGCTAATTTGTTCATTTATAACTTTGAAACTGTTTTACATTTTGCAAATACTGTATTCTATTTATATCTTGATGATTGCAGATTCTCTCCTACTATTAAAATAGTACTGAATTTACGAAATGACAATCCAAACTCTATATAGTGACATATAGTTCAAATTCCACTTTGTTCTATTTGTGGCACTCAAGCACCATCCTATATTCAATTAATACCACCTGCAAGTACTTTGATAGAGTATATCAATTCTCAGACAACTTTTTTATTAAAATTGCTGTACTACTATACACAAGAGCTGTATCTTTACTGGCATGTCAAAGATGTTGTATATCTGGTGTCAACTATCCAAAAAGGCATATTGCATAGTGGTGACCACCAGGTGGTGTTGTTACCAAATGTTCTAATGAGAGATGTAGATTTACAAATATGTGGACACACATACTTCTTTACAATGATATCTAAAGTAAACACTTTGCTTCCCCCAAAGAGGGAAAAGATTGGCCATACCAGGCCGTGAGGTGTGTTGTTGAAGGTGTGTGTAATTGTTTAATTGTTGGCAGCTACACGTACTAATTCTTAAGTGTCGGTAAAGGCTTCACTGTTTACGGCTGAGATAGGGCAGGTTGGCGTTTTCACCTTGTGATTTGGTGTGTCATCCGGCGTTGCTACGCTAAGGAGAGGCCTCTCAGTACAATGCGCCGGTCTGCACAAGTTACCTTAAATTAATTAAATTTGGACCAAATTAGAGCGGCCAGTACGTGTCAAGTAGCTAGAATGGCGACTGTGTGCCCTTGATATCACTCGCGTATCACCTGACTGTCAGGTTTGACGAGTACTCTTTCTCTGAGTTGGCGTGTTCTCTTTTGCGTTTTACTCTTACTCTGTCGTGCGGGGCTGCAATTGAGCATTTCGACATCAAGCCTTATACAGACAACTTCAACTTGCCAGCGCTTCACCATCCATGACACTGCGTTGCATACCAACACCAACCAGCCATAAGATCACACTCTTACACCCCGTTGAAGTCCGGACGGTAATACGGAGTTACTATGGACGTTCTCAGCGGCATATTTCCCGAATGGCCTCCCCAAGAGCTTGAGATAGCCCTCGAAAATGCTGGCCAAGACATCAATATGGCTGTTGAAATTCTCTTAGAACTTCCTCCACCTTCACAGTATCAGCATCAGCACCAGCAGGAACACAGAGGACCCCAAAGGAACCGCCACAAAGCTTTAGAATTTTCTCCAACGCCCTCAGAAGAAGTATTAGACCAACTACCTGATCCTGCCGATGAAATATTTGCAGACTGGGGAAAATCCACAGATGTATCGGATACTACCTCTGGCAAAAAGGCGTTAAACAAGGACGAAGCTATTGCAAACCTACTCTCTCTCTTTCCGGATGCCTGTACTGAATTCTTAACGGAAAGTTATCAAGAAAACCACATTCTTCATGGCGTAAACATTGTGGAATTCCTAGCCAATAAATTCTTGGAGGGAGGTTATACTCGTGCAGAACTTGTTGGGCAGAAGCGGAAACGAAAGTCGGAACATGACATTGAAGCACCGACCAACCCCAATTATGAATCACCAGATCGGCCTCTGGGAACTTTGGAGTATCGGGGTTTAGTGTAGGTCATGCGCTATTCTTGCCCTTCGGAATTGAGTTGCTAAATTGTTGTAGCCGCGGAGTTTTAGCTCAAGAATTTTCCCGCATGCCGCTTACATATATAGACAGAGTTCTTCAACAACACCATTATTTCCTCGCTGTTACATATACTTGCCTTCTTGACGCGCAGTGGGAGGTCGATGCAAACGCTGGATCTTCTAAGCTTCCGTACAAGCGTCTTGTGAATCCAAGAAAGACTTACAATGGTCCCCCCAAAATGGGACAATGCTGGTCTCGAGTCTCGGATGAATTGGACTACTCCAGAGTTCAAGCTCAGTTAAAAGAAAGTCTGTCTCCGGTGTAGCTTTTAGCAGTAATTGGCGTTTGAACTAACTATCGGCAGTGAAAGTCCAAATTGAGAAGGACGCTGAGCTTGCCTCCAAGCTGAACGAACAAGAACATGAGGAGAGTAAGATGCTTATAGAGTGTCAATGCTGTTTCAGCGACGTCCCGTTTGATAACATGACCCATTGCGGAGAAGGAGAGCATTTCTTTTGCCTCGACTGCGCTCGCAGAAACGCAGAGAATGAAATTGGGAATTCTAGACATAAGGTATGAACACCCTCTGCGTGGGCAACAAATTCTGGCTGTTTTTGATCTTGCTAACTTTTAGGTCAGTTATTATGTATGGATGGCTCTGGTTGTAAGGCAGAATTTTCTCAGGGAGAGATGTAAATTGCCATACACACTGCAGTATCTGCCCAATACCGGAAGGCTAAAGATTCGAGGTAGTTTTCGATTCCTGGATGAAAAGACAGCCATGGCGCTATCAAAACTGCAACAGGAAGATGCATTACGCATGGCAAACATTGCAGGCCTAGTCCGATGTCAACTTTCCTGCAGGTTATACTCCAAGGTGCGGCTCCGTTAACTTTCTGTAGGTCCGTTCTGCGATTACGCTGAAATATGCCGGCCCATTGAGGAAGATAAGGAGTTTCGTTGTCAAAATTCCAAATGTGAGAGCTCTATTGCATTTACGGTTGGTCACTAATTGCGGAATTAGGTATGGAAACCAGCTGTAGACACTGTGAGAAAAAATCACATATACCTTTATCATGCAAAGAAGCATCAAAAGACGACAAGATCACTGTCCGCCATGCAATAGAAGAAGCCATGACCGAGGCGATGATCAGGAGGTGCAAGTATGTACATCACCGCACTGCAAACTTCTATTCGTACTAACTTTACCAGCAAATGCAAGAGTCCTTTTATTAAAGAGTACGGCTGTAACAAAATGGTTTGTACGAAGTCGGGTTGTCGCAGCATGCAATGGTATTTATTCTCCGCATCGAACTACCCACTATCGTGTTCCTGAGCGTGAACAGCTATGTGTGCTCAAGGACAGTTAAAGGATACGAACATTTCAACGACAAAGCAAGGGGAGGCACTTCCGGAAACTGCCCTTTATTCGATAACGTTGAGGAGCGACATGAGGAGGAAATTCAGCGAGCAGCAGAAGGAGCCAAGGAAAGGTTACGTGCTGAGCATCCAGGGCTGGACGATACAGACCTGGAAATCCACTTATCTGATGAAGTAAAGCGACGGGAACAGGAGCGGAGGCTGGCTGCTCAGCCAGCTCACCTTCGCAACCCTCCTAATCGCGGCGCTGCTGTTAACATCCCCTACATTCCGCCTGTTCCACCTCTCCCACCACCTCCTGCAGGTCATCAGGTTCCTCGCGCACCACCAGCGCCTCCTGCAGCACCGATTCAACGATCAAGAGTGATTTTACGACACGGTCGCCAGCCAGCTGCTCAGCCAGCTCCTCCAGCACCACAACAATTTGAAGCCGAAGCAATGCCTTTCGCGATGCCTGCCGCATTACCTGCCAATTATCCATATGTGATGGGGGGATTCCAAGGGCTGGAACAATTGCACGACAACCTGCAAATGCTTCAGCAATTTGCCGGCATACAACCACCTCGCGTTGTACAGCAACCCCCATTTTATCAAGCACCGCCTGCTACACCAGCCGCCGATCGAGTACTTCCACACATGCCAGTTCGTAATGTTACTCCGAAAAATCCGATCCATCGACGGCCTCCGCCTCCTAAAACAAATATCGATTGACACTGGTAGGTACCGATGTACCGATGTATCACACATGACTGGATTGTGCACCCATGGATAGTTAATTGCTACCCCTTCATTTGATTTTTCGGGAACGGCTCAGATATTAGGCACTTTATAAGGCGTTTTGGTTTGCGTGTCATTATTATCACTATTATATTCGTTTTTATGGTCTAGGGGGATTGCTCACTTTTGCGGGAAATAGTGAGGTCAACGACAGCTTGGATAGGTGTCAGCAGTGTACTAGGAGGATACCAAAACTCAGGCGTGCCCCATAAGATGCGGATATTCTCCACCTCCACCGCAACAATTCACAGATACCAAAAGAGAATGGAGTGATAACAGGGCATCAGGTGCTTCTATGAAGTTTTCTCACTAAAATGTTTGCTGAGAAGTGAATGATGAGGATTTATTTCTCTTCTATATGTCAAATAGTCTGGCACTCTTATGCCCTGTGTCACTACGCCGAAAATACCCTTATATTCAGGTTGTAAAAGATCGGACGGTCCATTTCAAGTAGGTGAGTACCAGCAACATGGGGTAGCCGGCGGGTGGGAGGGTTGACAACGAAGTCTGAAACCAGTTATGCAGTGATATTTCCTCTGCAGTAAGATTAAAAATTCCAAATACTTGATCAGGTTCAATTATGAAACTATTAGCAAAGCTGTCATATGGTGGGTTGAAGGGTATTGTTGCTCAATGTATATACCCTAGTATTAGTATATTCATATCCTCATTGATACTTTGGGTAAAGAGAATGAAGAAGCTGGATAGGCTTGGTATTAAACAGAGAAGATATAGAACCAGTTACTATATTGACTGAAATAGGCAGTGATAGCTACTGTATAATATTATTTAGCCATAGTGTCAATTTTCTTTATTTAACATGGTTAGTAGAGTTTTAAAATTACTGTATATTAGTGTGGAAAGTTATTTTCAGTTCTAAATCTGAAATTTTAAATATCACATAGTGGGTTTATACAGGATAAGTCGATAATAAAATTAAAAACTATTGCAAACAAGTGATAACATGTAGTACAGTGGGCAGTTAATTGCTTGTAAATTTCATTCCAAGATATATTAACTGATAAAGAAAGAAAGCATGATACAATTTATATTAACAAATTGTAATATACTTTAGAAACTATCCACTAACTCCTCAGACATTCTTAAAGTTAAATATATTGTGAGATAATCTTCTAGCTAAGTAGTATACATTCAGATACTCTCTAAGAAATATCTAATTCACTGCATATTGTATTTAAATGAGGAAAAAAATAAACTACTATGAGAATTCTTTGCAACTTATCCAAGAGGATGGCAGAATACCTATACCACTGAACCATAGAACTACAATTTCCACAAAATTCCAATCAACGTGAACATTCTAGTTGTGATGTTCTGAATAATCCCACAAAAGTACCAACTGTCATGATATGAATACATTCTACTAGCTACACCAAATCGTGTCTAAGATTACTTTTACAATGATCAAAATGATTTATATATTGCTATGAGGTTTTGGTGATTTAAGAAATATTACATTGTTGTTTTTATTTTGAAATCTGAAATGTTATGCAATTAATCACAGTTGAGAATGAAATTAAACTATTCATTTCTGATATTACATATTTGTGGGAATTTAAAAATGGAGTGTAATAAGTTTTGAACTAATTTAATAAACAGCTGATACAATAAGTCAGATAGCCATAATAGATCAATACAGTAGAGAGAGTATTCCCAGAATCTGGGGCAATCTATTTAATTTCCAAAAATGTTGATTGCAATCTTGTTATTACTGTTTAAAAGCTATGATTAAATTACTAAAGCTTGAATTATTAAGTTGTTATGTTGCTACACATTCCTATTGTGGAGCTTTAGATATTTTGCACATACACTATAAGTTAGATGATATTTGTTCGATTTTACACTACTCAATAAAGTCTCCAGACTAGACAGACAGCTCTGTACAATATTTACATTTCAAGCCATCTCTGCAATTTCAGTTTATGTCTAGATGGGATGATGACATGTATCCTGGAGCCGGGTAATGGCCATTCAATATTGCCAGCCCATCATGAGCCTTGATTTCAAGTGACAATCTTACCTTTATATTTACCCTGATTTGCACCGGTATTTATGTTTACAACTGTATCTGCTTATATGACTTTGTCTGAGGTTGTACTCAGGCGTGTGCCTGTATATGATTATCAAATTTTCAGTAACTGGATATGTGTAACTGATGCGGTTTCACAAGTTACCTTTTCTGGATGCATGATATCATGGAGTTAACAATTTAATACTGTGCCCTGCAGACAAGAAATCAGTGCAAGTTTACTGGAAAAATGGAAATATGATAGTTTGATCATTCATTTAAGCTATTTAACTGCAGTGGTGCAGAGTTCCGAGACCGATTGGAGTACAATGCGCTTTACTGGCAATAATGACAAGTATTGTGAGATTAAAAAACAATGATTTTATCCACTCAATTAGAGAAATCAAGTATGATCGATGTAATTGAGTTCAAAAACCATTACAACCAGTCAATTGTGCATAACTCTCAGTCAAACAATTAAGAATGGCGTGATCTTAGACTTGCATATGACCTGATTGAGAACAAAAGGAATCAGTAAAAGATTGTTCATGAGCCAGTACCATTGCAACAAAATTTCTTCAAAATCAGTGAAGTGTACCAATCCCACTATGTGTATACACCTACAGACCAAGTGACCTGGACAATGCCCACATGCAGGGGCATTCGATAGGCAACTATACGTATGGATATACTATTCCAGCGAAGAATACCTACAAACAAGAGTCAGTCCTTGTATAAAGTTCATCTACCACCTCAACTGACTGCATAAGCGAAGTCCATATTCAGAGAAGACACCCTATAATTGAAGCCCATTCATAATGAAAAGCTCTCTCTGGATTGAGAGTACATTGTAGTAATCCATTGCACAGTACTACAAAGACTAAGAAGACTACAATAACTACAATAACTACAATGGGTTTTCTGAGAACAATGATTATGGACAATCAAATTCACCTACTACATAAAAGATTTTCAACTATGATTACAGTAATGGTGATGCAGGCTGTACATAACAGTAATTATATACAGACCGAATAAGCTCTGAGCTGTATGATGCGCGACAGCAATGACTGCGAGTGTGTCATCAAAAGCCAACTGCAGGATGGGAGATGTCATTATGATGTAAGATGACAGCGTCCAGAGGCACCATGTTCAGGTCACCATTTGGAGAATACCATCCATTGAGGAGATATGAATAATCCCAATGTTCAGTTACAAGGCTGCAACTCATTCTGTGGAACTCAGCTATCTATAGGAACACAATTACAATTATCAAGCAGCATATGTTACCAGTCCTTAGGGCAATATGGAGTGCACTCAGAATTACAAATGGACCTATTGGATATTCCCATCTCAATATATGATGTGGTATCACGCTGCTATAGGGTAAGACTCCAAAGGGGGAAATGGTTGATTGGTCGCTGTGCCAGTCTCACATTCAGACAATGTGCATCTCTTGCATCCTGCGGTGTGGACTGTGTATGAGCAAGATGAGATGAACATGATGTCGGGTGGTGGAAACGTGACATTAGTGTGAGTGATGTGCTACTGTGGCAACCGTGGTGAGGACACGACTTCTCTCCAAGCATCATCAACATTCTGGATCAGCTTAAGACATATCTCTGGTTGGGAAACAAACTGAGGAACCTCTTAATGACTGCAACCTGCCAGGTGGTTCATCAGCATAATGTAAATCGGTCCAGAAGCCACACGCAAACCTCCCAGACACTCTGGTAGCCCTCACCAGTGCGTCCAAGTACATCCAGATGCTCCCAGGCCCCCCTGGAGCTTTGCAATGTGCTCTCAGACTCTGCAAGAGCAATCTCAGGTGCTCCTGAAATCACCTGCAGTTATGAAGGTGCATACAGAATGCTACAAGATTTGACGATTAGAATAGCCAGATTTTGGAGCTCCTAAGACCTCTGCACAGGTCTGCGGGAGATTTCAAGAGCACCTGAGACCTCAGCACAGGCCTGCAGAGGACTTCAAGAGCAGCTGAGACCTCTGCGCGAGCTCTGCAGGAGACTTGGTGCTATATGCTCACAGCAGTGGTTCATAGGGTTCCACAACCACAAGGCATTTTGTTTATCATATTTGTCTTTCTTACAGTCACAAGATTTGCTACATCATAATATCACATGTATTATCTAAGTCTCTCTATTGTTAGGAGATTTCCCTTAGCAGCGATAATGGTACTTGCAATAGTTAAATGAATACATGTCACAGAGTTACTCATGGTCTAGTCACGTGATATGCATAACACCTATCCATGACGTTGCAAATATGCCAACCTTGTGTTACTTAGCGGAAATAGATAAGGGTCGTGTGTTGATTGAATAAGCAAAGTTCTTGCTTAGCAGATTCATTTATGATGAAGCAACAATGCTGCCGGATCAAAAGGGGTCAACTCCTGCCGAGCGCATTGTATTCAACCACAGTCATAAACCTTAACTCGCAGGGCATGTTTGATTCGACTGGTGATTGCTCCAACACACAACCAAGGCAATTGATAGTCAATATGCGAGTACGTGGGACTTCTGACTTATTGCCTCAGGCAATAAAAACCATCAGCGTACTCCCAGGCCAAAGAGAATGATCTCGGCCTAACCATGATGTGACTGAGGGAATAATGACCTTGGCTGAAGATAAGAGGCCTGAATCAAACCTGCTCATGGTTTGAGTTAGTATGCATTGCAACGTCAGACTCATATTCAATATCAGCTGACGCGTCATGTTCTACGTTGGCATAGTATCGGTTGGTTGCTGATCAAATTCATGATGCAAGCCAATTAGCCCTTAGGGTGAGGCATTAATTTGCGATATGCACTACCGACTAGGATCGGCAGATGTTCCAACTACCGTACAAACGGAATGCGAGATGTCTAAGTGTAAGTTCAATCTGTCATATTGTCTGACTTGATATCATGCAATGGATGGCCTGAGTTCTTATCAGGAGCATAATGCTTTGAAACCACATTGCATGAACATGATAACCTACTGAGATGCGTGGCACTGATTACCAGGCGCATGCGGAAATGGCATGACGCGACCGCGATACACTATCAGGAGCAATAGAGTTATCTCATTGAAGTGTGGGTGTAAAGACCCTCGAAGATGACTCTACAGACATGGCATTGTTCTGGCAATGAGAAGAACAAGCCCAAGCAGCAATCCACAGTTAACAATCAGAACACCTAAGACGATCTTAACATATCATTAAGAATTCTACTCTTAAAAACTGTATCACAATTACTTCCTTACTTCACACCCGTGACCAATCACTATATGCATGGGAACAGGTTTACACAATCCGAATATCCTCTGCTGAAGAAAGTACAGTCCTTCAGTCATCTGATCTTCTGTTCACAAGAGCTGCGTTTAACCCTTATCTCCGCCATCATCATATATAATACACGCATTCAGATGGTATTAGCTGTTTGGTGCCTCGGTTCTTATCCACAGGGTTGATACCCTTTGGGGAGTTTTCTGAAGAGCGTTTGTTTCTGGGAGAGGCGTAATCTATATGCAAGAGGGAAACATCAATACTTGGAGGAGAGTAAATTGGTCTGCTCTTGAAGAAGGTCGAGAGGTTGAGTGATAGGATAAGATGAGGAAAGAACGAGTTTCTTAGATCAGGCGGCTGTACTGAATTCAATAAATGTTGTATTGATTATCGGGATTGAGAACCTCGTAACATCTATAAGCATACATGTGGAGATACAGGCATAATGTTAGGGATTCTCCCTTAATAGAGGTATTGGTACTAGTCTACTTCGACATCTACATAATGGGTTTTATAATACAATACAGTACATAACACTGATCTCACACTGAAGTAGTAAGGTGCTGTTCATATGATCCTTAGCTGTGGTTTGCATGCCTTGTGTCGATTGGATTGCGAGCCCCACTGCAAGGGGATTCATTGAAAGGTCTCATACTACGGTAGACCTGATTTGATGTTGCAATGACCTTGGCCTTGCTTATTATCCTTCAAGAATATAAGTTACCAGTTGTTTTCAACCACAGTGATTAAACTAAGCTAAGTGGGATTGGACATGACGATTGCAGGAATGGTATTGACGTGTCAGGCAGACGATAGCCAATATGCAATCAAGTGGGATTTCCATCTGCAAAATGTACGATAGTTGGGAAGTCATAACTCAACAACTCGGCTTTTCTGAACAGCCACACCGATCCTTCCAGAAGCTCCCAGACGCTCCCGAACAGGCTGAATGCAAAACGATGTACTTGTGAGGTACTCTGAGAGTACTTCAGGTGCTTCTCAACGCTTCTGAACTAGCGGAACAGAATAGAAGGATATTCTAAAGAGTATGAAGTCGTCTTCTGAGTGCTATAGAATCATGCCTTTCAGTTGGTAAAATTTCGGAGCTGCTGGGACTACGTCACCCGTCTCCAAGATGATTCCAGTGCAGCTGGAGCCAGACTCTCTGGGAGTGATAAAGATATACTGTCTATATCCAATAGTAAAATTCGATAAACTATCTCACAGCTATACACTTGAATCAGGCATTCTAATCTAAATTAATATACAGTCTAGTAGGTATCTAAATCATCATGATTATTTTCAAGCCATACGCTATCCATGCCACCCGATGCAGCATTCTCCCACGCCAAATGTGCCAGTCCAACTATTGCTCCAACAGGTACAATATGCAGCTTACTCATTTGTTTGACAACCCGGATGAACCCGTCAACACAATCAGCCCAACCATGGAGATCTTTGTACTTTGTTGGAATCACCACCGCGTAGTCTTGAGCTTGAGGACGTAATAACCATCTTTGAGTCATCTTGCACCTCTTAGAAAAGGTCAATAATGGTTTCCTGGCCGGCAGGTGCTCCTGAAAATGGAGGATTTGATTTGGTGGAGTCCAGCAGAAGTATAATACAGAAAAAGAAGGAATTCATCCTTGGAAGTTGTTATCGAGGTCATTCTCTTCACTTTGTGTATACTGGACCCAGATGTTATGAGCTTCAGGCATGATCCCTTGGTTGGCATTGGTATATTCTACCTTGCAATCAAGTCCCAGACGCTGAACAGAAGTAGGGTTGTGAAATGGTTGACGTTAATACAACAGCCCATTCTGGTATTTAATCAATGTACTGTCAAGGAGTACATTCTGATCATATCCGAGCACGAGTCCACTAACATCGTGTCCCCAGTAAGCTTGAATTTGTGCGCGGAATAGCTGTCCAAAGTTTGGAATTCCGAAACCTTCTGATGCATCTCTGAGTGAGGTTAATTTGATACTTCTGCACACTCCGCAGACATGTGTTTCTCTCAAATGATATACCTGCTGTGATACAGGGTGGATAATGGGCACGTCCTGAATTGTTTGGGGACGTAACAGATTGGCTCTGTGTGTACTTCGCTGGGTACTGGTAGTGGACAGTAGGTTGAGAACTTTTGCGGAGTCAATATCGTACCAGCCTTGGAGTGCAAAATATGACTGTGTCCTCCATATAGTCAAGAACGGAACACCGGTCATTGTGCTTGAGCATCAGTCGAATGTAATGGACTTTGTTGCTAGATCGATATGCCTCTTTAACGTTGGCGATATGTAGCCATTCAGAAATATCAGTGGTAAAATTGACACCGGAACCCATTCGCCGAATTGACTCCGAGATATTGCTCACATGATGCATCTTTGGATATCCGAAATGGATTACGCTCTGTTCAATGGTTTTCCGCAGCGCCTGAATGCCGATTGTCTCCCACTAAGATTCGAACTGAATCAAGCAGATCGAGAATTCCTTCTTGCACCGTTTCTGTTCATTCGAGTTGATACCATAAATCTCACTCTCCAGCTGGTTAGTGATCCGCTCTGTATCAGCCAAGCTCCAGGTCGTGGCCTCTGTCTCAGCATCAGATAGGCTGATCTGAAATTGGAGTCGCTTGTTGGCGGTAATGTTTGCCGCCCCGTACGCCTCATTTTTGGTGGCAGTTTTCATTATGGCAAGTTCCTTGGCGAAGTTGCTTTGCGGACCGGTTGCCCTACTCCCGACTTCCTGCAATAGTTGTCGCTCATGATGTTGGGATTATCTATCGAAAGCTTGTGTTTAGCAGATGTTACCTGCTGGATTTCCCGCTCCAATCACTATATTGCCTTCTGACAATCAGCATCTGACCAAGTGGTTGTCGCTTCTCAGGCTCTGTTCAGGCACACCTGGAATTGCCTACATTTTGTTGTGGAAACTGTTTCAGCCCCATACACAAGGGCTTTCATTGCAGCACGAATCTTATAAATCTTTTGTTCGCGTAACTGATGGAATTCACTTGCCAACAGTTCATCCACTTTGGCTTTCGCAGAATTCGACATTTTCTGATCTCGAAATATATCCTTCTTCTGGTAAAATCGCTTTAGTGCATCGTCGCGTGCTTTGACAGATAGATCCGAGTGATTTTGTTGGCTGACAAGTAGAGAGCATTGACGTAATACCCGCTCGGCTCCCATTGCCATTTCATCGGAGGCATTTTCTGCCGCAGTTTTCCCGGCATCCTGGGAGCAGTCAAGAATTGGGCTGCCATTCACTGCCGGTGTTCTGATCATTCCATGGATCTCTGTACATTGCCAGGTGCCGCTTTTCAATGAATCGAATGGTTTAGTGAAGTGCTGGGGGCCGGGATATCGCGGCACGGACGTGAATCGGTTGTCAAATTGATCCTTGACATTTCTAGCTTTGAAGTATTTGAGCAGCCAGTGCAATAAGTCTTTAACTAAACCCAGGAGCAGCTGATGCAATTCATCAGGTTGCCAAATGCGATAGACATTGCAGAGAGGGTATTGCCAGAACTGGTTGCGGATTGGGTGGACACCTAGAGTGTAAAGAGCATCAAGAGTATTGTCCTCCAGCAGCTTTGAGAAAATATGCTGGTCTCTTGAGTTATTGAGTGGTCGATAAGTTGAATGACCCATCGGCGCACTTTCAGGAATTTCACACATTGGGGATGAGCCATATGAAACTTGAGCAATCATGAATTGTTCCGGATAATCTCCGACCCAGGCAGCAAACAGAGGGTAACATTGCCGCTGGAATCCATCTGCACAATCCCATTTCAAGCCAGGGCCAGTGATGTCATGATGCCTAAGTTGAGACAGCACAGTTCCAACCGTGAAATGCAATGCTTCGTCAATGTTTTTGGCATTTTTCGGGGGACATGGGATCAGCCTGACAGGGATTCAGGCGCGATTTTTAGGTGTGCGGAGGATATCTTTTCCAATATTACCAATTGTGAGATACAGCGGCCAGGCATGTTGGTCACCCGAAAAATTGTTTAAGTGAGTCTCGTCAGATGCACATATGACTGGCACAATCCCCGTTCCGGTAGGAAGTTGATCTTGTGTATCCCACCACTAATCACCCGTGCTCATCTCGCTGTAGATTCGACGACCCTCAGAGTCAGCCAGGTGCGCCGGTTCAAAATCGAGGTGTGCCTGAAATGGGAGATGTGCCAAAGCGAACGGGATACATTTGAAAATATCCCTGTAGTATAATGTTCTGAAGATATGTGCGTCATCTTCAATCCAACTAGCATCGCTGAGCCCGAAATCAAGTTCAGAGAGGAGCTTTCATACCACATCTGCCGATTGGAATGATCCGATTCTGAAGTTGTCCAGTCCACGCCTGAGATGTTGATCAATCCAGGTTTTCGTTTACTGGCTAAATGACTGAGCCTGCCGAAAGTCATGTGTGGATCAAAATGGATGCCCTGGATTCCATAGTTCTGAGTACTTGTGATGCTTGTTGTACAATCCAGTTGCTTTGCCATATGCTTTTCCCCCTGCATTTTCCACTCCAACTACCTGCCAATGAGCCTTTGTCTTGGTTGGATCAGGGGTAGACAGAAGTTCTGGGTATTGAATGAGCAGCGACAGGCATTTGAACGGGTTGTCCGACTGGGGTAAAACAGAGGTCCACACCCATGGCTATTGAACACTGGACCCGGGGGTTATGATAACAGAGCGAGTGATCTCCACCAGCACTCTGCAGTGGCTCAGATGAGAGTCCGGCAAGGTCTGATGAACCAACCCAACATCACGATGACGATGATACACTGGATTCAGGAGTGTCAGCAGGACCATACAAAGCGGCTTACGGAGCATGGAGACATCGTGCCGATAGATGCTGAGGATGAACGATAATTATTAGGGCAGTGAAATGAAGGTTCACCTCTTTAAACATTCAACCAACACAATCTCACCAACTGATGCAAAATAGGCAATTGGTATGGAGAATATGGTGCAATTGAGGAGTCCAGGAGTATTGGTTAGAATTCCATTCCATTTCATGTTAGATGATTATAGTGATGAATATGAGACGATGGCAATGGTAAACTAATATGTGGTAAACTGAATCATAGCCTCATTTGGATGAACAAATATGTGATGAAGAGCAGGTGCGCCTGTTTAATGGAGGACTAAGTGAAATTCCACGGTGCCGTATATGTTACTGTGTGAGAATCTGTCGAGCTGTAGTCCTGGCTTATCTTCATCCTATATTGTCCGTATGGAATTGTGTTTCCGAAATCTTCACATGAGATCCATGTGATCTGGTGGGCCTGAACTTCCAAGTCTGATTCCAATTATTTGTTGCTTATCTATTTCAGGTGCACCGGATACTAGAGTCCCGAAACGATTCTGTATATTCACTGAATCATCAATGTTGAATAATTTACAGTCGATTGCACAAGAGAATTGCTGTCAACCTCTCGACCCTCCTGGGACAGATCCAGTGCAGTATATCTCGAATCGTCCATGGATTGAGAGACTGTCTAAGTGATGTTGAGTTGATGTATCGTATCCTGAGACACGGCTCGTGTATTTCAGACTTACCCGAAGCATACAGCCGAGTATGTCCTCGCTCCAGAATGATGTTCAGGCCCAGCTGAATTCCACTCTCCTGGCGAGGTTGATGGTTGCAGATTTGACACTGCACGCCTATTCTATTCACCGGCCAATGTTGACATGCCGCTACTCATTATTAACCTATGATCCCACTCCAGGATATGATCCCACTCAAGGCAAGCCTCTGAACCATGTGTACCCACTTCGCATTACCCTTGAACGAGTCATTTTGCTCCATTCCAAGCATATTTTCTCGTTCCTGAATGCTTTGAATCTGTGGCTGCCAGCACACACAGAGTGTCATCTTTCAGATACTGAACTTTTAGGTGCAGGCGCGGCTCATCCAGCTCAGGCAAAGCTAATATCTGAATCTATGCTTGATCGGTAGGTGAAGGCCACCGCTTGAATACCATAACTGTCACGCTCCGTGTCAACCTATCCTTGGGAGGAAGGTGTCTACCAAACGTTTACCGTACATGCACAGCCCTGGGCGATAAGTAACGACAGTTAACTGGATTTTGACTAAGAAGTATGTTCGGACCTTGCATTTCCAAAATCCTAAAATAGTTTCTGTCGTTCGGGCTCCATAATCGAGCTGCTGCATGAGAGAGTGAACCTCAAAAGACAGCTTCGGCTCAGTGATCCTGCAGATGACCGGCAAATCCCGCTCACTTCTATACCACACATCCTCAAATCGGCTTTAATTCACAATGCTTTTAATGCGGACTTAACTACATTTTGACACACTTGTATGTTTGGGCCGCCAAAAACCTGTATCTTAATATAGAATATGGACTGATTTCCATCAAGAGAGCTCGAAGAGATAGAATCTGAATGCCAGACTCAGCTCAACGGCTCAATCGATGACCAACATGCTCTTGCCCACCACCTGTCTTGAATGCCTGAAGTTCGTGCCAAATCATAAACAGACGATATCTGATTTCCGCCAATGTCCAATCCCAAGAGTGCATGAAGAACAAATTGTGATGAAAGCTTGAGTTCAGAAAAGGCAGTTTCTTAGAGTACAAGTCACTGTCAAAGTAAGGCGAGCCTACAATTCCAGCCATTACATTGGATTGAATCCTGCATGCCGATTCAATGCACGCTGCACCACAATTGGCCGGAACTGCATGCTGTTAGTGGTCTTCGTGCTGTCAGATCAAGCCTCATGACACATTCATCTCATTCTTACAAGATATTATGCGCAACATCTTAATGTGAGTGACTATCTATGACCCATTCGCTAGCAATCTTGTCATTGACAACAACTGGAATCGATTCGATTACCCCTGAATCCTCATCATACCTTTACCAATCTTCCTCTATGTTAAATCTCACATTTGTAAACCCAGATCCTCTGTCTTCTCTTACACTGACTGCATACAAATTGTGATTCAGCACACTCGGGACCTCTGAAAGTGAAGTTCTGCCAACAACATTGCCTAATCGACTGCTAACCTTGCTGCAGAATCCTAAAACGACAGAATATCATGAAAATGGGATTTCCATCCAACTGGTATACCGCATTTGGAGATTCATATTTATCCACTATCCGCAACAAACTCAGTTTGAACCCATGTAACTTGAACTGTTGCCACTCAACAAGGTCCCAACTCTATCCTCCGTCCAAGTCCTGCAAGAATCTTCAACACACCGACAATTCTTTGCCATGCGGTCACCACTGATATGCTCGAACTAGAGGCCGAATGAACTACCTTCGGCGGAGTCCTACGCAGGGGCGATTATGATCAACCCAGTTCTCAGTTTCCCATGTCCGGTCCTGAGAGATAGTTAGGAATACAACCGTGTTAATGTCTCAAGTTCTTCAGGTACATCTCGTTCAATTCCATGTATGTTGGTTTAAACCAACCCGGAATTGTTGCATCAATAGCGTACTTGGATACGAGCGCTAACATGTGGGAACTGGGGGCATGAAGAACCCATCTAATCTGGTGCACCTGACACTTCCTAAATCACAACATTGAACTAGCATCAGCCATACAAATATGAACCGCCGACATGTCTTCCGGAAAGTCTCGAGGCAGGCCTCCAATTGCATTCTCCTCGACTGTGTGTTACTTTGTTGCCCTGTTTTCCCGTTATTCTATTAAACTTTGTATTATATTTACCCTTATATACTTCTCTCTACATTCCGAACTTCACTTCATCAAACATGGAACCTCTGGCTAGCCTGGTCAGGAATCACTATTCACAGAAGAATCTAGAAGCACACCTTGAGAGAGCACTTGCACGTGCATTGCAGAAGACAGCCAATCTTCATTGGCAATCCAATGTTTGAACTTCCAACCCAGTGTTGGAGTATAGTGTTGGAGATAGCTAATGTCCTGGGTATAATTCAGATGAACCAGGATGATCACGATACCGATCAGGAGTTCAGCAATGATGCAAGTGAAGATGCTGGAGAGTCCACCTTGTCATCCGATATCAAAGAAGATGATTAGGACATCTGGCAGGAGGTCCTACATCTAGACCAGGCATGCCGTGATAAGACAATACAATCAACAAGGGTTCCGCTGCCACAGAAATGGAGCCGTGCTGATACTGTCATTGCCCACACTCCACTTCCAAATCTACGACATCCAGTCGCGGCTATAGCACCACCATTGCCCAAACACCAAAAGTCAGCCATCAAGATATCACGCGAGTCTGACGTTGTACAGGCGCCGCTGCTTTGCAAGGCCGGTGGAGACCACAATGGTCCTCAACCAAAGGCTGGTGAAGATAACAAAGTTCCTCAACACCACAAGGCTACTTTTGAGGTGGCGAAACGGTTCATGGAGGCGATTGTATTCACAAAGACTCCCTGGCAAATCATCTCCGATGAGAAGTACTCGAAGGTTGAAGAAGCTTGGAAACTAGCCATTGACGCCCAGGATCGTCAGCGGGCATTATCCGGTGCTCCTGTAGGTACTCCATCTGTGTGTCAATTGCCGGGTGGTGCATCTCTTAAAATTGATCTGCAAACCCAAGAAGCCGTAAGTGTATATTCTGTTTTCTGCTCCTCGCTTGGACTTATGATGATACTAACCCCCCAAAAATCCATACTTAAAACTAAAGATTAGTACCATTCGAGGGCGTTTGGCAGATGGAGCTGGTTGAACTATCGTCCGTAGTTACCGGTTGGATATAAGATCAGAGACTGAGCTTCGAATCCAAATCAAGGAGCTCCTGTTTGACGATGCTTCTCTCTCGAAGGTCATCGATGACATGAAGTCCTGGTTCACGCGGATGGAAGTGCTTGACTCAATCTACCATCAGTTTTTCTTCACCGCCAATAGCTTAGGGCGACAACCAACCACATCGCAGTTCTTTCAACCTATAACACCGCAGACATTAGCGCTTGTGGCTGCAGCTATTTATTGTGCAATGTCTGAGTATGCCACTGGAAAGAAGGTTACATTTATGTTTTCTCAAGATAAATATCGAGGTAAATTTTGCCCTTCCACGGTAATAGATTGCATTACTGCAGAAGCCATTGCACACATCAAATTCAAACTACCCATAGTTGGGCTGCTTCATACCCCCTGCCTCAATGGTGCTCCTCCGCTATAATAGGCGCTGATCAATCGCCGTCGGCGCTCCTCAATCCCCTCTGTGCTCTTTAGTCTGGATTGGAGCTTCGATATTTCACTCAGCTCTCCTTACTGTCTTTTCTGTCCGCGCTCCTCCAGTAGGATGGGCACTCCTCAATCCCCTCCTCAACCTCGATTAGGAGCGCCTCAACTTCATTCCAGACTCCTTACCTCCCTCACCTTTTGGCGATGCTCACCCTGGATGGACTGCTCCACTGCATAGGGGCTCCTCGATCCCCGTCGGCGCTCCTTGGCCTGGATTTGCGCCCCTCAATTTCATTCTGCACACCTCCATCACCATCAGCACTACCCTTGCCCACCTCACACACGACATCAGCCACTCCTTCTTTCCTGGTGGCACACCTCTTCTTCCCCCGAATTCATCATATTTCCCTTCAATCTCCATTTTGATTCACCACAAGCTAACCTCGATTCCAACCTTTTAGATGTCACAAATCGAGCCAAATGACATCGGAATTCAATTTCACCCGCTCACCAGGCCCGAATCATTCGGAAATCTAAGGACCGCCTCCAACTTCTTCGCGCCATTGATGAATTGTGTGTTCCTGCATTCGTTGGCCCTGATGAGATGGGAGATTTAGTGAATGACATCAAGTCTATGTTGAATTGATATCATTCCGATCACTTAGTCGGGTTATTATTACGGTTCCACTTACTTTCATTTTTGAATCTCTCGCAATTTTCTTTCATTCCTCCTTAATGTAGCGATGCAATCAATTGAATGTTGATGTGATGGTGGGTACTCTAGTATGATATAGAAGTTGATAATGAACAATAATCTATGCATCATACATGGAGGGTTTTCTTATTGCTCGTGTATATCTGGAGAATCTCAGATAACGCCTGGAGTCCTTCGAATGAATCTCCATAGCAACCCGGCATCTCTCAAAGTTAGTTTCGGATGCCCGCATTGGTTGGGCCACAGTCCCACGTGCTCCCAAACTTTCCACAACCGCTCGCATGGTGCTCCCGTACTAGTCATCAGAGGTCCCACTTACTCTGAATGCCGGCTGGAATGCCCTCCTCGGGTCTGATACTCTCGTGCACTTGACGCTTCTAAGTTTACACTCCACATCCTCTCAGACACTCATGGAGGCTCCCAGTGACTAAAATGCATTTTGCTGATGTTGACCAAATCCGTTGGGGAGCGGAACAACTCAGGTACTCCCCAGGCAGAGAGAAATGTCTCCGCCTAAGCATGGTGTGTCTGATTAATGAACGACGTTGGGCAAAGTTAATATGACCTGATAAGCCTCCGAATCCCTGGCTGGGAACAATCGAGTCAGGTTAAGTAATGTCAGGTTATAATACTGGTGTAATATGTCTTGATTAAATGTCAATGGAGCAATGGTGGGTCGCCATGTAAGTCTCTGAAGCAGATAAGCCAAATAGCCTATATGGTGATGGTTGTGTCTTGATTTATTATGCAATCTGTTTAAAGCCCTCCAAATAACCACGTCAGGCGAGGAGAGGTTATGACTATCCGAAATCTACCAGTTTCGAGTTGTCAAAGTTGAAGTTACTGATTGATTAAATCTTATTGCGGATGATGGCCCGAGAGGTAGCGTAATGCTTTAGAAGCAGTCACGCGATTACACAATAACTTTTGGGATGTGTGGTCATCCATCTAAGAGCCTGGCTCAGAATATAAGAGTACTCTAAGATACAACAGATGAGATCATAGCTAAGATTCAGGCATACACTTCGGTAGTCAAAGAACGGCTATAAAAGAATGACAACGCTCCGGCTTTGGAAGAGTAGCCCCAGAGGCACTAACAATACCTACCTGCAAAGACGAAGTTGAAATACTATTGCTGTTTTCAGTTCTTATTATCATTACTATCATTAGTAAGTATATTAGTATTATCAATTAGGATTATACGCGGTTCCCCCACCCCATGGTTGGGCATAAGTTTGACAAGGAGTATGATGTTTTACTGTTTGCTGTATCTTCATTACTGGATCAATTCAAAAACGAAGAACGGTTATTTGCAGCACAGTGTATTTGGTTGTTGGCAAGTATAATCCAGTATACGGAGATATTGATCTTTTATTGACAATATTAAGTGTTTCCATCAGAAATTGTTAGGGATTGCATGGTTACACCTTTACCCCAAAGATGTTTTTCAGAAGCCCTGTTTCCAGAATCTAATATCCCAGTATTAGATATATCTGCATAATATAAATCCGGAAATTGAATTAGATATCGATTTAGCCATTACAGTACAAATGTCACTGTCGAAAGTACTTCCCAAACATCTAGTTAATACAAGTGCGAATCCAAATTCGACTCACTCATGGAGATTATTTAAGGACTATCGAGAACCGACCAATCATCAACTATTCATTAGATTTGGAAGTCGAACTAAACGACAAATGCAACATATGCGAGAACTGCTTAGAAGTGGGACATTGAGCATTTAGGGAGATTACGCTTCCACCTAATATTGCCGATAGTATCTGAATGCCAGATATCTCAATGGAAGAAGAAGAAGGAATTTGTAAAGATACGTGTCAATTTAGATTGCAGTATCAACAGGCAAACTATGCCCGCTATATGAGTCATTAATCACCAAGACTAATTAAACGAATATATTTACAATATTACTTAATTACCGAGATTCAATATATGAGCTATTTGTATTGTCAGTATTGCGTCACACCATGACAGAATTTGGTTCCTATCTACTTAGAAGTATCTGAGACTATTGTACATATTTATCCTTGGTGTGTATACGATTTAGACAGACTTCCAATACACTTTGTTTGGAGATACATATAAGAATCACGATATGAACTACAGCCGTGTACCTGGTACTAACTTCAGTATCTATTCGATACTTGTTCATAAGTATAGATACTTAAGTTATAGCACCCACGTAACAGATAATGGAGATGGACTCAGCGACAGGGAGTATAGATTCTGGAAACCTCAGAGAGGATCGCCATCATCATCTAATAAGAAATACACACTCTATCTTTCACAGCTCGTGGTCTCATGCACTCTTGCCGAGCTTTCATAGATCGACCCAATTTGTGTGGTTCCTCACACACTCTTGCCAAGCGTTGATAGATCCATGCAATTTGTGTGGTTCTTCATGGATAGGTATCCCTTCATATCCTCTCACCCTCTTCCTACACTCCTTGATCCAAAACCGCTCTTTCTCAAGAATTCCTGTCAGATTCCATGTGAGGTGCAGCGAAATGTGGATAATGGGCTGTCTGCGTTCTGGCTCCACCGTTTCACTGCATCGTAATCGACTGAACTTGGTGACGGACTTCGAGACCGTGCTTGAGCAACTCAGGAGATGCACTTCGAAGCCGCAATGGAGCAAGCTTGGAGGCCATTATCACGTGGGTTTGGAGAGAAAGTTGCAGGCTGTAATCGAGCCAGTTTGGAGATACACTTGGGGGCTGTGTTTGAGTGACTTTGCGGATGCACTTGGACGCCATGATGTTGCGAGTTTGGAGATGCACTTGGAGGCCGTGATCATATGAGCTTGGAGGCCGTAATGTAGCGAGCTTGGAGATGCACTTGAATGCATTGATCGAGTTAGTTTGGGGATACAGTTGTAGGCCATGATTAAGCAGGATTGGAGGAGTACTTGGAGGCGGTCAATCTGGAGGCAGTAGTTCGGAAGAGAGGCCTGACAGGAGCTGAGACTTGATTCATTGGTTAACTTGTAATTGTGGGAATGTGGAACATTGCTTACAACGATGTCTACCGAGAGATGGGAGACTGGCTGCGAGCGGGAGACAGTCGATGTTTGGATGATGCAGTACACGGTGTATGTATTACTCAGTGTATGCTGTACTTGGTGTATGCTGTACTTGGTGTATGCTGTACTTGGTGTATGCTGTACTTGGTGCATGCTGTACTTTGTGTTAACTCTTGATCATGGCATGGAGAGATAGAGAGGGATGACTTAACTTTGTGTTCTTAGGTAATGGTAACGTATTTTACCGGGTGACTGCCCATGACCGGGAAATTGACCACCCGCGGGTGGTATTTATTGACCCAAATGACCTGTCTTAACTACTCTCCCTGACCTAGTCACTACTGGGGGTTGACTACTAACCCCTTCTCTCCCTTTTCCATGCTCCATAGCATCCTCTAGGTCCAGCATATCACCAATATATACAACAGAGTCCTCCTCCCCCCCAT
>Ga0307512_10001290_pt1 | contig 35936 bp, 33 predicted proteins | sample 14_EM_MG_FD_200267 | JGI IMG/M metagenome (GOLD analysis project Ga0307512, IMG submission 200267) | Populus trichocarpa ectomycorrhiza microbial communities from riparian zone in the Pacific Northwest, United States - 14_EM | ecosystem: Host-associated > Plants > Roots > Unclassified | place... | reverse complement strand
TTCCTCTCCTATTCCACACCAGCACATCATGGATACACAACCACCTCCGCCAGGTGAGAGCGGATCGAATACCGGCCGATTGGCGGGCGCTACATCAAATACGGATATACTTGGCACACAACAAGAGCGCAGACAGAAGTTAGTTCACCGCGACACTGCCAATGCAGCCACCACACATATGACCCAGGATGCACATTTAAAATCGTCCGCAAGACTGGAAGCAGGAAAAATAAGAAGCACCATGCAGTGGGATGTGAGTATATCCATATCGAGGCAAAGGGCGGTCAATTAACTGTATAACGTACAGTCGGTGTCCGTAGAGTGCTACATAACGAATTTATAGCTGCCCCTAACGGGAAACCTCGATGGTCGACAAAGGCATTTGTCCGCACAGTCCGCGAAGTCGAACATCATGATGTTGTCAGCTCTGAGATTTTCGCAGATGAATTTGCTGATAAGCATCCCCGTGAGTGGACGAAGCAGGCATTAGTCACCTTAGAGGAGGCTACGGAAGCATATATGGTAGAGGTAACAGCCGAATTTCATTGTTAGATGCAGCAACTAATGTCTTGTAGGTTTTCAACATGTCTGCAACTATGGCAAGGCAAGGAGGTCGGGTACAGCTGGAACAGTCCAACATGCGCCTGGCCTTGAATATGGCCAAAATGGCCAAAGAAGGCTTTTCGCGCGCCACAATTGAGGAAACGAAATATCTCTTTAACAAACCATGCGCCGAGGTCCGAGAAGAGACGAAGCGGGTTGTTGAGTTTCCTGGGCACCAATAGGTGAAGGCTGCGATACAAAGACACCCGGCAATGCTTCGTCAAAACCAAACGTCCGGCTCCCTTCCATGCCAAAATCGCACCGCAAAGAATCCGCAGACAGGCTGGAGACGAAAAGGAACAGTTACACCTCCACCTGACCGACGCAGAGAGCGGATTCCACAGGCGACTCCACCGCTGCCCGGCACGCCACCCGCCCCAACCAGTAACACTTCTGAAGTTCAACCTGCTCAAATCGTCAATTTGCCCGCCGGATATACGTATTCGCAGACAGCTCTTCCCTATGCGGAATTTTTCGATGATGAGGAACCCGAGCACGATCCCGATTTTGATCCAGCTATGCTGACTGATGAAGGTTAGTACACTATCTGTGGTGTGGTAATGCAGCTAACAATCATTTTGAAGACAAGAGCAGCGGATTGAGCGATCCTGCAACTGATGATGAGCATTGACCGAAAGACACGGGATTTTGGAGATTATTATTAAATATATCCATGTATTATCAAAGAACAATGTAGTGATCAAGAAGAAAGTTAATAAAACCGCCACAAAGGCACCCAAAACAATGTGAATGATGGAGTGTGCCAAATTAAATGATTGCATATTGCGGATACAGCCATGGCAAAATGACCGTCAACAGAGCGTCAACAATTTTTGGTCATGCGTCCTGGGAAATCAGACCTCCGATAGGTTGTAGTCAGTCATAGAGGAATTTCTGCCGGCCTTTATAGGCAAAACAGATTGCAATACCCTCCCTGCCCCATCATGAAAATGAGCGTCAACGGAGCGTCAACGATTTTTGGTCAAGCGTCCCGCGAAATCACGCCTCCAATAGGTTGTAGTCAGTCATACAGTAATTATTGGCTGCCTTTATAGGCCAAACAGATTGCAATACCCTCCCTGCCCCATCATGAAAATGAGCGTCAACGGAGCGTCAAAGATTTTTGGTCATGCGTCCTGGGAAATCACGCCTCCGATAGGTTGTAGTCAGTTATAAAGGAATTATTGGCTGCCTTTATAGGCAAAACAGATTGCAGTTCCCTCACTGCCCCATCATGAAAATGAGCGTCAATGGAGCGTCAACGATTTTTGGTCATGCGTCCTGGGAAATCACACCTCCGATAGGTTTTAGTCAGTTATAGAGGTATTTTTGGCCGCCTTTATAGGTAAAACAGATTGCAATACCCTCCCTGCCCCATCCTGAAAATGAGCGTCAACGGAGCGTCTATGATTTTTGGTCATGCGTCCTGGGAAATCACACCTCCGATATGTTGTATTCAGTCATAAAGGAATTATTGGCCGCCTTTATAGGCAAAACAGATTTCAAGACCAAATATCGTTGACACTCTGTTGACGCTCTGTCGACGCTCTGTTGATGCTCATTTTCAGGATGAGGTTGGTCGCGTGAGTATGATTGTTTTGCACATCCAGGAGACTAATACGTCGAAAATGAACCGTGACGTACAAATGTCAATATATTACGATTAACAGTAGCATATCTGAATGCGACCATAAATAATAAACCCGAAACGCAGAACCGGAGATTGGAACCGACGGGTCTAGCAAAACCCGGCGAAACCGGCGGATTGACGGGTACGGGTCCGGGTTTAGCCCGCCAACAGTCAGCGGGTCGGGTTTTTGGATGGTTTTGGAACCGAACCGACCCGTTTTTGCGGTCCAAACCCGGACTGCTGGCGGGTTACCCGGACAAGTTGCTAACACTTGATATAGGCTGCATGTCATCTTAGACTTAGACTCTATCAATCAATCGTCTCAACAGGTTCGTCACAACAATACATATCCTTGGGAATGTTCTGCAGTGGGTGAAAGAGAGCAGGGAAAGGAGAATGATTTGCAAGAGAATGATTATTGTATTAATGCAAGCTCTGATTGAAAGAATAGAATTGATTGTATTCCATCCATACATACTTATTCCAATGATTACTTGTCTGTAGAATACCTGACATTATGATGAATTTCAGGAATGCTGGAGTATGGAGCCATCTTCCCAGCTGATATCGGAGCAACTGACAGAGATCATTGAGGATGAATGATTAAAATCAAAGGTGCAAGGGAGATTCAGGAGCAAGTGGAGGATGGTGAGGAGGTACTCAATCCAGAAACTAGCAGGTCAGTATTCAAAACAGTTCACCATACATTCAACAACAAATTTGAACACAAGTGACTTCATGAGGGAGTCACACTGCTGAATGCCGGTCCGATTCTGCAATGGACCTCTGTCCAAGTCCCTGGTAACATACATTCAAATTGAAGCCTGCTCTTACAGCAGTTTGTGGCATACCAGGTTTGGGCAACGTGGTATATTGTTGGTTGATGGGTTTGGGATTGAGATATGACAGGAGTGCTGGTGGCAGACGAAAAGGGTCTTGGCACGACTTTTACCTCAGTGGCAGTGGCAATGATATGCAAATTGCGTACTGAGAATGTTGTTATGGGGTTGCTGCTGTCAATGTTGTGAGGGAATACCCTTGAAGAGAGGGTGAATATGGTGGAGAATGACAATCCTGGGATTATTGGTGAAAATCAGGAGTGGTATACATTGCATAGAATGAATGCAGTGCCTTGCTGCCATGTAGAGATCCAGATAACTCCACCTCAGGGGCATCGAATGCTTACTTCAGCCCTTGAACAAATCCTAATGGTCACAATGCCTGAAGTGTCAGAGACATTCAAGAGTGGTAGAGACATTCAAGAGTGTCATTGACAACACGACATATGCGCCCGGATTCAAACTTGTGAACTTGTTGCACGTGGATAAGTCATATCCCACATGCCAGGATTCAATCACCAGTTATGATGACCCAGAATCCCAATGGACTATCCACCTGGTGTCACATCATACCTTAACATCCACAGCGACACCATTTAGCAATGGCCAACTCTCATACTGTTACTGGAGGTTTGGGATGTTTGATGAGTCCCAACAGTACAAGACTAAACACAGTGGGAACTCGTAAATTCCGATGAAAGCGAGAATTGGATTCAATCTTCAAGTCACAGCCATGCCAGCATTGTATTCACTCAATGATTGGTCCCATCAGACGATTTGGGTGTTCTCTGGTGCGCCTGATGATCCACAGGATAAGACTGTAATGGAAAACAATAGGGCTGAAGCATTGTATTCTGCAGTGAAGAGTTTGATGCATGCTATCTGGACAAAAGACCAAGAAGCTCTATGGGCTGTGGCACACCAGATCACACAGATTGGAAAGCCTTCGATGATAAGACAGTGTTTGGAGTTGAAAGTAGCCATTGGAAACCCACTCTGGGCAAAGAGCCTCGCTGTATATATGAAAGTGAATGTGATTCATTATTGAGCAGACCTCTTGCGAGAACTATCTACTATGCATCAGTCCCTCAGAGCCGCACCTTACCATGACCAGAACCATCCACCTATATCACAACCTTCTCCAATCATCTTCTGGAAACCTCCTGAAGCAACAAAATACCCTCATCCGGAAACAAAGATGTCTGCCACACCATTTTCCGAGTCACTTTTCTCTTTGCCTTTGGCTGGATGCCTATCTCCTTCCAATACCCCTTCAACATCTCTTTTGCTTTGGCCATATTTTCCTCTCGCTCCCATGTACTATGCTTCTCATACCAGCCTTTCCATTTTACTTCGTCTTCCCAACTGGTTCTGTAAAAGCTTGGCCGGTCATTTGAGATTGATTTGACGACATACCTTGTGCCTATGCGCCTTGTCCGTACCATTGGAGGGGGTAGCTGCCAGGCGACCCTGGAATCGTCTGTGCTGTCAAGTTTGAGCCTGCTGATGTTGACTGAGTCATAAATTGACATTTTTTTTGCGAGATCTAGTTCAAAGGCGTTTCCATTTGTTCGGAGAATATTGTATCAGCCAATGTTGCTGTGTTTCAAGTGTGCATTGTGGAGGGTTGACATTGGCGTTTGTGATTGGCAAACACTATGTATCTAAAGATCTTTATGCACTGGCAGTGATGGCGGGGTCGACTGGAAGTCATGACTGATTACCCTCAGCCATCCGGTTTTCCTTAGTATGGAACAGCTCATGCGTGGCAGCTCCGAAAAATTGGTACAATCATTCCACAGATTCATGGTCTTGTAAGGTTTTCGCTGATTCATTTGCCTTCTGCCGCTGGAGATCTCCAACTAGGTTTACCAGCAAAGGTTGCTCAAAACCAATATCGGGCTGATGAGGTGTCTGCTTTGTCGACTGGTGTACTGAGGAACTATAAGCATACTTCACTAAAGAGAGGTAGTGTCCCCATTTGGGTTGATGGTGCATTGCAAAGCCACTCAAACAGCGTATGACTGTGCTGCTCGAGTTTTCATTGTGACCATCGTGTTCTGGATGGAACGCTGTAGTCATGAGCAGCTTCGTCTGCCAAATGCTTGCAACTGCTCTGCAGAAGTCTGCTGGGCAGCATAAATCGCCAGTGAATACAACATCTTGAGGCACCCCATGTAGACGTAGGTTGTCGTTGAAAATTCTGTGCGCAACAGCCTGATCATCGATTGGATACCTGTAGGTTGACTAATGTGCTCTCTTTATCATATGGTTCACAAACATTGCAATGCAGTCTTGGCAACTTCCTGAGAGTGGAAGGTTGGTTATGCAGTCAATGCTAACTGTTTGCCAATGACCTTTGGCTACAGGAAGTGGTTGTAAGAGGCCTATGGGCTTCCCGCTCCGGCGGTTAGTTTGATAGCTCAATTTGCATCCTGGAACATATCTCTGGGTACTGCACCACATATTCTTCCCGAAATTCTAGTCTTTCTTACATAAGTACGTTCGGTCAGCGGCAAAGTCAACCCCTGCTGCAGTGTCGTGAGCCTTATGGAGGATTCGTTGTTGCATCATCTTTGGAATACACAACTGGCATCTCATCTCTGCTTTTCCGTTTTCCTTCTTCTCTTTTACCCTTATGGTTATCTCCACACCTTTTTCATTCTTTTCTTTTTCCTCCATCTCTTTGGCCCTTGTATATTTCCATCTGTTCCTTTTCCAGATCTCCACGTAACCACAGTAGGCCATTCTCCTCCAATTGGAACCGTTGCGCTGACAGCAATCATTTGTATTCCTTGGTGGATGCAAGTGGATGGCGGAGGGCAGGGACTTGGGTTGCCGAATGAATGTACCGTAGGCCCAAACATTCATTCTCAGTAATGCCTGCTGCATTGGCATCAATCCATTCTCCAGCCTCAGGAACTTCCAGTGCCATAACATTGCATTGTGCCCGTCGGCAATCCAGGTGGTGAGACAACTCATCCATTACCTGATTTTTGACATCTAGGATGTGCTTGATCTCCCAGGTACAACACTGGAGGACTGTCAGAATATCCATCTGACGTACGGTAAGGTGTGGTTGTGTAAGGATCCAATGCAAGGTCAGCTGGTCTGTGTGTTCTAACAATGGCCACTCGGATTTGTGTAGGTAGAATTTCCAGTGTAATAACATATCTTGGGTCCCCAATCAATATCTGTTGTATGCAGGGTATTGCGTCTCTGCATTGTGTAATATACCACTGAAAATAACCAGTACCTTCTCTACCGTATCTGGCGTCTGTGAGAGCACCACGCACAATGCAGATTTGCTACCATCGATGTGCGCGCAATATTTGGCTTGAGGATCCGGTGGAGCAAAGAGTCGAGCATTGCCGAGCGCCATCTTGAGGGTGCCGAATGCATGCTGGCATTGTTTGTTGCAGGTGGATGGAGAGCTCCTGACCCTCCTTGGCGCTCCACATCGCCACCCAATGTTCCCTTCCACTTTTGGAGTGTTTCCACTCATGTTCCACAGCATTGCAATGTCAGTGTAGTGTTCAATATATTGTCTATAATTACTGGTGAGGCCCAGGAAGCCTGTGATGTACTTAGTGTTTCACGTTGAGGCTAATCCATTACGGCCCAGGTGATATGTTCCTGGGCATGGATGTGATCTTTGTAGATGTGAAAGCTGCAAACGTCAAGTTTCTGACAAGCCCAGGCGCATTTTCTATATTTGGCCTGCAGACCTTCTTCCATTAGCAAGGTAAGCACTTCTCCGACATGGATGGCTTGCTACATTAGGGTATGGCTGTGAATTATAATATCATCAACATATACAAAAATCAATTTACTTTTCATTAGTTCCATGATGCACTTCATCATGCAAATAAACTGGCTGCGTGTGCTTGCTAGGCCAAATGGCAGGACTCGCCACTCATACACAACCCTAGTAGTGGTAAAGGGCATCATTTGCCTGTAGGCTGTGGTGATACAAATCTGATGGGAACCATCTGCGAAGTCCAACTATGTGAACCTGCAGCAGCTGTGGATGGAGTTGAGTAAGTCCACAATATGTGGAAGAGGATAACAATCCCTGATGGTTATGGCATTTATTCCACCAGAATTCATGCACATCAGCAATGTACCATCAGGCTTTGGCACAAATAATGGTGATTCACTGAGATTGCGTCACAAGGGATCAATCCAACTGCAGCAAATCTATGGCACTATCTGCACTCCACAGCCCCTCTTCTTCATGCAGAGGGATGCAGTGTGGTGAGCTGAACGGAATTTTGCCATTCCAGTCTGTTTAAAGTTTGATACAGGCCTACCTTCCTTTCTGTAGATTTGGACATGGTGGCTCACCGAGATGGCCCAGGAATTTTGTGAACATCTCTTCAACCTGACGAAGTGGTTCACCTCTCGGAGAAGTACCGCCGTCACTGTGACAGTGCACTGTGATCAAGAAGGCCAAGCTCAACGGGTGTGCGGACACGGTCTGAAGTTCCACCATCCGTATGATGTTCATGCCCATGAATTTGGCCTGCTCCATTATTCCTTCATCGACGTCCAAGTGTGGTAGGTCAGGCAAGTAGTGTTCTTGGCCTTCCTCTCTTTCTTGCCAGAGGTGATTGGTGATCCACATCTAATTGCTGTCATGGTTGATTTTGTATTGGCAGTGTATATCACATATCCATCATTTGCCCAGTACAATAACAATGCCCTTGACATCATAGACCATAATTTCTGCTTCATAGACATATGACGCATGCAGTCGTTGGTTCAATTTGACTTGTTGGCATTTCTCCATGCCATCGTTGGCATTGTGATTTGCCTTCTCAATAAACATCCATCCCACATTCTTTCCACTTGGGACGGCCTCTTCACATTTTTGTTCAGCAAGGAACTACCAATCCACAATGTTCTGTGACGCACCATCGTCCATTACTACCCCTCACGTTTTGCTGCTCCACCATTCTGCTTTAGTCTGGTATCCCATTTTTCCTTTTGAACCTTCGTTGGATGACCACTGAAATGTCTTGTTTGTTAACTTTCAAGTGGTGGTACGAGGTGAAAAACTTGAATTGACTATCGAGCACAAATGTGCCCCCCTTGTTGGACAATCCTGTACATGATGGTGCTTTTATGGGAGGTACAGCCGCAGCGACTCACCTCTTTTGCCTTTTCCTGCCCCAAAGTCTGGGTCTGAGAGACTCTCCAACTCACTCTCCGCCTCACTCTCAGTCTCCTGTGAGGCCTGTGAGTCCTCGGCAAGCCATCCACTCTCCTTTCAACCCGGTGGTGCGGCTCCCTGATTCGTATCCTTGCGTTGGTGTCCAGACTTGCCTTTTGAAGCATCTTTGCCAACCAAAGCTTGTTCGAGTTGATTCTTCATGAAGTCACTATTTGGGTAATCGTGAGAGATATGACCAACCTGGCCACAGTAATCGCCAGTTAAACCATCGTCTTTGGCGGTGCCAGCTGTGCCAGTTGTGCCACCTTTCTTGGAGTCGATTTCGATAGCTGAAACTTTCATAGTTGTGCTAGTGTTTGCTCTGGAGCCACTTCCAGGATGAGACTTGTTGAGAGACATGACCAACACAGAGACATGCTCCATGTACTGCTCGAGGGTTGGAGTCCTATCGGGTATGACAATCTGAAGGGCCCAGTCATTACACACTCCCTGGCTGCCCATTTTGATCTTGTATTCATAAGCATCAGCTGGTAGTACAGTGGGCATTGGCTGGTGCAGGTCCAATTTCGAACGGATGCAATGGAGAAGGTTGTTAATCCCTGTGACGTGTTGTCCCTTCTTGAGACTCAATTCCTCCCATTCTCATTTGACCAGGTTCAAGGGATTGGACTGAACCTATTTAGCTTTCAACTCCTTGCAAAAGGTGGACCATTTCATGGGCGTACTCATTGGAAAACTGTGCATGGCCCAGACTGCTGCATTGCCTTTTAGCTGTAGCACTGCTTGCTCACTGCAAAGTGTTGTGCCAACCCATCCAATGGCTCGGGCTGCATTCTTGATGTGTCATTCCAAAGCAAAAGAAAAGTGGTGACAACATTGAATGTTTGTTTGCTCTCATACATTGGATGGTTAGACAACATGACAGAGAAGCCATGGCATCTAAATAGGCCAGGGGTTGGTTTGAAGAAGCCACAGAACCCAGATGAGCCTAGGGTCGGTGCGGAGGTATTGCACATTGCAGTCGCATACATTTGGTTAGTCTTACAATGTTGAATAATATGTTCAACTGCTCTCAACTTGAATTCAGGGCCCCTTTTCTCTAACACAAGATTTTTGACTTGGTGCAACACCATGACTTTCTCCAGCTGGAGCTATACAATGTCTCTCTGCTCCATTGCCACTGGTGCTAACTTGCATAAGTCTTGCCAACTCTGCAACAGGGCGAAGTGATGTTTCTTGATCCGGAGCCCCTCCTCCCAATGCTCAATTACTTGCTAGGCAGCCACTACCTCCTTTCTCAGGCAGTCTTGGATGGCCTCAGAAGCCTCCAAGTTCTTGACTTTAGCAGTGAAGCTCTGATTGAGGTCACATATCTTGCGGAATTGCTCAGCTTGTTGAAGGCTCTCTGAGAGATTAGCATTGATAATGTCCAGTTGAACTTCCTCCTTAGCCGTGATCTAGTTGATTGCTTGTTGAGACAAGACCCATGGGCCGTCAACGATGATATGCATTTGTGTTGAGACATCTTCGTTTGTGCGAAATTCCGTAGGTCAGATGCCCATGTTGGCTGAGGTCTTGAACCTGCTGCTGAACATCACTGACTCCGCCTTGTTGAATGTGTCGATAACACAGACATTTTGCCCGTCAATGATTTGATGCATGTCATGCATATCAGGAACTGCCGTGATGTTGGGGGACTCATGTGATGTCTCTGAGCCGTGGGCGGTACACTATTTGAATGATACAGCAAGTCAATCAGCCATTGTGCATTCTGGTTTGATAGCTTCTGAATATTGTGCGGCCGTTAGAAGTCAAGTGTTGCTATTACTGTGAGCAAATAGCCTCTCTGTACACATGGAAGTGAATGTTTATGAAGATCGAGCAGACCTCTCAGGAGAACAAACTACTATGCAACCATACTGCAGAGCCACACCATAACATGACGAGGGCCATCCACCTACACCCACTCGTTCGGATACTGAAATTGAATGCCCACCTCATTGTTCTCAAGTGGAGTCAGTAACAGCAACCAAAACTGAAGACCCTGGTGGAGAGACACACTTCACCAGGTGGTTCAGGAGCATGGAGGATTCATAGATGGAGGCTAGCATTTATTTCGTTAGCATAGGGAGACACAGAGAGTCGCAACAACCTGTCTGGACGATGGTACATTGAATAACCCAATGGTATTTGGGTAGATTCTTTGACATTCCCGTGGGTGAGATATACATTCCTGCCAGTGCTTCTCCATCAACATGCAGAGTATCCCGAACCTGACCAAGATGACACATCACGAGTGGTGCTTCTTGCAGCACAAGAGAGAAATCACAATTTACTCCTCAGTGCATCGACTCCACCAAAGTCAGTGCTGTTTCGTCCTTGTCCTGGCATGGTTCGCCACATGCAGTGTTGGCTAACAAAGTATTTTGCAGATCATGTGGACATATTTCAGATGTATTCAGAAATGGGCAATCATGAACACACAGAAATGCAGCTCAATTTCCAGGATTCACAAAATCCCTCTGTATTTATAACTAACCCCAAAGTGGGTGGGAGAGGCCTAAATCATACAACAGCAGACCATGCAGTAATAACTCACAAGTTTTGAGGATTTAGTGAGCAGTGGCAGGCATTTACACGAGTTGTTTGACTTGCGCAAAACTGAGGTCAACCATCATGGTCACTGCATAAGGGCCCTGGTGCATATGATCACCGCGCAAGTGATCTCCATCAACTCTCAAGAGTAGTGCAAATGAGAGTCCTGCATGGCCTGATGAGTTGACTGTGCATTACAACATTGATGATTTACCAGTTTCTGGGGTTTCGTGAGGACCATACGAAGCCACTGCTTGAGAAAGGAGATAGGTTACAGTCTGATCACCCATCCTCTTAGATTGTTAGGAGACTTCATCAAGGTACACCTCTTGAGACATTTATTCAACATAATCTTCTTAACTGATACATATTGTCAAATAGGTCGTTTTTGAGACACACTATACAGCATATGCAGATTCTTTCTCTTTTTCATTTTGAAGTGAATCAGGGGTCTGATGTTGGAATTGTTGGGTCGTTGATGAGAAATGGCAAGACTGGGATTACATTGGTGTGCATGATTATTAATAATGACCAATATGAGATGAAGTCAATTGATAAGCTACATTACAAGTTCCCAGCTGGCGAATCTCATAATACAGTTCATGAGTCCAAATGTAAGCATCGTGAAGTGAAGGGCTTCGAATCATTCAGCAGTTGTGAATTTCCAGTGTGTTGGACACCAGAGGCCACATACACATTTAGAAGTAAAAAGAATGTAAAAAGCATTGTTCAACCGCTTTCAGGTGCACCAGTGGATCCTCGGCATATGACATTTGTCTCGGTATGACTGATCTAGTACAGCATGTTTGCCAATCCGATTTGGCCATAATGTCAGTCTAGACAGAAGTTAGTAGCTCTGCCAGAATATGAGACACTGGCTCAGTGATTGGTAGCAACAGTGCATTGTTTGGTTGCATATGACGGAAGTCAAGCTGCATATCAACATCATCAGCCTACTTCTTGAGTCATGTTATGACAGATCCAGTACAGCGTGTTTGTGACTCACATTTGGCAATCAGAAACTCTATCTGATATCGAGTTCTGGGGTCAGAGTGTAGGACACCGCTCACTTTTTCATGGCCATTCTGCAGTGATTGCTGTCGCATGATCAATGCTCAGATGCACTGGAGAGTATTCAGGATATATCATTATGACAGATCCATCACTGCTTATTCACCAATCACAGTGGCAATACAGAGAGTTGAGGAGATATTAAGTACTTTTGTCAGAATTGGAGCAATGGTCTCACTTGTTCATGGAAATGCCGCAGCTTTTGCTGGCCTCTGAGCGAAGTACTGGTGCACCAGAGAATCATGGGCATATTGTTATGACAGATCCAGTACAGCATATTTGCTCATCCCATTTGGCAGTATAGACAGTCTAGGCAATATTGAGTACCTGTGTCTGAATATGTGACATGGGCTCATCTGTTTGTGGCAAAGCCGCAGCTTTTGCATGCAGATCATGTAGGTTTGGACACACCTCAGATCCGCATCCCAGAGAGTTGGATACTGAGAGCTGGCTCGGGTATTCATGGCTAAGCTGCAGCTTTCACTGCTGGGAATTGCCTGGCCTGTGATTGAAGTTCAGGCACAACTGAGATCTGCAATCCAGTGCAGAACGAGGTCCTTCGATTTGCATGAAGCCAACTGGGACAAGCTGCAACTCAGTGTGCATGTATCATTCCAGCCCAGACCAACTTCAAGAGCAACAAATAAGCCACTGAAGCACATGTGCACCACTCCATAGTGCGCTGTATATTGTTGTATGTTCCATTTGTGTCATGTTCTCTTCAACCGTGCATTAGTGGATGCAGTGCACACAGAGTTTCTTCTGTCGAGAAACTTCACATTGTGGTGGAGGTACCGCATTCTGTTCACCTCGGCAAATATATGAATCTCTGCTTGATTGGTGTGTGAAGCCTGTCACTGAAAGGTGTTGAACTGTCTGCTCCCTGTCAACTGTCCATTGGAGGAAAATTACCCTGCACAACTACACCATAAATGCATAGACCTCTCCAATTAGAAACCTCAACATTGACTACATAGAATGTTTGGACCTATGCTTCAGAATCTGAAAATTGCTTCTGCAAGTTTGGGCTTTATCGAAAGAGCTGAAGCTTGAGAGCAACTATCTCAAAAGACAGATTCAGCTCTGCGACTGTGCAATATAGCCAGCAACTCCTACTCACCCATGTACTGCACTTCCAGAACGAGGCCTAAGTTGTGAATGATTTGGATGCAAACTTAACTGGATTCTGACTCAATGTATGTTTTGGCTACCAACACTCATGTCTGAAAATAGATTATGTGAACTGATTTCCATCAACAGAGATGCTTGAAGAGTGAGAATCTCAATAGCTTGATTTAAGATGAGGCAGCTTGGAAGAGCACAACACACTGCCTCAGTATGGCAAGCTTGCAATCCCCAGCTATTGAATCCAAGCATACCCATTTGAACTTTGGTGCACCTCAATTCCCGGAACTGTATGCATACCATCATCATTCCTCTGCCTATAGCGAGATGTCATCTCACTGTGCATTCATACCATTGAAGCATATAGCTATCAACCCCATCATATATTTTCTGTCAACATTGTACTGGTGAGACTCACTATCAATATGTGATTTAACTGTGTGCAACTTACTAGATATTAGGCGCAAAATCAGCATGTGAGTGAGTATGTATGACCCAGTTGTTACCAATCTTGGCATTGACAAGTGCTTGAATCAATACCATTACCCCTGAATCATCCATTGTACCTTTCCATTCTTTCTCTACCCCTGTAACTATCTGTTGTGTACCTTATGCTATTCCTCATACATTGACTGCAACATTGTTGTGAAGGATTTTCCAAAGACTTGGCCCAGATAAACACATGAAAGCGAAGATAAGCTTACGATATTGGCTCATGAAGTGCTGACCGAGCTGCAGCAATGCAATTCAATTGAATATCGTGAAAATACATGTATCCTTCCTGTAGATATATCTCATTGAGAGATTCATATTTCTCCTCACTCAATAACACACTCAGTATGAACCTTTTCAACTCAGCTATTGCTCTCAAGATCCCAATCTATCACATTCTGCAGATTTGCTATATTGCACCCATTGTATGCGATGCAGTCACCACAGATGGTTGAACTTTCATGCATAGCTAAGATGTTCAGAGGAGTCATATGAAGGGGCACATGTTTTCGTTCAGGTTTTCAGTTCTCCATTTGGCCGGCATCAACGGTGAGTCAATGTTATGAGTTTTCTTCAGGCGCATCTGGTTCAATTCTATATGCATTGGCTTTAGCCAACCTCCAATTCTTGCATCTAGACAGAGTGTTGTTGATAGGAGTTGCTACCATTTGGCATTAGGAATCCAGCCATTCCAGCACACCTGACAAAGAATCCTTCTATTCCATTGCACATGACAACTTCCTAAATCACAACACTGGACTTTTGTCCTCCATATAAATTGGACCCATTCAAGTCATCTCTCCTGAACCCTTCCAGGTGTGCCTCAAATTGCATCCTTCTGGAGTATGTGCAACATCTTGCTCCATTTTTCACATTATTCTTTTGCACTTAATCATATATTTACTGCTTATACACTCTCTCCCCCATTCCCCAACTATCTATCTTCTTTACAACAAATGGAACCTATGCCCAGCCAGGTGAAAAATCACTATTCACAGACGAATCAAGAAGCACACCATGAGAGAACACTTGCGCTCAAGCAAGCAGCCAAACTTCAGTGTCCATCAAATGTTAGCCTATGGTGCATCTTCCTTCATGTATTGTATTGCCCAGGACCACTGTCCCCAATTTCATTCTACAAGCAGGATAACCATCCCAATCAGGAGATCAGGGATAACAACATAAAAATACTGCAGAGTCTACCGTATGGTCCAACATTGTAGAAGATGATTCGAATCACCAACAGGTGGTCCTACTTCTAGACCAGCCGCAGGGGGGCATGTCAATACAAAGTACACAGGTTCCACTTCCGCAGAAGCACAGCCATATCGATACTGTCATTGAACGCCCTCTGCTTCCAAATTCCCGAATCCAATTGGGGCAATTGCACCACCACTACTCAAATGCCCAACATCAACCCTCCTCAACAAAGTATCTGAGTCTGACCATGCACCATCTGCCCTGGCGCTGGTGCTACGCAAGACAACTGCAGACCAGAATGTTCCATAACCCAAGGCTACTGGCAATCAGATTTGTCCCCAAGACCAACTGGCGACATCTGAGGTGGCCAAAATGTTCATGGAGGCAATAGATTTCACGATGCCTCCTTGGCTATAATATCTGATGATGTGAACTCAAGTGTTCAAGAAGCTTGGGAACTAGCCATTGAAGGGCAGAATTGTCAGCAGGCATTTGCACGTACTCCTGTCCATGCCCCATCTCTGTATCAATTGCCAGGTGTTCCATCTTTCCAACTACATCCGCAAACACATGCAGCTGAGAGTCTTAGATTCTCTTTAATACTCCTTTATCAAATTTATGATATTGACTATCCCCCAAAATATACATAGTTAAAACTGACGATAAGTACCACTCCAGGAAGGTTGACAGATGGGGCACATTCAACTGTTGTCCAGAGTGACTGGTGGGACTTGGGCTTGGAGACTATGCTGTGGATTGAGGTTAATGAGGACCTGTTTGACGATGCTTATATCTCAAAGGTTGTTGATGTCATGAAATCATGGTTCACCTGAATGGCAGTCCTTGACCCAATTTACCATGAATTTTTCTTCACCATCAATAAGTTGGGGCGCCAGCTCAATATATTCCTGTATTTCCAACCTCTTGCTCCCCGCACTGTATCTCTAGCCCGTTCAGCTCTTTGTTGTGCTCTGTCACAATATGACAGTGGATTGAAGGCCACAGTAATGTTGTCTCAAGATGAACATCGAGGAACATGTGGCTATCTCCTGTGTAAAACTTTACTCTGGAGGCCACTGCACTGATCAGTCACACATTAGTGGGCTGCTTGATACCCCCCCTGCAGTGCAACTATGCAGGGATAGGTGCTCCTCAATCACCATTGCCGCTCCTCAGCCTAGATTGATGCTCTGTAATTTCATTCTGTAATCAATTGCTCCTCTTTCAGTACTCCTTGATTTGGATAGGCACTCCTTAATCCCCTCTGTCTGGTTTCGCACTCCCCTATTTCATTCCGTACTCTATACCCCCCTGTTGCGTCTCCTCAGCTTAGGATGGGAGCTCCACAGTTCACTCCAGCACACCGTGAGCTGCATAGTCCCTCGTATCTTGCATTCTGCACTGCTTATACCCACTCCCTTTTCGGTTCCCCTCCGCTGCGATAGCACTCCCCAATCCCCATTGGTGCTCCTCTGCCAGGATTGATGCTCATCTGTCTGGATAGGTAATCATCTGCCTGGATTGGTGCGCCTCTGCTTGGATTGGTGCCCTGCTATTTCATTCTGCACTCCTTTCACCCCCTTGCACCACTCCTCCGCTAGTATGGGTGCTCTTCAATCTCCGTCAGCCCTCCTCAACCTAGATTTGGCACTCTTCTTTTTCATTCTGTGCTCCTGCAACACCTTCTGTGTACTCCTCCTTTCCACACAGCACTCCCCATCTGGCGCTCCTCTTCTGCTGGTAGTTGTTCCCCAGTTTCATCTGAATATATCTGATTACCTTTCAAACAACCATTCAAAGTTGCAATCAGCTAGCATCTCACGACACCTTTGTTAGATATCACAAATCGAGGCAAACAATATTGGGATTCAATTTCATCCACTTGCCAGGTATGAATAATCAGCACATACAAGGAGCGCCTGCAGCTTCTTTGTGGTGTTGATGAATTGCGTGTTCCTGCTTTCGTTGTCCCTGATGAGATGGGAGAAGTGGTAGATAACATTGCCACCATGTTTGATTGATATCATTCAATCACTTAGTTGGGTTATTGTTCTGGTGTACCTGCATGTAAGTATGAGTCACTTGTTATTTTCTTTGGTTCGTTAATGTAGCGAGGCAACAACTACAATGTTGAAGAATCTGATAGCTAATATGATTCAGAAGTGATAATCAACCATAATCCATGCATCATATTCACTGTTGAATGAAATCAATTGCTTGTGTCCATCCAGGGAGTCTCAGATAATGCCTGCAGTCCTCCAAATCAATATTCACAAGCACCCAGGCATCTCTCAGAGTTTGTTTGTAACTCCCACATTCGTTCAGTGACACTCCCAGGTGAACCCAAAGGTCTCTCTGGTGCTCCGACATGTTCCTGAACTGATTACAACCACTCCCATGGTACCCCTGTACTGGTTATCAGAGATCCCAGCTACTCCCAATGCTAGCTGGAATGCCCTCCTAGGGTCTGATTCTCTCCTGAAATTGACACTTCTAAGTTTACCCTCCACATCCTCTCAGACACTCCTGGTGACTCCCAGCGACTAAAATACATTTTGCTGATGAACCATACCAAAGTTGTGCTACTTTACTCTAATTTACTCTGGTGGTATACTTCAAAGTTTGTAGAATCTCTATCTCTAAGTTCCTTTCCTAGTTTGAATAATTTCTATCTTCAAGTATAGCTCTAAGGTCAAATAATCTCCATCTCCAAGCATAGTCTGCATCATCTTAAAGTACACTATCAAGTTCACTCTATCTTGGCCTTTAAATATATCTTAAACTTCATAATATCTCCATCTCCAAGTACAGCTCTAGGTAAGCATGAGTGCTATCTCCAAGGACAGAAAGTACCATATTGTAGTACACCTTTTTGTGCATCAGTAAGTTTGCTTCATTTTTATCTGCATATTCATTCAATTGGTCTCTCCAAGTACTGCAAGTACTGTGTATATGAATGCATCTGAATTTGACATCTAGCGGTTGGTTCGTATACTTCTTTGCACAGATGAGTTTCATCTGCATATTTGATTCGTAGTGAACCAAAATCTGGCAGGTAGCCTCATCGACTGCCTATTCATATATAGCTTGAGTATTGTAGCTGATATGTGCAATATTATGGTGTAGCAAACCTTGATCTAATGGTGAAACATAGATGCCTAAATGAGAAAAATCTCAGAATGACATGATGTATTGTTATGTGAATCTCGAATCTACTCGGAAATACAGCACAATGTGTAACACCTCCATGAGGGCGGGACAATGATCTCAGCAGACTCAAAATTGGGGCATCAAATTACTGAAATTGGGAAGTATTCTGAATCAACCTTCTCAACTGTGAAGGCTGTTATGTACTCTGAGAATACTATTTGTGATTCTAAGAGTGCATCCGTTTAATTCATGAGAGCCGGGGAGTTGCAGAGGGTACCTGAGACTATTGGTGAAAATGACCAGAGTGTCTGGAAGGTTGGCATATAACTTTCAAACAGTTTTACTATTTGCTACTGTATTGCATTCTGTAACCTGGGAGGAGGTGTGGGGAAAGAGGTGAATCTTATGACACCTCCTTAAGCTGCTGTTCTGGCTGCCTGCCAATGGCCGAGATAATTATCTAATTTCTGATACCGAATAATAAATACCAGTTGGGGATTGGAGAGTTCTGAATATTTGAATCAGTCCTTGGATGCTTGTGAAGTCCGCTCCTCAGAGAATTTCGTTGGGCCGAAGCAATACAAACCTATTTTGCCACAATCAATTGAAACATGCAATAAAGCTGACAGAAATATTGGTGCTTGTATCTGAGTTTATAAATAGTTTGTTTCACTATTTCAACATCTGAATTCTACCATGACGCCTGGAATCGCGACCTCATGTTAGGATTTGTTTCGGATCCCATTCCATGGAACGCAGTTTCAACCCTAGGGCTATGGTGGTTGTATAATACATCATGCAGTGAGCTGGTGCTTCCGTCTGCCTGTACCTCTGGCAATATTTGCCGGAGGGAATACTCTCTGACAGTAGATGCAATTGAGAAGCAATTGCAGTAAAGTGAATGAAGTTAGCATAGCATTAGATGGGTGGACATCAATGGAGGAATTAGCCATAATGTCAGCCTTAGCTTACTATACAGATCGACAGTGGGAATGGAGAGAAGTACAACTCGCTTTCGACAAGGTTGATAGCCACATCTTTTTCTATTTCCAAACCTAATTAAGTATAATAGGTCAAGGGTCATCATACTGAAGCAAGGCAAGCCATACATGTGAAGGAAGTTCTTCATCATTTTAAGCTTACTGACGGCCGTGTTCTTCGAGGTAAGACTGTCAATGCTTGTTTAAATGACTTGATCACTCGGGAACCACAATCAACCCTTGAGGTCTCTGGAATCGACTGGCCTGCAATGAGAAACCACATCCCCTGCAGGGCGTACGTCATTCAGATTGCTTTGGGTGCGTTCATGAGCAGTCTCAGAGTAACAGGCAGCACCAAGTCTCGGGAAGCCCATGAGCACAATCAGCAATTTGGAGAGAATGAAAGCACAGACAATGGGAAGAGTCAAAGACTGAGAAAATAGAGCAATTCTAGAATCATCAAGGTGTTGGCTATGAGACCAGGTTTAGCAAAGATTATTCAGAAAGTATGTATTTCAAGACATTTTGGAATACCTGAAACTCACCTTCAAATAGCAGTGAACGGTTGCTGTATTGATTACTCTGACACCTGGTCGTCGAAATGAGTTTATTGACTGTCCAAATGTCACACTACAAGTTGCAGTACTACCTAATATGGATGTTAAAAGACAGTGGAATTCGATACTGAAGTTGCTTGAGCAAGCCTACAGATTACGAGAATTCACCCGCGAGTAGCGTAACAATCCAAAATTCAGATATTACCAGCCACTCTTCACAACACCGGATGAATGGACCATCGTCAAGTATGTCATGGAAGTTAGGAGGCCATACCGATACTGGACCCTGTGGATGTCGAAACGGCATAATGTTACTCTGCATCACGTCATCATGTTCTTCAATGACATGTTCTATCATATAGATGGCATTATGTAAGCTGTAGCTAAGAACAAGACTGAAATCAAAGAAGACTAATGCTTTGCCGTGAAGTTTCCATGACAGAAGTTATCCATAAATGATGCTGAAGTAACTCCAACGACCGGTGTGCATCCCATGTCAGCACTTATCCTTGATTCTTTCCAGAATTTGAGCTCATTTCAGAAATGTGACAAGGCAATGGATGTCAATCCTGAGGACATGAGTTTTCATATTGCCCAATACGAGGAGGCATTTCTGCAATATGTGGAGAACGAATGCTGTGCCAAACAGCGATGAATGTCCGCAATTCAATCCGAAGATGTTCCGGGTAGCAATATCATCCCCTCTGCAAAGGCTTCTCGATTTGGTCAATTGTCTGTTGATCCATATGATTGGTCCAGCGATGATGAAGAAAACTTAATGCCAAAACGCATGGCCGAAATGACACCCGGATGAAGCAAATGCGCAGCACACTTATTGCCAGCTGCAAGGCTCCATTTGAATTCAGTGCCTGCAACACCAAAGAAGTGGGTGGCAAGTGAATCCCAATCATAATGATTACCACTCCAACCCTATAGAAGTTAGAAGTCCATTGTGGTTACCAGATATCACCGACTGGTGGCATCAACAAGAGGAAACCCAATTAATGTACGATGATCTCTCAAATATTGCACCAGACATATTCCCTATCTTACCATATTGTGTCAGAGTGGAGGCCAGTTTTTCCCTTGGGCGAGATGTGATTGGCTGGAGACAGTCTAAAACCACTGGTGGGACACTTCAGGAAACATTCGTTCTAAGGGAGTTTGCTTGAGCCAATACTGGTATATTGGGGGGCGATTACACAGCTTTGGATATCACGGAAACTGAACACAAGTTCAAATTGAAGACAGAGGTGGAATCAAGAGATTGCACAGAATGGCCAAGGTCCACAACTTTTTGGAGATGTGGCAGGGCTGCAAAAACCTATGTGCTACAAAGAAGGAATCGCGCGCACAAAACAAAGAAATCACTACAGTATGATACATTTCGGATATGGAAGAGATTGTCAAAGCATCCGGTCACTTCTTCATCATGATGGTTCAGCTGCATTTACACTCTCAGAATCATCACCTTTGCCACCACCTTTGTCGGCAAAGGACCTCCCAGGAGGACGAACTGAAGTATTAAATGTCCGCCGAATCGGAAGAATTAACTGTCATCCAGCCAAAAGTGATCATGATATTGCAAATGAATGCATTTCCGACACTAAAAATTGGCTAAACAGCAATGGTGAATAGCATAATCGAAATGTGGGCAAAGACGACGGGGAGGCACATGATAAATCTGATATAGAGCTAGACAATGGCATCGGGGCTCTGCACAGCCCAAAGCACCGGGTTGTGATTTCCGCACCAAATGTTCCCATTTTGATTTGGCTAATACCACGGTAAATGAAACCGGCTCACAAGGGGTTGATCACAGTCACTGCAGTGGAAACAAGGAGAAATAAGGGACACAAGAAAAAGTAAGACAGAATAGGTCGATATGATAACAGCAGGTTCTATATGTTCCATGACAGAGAATTTCACATAGAAAATTATCATGCGAGAATATTAAGCAGTCGCATGTGAATAGTTGTTCATAAACAGAAATATAGCGTGCAAAATGCATTATTCAGCGAGATATATCAATTTTGATAGACTGAGAGCGACCCGTTCGAGAATATTCCAGGGCCCGGCTGTGCCAACAGGCTGGGTCACAATCTGCCAGAAAGACAACCAATAAGTCCAAAAAATTATTTATAGAGTTATCGATGGGAGCAGAAATTGACTGGACAATGCATTAAAATGAATGCAACGGAGCGTCAACAATTTTTGCTTTTGTAAGCAAGGTACTTGGAAAGTGACTTGGTCACTGTTAAACATAACCGATGTAGGGGCAGCCTTCATAGGCAAAACTGCATGCGACATGGTCACTGCCCCAGGCTGAAATTGAGCTTTGACCGAGTGTCAACGATTTTTGATTTGCATCTTGGGCCATCTAAGCTTTAATTTGCGGTAGTAATTCACATAGTATTTATTGGCGGCCTTTTCATGCAAAACAATGCGTGATATCTTTGTTACCCCATCATGAAAATGAGCGTCAATAGAGCGTTAATGAATTGTAGTCGTTTAAGTCAGGTCATTACAAACTGATATGGTAGTGGTGAGGCATAACGAATGTAATGGCAGCCTGTATAGGGAAAAGAGAAAGTGACACAGTCATTGCCCCATTCTGAAATTGAGCGTCAACGGAGCATCAATGATTATTGGTTTTCCATCTTGGGTTATCTAATTGGCGATTTGTTGCGGACATCCATAAATGAGGTATTAGCTGCCTTTAGGGCCAAAAGCAACAGCTGCACGCTCCCTGCCCCATTCTGAAAATGAGCGTCAATGGAGCCTCAATGATTTTTGGTGTTGTATCTTGGGTAATCTAAGTGTCACTTTGTGGCAATGATTCATATACTATGTAATGGAGGCCTTTTCCACCACAACAGTACACAATATCTTCATTACTCCATCTTGAACCTGAGTGTCAACCGAGAGTCAACAACTTCTTGTCTCATATACTGGGTAATCAAGCCATTGCGTGGATATTTGAGATCATAACGGAACTATTGACTGCCATAGAAGTCAAAAATACAAAACCCAAAAGGATGAACATTGATTCCAAATTACTCAACATCGTACCCTGCAAAGCATTCAACAAGGGATTACTGAATGTTGAATATGTGATTTTGATGAGATACTATTATCAAAGAGGAAAAGCCCAAGCATGATACGAATCTACAGACAAACCAACTGGACATCCCACTGATAACCCACCCAATTAGGACAGGTTGTGTGATGTCCATCGAACAGTACCCGAAACAGCTGTTCTGGTGTATTGACGACCTGGACCGCCAATTTGGCGATGGTGTTGTTCCAACCCAGACCTGGACACGGAGCGACGGCCTGGAACCATTGCTAACACTACCTCCACGGGCTACCCCCTGCCTAACTGAATAATGCTGGTGGTGGTGGTGAGAGATGGATCTTCCCTCCACAATCACCTCCGAGTGTATATCCAATTTGTCTCATGCGGCCTCTGCAGGCGCTTATCCAATTCCACTCGAGTACCATTTGCAACCAGATTTACCGTATGCATATATACAGAGAGACATAGATAGATATTACAGGCCATTGGTTGATGTAGCTAATCCTGTGACAGTAACAAAGACAATCATGATAGATGAACTGCTTTGTGGTTAGGGTACCCTAAAAACCACTGCTTTAAGAATATGGCACCAAGTCTCCCACAGAGTCACGCAGCTGTCTCAACTGCTTATGAAGTCTCCCGCAGTCCTCCGTGGAGGTCTCACCTGATTCAAAATTTGGCTATCATATACGTCAAATAACAGAGCATCCCGAATCGACCTGCCTAACTGCAGGTCCTTTCAGGAGCATCTGAGAAAGCTCTTGAGGAGTCTGAGAGCACTTTGCTCAGTTCGAGGGTGGCCTGAGGGCATCTGGAAGCACTCAGGATGCCAGTTGAGGTCGACCAGAGTGTCTGGGACGTTTGCATGTGGTTTCCGGACCAATTTACATTTTGCTCATGACGTTGTGTCCCCAGTCCTCTCGAGTTTATATTCAGTATAGCTGTCCAAAGATATGAATATCATCATGTACTAATGCATTTCAGAGTGATGGTAATTTGCAAGATGTATGCACTCTGAAGTTATTGTTACGATATGGAAGGTAGCAAGTACCGTTTGGGTGTATTCTGTGGTACAGACAAGAGAGAAGGAGAAGGAGTCGAGATATATACAGCAGGCGTCAGCCCCTGCAGCCGTGACCATGTATCAGATCTGCAACATCATGTACATCTGTAACTGATATGTGATTGTCTCAAATGATATATCTGTTGTGATGCTGGGTAGAAAACGATCTCTTTCTGACAAGGCTGGACATTTAAAAGATGGGCTGTTCATGTATGTTCCTCTCTATTGGCAGCAGACAGAAGGTTCAATACTTCTGTAGTCATTATTGTACCAGCCTTGGAGAACTAGATATGACACAGTCTATAGTAGATAGTCAAGGCTGGTACAATGGTCATTCTGCTTGAGTATCTTGAAAACATAAGTAACTTTGGTTCCAGCTTGAAACGTATTGCTCACATTGCTGAGATGTAGCGATTAAGAAATCTCAGTGATAACAATGTTTCCAGACAACATTTGCCAACTTCATTGTGATACATCACTCAGAACATGTGTTGTTGGAAATCTGGAATGTATGATGCACTATTGAATGGTTTTCCAGAGCTCCTGACTGTAGACTTCCTTGAATGATGCATCAAATTTGGTAAAGAAAATGGAACTTTCCATTTTCATTCTCTTCTGCTCATTTGAGGTGTTACTATCATCTACTCTCTTCAGGTAATCGGTGACACCATTCATATTGGTGATAATGTGGGTGGTAGATTCATTCGCAACATCTGATGGACAGATCTGATATTCAATACACCCGCTGTAGGTGAATGTTGCCACCCCATAAACCCCCTTTTCGGCAGCAGTGATGATTGGAGCATGTAATTTAGAGACTACACTTCCGGGACCAGTTGCAATTGTCCCAACCATCTGAAATTGTTGCTGCTAACAATCATGGGAAAACCAATGAAAATGGTAGCATTTAACATGTATCCCCTGATGGATTTTGTGCGCCAAAAATTCCCTTGCCATCTGTCACTCAGCCATCTGCCACTCAGCCTCTGACAATTAAGTTGCTCCTTGTTGGGCTGTATTCTGGTGCCCCACTAAGAGCCTAAATTGTATTGAAATGCTCCTTGAAATCCATTGTGATGGGCTGTGGGGACAGATTTGAGTGCGGTCATCATGTGGGTTGGTTTAGGGTTGAGCACTGTGGAGCCAAATGTAGTGTAGTTCTGGTACATGTGTAAATCACACTTAGAGAGACGGTTATTAAGTTTAGGTCAAACGAGCGAGATTGAGCATCGTGGAAATCTCACAATAGGTTATGATGCCAGGCACTACATCAGTAAAATGTTAATCGATCTGTAAGGTGCATGCAAACTTCCCAGACACTCCTGTCAACCTCAGCACTGCTTCCAAGTACTCGCAGATGCTCCCAGGCCCCCCTCGAGCTGAACGAAGTGCTCTCAAACTCTGCAAGAGCATTCAAAGGTGCTCCGGAAATGACCTGCGGTTATGGAAGTGCATTCAGGATGCTCCGATAGTTGACTTATACTATTGTCAAATTTTGGAGCAGCTGAGACCTCTGCGCAGGTCTGTGGGAGGTTTTGAGAGCAGGTGTGACCTCTGCGCAGCTCTGCGAGACTTGGTGCAGTAGTATCACTGCAGTGTTTCATCGGGTTCCATTACCACAATGCATTTTGTCTGTCATATTCATCTCTGTTACAGTGGCAAGATTCACTACATCATAGTATGCTATGTATGATCTAAGTGTCTCTGTATAGGGCACACGGAGGTACAGGGATAATGGAGATGAAATGAGCGACATTGGGGGGGGGCGCAGTGATACAAGAATAATGGAGATAGACTGAGTGACGGGGAGTATAGATTTGGGAGACCCTGCAGTAGATAGACATCATCTCATTATACAAAATACACACTCTATGTTTCCCAGCTCTTGGTCCCACGCACACCAGCCGAGCTTTCATGGATCCACACGATTTGTGTCGTCCCTCACGCACTCTTGCAGTGGCTTCATTGATCTATGCAATATTTGTGGTTCCTCACAGCCGGGTAGCCTATCACAGCCTCTAGCCAGAACTGCACTTTCTTGCAAATTCCCTTTGCATATCGCAAGTGGTATGGCGGAGTGTTGATGATGGGCTTTCTCACATCAAGCTCCATTGTATCACCACACTGTGATTTGTTGAGTTTGGAGATGCTCGTGAAGCTGGTGAATGGTGCGGATTTGGGGATGCACTTGGAGGCCGAGATCGTGCATACTTGGAGGGGGTGCCAGATCGAATTTGGGGATGCACTTAAAGGCTGTGATTGGGCGAGGTTGGGGACGCACTGGGAGGCCATGATAGAGCAAGTGTTGGGATAGACTTCGAGGCTATGATCATGTGAAGATGGAGGACATAACTGAGTTGGTTTGGAGATGCACATAGAGTCTATGATTGATCGACATTGGTGGTGGACTTTGAGTAGGTATATTGGGAGTGTGGCATGACGGGAGCTGAGACTACATTCATCGGTTAACTTGTATTCGTTGGAATGTAGAGATTTCAGTACAATATGGCTTAACACGAGATGAGACACTGGCTGGGTGGGGGATACAGTCAATCTTGGGATAATGCAGTACCCGTTGTATGTAGTCCTCCTTGTATGCTGTACTGTTGGTGTAAACTCATGATCATGGCACGGAGAGATAGAGAGGGATGACATGACTTCTTATTCTTAGATGATAGAACAGTTGAGGTCAAGAAAGTGAGAGCTGAGAGCAGATGAGGGAAAACATCATGAGGAACTGGGTGAGGGGTCGCAAGAAGATTGAGTCCATTGGCCAGCTAGTGATGCGGAGGTCGATTGTGCCAGCGCCAGGCAACCTGGTCAGTGCGCTTCAGCAGAGCTGCACAGACCCGCACCTTATGTACAAGTCTAAACCTCCCACTACAACCTCCGCTCCAGGAAAACCAGCACCAGCCCCCAAAATAAAACACTCAAAAAAAGCGAATACCACTAAAACCCCAACAATCTCTACTCCTGTACGTCAACAGCCATATGAAGCACCAACAACCCAATTCTTAGCATTCCAACATCCATCAATAGACCAAGAGACCCATTTTTTGTGGGTAATCTCGCAGCAAATCTCTGCAGCGACTGTTCAGATTGGCCAACAGTTGCCAGTCCGGTTGAGGATATCCAAGCCACTTAACGTTGTATATTAGGTTTTTGGCTCAAGTGCCCTAGTGATCACGAATGGCTTCACCCTCATGCTCCGGATCCTTGTCGGTCATTGTATGCAACGGTGGTGGTGGAAGATGATCTGAGCCATTATCCACATGATCTCGTTTCAGATGAGAGACATTGACAGCATTGGGTGTTTTCCAGTGAGCAGGGGTGTTCAACCTGTAATCATTGGAGCCGATGGCTTTGGTGATGGGAAACGGCCCGCATCATGGTCATTGAAACTTTCTGCAATTGAGACTTGCCGATTCCAATATAGTGAGATTTGCATAGCATATCGGGAGAAGCCTGGTGTCAAGACATGGTGCCTCTCCTACCTTGAAATTGTGCGGGCGGCAAGACTGCTTAGCTTCCAAAATCATCCTGGATTACGCTTCCTCCAACCGCTCTCTCAACATGCGGATATTTGGCATAATCTGTTGGGCAAACTCATCTGCTTCCAGGCTGACTTTCGGCATCCAGTTGGCACTCGGGATTGATATCCGCGGATCAATTGGCATCCACGGCATTAATGCCAGGTTGGCCAGAAACGGAGCAATCTTGAGAGATTCATCATACATTGCATTGTGGGTGAACTCAGCCCAAAGTAGAAGGCAGTCACACACCTTTGGGTGCTGAGCCACATACGCCTTCAAATAGCATTGGAGCACTGCATTCAGATTATCTGCTTTGCCATCTGTTTGTGGTTGATAGGCGGTACAGTGACGGAATCTGATGCCCAGCTGGGCTATCCGGGATCCCAAGCAATATGACATAAAGCTAGTATCTCGATCGGAGATAGTATCATCAAAAATTACACTATTTCGAACCCACATATCCATTAACTCTCTGGCCAATGCCTCTGCAGATAGATCCTTCTCACTGGCTGCTTGCCATTCCACTATCTTCCTTAGTGGATCGACAATCGTAAATATATGGTCATAGGCATCTCTGGCCGTAGCTGGTCATAAACTATTATAATTGATATTTCCTCCTGAAGCCCATGTCAGCAGAATTCGCAGCGGTCACCGCAAGCCATACACTACTTGGTTGGAATGCTTGACACGGTGGCAAACTTCCCAACCTCGAATCCATGCCAATACAGGCTCAGATGAATGAGGCCAATAAAACCACGACATAACAGCTGCTGCCTTGATTTCAGCTCCTTCGTGTCCGCCACCATGTGGAGAGTCATGTGCTTCCGTGATAACATCACTCAACATGTCTAATGGGATGCAAGGTGCCCCAGTGTCCCGGCACAGAGAAAGGGCACTGTCCAGGCTGAACAGCCGTTTTCGCACTATATAATTCCCTCAGTGCTTGTCTTTCAAATGATGACACTTCCGATTTCCCGCCTCCTAGATTACATCGGCTTCTTTGCGAAGGACGTTTACAATTCGACCGAAATACGCGGCTTTCATCAGCCACTCATTCACCTCCTGCATCCATTCCTCTGCACCAATAATCTCGAGTTCCATGATAATTGTGCTGATCGTGGCTGCTGGGGTTGCTGACAGCGGATTGTAAATTCTGCTCGATGCATCTGCTACCAGATTGGCAGCTCCTGGGTATTACTTGATTGAAAAGTCAATCTGCATGTAGTTAATCCAGGTGTTGAACTTGGCAGCTAGAAAGCTTCAGCTAAACAAGGATACGCTGCAGTGATGTGAGGTCTGTGTACACTGACAAGACAATTGCTAAGGTAACACTCCCAGTGGATCAAAATGTGGTGGATAGCCAACAACGCGCGGTCGTAAGCTGTGTCGCTAGTGTCAGCAACGGTTCTGGACTGTCACTTCGAGTCCGGGTATGGGTCTAAACCAGTCTGTGGCCATATTGGCATGCCGGGGGGTCAATAAAGCCGACCTGTCAACTCGGGAACGGTTCGATGGTAATCTCCGAATCCGTCTGAATTGGGCGGGTTATCGGCAGTTAGCCCAGCGGCTCCATCTATAGATTCATATAAGGCTCTTGTTTTGGCAGTTTGTTGATAGTATCTTATCAAAATTGCGTATTCAACAACCAATAATATGTCTTTGCATGTTTTACAGTTTGCGATATTGAATAATTTGGAATCGGTGTTTTTCCATTAGTAGATTGTCTTGTTGCCTGTGAAGGCGGCCAATAAGAATGTGATGGGCGCAAAGATCCGCACAATGCCTCGGTTAGCAAATATGCAAGAGCTAAAACTGTTGATGCTCTGTTGATACTCATTTTCAGGATGCGGCAGGGAGTGTGTCACTGCTGTTTGTGCACCTAAAAGCTGCCAATATCTCTTGAATGGATGTCTGCAACCAATCGGAAGATAAATTACTCAGCATGCAAAGCTAATAATAGTTGACGCTCTGTTGACTCTCATTCTCGGAATGGAGAAGTGACTGTGTTGGTGTCTCCTTTGCCTACAACAGCTGCCATAACGCTGGTTATGCATACCAGCGACCAAATTACTGTTGAATTACCATACTTACAGGACCACAAGTCTTGACACTCCATTGACGCTCATTTTGATGTATTGTCCATTCAACATCTGCTGCCATCGTTAATCGTATTCATCATGATTTGAACTTATTGGTTGTCTCTCTCACAGATAGAGACTCAGCCATGTGGCAAAGCCAAATGCAGTAATATTGTTTCACTGTTTGCTCTCAAACTACAAAAATTTATGTATCTTGCCAAAAGTTTCATTCCACCAGCTATACATCTGTTTACGAACTGATATTCACAAGCTACTGCTCACCATTCACCAATAATATATCTCTAACTGAAACTCTTGGTCAAGCTACACAAAGAACCTGGTGAAACATTGATGCATTCTGTCCTACGGTTTCTGGATTTCCTTATTCCTCCTCGTTTCCATTGCATGGACCATCACCAACACATTTCCGGCCTGTCTCTTCAACTTCCGTGTTTGCAGAATCATTCCAGGAACATTTGGTGCAGCACTCACATCCCACTGTTCTGAGCATTCTGGATGCTCCATGCAATTGTCATGCTCTATATCAGATTCAATATCCACCGTGAAATTGTCTTCGCTGACATTTGGAATTTCCAAGTTGCGATTCCTGGCAAGCCAATTTTCAGTGTCCGAAATGCATTCTGTTGCGCTATTCTCATCGCTTTTGACTGGATGAACATTGATTCGTGTGATTTGGCGGACATTGAATATTTGAGTTCGTCCTCCAGGGAGGTCCGTTGCAGACATAGCTGGTGACAAAGGTGACCTTACTGACAATGTGAACGCAGCCACACAACAAAGTTGAAAGAGTGGCCAGGATGGGTTGATGATCTCTTCCATAGCCGAAATGTATCCTCCAGCTGTCATCAGCTTGTTGTGACTGCAAGATCCTTTCCGTGTAGCATGTATGTTTTCACTGCCCCGCCACATCTCCATAATGTAATGGACCTTGGCCAGTCTGTGCAATATTCTTTGCTCCGCCTCTTTCTTCATTTCCAAGTCGTTATCTGTGTTTCTTGTATCAAATGCTGGGTAATTGCCTGCTAAGATGCCGTTGTTTGGGTTGAGCAAGCTGCCTTACAACGACTTCCTTGCGCAGGGTCTCACCTGCGGTTGTTGACTGCCTCCAGCTGGTATCATCTCGCCCAAGGGGAAAACTGCCCTCCACTCCGACACCATGTGGTATGATAGAGAAAATGTCCTGTGCCACATCGGAGACATTGGCGTACTTTGAGTGCAATTCCTGCAGTTGTCGCCTCCAGTCAGTCATGTCTGGTATTCACAATGTACTGCTAATCTCCATTGGGTCACGGTGGTAATCATCGAGATTCGGATTACTTTGCCCTCAGTTGTTTGGTGCTTCAGGCAGTGAATTCAAATACAGCCTGGCAGCGGAGAATGTGAGTGCTACGCAATCGCGTTGTCCAGGTGTCGTTTCAGCGACATTGTCAGGAATGAAGCCTTCTTCATCATCGCTGGATAAATCATATGAATCAAAGAATGATTGACCAGGTCCTGAAGCCGTTGCCAAGGGGATGAGATTGTATCTCGGTATGCTATCGGGTTTATTGACCGGCACATGTCCATATGCGGTGCAGTATTCATTCTCCACCTACTTGAAAAACGCATCCTGATATTGTGTAGTATCAGATGTCTCTTCCTCAGGATCACTATCAATTCCCTTGGCCGATATCCTACACGATCACAACTTCTGGAAAAAATCGAGGATATGTGCACAAACGACATCCATACTCATTGGTGGAGGCACTTCAGCATCATATTTGGACAGCTTCTGTTGCACCAACTTCACGGCAAAGAACAAGTCTTCTTTCCATTGAGTCTTCTTCCTAGCCAAACCTCTCATGACACCATCCACATGATCAAACATGTCATTGAAGACTGTGACAACGTGATGCAATGTGACCATATTCCTCTTCGACATCCAAAGGGTCCAATATCAGAATGGCTTCAAAACTTCCATAACCTACGATACAATGGTCCATTCATCCTGTGTTGTGATATGTGGCTGGTAATCACTGTATTTTGGATTTTCGAGCCACTCGCAGGTGAATTCTCGTGGTTGGTAAGCCCTCTCACGCAACTCCCGTTTTGAGTTCCAACATGTCTTCATATCCATATTCAGTAGTAACACGCTGCGGAGTGTGGCTTTGTGACAGTCAATGAACCCGTTTCGACGACCATGTGTCAGCATAGACAATAGAGCATGCATTCTCTGCTATATGAAGGTCAGTTTCATGACTTTCAAAATATCTTGAAATACATACTTTGTCAATTATCTTTGCTCAACGTGGTCTCATGGCCGACACCTTGTTGATTCGAGCAATGCCCTCTTTTCGAAGTCTTTGACTCTTCCCAATGTCCATGCTTTCTTTCACTCCAAATTGCCGATCGTGCTCATGGGCTTCCCAAGACTTGGTGCAGCCTTTTACACCCAGACTGCTCATGAATGCACCTAAAGCCAGTTGTATGACGTGTGCCATGCACCGTATGTGGTTCCTCAATGCAGGCCACTCGATTCCGGAGGTTACCAGTGTTGATTGCAGCTCGCAAGTCATCGAGTGATTTGAGGAAGCATTATCAATTGTAATTCCTAGCATTCGGCTGTCGGAAAGCTCAAAACGACCAAGCATGTCCTTCAATTGTTCAGCTAGCATTGTTCCAGTATGTTGGCTCTTGACCTATCATCATTAATTGGCTTTCGAAAAAGGATAAGAGAGGTGATCAACCTCATCAAAAGCGAGTTGTACTTCATGCAATGCTCAATTTCAATCGATATAGTAAACAATGACCGACGTTATGGCTGGTTTGTCTGCTGATGTCCATCTGTCCAATACAAAACTAACTTTATTTCCTGACGGCAATTGCTTCTTAATTCCATCCACAGTCAGTGCGCATTCACTCCGGCAATTGTTGCTAACAGACATGGCAGATGGCAGCACCAGGTCAGTTCGTAATGCTTCATATGATCGTTGCAGGTCGAGCCTTGATATTGCTTTCCATATAGCATTTACCGAAACACATTCCAACATGAGGTGGCGATGCCACGTGTCTTGGTGAAATTCGGAAGTTTCAAAGTCCTCAGCTGCCAGTTTGGAGAGTTTTGCGTGTCGTTCCAGTCAATATGGCTTAACATAGATGCAAAATATCATTTTCCTCTGCGACCTTACTACTCTAATTCCTCGACCTCCTTGCGTCCTCAGGATGGCCAAAGCTGTTTCATTGAACCTCGAACTAGTCAATTCAGTGACTTCCGACTCTGTTGATTCGTTTAGCTTTGCGATTTGAGCTTTTGCCGGCAAGTGTTTCCGCATTGAGTTCGTTCCATGTTTGTATGGATGGCGAACAACTTGATGACAAATGATACATACAATTCCAGGGGTGCTGGTGTCCTCAATTCCACAGTGCGAATACAGTCGCTATGAAGATGCATGTCTAGAAATATTTCAAGGAATAGGATGCTTCGAGCCTACACTCATTGAAGCCCACCAAGAATCGAAGATGATTTGTAAAATAAGGTATCTCAAATAACGAATCAAGACACGTTCATTTTTGGAAGAGATCAAAGCGTCAAGCAATGACGTATTTAATGATTTTGAATCCTACATGGCAGGAGGATTTGGAAAGCTGCGTAATCCAACTCGAGACACAGCCAAAAGTTACGTTATAGTAAAGCAGTATGCAGGTTCTCACATATTGACTCTAGAGTTAGAAGCAAAAGAATCACATCTGTGAGGCATTGCATGCAGATTTGTGAAGTTGGATACAAGGACATATTGAAAAGAAGGACCGCGTAAAACTCAATCTAGTAACAATGCAATGCAGTTCATTGCTGTGTAGCGTACTGAGCCCCGATGGAAATTGTTGGCGCTCTGTGGGCTGGCGATTGTAGGAGGTGGACGCAATATCATCACGAGGATTTTTGCCAATATAGGCTGCCGATAGATTGATTATGGCTCAATGCAGTTCCATAGCCCTTAGATCATCTAAGATGAAAGATCAGAAATCGTTGACACTCCATTGACACTCTGTTGACTCTCATTTCACGACATAGTTACGATGTTGTCGCAAGCATTTTTGCCTACACAGGCGGCCCATAGTTCAATTATGGATCAATGTGGACCCACAACCCCTCAAGTATCCATAATGCAAGGCCTAAAATCATAGACGCTCCATTGACGCGCATTTCTTGGACACAGCTGGAGTGTTGGCGCAATCATCTATTCCTAGAATGGAGGCCGATAGTTCGATTATGTGTTGATGTCGCTGCACAGCCCTCGGATTTTGCACGATGCAAGGCCCAAAGTCGTTGTTGCTCCTTTGACGAACATTTTCAGGACATAGCAGGGATGTTCTCACAATCATTCCTGCCTAGAGAGGCGGCCGATAGTTCGATTATGAATTAATGTTGCCACACAGCCCTTGGATTTTCCAATATGCAAGGCCACAAATCATTGATGCTCCTTTGATGCTCAGTGTTATGATGCGGCAACGACTGCGTCATTTGCCTTTTCCGCTATAACTCCGACCAATTCATTCACTTTGGAGGGATGAGACAATGCAGCCCTGTGATTGTCGACTGTGTGAAACTAAAAATCATTGACACTCTGTGGACGCTCACATTGATCACATTGACACAGCCTTCGTACACTCAATAATTGGATCCAACGAATCGTGTATTCATCATTGCCATCCAATATTGCATTTCTAAGGATCATCATTTGCATCCAGAAACTTTGTGGCCTCTGATTTTCTGATTAACCCCAGTCCATGATATCTGAGTGACAGATGACATCGCCCTATCACATTCCTGCGCTCTTGGCCAGCAACTCACGGCATGTAGATCAGTTCACTAGTTTGTTGTAAATATAGCTCGACTTCCTCACCAGTCCTCATCCAGCTCCTTCTCCTCCATTTCCACAATGACCCATAAGCAATTTTAAATATCTCAACCATGCACAGCAGGTCTGTAGGGAGAGTATTGCAGTTGGATGCATGGATGAAGACAGCATAACGGTAGTCAATCAGACAGATTCGTATTGAGCACTGACTGCTCTTTTCATGACTTCTATGGCATCACTCACCTAAATCTTGTTAGTATATTTCGTCTCTACTGTAGCTTTGGCTTTCCCACTGAACAGTAATTGCCAAACAGAAATCGACCATGTTGGCCATCTTACAGCCTGAATCTGTTTCTCGAACTTTCGCATGTTGCATTTGTCACTTGCACCAGCACAGCCGAAATATGATGTCTGACAATTTGGTCACTGAAATGAAGAAAATGCTGACACATGGCAAAATTGGTACAAAAATTGCTTTTTGCAAAGATCTCATGTCGAAAATTCAAATTTGCCTCATTATTTTTCCAATGATGCAGGAACTGTCACCGTGTCTTGATCCGAAACCGATTTCCATATGGTGATATAGTTGCGGAGGCTATATGCAGGGGTGAATGCTTACGAGTTCAACAGGCTGCGCATTCTGAATGACTCATGCATCAATCTCTGCGGTGTGCGCCAGACCGGATTTAGTTTTCTTCGACCGTGGCATCACAGAACCTAGCCGAATATGACTACCTCCTCGTTGAGAAGTGCCTCGAGGCATTCGCGATATTCCGGGGACAATGTCAAGACACTCCATAAGCTCTCCGAATGTTGTCGGTGCAGGAGCAGCTGCCTCACGATGTGTTCACAGTTCGACGACTGCAGGTACACTCAAATCAGATTTGCCGTACTTTGTATCTCTTTCATGGAGATAGTTGGTTGCGTCCTCCCATGCAGGTTGTGTCAATTCGACAAGGTTCATCTGCTTCTGCTGAAACGTCTCTATGCGCTGCTATACCGTTTTGGAGATTGTGTTACGGCGTAGGCAGGTACGGTGATACCTGGGAATAATAGAAGAAAGATACGGGTGGTGCGGAAGGAATTGTGTTACGGAAAGACGGAGACATTGGAAGACGCGGAGGAAGCGGCGAGATGGTGGCGGGATAATTTAGTAAGATAAAAGAAGTGGTTAGAGGTGTTGTGATGTCGGACGATGTGGCGTGGTTGTTATGATAAGGAATAACGGAGTGGTGTGTAAGATCATGGGATAAGATTCGGATGGTACATCGGAGCTTAGGGAATGGTTCGAGAGGTGGCAGACGAATTGTATATAAAGAGAGTGTCGATGTTGTTGGAGGATTTCCTTTTTCTTCTCTCTTTACTCGTTCTCTTGTATAGCAAGCAGCAGTACGACTTTGAAAGATATTCAGATTCTTGTTCTCTCGATACGCACTTCGAGCTCAGTTCCGCAACATCCATATCACCTGTGCCCGACCCCGCCCGTTACACTAGAACGAGTCTTCTATATACGCACCTGATAGCGGATGTTTCGTCAACATTGCTTGACTCCTTGCTTTGATTTGTGTTGGTATCTTTTCGAAGAAACTGACAGTTATATTTCGATCTGCGGTTGTTGCAGTTACGAGTTGAAACATTTGAATGTGCCTGCATCCCTCGAACGGTTGTAGGTATTGTCACGAACCTTGTTCCCCCTCCTGTTGGGTATATTTAGGAATCGAACGTGGTTGGATCCATATCCGCGACGATTGCGTTGATATCCGCAGACAGCTTACCGGATTTGATATCCGAGATTACCCTCACCGATCACCATACTCGAATGCAAAAATACGACATTAATTGTACCACCCGAACGAACTGGTTTGACCTTGCTGGCACGCATTGTACACTGTCCGAACCTGAACCT
>Ga0307512_10001289_pt1 | contig 35980 bp, 31 predicted proteins | sample 14_EM_MG_FD_200267 | JGI IMG/M metagenome (GOLD analysis project Ga0307512, IMG submission 200267) | Populus trichocarpa ectomycorrhiza microbial communities from riparian zone in the Pacific Northwest, United States - 14_EM | ecosystem: Host-associated > Plants > Roots > Unclassified | place... | reverse complement strand
GGTCGCTGTTCTGCATGACAGACATATCGGTAGCCGTTATAGGCGAGAGATACGGCAACATGGTCACTGCGCCATTGTGAAAATAAGTGTCAACGGAACATCAACAACTCTGGCTTTGCATCTTGGGTAATATAAGTTGTGATTGGTTGGAGACATCCATAGAGGAGGTATTGGCTGCCTTTAGAGGCAAAAACAAAAGTGACATGCTCCCTGCCCCATCCTGAAAATGAGCGTCAATGGAGCATCAACAATTTTTGGTCTTGCATCATGGGTAATCTAAGTGTCGCTTTGTGGCAATAGATCGTATATGGAGCAATAGCAGCCCGTTGAGGCAAATCATTGCATGACATACACTTTACCCCATCATGAAAATGTGGGTCAACATCGTGTCAACAAATTTTGGTCTTGTGAGTGAGGTAATTGACAAGTGTTTTGGTTCCTGTTATGCAAAACCGACATATTGGCTGCCTTTAGAGGCAAAAACAAAAGTGACATGCTCCCTGCCCCATCCTGAAAATGAGGATCAACTGAGCACCATTGATTTTGGGTCTTGCATCTTGGGTAATATAGGAGTCGGTTTGTGGCCATGATTCATATATGAAGTATTGGTGGCGTGTTCAGGTAAATCAGGGTGTGACATATATGATACCCCTTTATGAAAATGAGCGTCATCGGAGTGTCAACAATTTCTGGTCTTGCATATTGGAAATTCAATGCATTGCGTGGATACTTGAGCTCATATCAGAACTATTGACGGCCATTATAGGCAAATCTACAATAAATCAAATGGAATACACTGATTCCAAAATAATTGATATCGCACACTGCAAATCATATACAAAGTGATCACTGGATGTTGAATAAGCATTTTTGATAATCTGCTATTTCCAAACAGCAACTACCAGAGCATTATATGAATCCACAAATGGACCTGCTGGGCAACCTGCTGACCATCCGGCCAATTCACACCTGTTTGGACAATTCCTACAAACTGTACCCGAATTGACGGTCCAGACATATTGACAACTCAGACTGCCAATTCAGCAATGGTTCAGTTGCATCTTAGTGTTGGATCGGAAGCGACAGTCTGGAACAGTTGCGATTACTTGTTGCAGGCAGCTGCCAACAGGAGATACTCTATTAAGTACAAGTTTGGAGGGATCAAGTGTACACTGCATACAAATATCGACATCTGATAATCAGGAACAATAGCTATACTACACATCAATCGTTGTCATCCTGCATCCCAGTAAGAAATATGACATTTAACTTGAGGTGATGTATTTTGGCTTCCCATATGCCAGCTGCACTGGTGGCAGATGACATGGGTTGTTGCAAGATATTCACAGCATTTGCCCCAGAAATGATATGCATATCACTGTTGGATAATATTGTTATACCATGAGCACTATGAATTGAGTTGGGGAATTCATCTGAAATATGGGTTAATATGTCGGCCAACAACAGTCATGGAATGATCAGAAATGATAGTGACTGGTATTCAGTTCAGAAAATCAATGCATTGCCCAGCACCCTGTTAGAGATTGAAGCAACTCCACCTCAAGCATATCTGGTGCATACATAGGCTGTGGAATGGAACGTTTTCATTGTCATACCCATTGTTAAAGAGACATTACACAGTGCTATAAACAAGACAACTTATGCAAGTAATGATTGATTGGTAATGTTATTGGAAAGATACAATTTAGACTTTACTCCAGATATATGAACACGATCAGTAGCAAGATCGAACATCAATAGAATTGACACCAAGCGTGAAGGAATCCAGTATAATTCATAGTGAAATGAGCTAGCAAAAGTTAAAGGTACAAATATTTTTCGAGATTTGGGATTTACCAGAATTGTTATTGACATCAGATGAATAACATTGTGGACTGGTCAAATGGGATGAATTCTTGAATAAAACTGAAGCTTCAACTCACTGCAATACCAGGAGTCAAATTACAGTAAAATGTGTGTTGCTATATGATGTAGGTATTTTTTGCAGCTCTTGACAATCTGGTGGATATTATTGACATCAAAATGCACATTGCAGAGATACAACAGTCAGCTCAAAAAATGTTAATGGATGTGATGGTGAATAAACATAAGGAAGCCAAAAATCATGTGCTGTACTAATTAATTTAAATTGCAATGAGTTAAATACATAGTAGATAATTGGGTTTATAACTCACAAATGGAAAACTGCAGGTTAACTGTCCAATGGTTAATTCAGACCATGTACATTGCAAATGGACTAATGAAGAGTAATCAATATTGCAGTCCCTGATGGAAAGATACACTAGGCATGGCTTTTCTAGTGTATAGAGGGTTCCAAGATTGTTTTGTGCATATATCATTGTCATGGTGGGAAATAGAGAGAATCACAATAAGTATTGTGGTCAGTGTTACAATGATTGGCCGTAGGAAATTTGGTTGAATTCTCTGATATTCCACTCGCTGAGAGATACATCTCTGCTAATGCTCGGTATCCAGTATTTGGATTATCCTGAGTTCAATTTCAATCAATCTTCAAGTGAGGTGATTTCATATGGTTTTCAAAGAAATTCCAATGCCATTTCCAGAACACCTGCTGCAGGAATTCAAATAACTTTTCAACATCAATATCACAAGGTTCATAATTTGATATGGTGACTAACAGCGACTGTGGCAGATCTCGCAAATCTTGTGTGCGATGCGTATGGAAATGGGCACCAATCATTACACAGCAATGCAGTTCGGATCCCAATATTGCACAAATCTCTTCTGATTTATAAATACAATGGAAGTGGGATGACCAATTCTACTTTCTAGAATACGTCAGGAAAAAGTCACTGTGCCATGTGTAATTTCCCATAAGCTATAGAACCTCCAGTAGTCTCCCGTAACAGCCATACCAGGGGATGATAGAATATGGACCAAAGTGATCTTACCGAATGTGAATAATAATCACATAATACACAGTAAGCTGACCATTCTATTTCTACCTTACCCCATTACTTTGGTGTAGTAGCTAAGTACTCTCAGGGTGATAGTGGGAGTATTTGTGCATGACACGGTGTAATCAAGTATGCTAGATCTGAACTATGGATTGTTTGGCAGAGCCTACTTGTGCAATCACACTGTCTGGTCAGAACTCACAGTCGGTTGTCAGAGTAGTCGCCATGATCTTGTCAGAGGCTCCACATGCTGTGGCCTTGGTCTGGTCAGAGCCCATCATCAGCTGTCAGAGTCTGCACAAATAGTCGCCGTGATCATGTCAAAGGCTTGTCTTGGCATTGCCCTGGTCTTGTCAGAGCCCACCGTCAGCCATCAGAGTCCGCGCGTATAGTTGCTGTGATCTTGTCCGAGGCTTCCTATGCTATCCTCCTGGCCATGTCAGAGCTAACCATCAGTTGTCGGAGTCCAGACATATAGTCGCCGTGATCTTGTCAGCTGCTTCTGATGCTGTCGCCCTGGTCTTGTCAGAGCCCACCATCAGCTGTCAGAGTCTGCACATATATCAACAGTGATCTTTGTCAGGACTCACTGTCAATTATTCGAGTCTAGATATGTTTTCCACTGATTATTGTTCGATTGTGATTTTAGAACTGTTTACGCGTGGAATCTGTTTAGTCTGTTTTCCATCAATTGTATTCCCATAATAAACCATCAAGCCAATATATACTGTATAAATGAGCAGTGAAATGTCCTCATCGCTGATTACCAACTCCGGATCCTACCGTGTGGCAGCAGGAGCTTTCCAATCCCAACCATTGAATGTGTTGATCCTGTCCATATGTATAGCCAGGATCTTTTTTTGAATCTTTGGTGGGATACTTTCCCATTGTTTGAATAGATCACTAAATGTACCTACTGAAACGTCAGATACGTGTGTTCAAAACAGTGTTCAGCATACACTTGAATGTAACAACTTCAACTACCACACGGAGGAAACTGCTACCAGCCCAGTTGTCCAAGGAATGCTGTACTTAAGTTGTAGCAGGTAACAAACAGTCTGCTGTCACCTCATCGGTGAGGTGGGATGTCTATGGCTGCAACGTGAAATTACATTATGAGTTCTCGAAGAAGGTATTTGCCATTATGCCCGATACCGAATGATGCAGAATCATCTTCTTCAGTCTCTCAGTTGATTGTCAGGACATCAATAGAATCAATGGTGTTCAGTCATTGTTCATTCTCACAGTCTGAATGATCATACTGGTATGTGCAAGGAGAGAATAGCCTTGATATTAGCTTTTGGCTGTAATCATTCGAAAGGGTCCGAAAGCTAGTGGCATATTGATCGGGTGCGACTTCAGAAGCCTGTTTGTTGAAGAGCGCTCGGGCAGCTGATTGGCGATCAGCGAAGTTTGTTGTCAGTCCTAACAAACAGGGCTTGAAACATGCGAATTCTTACTGTGTGGATAGCTGCCGTTGAGAAGTTAAACTCCTTGATTCCTGTACTCAGAATTTCTTGAGCTTCTTTGTAGCATTCCTCGGAAAGTTTCTTGATGTCGACTGGGTAGTGGTCGCCGCTAAGTATTCTGCAAAAAAATAGATCTCAGGCATTGTCCCAGCAATTTCTTGGCTCCCCGATGTCACCCACCTTACGCATTTGCCAGCAGCCAGTATCGATGGGGGACCTATTCTGCTTTTTGCATCTAGGTGTTGCCTATGTCAGAGAGGTTGCACAAAGTCAAAGCCAATAGGAGAATGTTGCTCTTACCTGCTGAGCATAATGGTCCCAGTTCCGTGGAGGAGTGTCACGGGGTCATGGCAATGCCTATGTGGTGTCAGCTATAGAGTTCAATGTTGGACGATGGTATGTTTACTACACCCCTGGGTTGCCAGGAAAAAGAGTGATCGATTGCGACTAGGTATTGACAGTAAATGCAGGGGTGGACAGTCCTGCATATACTGGGCAGCTGCAGGTTGTCAGACGAACAAGGTGTTCGCAACTAGATATAGCCACTCGCAAGCCGGGATGGTCATTTCTGCTCCTACTAACCCGTCGCTGGCTACTGGAAGGGCTACACGTTCACACCAAGAAATTGTCAGTCAGACACAAATGTCGAGTAGGATGTGTCATTACCACTGCTTAGTGGTTCAGACTGGAAGAATGACTACACGTATTTAATAAGCGGGTACTTCGACATGGGGATCACAGTACATCGCCATTGTCATCGCAATCACTCATCTGTTGGCAGTCCGAGGTCTCGGTAGTGCGATGGTTGCCTCCAGATTGGTGCCGTCGTCGGCCATTCTCATTGTAGTGAGTCCCACGGCTACTGGCGGCAGAGTTTTGTTGGCCATTGTGGCTGCTGCTGCACTGGGCCGTGCCACTAGGATTTCGATTGGTGCGGCCACTGCTGCATCCGGATTTTCTAGAATGGTAGCAGGTGCGGCTGCCAGATCTGGTTTCGTTTGACATTCTGTGGGTTGTATGTTCCTGTGAAGGTTCGACTTGGGTGTATCGGCTTTGCATGTACACAGGATCCACGGCTTGTCACGGTGTATTATATTATGCATTTCTCTCTCCTGTCACTCAAAAACAACGCTGTCAGAGTCAAAAATAGACCCAATAATGTTGGTTGCCATGGTAGAGCTATGGTCCATGTGAAAGTCAAAGTTGTGCTGTAAATGTATCAGAATCGAGTTCATTGTCAGAGTTGAGATTATACAGTATACATTGGGCCTTCCAAGTCAGAGTTGAAGTAATTACCATACAGGCGAGGTTACTTCCGGTGTCAGAGTAGGGTAGTTGTCAGTTAGGCCGATTGTCAGAGTTAGGGTGATTGTCAGAGTTAGGGTAATTGTCAGAACTAGGGTGATTGTCAGAGCTAGGGTGATTGTCAGAGCTAAGATGATTGTCAGAGTTCGAGTGATTGTCAGAGTCAAAGTGATACCATGTATGTTGGGTCTCCTGAGTCAATGTTGAATTAATGCTGTATTATAGGTGGGGTTACATCCCATATCAGAGTAGGGTGGTTGTCAGAGTTACGGTAATTGTCAGAGTTGAAGTTATACCATATACATTGGGTTCTCCCAAGTCAAAGTTGAATGAATACCTGTATTTTAGGTGGGGTTGCTTCCCGTATCGGAGTAGCGTGGTTGTCAGAGTTATGGACATTGTCAGAGATATGGAAATTGTCAGAGTCAATGTTATACCGTAAACGGAGGGTTCTCCCGAGTCAAAGTTGAAGCAATGCCATATTTTAGTTGAGGGTGCTTCCCACATCAGAGTTGGGTGGTTGTCAGAGTCAGGGAAAGTGTCAGAGTTGAAGTTGTACCATATACATTGGGTCTCCTGAGTCAAAGTTGACATAATGCTGTATTATAGGTGGGGTTGCTTCCTGTATCAGAGTAGGGTGGTTGTCAGAGTTAGGGAAATTGTCAGAGTTAAGGTAATTGTCAGAGTTATACCATATACATTGGGTCTCTCATGTCAGAGTCGAAGTTATACTGGACTTTCCCATGTTCAGAGTACCTTTTATAGGTTCCATAAGTTAGAATTGATATTATACCACTTTGGTAAGATTCAGTAATCTGCCAATCTTCCCGGCTATATTGTTGCCGATAAACCCCTACATTGGCCCGCACTATGAGACCTGTCTCCCGCATCCACTCTGGGATCTCACACTGCGGATCCCAACACACAGGTGGATCTCGATACCGCACAGTATGGTCTCCACTGCTCTGGAAGTCGAAGTGGTAGAAATAGTCATGAATGCTGTGCTCTCACAAGTCCAGCCAGATCTCCCCACCACATGCTCAGCAGGTAACGGCCGCTGACCCATCCTGAGGGTGAACAAAATGAAGGTCATATACTTCGAATATTGCATCGCATGTAGAATAGCATCATGAAACTGTGAATGGTGGGAGGTTGATGTGAATTGCGGTGCAGCTCTCCAATGGATGGGAGTAAGTACATAAGAACTTTCAGGTGATAACTGACCCGCGTTAGTGTTGGATCACGCATATCCCCACGGGTAGTAGTTTGTGTTGGTTTGTGGTTAGGCTCCCATATCCCTACAGAGGCAGCTGAGAAACGTTTGGTTGGACCGTGTGGGCCGCATATAACCCATATCTAGTTCATGACTGCTAGTGATCCGGAATCTAAAGTAGAGTAAGTAGTTAGTGTCGGCCATACGAGATTGGTACTGTGCTTGGTAGAAGAGTATGATGTTCTTGTCAGAGCAACCTGTCAGAACAACCTGTCAGAGCAACCTTGTCAGAGCAACCTTGTCAGAGTGATCTGTCTGTGCAACCTTGTCAGAGCCGAGTTGTGCTCCATTGGCATATCTGACCCACAACGTGGCCATGCGATTGAGATGGATGAATCAATGTCACCGACCCTTTGTAGATTACTGTATGGGCCGTGGATTGGGTAGATGGATCCAAGTCCCGGACCCATTGTAATTTACTGTGTGGTACTTCTGCTGATCTTTGCAGCATTATGTTGCAAGGGTGTAGTTTATAGATAGGTTGTGGAGTACTTCGGCAGCGCCATCACAGGAACCAGAATTCGTACACTCGTACTGCACAGAATTCCATTCTCTACCCACCACATTCTCTGCTTAACTACCCCACAATGCCTGCTACAACTGGCCACTTGTCCCAAAGCCTCAAACAGTGCTGGTCTGATGTCAATATATAGATGAACAAGACGAAGAAAGTGGTGGCTATGCCACATATCGGCTCTGCAGCAAAGCCCATCAAACACATGCCAAGTCTAATCCATATTCGAAAACATTAATGCGTCCCTAGTCGGCACTGTGAGTGTCTCTCATATGTCCAAAGTGAATACACACTAATGACAAACTTGAGGCCGAAACTGGGTGGCATGGATGTTACTTTGGTTAGGACTATAGTGCTTCCGCACTGAATATTCATTTTGTTTGCTTCTTTATGTCTGCAGGGGTTTGTCTTAGCTTTTATCGGTATTAAGGGATTTCAGTAAACTTTCATGTCACTGTGTCACTTCAATGCTGTTTTAGCAAGTACCGATACCATTGTTTATGGTTGGCTTGACTGTAGAGTACTCGCAGGGCGGTATGCTTGCAGAGCGCTTACCAATAGTGATTCTGCATTGTTAAATAATGAAGACTTTTGTGAACAGAGTATGGTCATGGCAAACTCTTTGGAGTGTCGCTGTCAGAGCGGTTGTCAGATTGTTGTCAGAGTTGTTGTCAGAGGGCTTCTGTCAGAGCGGCTATTGTCAGAGTGGCTGCTGTCTGAGTGGCTGCTGTCAGAGTGGCTGCAGTCAGAGTCGCAGTCAGGCTGGTCGGAGGTCAAAGTCAGGAACTTAATATCTGCATTCCTCGGTATTCGTCATCTATCCAGCTTGAAACATTCCAAATGTCAACTGTGAGATGACCCAACAGCGACCCAAAACCCAGCGGGGCAAACCCAGAAACCCAAACAGAGACCAAAACTGTGAACCCAGAAGAGAGATCCCAAACCCAAGCACCAACCCAGAAGGAAAAAAATCGCAGACCCAAAAGTGGAAAGTATAGAAAGATCACAAATTACCTGACATGTATTATTTCATGGTTATATTGACCAATCACAGCAGACTGGATTGCCTGTGGGGAAATCTTCCCGAATACTGTATCATATAGTGGATCAGCATCGAGATCAATTGCCTCGCTGGGAGCCTTCTGGTAAACCCCCAGTGCATATTGCATTGGTGATTGCTTCATCCGCAGGGAGTTTTCAATCAACAAATGGATCATGGTATGGTTTACCAATCGAGTTGTGTGTTGTGTTTGTAGTTGACCAATCCGCCAGACACATGACCATGCCTGATGTTCCATTGAGTACTGTGTACCGTGTTCTACCATGATGGAATTTCGGCAATTATAATATAGGTTCAAGGCCTCATTGCTTGTCAGATAGGACAAGACAAGGACCCTCACCTACCCGCAGTTGATAAATGACTTCTTCACAAAAGCACGCCCATTGGCACTCATCGAGCTATTCATGGCAAATTCATTGTAGTGTAAGAGGCGGCAGCACTGCCCACAGTTAGTAATATTGTCATAGGAAGAGTCAATGTCAGAGTTAAATGTCACATTGATGTGTGTGAGAGTTAAATGTCAGAGTTGTTATGAGTGGCAGAAAGTCAGATTGTAAAGAAGTGCTAACCAGTGTGACAAGCCGCTGGGTAGATTGCCAATATAGCCACAGAATCAGCTTCTCCCCATTGTCTTTCGCTGTCAAGGTGTTCTGGAGATAGTGTTTGAGCAAAGCCTACTCAGGAGCCCTAAACAGCGATGTAGCCTGAATCTGGTCATATGTCATGTAGTTGCCCTTCTCAGGTGGAGGTATTCAGTCCGTTTTCCCTGGGAGAGCCTTGACTAACTCAGAACTGACCATCCTGAGCATGATGAGGTGCGGACTGCCCGTGTTACCAAGCCCAGGAGGTAATGGCCATAGACATTTCGACAATGGTATTGCCGGACCCATTGAGGCAGGGCCACAAATAAGCACCCCGGAGATACAGTGAATTTGCCGCCTACAAGTGCCAATGGCATCATCTTGCCCATCATTGTAGCCTGCGTGGAGGTAACCCCGGTGATTCTCTCTCTATCACCCTTACAGCTACCATCTCTCAAATTAATGTAGTACTGTCAAGCTCCAGAGGACTGTCTGAATGTAACAAGTTCAGTGGTTACATCATAGGAGGGATGTTGATGATGGGCTTTGGGTTCTTGAACTGGATATGGCTCACCATTGTATGCTGTAGCATTGGTGGGCATAAAACCGCAAATGCTCTCCTCCCAACAGGTTCCTCTTAGCTGTGGGGTCTGATTACTATGTTCGATGTTTGCGTGGCCTTTCTTAATTACTCCACTTCACCAAATAGAGGCAACATATAAGCATCCCAAGCCATTGTTCTGCAGTGAACAAGTGATCCGAATTCTGGGCCTGTCTTGTATCGATCTGGAACTAGCGTGATCCCTGCACCACACTCAGTACCTGACACATGACTTTGGTCTGTGACCCAATCGTCATCATTGTTGAGAGTATAGTCAAATGTATCTGGCAGCAGCTGTAAAGTCAACAAGGATGAACTATCCAGAAAACACAGGATGGAATGCAAGTCTTCGATGCCATTGACCAATGCGGTTGCTGTTAACATCTATTTGTATTGTGGCTCTATACTGAGTATACAGAATGCCATATGCATATTGAAATCATGGGAGTCCATTTTAACGACCATGCCATTAGCCTTCCTCAACCAGCAGATTGGGGTCCCACTCATTCTCAACCTGTGTGCCACATCCAAGATACCCCCAACACAGCTGCCAGGGCCCCAAAATGTTGATCCGTTGGCTTCCTCATGGTTGAAAGGCTGGTTGAAAGTCTCAAAGGTTGGGATCATGACTCTTCTCTATGGTTCACCCTGAAGAGTGGCCCGATGGGATGTCCTCCTCCAGGAAGAAGTTCTGTAATGGAGATGTGGAGTTAACTCGGTGAACTTAGTCTCCACAGTTTCTCGTTCTGCCACCATCGGTTTAAGGCTATTTGAACCTGAACTTGAAGTCACTATAGTCGTTTGTATTCTGTTCATACCACAAATTTGATGTTGGGATGTGGACCTCCCACCATGGCTTTCAACGCTCCCTTCCAACCTTCTCACCTCATTCAACCTTCGCTTTGTGGTTGTCCATGTCGATATCCCACTTGTGAAATCCAGGAGGTGGATTCTTGATGTTTTATCCATAGACATTAACCTAGTGACATATTAAAGCTGGTGCTGACAGAGTCTGATGATTGTTAGTGTGGCAAACAGTATCTCTCAAGGGCACAGCAGAGTCTAACCATGCCAGGACCGCAGTCATCAGCTGCCAAACCACCCTTTGCAAAGCTATTATCTCTCTCTGCTATCCAATTCACTGCCAGAATTTGGTGTGGTTGTAACTGCATGGGTTTGAGGAGGGGCTTGAAAGTTCTGATCTCCATGGTGATGCCAAATGCTGCCATTGACTCCTCCAAGTTTTCTCTCTGAAATTGCTGGTAATCTATCAGCTCCGCTAACCTGTGAGTGAAAATTGGCTTCATTCAACATTCTGAATACTGCTCTGATGGCGGGCAGGGCTCTGACAACTGCTCTGACAGCGGCTGAGCTCTTACAGCAACTCTGACAGCAGCTCTAGTAGGGGCTGAGCTCTGACAGTAGCTCTATGGCTGTGACAGTGACCACGCTGACAAGGGAAGAGACTCAGCAGTCCACATCAACATTATCTGTCTGTTCCTCCTTCTGTAATTGCACACAAGGTTCGTTGGCTCCCTCACGTTCCATTCCAGCAATATTGTTGAGGTCAGTGTCTAGTTTTGGAAACTGTTCAAACCCACTAGGACGGTTCCAGGTTCCGGTTGTGACCCCGAACCGAACTGTTGCAATGGTGTTACCACATGAGCAACCCAGACTATTGCTTTTCAGCCGGTTTCCACCAAATAACCCGCATCTTACAAGCCCAGATTCTTCGCTCCAATTATGTAGCTGAGTTCTAATTGTATCGCAACATTGTTTATACGTGAATTATGAAGTCCTTGGAGCTCTTTCACCGGTTGGTCTCCGATTTGGAATCTGAGCAATATTCATTGACTCGCTGTTGAAAAGCTGCATTTTGGGTGTGATAGTTAGTGTTATTTCATAGCTACCCTACGAATATTGATTGGATTGTGAATTGAAGACCAGGGCACGTACGAGCTCCTAAAATTACATCTTGTATGTATATACCATTTTGTGATACGATAAGAACTGAAACACATCATTACAGACAAAATTGTACCAACCACAAAATCGAACCACGGTCCAGTTCTGACCTGGCCATTGACCCATGCTTTTATGTCCAGGCCGGGTTTGAACCCCACCAAGGAACAGCAGGTAGAATTTTAGGATGGGTTTGGAACTGAACTGAATTGTTTTTGCAGTTCAAACCCATACTGCTGGCTGGTTACCTGGGGCTGTTGCTACCAGTATCACTGTCTACCTGATCTAATTGTTCTGCATTGTGAATGTCAAATCTTGGTCCTCCTGTTGGACAGTCCGGCTGGGTGAATGACTCGCTGTTGCATGGGTAGCAATCGGCATGGTCCCCAGATTCGTATCGTCCTGGCCCTCCGGCATCCCCGGCAGCTCTTCCATCCCATCCCCTTCCTTCTGCTCCTCCATGTCCTCCAATTCATCGGCACTGATTTCGTCTCCCGAACTGTCTAGTAAGCCAATCACTACAGCCTCGCGATCTTTATCCTCTTATTTCACCCTAATGGTCAATGTTCATTCCAGGTTGAGGTGGTTGCTCATGATATATTCGAGGCCATTGTTGGTGTTATCCACCATGACTGTCTTGTCGCTGGTAATGAATGTCACCATCAGATTGCGTTCAATGTTAGTGAATGTCAGAGAGTGATCCCAGCTGGTTTCATCCAATGGACTGTCGATCAATCCAAATTTGAACAATGGACTATTACCGTGGGTGGACGTTGTGCTCACCAAACAGGAGTCAACAGCCCGCAAGTAGGTTGCTAGATCATATTGCCAAGCAATCCAAGTCACAAGTTGGTCAGAACACTGGTGTGCATGAGGATTCATCGTGCAGTCTCTCGGAACTCGAGGCCTTTTCAACGGTTCCGCACAATGTACTGGGTGATCATCTTCCATCCACATAATCAAAAGATCAATATGGTCTTCTCTGGCATTTTGGTATCGATTTCCAGGTGAGGTGCCTCCCACAATAGATTGAGCTGGAGAGCTGGTTGCACTGTGTTTAGGCCTCCTGCTGCTGAGATCTACAAGTGAAAGTGGCAAGGGATCGCTTGCATCATTCTGTCCGGAAAATGGTCGCTGCTGGGCTCGGCCAGAGCAGTTCATCTGAAATGGGTCGAACCTAGGCAACCAAGCATCCCCCATAACTGCAGAAAACAGAGAAGACAGTATTGTGGATGATAACGCCGATCGTGTAGAGCCTCAACTAGTGGCACTCCTACCCCGAGCTACCGAGTCTCCTCTTGGTTGAAATGAGATTGACCTTGACCTTGTGGGTGTAGTTGACCCAACACGAACAACTGATGTGCATTTATTGATCGGTGTAGTTGGAGGGACCAGGATATGGTCTATTGAATGAGTTGATGTGATTGTTGGGGTGGGGCTTGATGCAGTTTTTGGCTTTGCGGTGGGGCTCATTGCAGTCTATGACTTTTTGGCAGGGCCTGGTGGGGCTTTCTTGGGTGTGGTGGTGGCCCTTCGGGTGACTCTTCATTGTAAGCATCAGATGAGTCGTTGCATTGTACAGACATCATCATCATTGAGCTCTGCATCTGGTGAAACTCCCAGGAGATCTCATGGATCCCCCTGGCTAGGTAGTATCATATTTTCTCCCCGTCTTCCCACGCTCCTTGAGGGAGAACTACTTTTCTCAAGAATTACTTTTGGAATGCCGCAAGAGGTGCGGCGGGTTGTTGATGATGGGCCCTCCGCCCTCTAGCTCCACTGTTTTACGACAAATCGAGCCCCAATGCAGATTTTGGATTAAGAATCTGAGTACAGAATGGTGTGTACAACCCCCAATAGCTACTACGGGTAAAGATGCAGAGACGCAACTAATGGCTGGTGCTAACAATGTCAGACTGGTATGCCAGATGCAGTAAGCCTGCGACATCGGAGTAATTAACGAAAAACGCCCCGACCTTATACCGGGACAAGAACCGAGGAAATTGTGCCGACCTAACCCCAGACCACAGGCACAGACCGCATACCAGGACAAACACCGAGAGAATGGCCACTACCTAACATCTGACAAAACGCACAGATGTCATACCGGGCCGAACACTCAGAAATGGCACCGACCTAACACTGAAAATGGCACCCACCTAACACTGGGAAAATGGCACCGACCAAACAACAGGATGAAAGGTACCAACCTAACTATGGGTCAACAATCACTAGACTCGGTGACGGGACGCTAGGTATTGACCTCACACCGAGGCGAACAACAAGAAATTGGCACCCACATCACTGATGGGACGACATGCACTTACCGCATATTGGGACGACAGGCACCGACCTTGTATCGGGATGAGAGGCACCAACCTCAAATTGGGACGACTGGCAGTGACCGTGCTGACAGGTTCAAAGGCGCCGACCACATACCGAGACACCAGGCACTAACCCAACACCGGGACAACAGAAACTGAGCGAACAACAGGACAGCAGGCATGGACCAATCACTAGGAGAATAGGCACAGACCATATACTGGGATGAGAAAACACGATCGAAAAATGGACTCCACTCCATTACTAAGGAAATCATTAATCCGAAGGGATACTAAGATAAGGAATTGAAGATACTGGAAAGATTAGGAAAGATGCTAATGAGAATACTACTAGTCGTGGGAAGAGAAGTCACAGGGAACAGAACCCAAGAGATAGACGACATGGCAGGAAGCTACGAGAGAGGACTGTGAGGTGGTAAGGCTGGGCTAGGGAAAGAACGAAAAGACAGAGCGCACCTCAATCAGAGCGTTAGTGTAAGCAATGGTTCTAACCCGCTAGTACGGTTCTGGGTTAGGGTTGGAACCGGATGCGAACCGTTGCAACGGGTCTTACCACCCGAAAACCTGGACCATAGCAATTGGGCCGGTTTTACCACCAAAAACCTGGCATTTCAACCTCACAACTTTGGCTGCAATTAGTTATCTGAGTTCAGATTGTATCGTGACATGATCAATATGTAGATTGTGCAGAATCAGCCGCTCTTTGACCTCCCGCATGCAGATTTGCGATCCGACCAATATTCGTTTAGTCGCAATCAACATCCCACCAATTCCTCCTAACATTGGGAGGTTTGTCAAAGCCACTGAACGACCATTCGTCGGATCACCAATCTGCACACGGGAGGTGAAAGAGCGGTCAAATCTGTTCAATCTACATATTGATCATGTCACGATACAATTACAACTCATATACTTAATTGGAGCCACAGTTGCTGGAACCGTAATATGGAACCGCGGTCCGGGTACAACCCGGCCAAAAAACAGCGGGATTATGTCCGGTCCGCGTAACACATCCGTGGAGACAAACCGGGTCCGGTTATTGGCCAGGTCTGGATCCGAACTGAACTTAACCCCTATCCAAAACCCAGACTTCTGGCGGGTTACCCGGACCCGTCACTAACACTACAGAGCGTCAATTAACCTAACTCCCCTTCCAAGATCTCACAAACTAGTATTTGACCTTAGATCACCAATTACTGCCAATTCACGACCTAATCTACCATCCCATCTCCAAACCACTACAAACAGTTCCAAGATGTCAACTGAACACTCTCGATCTACTTCCGCCGCCGGTTCCAGTGGCTGTACTGCTTCCTCCAGTGCTGGATGCTCAAGCAATGTCAGATCCTCCACCAGCTCTGGACCTTCTACCAACGCCTCGCCCAATCATGTCCACAATCAAAGGCAATTCATCCAGTCCTTGGCCCTCACCATGGCGAATTGGAAGAAGCAAATGTCACTACTGGGCACCATGGGAGCCCCAGTCTCTGGAGTAGTGAATGTTTACAGATTCATTAAAGCTTACCAAAGACTCTGGTCTCGCACTGGGACCGACCCAGCAGCTTAACATGTTCTTGCAACCTTCCCGTACAACTGCTTGGAAACGATCCCTGAAATGATCAAAATGATGAATGCCTATATGAGGAGGGACTGGGAGCAGTTGAAATGGGAACTGAAGGATGCCTTCCGCCACGCCGATGACCTAGTCTATATGTATACGAGATCATACTTGGAGCAACTATACCAGGACCAGCGGGCACCTGGGGACTTCAGCCTGGAAGCCTTTATCCTCACCTACAACAACATCAGCCGCATTATGATCGACAAGGGAGTCTTCGCTGAGTACACGCAGGTGGAAATGGTGCTTGGAGCTCTCCCAACAAATTTGAGTGCAAAGGTGGTAATGAAACTTGAACTAGATCTCTGAGACCCCTCAAAGTGCAAATACAACAAACTCTGAAAGCACATCTTCGACAGATGTGTGACCGCCGAAGCCCACGCCCACCTGGACTTGGAAGGAGCAAGCTCGGCGCCAGGAGTCTCTCCTGGTTCAGTCGCAGCTGGAGTTCCGCTCCCACAGATGCCGGCAGTTATAATCGTCCCGGCAATCCCTAGGACAGTGACTCCGGCACCAGCTGCAGCCACGAAGGAGATCCCTGTCGCAAAAGCCAACAATACAATCGACATGAAAATTGAGATCATGATGAGGGCCTGCGAAGCCTGAACCTTCCAGATGAGCAAAGTGAACGCGCCCGCACAGGGAGGCTACCAGACTGGCAGGGTATATGACATCCAAGCTGACAATCCACCTCTGCTTACACCCACAGGACCCGATTACCAACAGCATCCATGGCAAGAGTTAGGACCCTGTACCTATTCTGATAAGCTGGGAAACATCCATACGTTCTGTCCCGATGTGCACACCAACCAGCGTATGGGTAGTGTCCACCTCAATGAACACCGAAGACCAACCTCAGGAGCAAGTGGAGGCAATGGAGGAGAGATATCAGTATATCTACCAGAGAGAAGTATGTTGTCAATGCGGGAGTACGTCCAGTTAGGAGCTCGGCAAGGGGAAGAGAGAAAAGGAGTAGCCACCAGCGCTGCACGATAGCCACCTGAGCTACAGCACATTGCATTATCTCAGCTCTTTCCGAGAGCGAGCAGCTCGGGAAACCAATACGCCTAGTCAAAGTAATGGCAACTAAGACGGATTGTGTCCAGCACTACAAAGGAACAAGGTTGGAGTTTCGTGGGAGGAATGAGTGGAAAGAGTAGGGACCCAATAGTGAAGAAGGGAAAGCAAAGAAGTCGATTGATAGGAAGAGAGAGTTTGCAGCGAAAGTGGAAGTTATATTGAATGGAAAAGAGGGGGGATTGTTCAAGGAAGAAGGGAAACAGTGAGTCAGACAAGGGGGGCTATCAAAGGCAGCAAGAAAGCGAATAGGAATAGGCATGAACTGTGGTAAGAGGAGGAAGGACTAATAGTTGGAGAGTTGGGTATGAGGATGGTCGCAGAGTGTGGCAGGGAAGGAGGCTCTGATGAATGAGAGGACACTTACCAGGAGAGAATCCACGACTTTTGCCTGGGTTTCTAAAAATAGCATTGCACTAGAACTGAGACAAATACAACACTTTTCCTCAAATTTTCACTTGCCACATCTGGTGCCGGCAGACCACCTGTTGAAGCAATGTTGGGTAAGATGAGTTAAAGAAAAGAGAGGGGAAGGGAGGGGATGCATTGCATCGACCATAAGGAGAGGAGTAGAAGATACTGATGCAACATAATCTAGTGGTATTGGGTGATGGAGGGAAAATATCCAATTGACACAATTGTGTGGTTTTGCATGATGATGGGGGAAGTAATATTCCTATTGGCTGTGTTGCACTCACATTACACTAGAAATTCCTACCATTCTGCCCTACCCCTCTAGTAACCTGGAGACAAGAGAGAAGATGACTATTGCAGGAGTCAGCGGACGATTTCTCACCGCGATCAGATACAACGGGAAAGCAATGCGCAACCAACAAGTACAGCCGGTGGAAAAGGAGGGGAACAGGCGAAGAAGTTGTGAAGAGATATGAGAAGAGCATACGAGGGAAATCCGGAACTACATAGACTGGAAAATGAAGCATTTGGCACAAAGTACCCCTGCGGGGAAATAAAGAGCTTCCCCCTCTGATGTTCTTAAAGACAGATGGCCACTGTACTCTAATGTTCATCTCTCTTTGCACACTGACCACTGAGCCCAATATCACCATCCGAACCATAACCGATGACTTACATGCCATTGACATCCATCAACGACATTGCAGCAGTACTCGGTGATGGCATGGATTTCGAAGTGTCCGTGACCACTACTACCACCACTAGTACGAGCCTTGGCTCTACCACCGTGGCAGTCACCACCACCACAGCAACCACCACCACAGCCACCACCACCATAGCCACCACCACCTCAGCGTCAGCAAAATGTATTGTAGTCACTGGGAGCCTCCAGGAGTGTGTGAGTGGAGGCGGAGTGTAAACTGAGATACGTCAATTTCAGGGGAGAATCAAACCCTAGGAGGGCATTCGGGCCAGCCTATGGAGTAACTGGGATCTCGGATGACCAGTACAGAAGCACCATGGGAGCAGTTGTGATGGGTTTGGGCGCACCTGGGACTGTAGCCCAACCAATGCGGGAATCCTAAACTAACTCTGAGAGATAGCTGGGTTTTTAAGAATAATCTTTCGAAGGACTGCAGGCATTATCTGAGATTCTCCTGAGAGACCCTGGGCAATAACAATACCCTCAACGTATGATGCATAGATTATTGTTTATTATCGACTTTTAAATCATACTATAGTACACAGCATCTCATTCAACATTCTATTGTGTGCATCGCTACAGTAAGGAGAACCAAAGAAATCGGTGAGTGATGAAAAAATGAACGCAGGTACAACCGAAGCAATAACCGAACTAACCAATCGCATGATATCAATCGAACATAGTTTCAATGTCATGCACGAAATCTCCCATCTCATCAGGGCTGACATATGCAGCAACAAACAATTCATCAATGGCGCAACGAAGCTGGAGGAGTTACATGTATTTCTGAATGATTTGAGCCTGGAGAGTGGGTGAAATTGAATTCCAATGTCGCTTGGCTCGATTTGTCATATCTAAAAGGTTGGAATTGAGATGTGAGCTCACAGTGAATCAAAATGGAGTTTGAAAGGCAATAGGATGAATTTTGAGGAAAAAGAGGTGCGCCACCAGGAAAGGAGGTGTGCCTGATGTGGAGTGCAAGGTGGGCAAGGCGAGTGCTGATGTTGATGGAGGAGCGCAAATTATAATTCAGGGGAGCAACAAGAGGCCAATGCGCGCCGACAGGGGTTGAGGAGGGCATATCCAGCGGAGCAGCCATCCATGCTGAGCATCACCCAAAGGGGAGAGAGGTAAGGAGTCTGGAATGAAAAAGAGGCGCTCCTAGTTGAGGTTGATATGGGATTGAGGAGCGCTGAATGACGTATTGAAGCACCAATCCAGATTGAGGTGCGCCTATGGGGATTCAGGGGCGCCTATTACAGCGGGGGAGCACAATTCGGGAGTGGGGGGTATGAAACATCCCACCATGTGTAATTGATTAGTGCAGTGGCTTCTGCAGTAATCCGATCTTATCACTGTGGAATGGCAAAATTTACCTCAATATTCATCTTGAGAAAACATAACTGTAACCTTCTTTCCAGTGCTGTACTCAGACAGCGGACAATGGATAGCTGGGGCCACCAGCGTTAACGTCTGCAGTGTGAGAGGTTCAAAGAACTGTGATGTGGTTGGTTGTTGCCCCAAGCTATTGGCGGTGAAGAACTACAGATGGTAGATTACATCAAGCAATTTTACCGGTGTGAACCATGATTTCTTGTCATCGACGACCTTCGAGACATAAGCATTGTCCAACAGGAGCTCCCTAAATTAGATTCGATGATCGGTCTCTGATCCCAAATCCAACAAGTAACTATGGACAATTGTTGGATGAGCTCCATCTACCAAACGCCCTTGAATGGTACTACTCTTTATTTTTAACTACGTATATTTTTGGGGTTTAGTATCCTCATAAGTCCAATTGAGGAGCAGAATACAGATTAAACACTTACAACTTCTCGGGCTTGTGGATTGATTTTAAGAGATGGACCACTGGGTAATTGAAACACAGATTGTGTACCAACAGGAGCACCTGCTAATGCCCGCTGATGATCCTGGGTTTCAATGGCAAGTTTTCAAGCACCGCTAACCATCGAGTACTTCTCATTGGAAATGATTGGCCAGGGAGTCGTTGAGAATACGATTCCCTCAATGAACCATTTCGCTACCATAAAAATCTCCTTTTGGTGTCGAGGAACGTTGTGATCTCCACCGGCCTTTGGTTGGGAAACAATCTGGTTTCCACCAGCCTCGGGAAGTGGGAGCACCTGGGCAGGTAAAACATCAGACACATGTATTATGATGATGTTGGACTTTTGGCGTTTCAGCAATGGTGGTGCTATGGCCCCGGCCGGATGTCACAGGTTTGGAAGTACAGCCCGTGCAATGAGAGTATCTGCACAGCTCCGTTTCTTTGGCAGTGGAACCTGTGTAATTCGAATTGTCTTATCACGGTGCGCCTGGTCTTGATATAAATCCTCCTGCTGGTTGTACAATATGTCTTCTTCGATATCGGATGACAACGCGGACTCTTCAGGGTCCTCAATTTCGTTGTTGCTGATCTCCCAATCGGTATCATTATCATGCTGCATCATTTGAATGATAGCCAGAAAAGTAGCAATCTGCAACACCATACCCGAAGGCTGGGTTGGAAGTTCAAACATCTTATCAGCAATGCAGATGGGCTGCTTTCTTCCATCAGCAAAATGTATTTTAGTCACTGGGAGCCTCCAGAAGTGTGTGACAGGAGGCGGAGTGTACACTTAGAAGTGTCAATTTCAGGACAGAATCAGACCCTAGGAGGGCATTCCGGCCGGCCTTGGGAGGAACTGGGATCATTGATGACTGGTCCGGGAGTACCATGGGAGCAGTTGTCATAGGTGTGGGAGCACCTGGGACTGTCGCCCGACCAATGCGGGAATCCCGAACTTACTCAGTGAGAAACCTGGGTTGTTATGGATATCCATTCGAAGGACTGCACCCACTATCTGAGATTCTCCTGATCACCCTGAGCAACAAGAATACCCTCGACTTATAATGCGTAGATTATTGTTTATTATCAACTTTTAAATCATACTATAGTACCCAGCGTCTCATTCAACATTCAATTGTTTGCATCGCTACATTGAGGAGAACCAAAGAAAATGGCAAGTAATTCAAAAATGTAAGCGGGTAAAACTGAAACAATTACCCGACTAAGTGATCGGAATGATATCAATCGAACATAGTTTCAATATCATCCACTACGTCTCCCATCTTATCAGGGCCGACAAACGCAGGAACACTCAATTCATCAACGGCGCAAAGAAGCTGTAGGCGGTTGTTGTATTTCAGCATGATTCGAGCCAGGCAAATGGGTGAAATTGAATTCAAATGTCGTTTGGCTCGATTTATGATATCTTAAAGGTTGGAATTGAGAGGTTAACTCGCACTGAATCAAAATGAAGTTTGAAAGGCAATAGGATGAATTTGGAGGAAAAAGAGGTGCGCCACCAGGAAAGGAGGAGTGCCTGATGTGGAGTGCAGGGTGGGCAAGGGGAGTGCTGATGTTGATGGAGGAGTGCAGAATGTTATAGAGAGGAGCAACGCCAGGCCAAGGAGTGCTGACAAGGGTGGAGAAGCGCCTATCCAGCGGAGCAGCCATCCATGCTGAGCATCGCCGACAGTGGAGGGAGGTACAGAGTCTGCAATCAAATAGAGGCGCTCCTAATCGAGGTTGGAGAGGGGATTGAGGAGCGCTGACTGACATGTCGAAGTGCGAATCCAGACTCAGGAGGGCCGACAGGGTTTGAGGAGCACGTATTCTTGCGGAGGAGTCCCATTGGGGGGGGGGGGGGGGGTATGATGCAGCCCACCATGTGGAATTGATGAGTAGTGCAGTGGCTGCCGCAGGAATGCAATCGTATGAGTGTGGATGGGCAAATTTACCTCAATATTCATCTTGAGAAAACATAACTGTAACCTTTTTTCCAGTGGCATCCTCAGACAGCGCACAATGAATAGCTATGGCCACGAGCACTAATGTCTGCAGTGAGAGTGGTTGAAATAACTGCGATGTGGTTGGTTGTTGCCCCATGGCATTGGCGGTCAAGAAAAACTGATGGTCGATTAGGTCAGAGACTGCCTTCTGCGTGAACCATGATTTCTGATCATCGATGCCCTTCGAGAGATAAACATCGTCAAACAGGAGCTCCCTAACTTGGATATGAAGCTAAGTCTCTGATACTGAATCCAACTGGTAACTACAGACAATAGTTCCACAATCTCCATCTGCCAAACGCCCACGAATGGTACTAATCTTTAGTTTTGACTATGTACATTTCTGGGGTTATCATCATATGTCCAATCAAGGAGCAGAAGACACAATAATCACTTACAGCTTGTCGCGTTTGTAGATCAATTTTGAGAGATGGACCGCCGGGCAATTGACGCACAGGGGGTGAAACAACAGGAGAACCTGCTAATGCCTGGTGACCATCCTGGGTTTCAATCGCGAGTTTCCAAGCTTTGTCAACCATCGAGTACTTCTCATTGGAACTGATCGGCAAGGGAGTCTTGTGAATATGATTCCTTCTATGAACCGTTACGCTACCGCAAAAGTCACCTTTTGGTGTTGAGGATTGTTGTGATCTCCACCTGCCTTGGGTTGAGGAACATTCTGGTCATCACCAGCCTTGGGAAGTAGGAGCGCCTGTACAACATCAGACTTGAGTGATATGTTGATGGTTGACTTTTGGCATTTGCGCAATGGTGGTGCTATGGCCCCAGCCGGATGTTGCAGATTTGGAAGTGAAGTGCATGCAATGCCAGTATCCGCACGGCTCCGTGTCTTTGGCAGGGGAACCCTTGAAGTTCGTATTGTCTTATAACGGCGCACCTGGTCCAGATGTAGGACCTTCTGCTGGTTGTCCAAATCGTCTACTTCGATATCGGATTACAAGGTGGACTCTCCAGGGTCTTCACTTTCGTCCTCACTGATATCCCGATCACAATCATGATCATCCTGCGTTATATGACCGATTAGAGCATGCAAATTAGCAATCCCCAACACTATACTCGAAGGCTGGGTTGGAAGTTCAAACACTTCATCGGGAATGACCATTGGCTGTCTTCCATCATCCATGTGCACGTGCCCTCTCAAGGTGGGCTTCTTAATTCTTCTGTGAATACTGATTTCTCACCTGGGTGCCTGTAGGTTCCGTGGTGATGATGATGAAGTGACGTTGGAGAATGTAGACAGAAGTATATAACGGTAAATATAGTATGATGTGTAGTAGAATAACAGGAAAATAGGGCAACAAAATAACACTCAGTCAAGGAGGATGCAATTCGAGGCGTGCCTGGACAATGTGATGTTCGGCCAAGGAGGATGCAATCCGAGGCGTGACTGGAAAGAGTCCGGAAGACATGTCTGCGGTTCATATGTATAATGCCGATGCTCGATCTTTGTTCTGATCAAGGGAGAGACAGGTGCACTGGATTGGATGGATTCTCCATGCCCCTAATTCCCGAAAGTTAGCACTCATATCCAGGTATGCTATTGGTGAAACAATTGGAGGTAGGTTTGATCTAACATACTTGGAATTAAACGAGATGCACCTGCAGATCTCGACACACCTGAAGATCTCGAGACATTGACAAGGTTGTATCGCTACCTAACTCTCAGGGCCGGACATGTTGAATACTGAGAACTCGGTTGATCATGATTCGCCCCTGCATATGACTCCGCTCAAGGTAGTTCATTGTGCCTCTAGTTCGAGCATCTGAGCGGTGATGGTGTGGCACAGAATTGTTGGTGTGTTGAAGAATCTTGCAGAACTTGGACGGAGGATAGAGTTGGGACCATGCTGAGTGGCAACACTTGAAGTTTCATGAGTTCAAACTGAGTTGCTGATAGTGAATAAATATGAATCTCCGAATGTGGTATACCAGTCAGATGGACACTCTATTTTCACGATATTGTGTTGTTTTAGGATTCTGCTGCAAAGTCAGCGGTCAATTTGGCAATATCATGTGCAGAACTTCACTTTCAGTAGTCCGAGTCTGCTGGATTCACAATATGTATGCAGTCAGTGTAAAGTAAGAGGGAGAATTTGGGTTTACAAAGGAGAGATTCAACATAGAGAAAGAACAGTCAAGGTACAATGAAAATTCAGGGGTAATCTAATCGATTCCAGTTCACGTCAATGCCAAGATTGCTAGCGAACAGGTCATAAATAGTTACTCACATTATGACGTTGCACATTATATCTTGTATACACCGCATCATTTAATCCCAAACTCATTATAAGTCTCAATGCTACAATGTTGCCTTAACATGAATATTGGGGTTCAAAGCAGTGCATAAGAACAATATGAATGCGTCATGAGGCTTTATCTGACCGCAGAGAGACGAATCACAGCATGCAGTTGTGGCCAATTGATGTGCAGCAAGCATGGAATCGGCATGCAGGATTTGATCTAATGCAATGGCTGGGATTGCAGGCTCGCCTTACTTTGACAGGTACTTGTGATCTCAGAAACTGCGTTGTCTTAACTTGAGCATTTATCACGATTTGTTCTTTATCCACTCTTGCGATTGCGTGTTGGAGGAAATCAGATATTGTCAGGTTGTGATTTGTCACGAACTTCAGGCGGGAGCTAGCCAGTCACCGATTAAGCCGCTGAGAAGAGACTGCCATTCAGATTCTAACTCATCGAGCTCTGTTGATGGAAATTGGTTCACATAATCTATTTTAAGATACGGGTTTTTAGCGGCCGAAACATACAACTTAGTCACGATGTAGTTAAGTCTGCATTAGAAGCATTGTGAATTTAAGCCTGTTCGAGGAAGTGTGGTAAACAGGTCAGCAGGAGTTGCCCGTCATCTGCAGGGTCGCAGAGCAGAAGCTGTCTTTCCAAATCAGCTCTCTCAAGCTGCAGCTCGATTATGGAGCTCAAACGATAGAAGCTATTTTTGGAAGTTGGAAATGTACAAGGTCTGAACATATGTCTTAGTCAAAATCCAGTTAAGTGTGGTTACTTATCGCCTAGGGCACTGTATCTACGGTAAGTGTGTGGTGGACACCTTCCTCCAACTGATGGGTTGACTCGCAGCAGGACAGTTATGGAATCTTAGCTGAGGCCTTTACATACCGATCAAGTATAGAATCAGATATTAGCCAGGGCCGAGCAGGATGAGCTGTGCCTGCACCTAAAAATTCAGTGTCTGAAAAATGGACACTCTATGTGTACTGGCAGGCACAGATACAACGCTTTAAGAAGGAAGAAAATATGCTTGGAATGACGCAAAATGAATCACTCAAGGGTAATCTGAAGTGGGTATACACGGCTCAGTGGCGTGTTTTAAGTGGGATCGCATGTTAATAATGAGTTGTGGCTACTCGAAATTGGCCATTGATTTCAATATGTGTGCGGTGTCAAATCCGGGGTGTACGTGAATATCATTAGTGACTGAGGAAATACTCGGCTGTAGTCTTCAGGTAAGCCTGGAATATGCGAGCCATGTCTCATGATACGATGCATCAACTCGATATCACCTAGACTGTCTTTCCATCCTTGCGTGATTAGAGACATACTGTACGGGATCTGTCTCAGGCAAGTCAAGAAGTTGATAGAGATTCTCTTTTGCAATTGATTGTAAATGATTCAGCATCGTTGATTCACTGAATATCCCGAATTCTTTTGCAATTCTAGTGTCCGGTGCGAATGAAATAGACACGTAAAATCAAATTTGAATCACACAGGGAGGTTTAGGTGCAACCGAAAACTCGAATCCCAGTCGCTGATGTAGGAACAACAATTCCAGACAGACCATATACGATGAGCAGTGTCTGTAGCTGCGACAGATTCTCACAAAGAGAAATATACAGCACCGCGGACTTTGACTTAGTCGACCATTAAACTGGCGCACCTGCTTTTCATCACATGTTGGGTCATCAAAATGACGCTATGGTTCAGTTTACCAGATAGCTGTTGATTATTGACTTCATCTCATATTCATTACAATAATCAACTAACACGAACAGCAATTGAACTCTAACTAATACTCCTGGATTCCTCCCCAGCACCTGATTCTCCATACCATTTGACTATTTTGCATCAGTTGGGGAGATTCTGTTGGTTGAATGTTTAAAGAGGCATACCTTGCTTACACTGCCCTAATAATAATCATTCATCCTCACCATCTGACGGCAAGAAGTCTCCATGCTCCATATGCTACTTAGAATGGTCCTCCCTACGATCCGAAATCTGGTATATCATTGAAGTCAAGATATTTGGTCGGCTCATCAGGCCATGCAGGACTCACATTTGAGCCACACCAGGGAGCTGGTGGAGATCACTCACTCAGTAATCGTAACCACCGGGTCCAGGCTTCAATAGCCATGTGTATGGAACTCTGGTTTGCCCCAGTTGGACAACCTGTGCAAAGGCCTGGTGCTGCTCATTCAATACCCAGATCTCCTCAGCTATACTGCATGGTTTGCTGCTGTGAGATTTCGGCCCGTCCCAGCCACTTTCAGTTTAGTTACGAATACAGAGGGATTTGGCGAATCTTGGAATTTGAGCTGCATTTCTGTGCGCTCATCGCTGCCCATTTCCCCATACATGTAGACAACATCCAAATGATCCGCATTGAACATGGTGAGCCACCACCCCAAATGACGAACTTGGCCAGGAAGAGGGCAAAATATCATCCCCTTTTGAGGAGGAGGTGAACGAGGCGAGGCGCTTTCATATCTTTCAGGTTCGTGCAGAAGCACCACATTTGAGGCTTCATCTTTGTCAGGTTCGGGATACTCCGTAGGTGCATTAACAAGCATTGGCAGGAGTGAGTCTCTTAGCCGTCAGAAAAGCTGGGAATTGACCCATGAATCGAGTGGCCATTCATGATACGATTGTGAGGAAATGTCATTCTGATCTTCGGTGTCTCCCAATACCCATGAGAACCATGCCAGCTGCCATCTATGTACCCTCCATGCTCCTGAAGCACCTTGTGAAGTGTATCTTTCCACCAGGGTCTTTAGTTTAGCTTTCTCTTGCTCAGTCCATTTCAGATCAACAAGGTGTGCATTCTCATTCAGTATCCGAACAAGGGGATTCCCTTTCGCGAGTTTCAATTCTGACCACCTCCACCGTTTCCAGGTTGTTGCAATTTGGATCATCCGGTGTGCCGCATCCTGTTGAGGGTCCTGGACTTCCTTCCGGATGAAATGCATCAAACACTTCACAGCGGAATGCAGCGGCTCAGCGCCGTGCCTCTCCATCACAGTCTCACCCTCTGGATTGTCAGGCGCACCTGAAAACCGTCACATTGTCTGAAAACACCAGTTATAGAGTGAGCGGAATCCCGGTGTTGCAGTGACTTGAAGTTTGGATCCAACTCTCGCATTCATCACAATTTGCCAGCCCACACTGTTTTTCATCCTTTACCAATGAGATTCATCAAAAATCCCAAAACCCCAGGACCATTTGAACAGTTGGCTGTTAATTGATGGTTTCGCTCTCAATGTTAAGGTATCATACAATACAAGGTGGTCATTCCATCAGTTTTCCGGCTTGTCAATACTGCTGTGCAGATCCTCCTGGGGGAGATTCGCATTTTCCATGTGCAACAAGTCGATGAGTTTGAAATTCGATCCATATGTCATCTCGTCGATGTCACTTTTGAACATCTCTGCGACTCCAGGCATTGTTACCACCGGGATTGGTTCCAACGCTGATGTTAGTGCTGGATGGCGCTGCGGTGGAGTTGACTAGATATCTGAAATGCGGCGAGGCACTGAATTGTGTCTCCGCAACAGATACCACTCCCATTCTTCGCTGATACTCCCGGGAAAGTCGTTCTGTGCCAGATTAACCCACTCTTCAAGGGTATTCCCCCACAAAATCGACAGTGGTAACCCCATTACAACTTTCTCAGTCAGCAATTTGGATATCATTGCTGCTGCCACTGAGGTGAAAGTTTTTCCAAGACCCATTTTGTCTGCCACCAGTGCTCCTGACATATCAGAATCCCAGACCCACCTCCTCCCAATGATCAATATGGCCCAAACCTGGTATGGCAGAAACTTCGGTCTGGGCAGGCCTGGAATTGAATACTTGTGGCCTGGAACATGGTCATCTATTGATTGGCGAATTGGCTGGGCATTCAGCAGCCTGACTGCCTCATCAAGACTCTCCTGTTCAATATTGTTGTTGATTGTATTGAGAACAGTATTCAATACTGAACTAGTATTTCATGGATCGAGGTCCTCCTCGCCATTCCATTGCTACTGAACCTCTCTTGCACCTTGGTTGGTCATCTTTTCGTCCTCAATGGTCTCTTTCAGTTCCTCCAAGGTCCTCCTCGCCATCCACTTACTCCTGAACCTCTCTGGCACCTTGGTCGGTCTTCTTTTCGTCCTCAATGGTCTCTTTCAGTTGCTTCGACGTGACGTAGGCTGATGGGCTCATACTCTGGCGCTCCTGAAATTCATCGTATTGTTAGGTATTTCACAGCCAAGCATTTGGACCCACTAAATATGTGGAATACAATCAATTCTATTCACTCAATCAGAACTTACATTAATACTACTGTCAGTGTCTTTCCCACCTGCCTCTTGATCTACCAATCATTGATTTTCATCGGATACCCCCGAAGTCTAAGTATACTGATCAGCAGTGGGGCATAACACACTGTTACCAGGTCAGCGGGGATTACCTTGGACGGTCTCATTACGTGCTCCTCAATATCCTACCCTGTAGCTGCTGTCATTTCTACCAAAAATAGTTTCACATTTTGTCCCAGTTTCAACTTGAAGGCATTGGAAAGGGAACTGTTGTATGAAATCTGACCATATAGAGGGTCATTAATCATTTGCCCTGGTGCTGATAATCCCATATACTCTTCGTCCAATTCATCCTGCAGCAAGTTCCATCTGTACATCACCGTCAGACAGTATGGTTCTATTGGGCCACAATCTTGTTAGATGAAATCAATCAGCTCCTCCCAGTGCTTCACATCTGTGTATAAAGCTTGCAGTTGCATGCTGGATGACTGGTCATTGTTGCCATTCGGCACTCCACGAATCACAATCATGAAAGTTGTATTTGGCAACTCTGGGTGGTTACCTCTGGCTTTTTTGCCGGGGCGCTCTACCAAATCCGTCACCAGTCGCTTGTTGCCTCGTCTTCCCATCTTCCTTGCCTCTTGAACTTTGCATGCACATTTCTTCAAAAACATTTCAACCCACTGTTGCCAAATCCATTCTGCATTATCAAAAATTTCCAAAGGCTGGCAGGTCTTGAATGTCTCCACAACATCTGCAACTGCCGTTTCCCAGTGCAGGGGTCTATCTCGCAGCAGTTTCAAATGGTTCTGGCCCCGGATAATGGACTGATGCTTCTTCTTCAGAAACCCAGTGATGCATACTTTGTTACACTTGTTGAAGGCATCAAAGTTGGCCTGCCCCATCTTTTAGGCGAATTGCTTCAAGGAGAATTCCGTTTGCATCATGCTGATTGAAGCTTTGTCTTCGGCCCCGCCCGAGTCTGACGAATTGTTGCTCTCATAATCTGCATCGTATCTTTCTTAGGAAGTCTCTGATAATGGAGGCAAGTAGGCCATCCCTGCAACATCTGTCCTTGACAGATCCGCAGGCAGCTACAATCGTTTCGTTCGGAGGTCAATCGGGGGTTTCCCCGGTGTGGCAGAAAGTTGTGGTGGTGCAGTAGAGGAGGAAGCTGTGGGCCAAATAACTGGATTGTTTCGAGTCAGTGTTGGAGGCACTCGAGATGCACCTGCAGATGTGGGCCCATGTCGTGTGAATTGCTGAGGGGGGAACATTTGAGGTCCACCATGACCTCCGTGGGGGTAATCATATGCTTGCCACGATGGCCCATAACTCGGATATCCTTGGGTTGCACCAGTGCTTGGTTCTGAGCTTGGTGTCATGTTGAATGGGGCATGGTGGTAGAACTAGGGAGCGTCTGCAAATGGTGGCTGCAAAGGCGGGTAACTATACATTGATGGAGGATGAATTTGATTTGTGGGTTGATCCAAATGAGTTTCTTTGCTTGGTGTATTTCCAACATTATTATCTGATGCTCCCACGTTGGCATCTTGGCGTTGTTGTCAGCCAAACAGCCCAAATGTTGGGGACATATTCGTTGTCTTCAGCAGTGATCTGTTCGTCGACATCGTGTGTGAACACACAGACGGTGGTAAACAGATTATCAATTCAATTGGTGATTTCCAATGCAGCGGAGTATAGTTGACAATATTGAAGGTAGCAGTGACCTTTGGCGGAATGAAGACCTCTTAGATACATCTTCTCTGTCATGGACTGGTGTTTTGCTGCACCTTGGATCCCATGAAACCCAGCTGCAAAGAAGCAATCATTGTCACACACATCCCATCTTGCTTTGTTATATGCTCCAATTAATATAGTAGGATCTTGGATAGAAGATCACCTTTGGTCAGTTCATGACAGTAAGGATCATGGGAGTGATTCGACATGATATCTCCACGAACCCAACCAGCACTATATCAGGTTGGAAGGTTAGCACAACTAGGCATTCTACAGTCAAATCTGTGTGTACAACCTGCACTTCATTCAATATCAGGCCTTGTTAGTCGAGCAGCAACAGTGATTGCTTCCTTTTGTGCTTCTTTTTGTAAACTTCATAGTCTCCTCAGAAACCACCCAACGGTCGAGGATCATTACTGAAGAAAGTATCCTACCATCCTATCACTATCAGTTCTCGATGATCATTGAGCGGGTACACAGCCAGCTAGGAAACCTACCTATTTCACTGTATGAACATCAGCAAAAAACATGTCCCTCTGGTCGGAATGGCTGCATCAGAGTGGATGCGCTCCGTCAGAGCCATGAGAGACACCCCAGTGGCAGATTACTTCGCGCCCGGCGCCAATACCACGCATAATGTTGCATATAACCCTGCGATCGCAGTCTCGCCGTTTCTCCTCGCTCTGTCAGTATCATATTGTAAATGAACACTCCGTGATCATACGTCGGACTGGTTTCATTGGGTACATCAGCAAAATGTAAATCAGTCCGGAAGCCTCACGCAGGGTTCCGGAAGCACAAGGCATTTCGTCTATCATATTCGTGTTTGTTACACTCACAGGATTCGCTACCTCATACTATGGCATGCAGTATTTAAGTATCTCTATATATATACATACAGGCAATCTGGCCACGGATGGTAGTCGAGCATAATCGGAGGAGCATATGGAGACGCCCATTGCGAGCACCGAGAGATGCACCAGTTGGAGGGCGATGTGGTGATATGATGGAGCTAGACGGGAGTAAGCCCACCATCGACATTCGGCCGCACCTCTCGCAACATCTACATGGAATTCGTGAGCAGATATGATACTACCCGGTCATGAGAATCCACGCAATGGCGTGGATCCAGATGAGAAGAATATCAGATGATGTCTATCTACCCCGGGGTCTCACGACTATGTACTCCCCTTCGCTCATTCAAGCTCCATTACACCTGTATCTCTGGACACGCGCCATCGCTCATTGATGATGTACCTGGAGGCCGTGATCGACTGAGTTGAAAGATGCACTTGGAGACCGAGATCTAGTGAACTCAGAGATGCACTTGGAGTCCAGGATCGAGTGAACTCAGAGATCCACCCCGAGGCCATGATCGAGCGAGTTTGGAGATGCACTTGGAAGCCGAGATCGAGTGAACTCATAGATGCACTTGGAGGAACTTAGAGATGCACTGGGAGGCCGTGATTGAGCGAGTTTGGAGATGCACTTGCAGGCTGTGATCGAGCGAGATTGGAGGAGTACTTGGAAGCGGTCGATTTGGAGGGAGGCACAACGGCAGCTGAGACTCCATTTATTGGTTAACTTGTCGTTGTGGGAATGTAGAGAGTTGAGTACAACAACATCTGCCAAGAGATGGGAAACTGGCTTGGAGCGGGAAACTGGCTGGGAGCGGGAGACTGTCGATCTTGGGATGATGTTGTATTTGATGTATGCTGGCCTCGGTGTTAAGTCATGATGATGGCACGGAGAGATGGAGAGGGATGACTTAACTTCGTGTTCTTAGGTGATGGTCGAGTTGAGCACAAGAAAATGAGAGATCAGAGGAGATGGCGGAAATCTTCATGACGAACTGCGACTTAGAGAAGTTCATGTGCGAGTCAATCGACCATCCCCGATACGGCAGGTACGTGTCCCACTCAGGCAGGTAATAACACCGATATGAAGTCTTCCAAACCCGATCCGGCAAGTCGTATGCATGATTTCTCAAGTCCGCTTGTCTACACTATATTGTTCTCATCTTCATCCCCCATCTTTCCCTTTCTCGTCCACAACTCTACCATCATTGCAAGAACACAAAGTTAAGTCATCCCTCTCTAGCTCTCCATGCTATCATCATGAATTAACACTGAGTGCAGCATACGCCGAGTACAGCATAGACCTAAGATTGTCTGTTGTCCCTTCGTACTCTCAATTTCGAGTTGACCCCTGAATGTAACTTCAGCGTCCAGCGTACCTCCCTACAGATCGACTGCCACCAGCCAGTTCTCCATAAGAGCTTCAAAGGTAAAGTCACCTTGTCACATTCCCATGGTTTCAAGTTAACTAACCGATGAATAGAGTTTCAGCACATTGCACACCTCCCATCGACCACCTCTAGATCGACCACCTCCAAGTACTCCTCTAATCTCCCTTGATCACAGCCTGCTGCAAGTGCATGTCTAAACTGGCTCGATCACAGCTCGGAGTGCATCTCTGAGTTCACTCAATCTCAGCCTCCAAGAGCATGTCCAAACTTGCTAGATCACAGCCTCCCAGTGAATCTCTGCGTTCAATCAATCTCAGTCTCCAATTGCATTTCCAACCTCGCTCGATCACGGCCTCAAAGTCCATCTCCAAACTCGCTCGATCACGGCCTCCCAGTGCATCATTGAGTTCATCCAAGTGCATCTCTGAGTTCACTCAATCTCGGCCTCCAAGTGCATTACCAAACTCGCTCGATTGTGGCCTCAGAGTGTATAGCTGAGTTCACTCAATCCTGGCCTCCAAGTGCATCTCTGAGTTAACTCAATCTCAGCATCCAAGTGCATGTCTCAACATGATCAATCTCGGCCTCCAAGTACATCCTTATTGATCGACAACGGGTGTACGGAGATACAGGGGTAACCGAGGTGGACGTTCAGTCAATCGTCATCTTCAGGCGCACTTCGAATTGCTGACAATCACCGTGTGCTGCCAGTCCAGATATACCATGTGTAGATAGGTAGCTATATAGATACATAGATACATAGATACATAGATGAGAATATAAACTGAATGCATAAGTTTTGAAAATCATTGAACGATAAGTAGTAGCTATGATTTCCAGGCGCACCAGCAGCATCCCCATGGAAGATGTTTTTCCCAGACTGCTCTACAGTGATTCAACATGCTCCAAGGTGCTCCCAGGTGCTCCCAAGTGCACCTGAAGGCCAGTACATCGTTCCGGTAAACTTCGGGCCGTCGCCTGGGCGTCGGGAAGCGTGTATTTCTCCGTCAGAGGGTACGAGGTTCGGGCAGATCAGTCAGAGCCGTCTGGAACACCCAGGTGTTTCTGACAAAAACTAGAGTTGTTGCTGATGAAGCTAATAATATCTGTTGCTTGAGGCTCGAGTGTAGACGTCGTATGCAGAATCCAACAATGGCGTAGTATATGATAAGGCCGGTCGTAGTAGTAGCAGCTGATGTAAGGTTTCGAAAGCTGATCGCAGTGATGACAAATGAAACTATCTCTGCTGACGGTTTCAGTAGATACTGTGCAGCATTATTGGGCGGGATGTGAAAGATATTGTTTTAGTTTGTGAAGAAATCTGATTGCGAGGTGACTTTGCTATACCCCTACACTAGATATGCTGGTGTGTGATGCGGCTTTGAAAGTGATACGCTGACCTGAGTTAGCTCGCTCTCAAACAAATATCATTCTGGCTCAAATCCAGCAACAAACCATATCCGTTAAAACATCATCAAGATTCGTCAGAACACTGAGCAATTCTCAAAGATGGTCAACACTTGCAGGAAACATATTAAATGATTTTTCTGCAAAAAGAAATCATGCAACGAGAACCGACTGGAAGCTCACTATCAACAATATCACCCACTATCAATAGATGAAGGGCTATTTCCCAATGGGATTCTTCCACATGCCGGCTTCCCTCACCCTGAGCCATCATGGTCGCACTACTGTAGGTGGACCTGAATGGCCATCGACAAGCTGTCATTTAATGATCCACTCATAGAAAACGTACCGGGTGCACCACCACCTGAAGATACTCTCAACAAAGAACCTATAGACCCTCAGCAGCCTGATCTCACCTGAACCCCAGATCCAACAAAGACAAAGGAACATAGGCAGGTAGTTGGAGTGGAAAATGCGGGGGGGAATGCGTAATGCAAAGCAACTGGATTGTACAACAAGCATCAAAAGTACTCCGAACAATTGAATCCATGCCATCCATTGCAGTCCACACATGACTTTCTGCCAGCTCGATCGTCTGGCCAGCAAACAAAAACATGGATAGCTCAACATCTCAGGTGTGGACTGGACAACTACAAAATCGAATCATTCCAATCGGCAGCAGCCCTGCGAAAAGTCCTCTCTCAACTACATTTCGGGCTCAGCGATGATAGCTGGATTGAAGATGACTCACATATCTTCGGAACATTATCCTACAGGGCTATTGTCAAATGTATTCAGTTCCGCCTGGCACATCTCCCATTTCAGGCACACCTCGATTTTGAACCAGTGCACCTCGCTGACTCTGACGGTCGTCGAATCTACAGCGAGATGAAGATGGGCGACTGGTGGTGGGATACACAGGATCAACTTCCTGCCAGAGCGACGATTGTGCCAGTCATATATGCCTCCAACAAGACTCACCTGACCAATTTTTCGGGCAATCAGCTTGCCTGGCCACTGTATCTCATAATTGGTAATATTCGAAATGCTATCCACTGGACACCTTAAAGGCGAGCCTTGATTCTTGTCGGACTGGACCCATGTGCCCCGAAAGGTGCCGAAAATATTGACGAAGCATGGCATTCTGGAGACGGAACTGCGCTGTCTCAACTTACCCACCTGGACATCACTGGCCCTGGCTTGCAATGGAATTGTGCAGATGGATTCCGGCAACAATGTTAGCCTCTGTTGGCTGCCTGGGTCAGCGATTATCTGGAACAAGTCATGGTTGCTCAAGCCTCATATGGCTCATGCCTGATATGTGAAAACCCTAAAGGTGGGCCGATGGAGGATTCAACTTTTCGACCACTCGATGACTCAAGAGACCCGCAAATTGACCTGGAGCTACTGGAGGACAACGATATTGATGCTCTCCACACTCTAGGTGTCCGCACATTCCGCAAAAGGATATGGTTATACTCTCTCTTCAATGTCTATCACCTTTGGCAGCCTGATGAATTGCATCAGCTGCTCCTGGGTTTATTTAAAGACTTATTGCACTGGCTGATCAAATTCCTGAAAACTAGAAATGTCAAGGATCAGTTTGACAATCGATTCACATCAGTGCCACAATATCCCGGCCTCCAGCACCTCTCTACACCATTCGATTAATTCAACAGCAGCACCTGGCAAGGTCAAGGGATTGGTGGAATGATCAGAACACCGGCAGTGAATTGCGCTCCAATTCTTGTCCGCTCCATGGATGATGGGAAAACTGTGGCGGAAACAGCCTTCGATGAGATGGTGATGGGAGCAGTGCAGGGATGATGTGAATTCTCTCTATTTGTCAGCCGACAAAATCAGTCGGATCTATCCCTCAAAGGACTAGATGATGCACTGGAGCGATTTCACCTGAAGAAGGATATTTTTTGAGAACAGAAACAGTTGAAGTCTGTGAAGGCCAAAGTGGATGACCTGTTGGCAATGGAATCACATCAGTAATGTGAACAACAGATTCATTAGATTCGTACATCAATGGAGGCCCTTAAGTATGGGGCTGAACAGGTTTCCACAACAAATCGCACGCAATTTCTGGTGCGCCTGAATAGAGCCCGACAAGCGGCAACCGCTTGGTCAGATGCTGATGGTCAGAAGGCAATTGAGTGATTGTACAGTGATATCTAGTGTTAGCAACGGTTCCGGACCGTCAGTTCGGGTCCGGGTCCGGGTCCAACCCGAACCGTTGCCAAATTGGCGGTCCGGGTCGTCAATAAACCCGAACCGTCAATTCGGGTACGGTT
>Ga0307512_10001288_pt1 | contig 35992 bp, 29 predicted proteins | sample 14_EM_MG_FD_200267 | JGI IMG/M metagenome (GOLD analysis project Ga0307512, IMG submission 200267) | Populus trichocarpa ectomycorrhiza microbial communities from riparian zone in the Pacific Northwest, United States - 14_EM | ecosystem: Host-associated > Plants > Roots > Unclassified | place... | reverse complement strand
TTCCACCGCGGCCCGCAGCTCCGCGTACGCAGCGGCCCCGGCGGGCCCCGCCTCGTGTCCGGCGGTGATCTCCGAGACGGACCCGACGATGGAGTCGTACCAGGAAAGGACCGTGTCCGCGCCGGCGCCCACCAGTCCGAGTGCCTCGGTCACGACGGCGACCGCGAGGGGGCCGGCGAAGGCACGTCTCAGTTCGGCGGCGCCCGCCGGCTCCAGCGCGGTGACGAGCCGGTCGGTCTCCCGCTCGATGAACGAGGCGAAGCCGTCGCGCACCTGCCGGGGGCGGAAGGGGGCGTTGAAGGGCTCGCGGTGCCGGGTGTGCTGCTGCCCGTCCAGGGACAGCATGCTCGGCCCGACGACCTGTGCGGTGGAGAACCGGGGGTCGTCGACGGTGAAGGTCCCGGCGTCCCGCATCACGCTCAGCGCGAGGTCGCGACGGGTGACCAGCCAGGCACCCAGCTCGGGCAGCCAGGACACGGGTTCGTGCGCACGCAGCCGGGCCAGTCGCGGATGTGGATCGCGGGCGAGCTCGGCGAGCGTGGTCGCGGAACCGAGCGGGAAGGAGGCGGCGACAGTCACGCCGAAGACTAACAATCACCTTGAAGGAAAAGACTGCGGGGGCCGGAGACCCTGCGAGGGCCGGCGCGGGCGGGCACATGACACGCCGCCGGATGGCCCATCTTGCCGGGTAAGCAGCACATCCGGTCATAGCGTGCGCAATATGACCAAATACCGCATCGCGTACCTGATGTGCACCGCAGTGGTGGTAGGGACGGGACTGGGTGCCGCTCCGCCGGCTGCCCTCCGTGCGACCCATGTGGTCTGGCCCGGTGAGTCGATCCAGAAGGCGGTGGACGCCGCGAAACCGGGCGACACCGTTCTGCTGGCCCCCGGCACGTTCCACGAGAGCGTCAAGGTGGAAACGCCGGGACTGACCCTGCGCGGCATGGGGCGGGGCACGGTCATCGCACCGAGCACGAAGAAGGCCGCCGACAGCTGCTCCAAGGGCGGCAACGGCGTCTGCGTCCTCGGTACGAAGGCCCGCAACGTCAAGGGCGTCACCGTCGCCTCCCTGACCGTCACCGGTTTCGCCAGCAGCGGGGTGTTCGCCATGGCGACCGACGGGCTGACCGTGCGGAACGTGACCGCGGTGAAGAACGGGGTGTGGGGCATCGCCCAGGAACGCTCCGTCCGCGGCGTGTTCCGGAACAACACCGCCCAGGACAACGGCGATGCGGGACTGTTCCTCGCCAACACCATCAAGGAGGAGGCGGGCGCCGCGGACACCCAGGGGACGGTGATCGACGGCAACCGGCTGCAGGGCAACCGGATCGGCGTCACCGTACGGCGTCTGCGTCATCTCACCGTCATGCACAACCACGTCACGGACAACTGCGCGGGAGTGTTCGTCGTCGGTGACGAGAACAAGCCGAAGGCCGGCGCCCTGGCCGTGCGCGACAACTACGTCGCGCGGAACAACAAGTCGTGCCCGAAGACGGAGCGACTGGACGCGCTCCAGGGCTCCGGCATCGTCGTGACCGGCGCCGAGGACACCACGGTGACGGGGAACGTGGTCAGGGACAACGCCGGCAAGTCACCGCTGTCGGGCGGCGTCGTCCTGTTCAAGAGCTTCGTGGGCGTCACCAGCGACCGCACCCACGTCACCGACAACGTGCTGCGGGGCAACTCTCCGGCGGACATCGTCAACACGGACCAGGGAAAGGGCAACACCTTCCAGGGCAACCGCTGCCGCGCATCCAAGCCCACGGGACTGTGCTGACCCGTCCGCCCTGACCACTTGTGAACCCAGAAGGAAGGAAGCGGCACATGACGACCGCACAGACCGCCCCACCGCCGTCCATGCGGCTGAGGGAGCTCGCGTTCGCGGCGGCATGTGCCGCCGCCCTCCGGGCCGCCGCCCGGCTCGGAGTCCCCGACGCGCTCGGCGACAGCCCCATGGCCGTGGAGGACCTCGCCGCCGCAGTGAAGGCCGAGGCCCGACCGCTACGACGACTGCTGCGCACCCTGTCCTGCTACGGCGTCTTCGCCGAGCTGCCGGACGGCACCTTCGCGCACACCGACGTCTCCAGGCTGCTGCGCGAGGACGATCCCGACAGCCTGCGGGACATCTCGCTGTGGTGCACCGAGCCATGGACCTGGGACGCCTGGCCGAGGCTCGACGAAGCGGTGCGCACCGGGCGCAACGTCGTCGAGGACCTGTACGGCAAGGAGTTCTTCCCCTACCTGAACGAGGACGCCCCCGAATCGGCCGACGTCTTCAACCGCGCCATGACGACCTCCAGCGTGCAGTCGGCGCGGGACGTCGCCGAGTTCCTCGACCTGTCGGGGAGCAAGTCGGTCGCCGACCTCGGGGGCGGCCAGGGGCACGTGGTGGCGAGCCTGCTGGACAAGTACCCCTCGATGCACGGCACGCTGCTCGACCTGCCCCGGGTGGTGGAGAACGCGGTGCCGAGGCTGCGTGCGGGAGGCGACCTCGCGGACCGCGCGCGCATCGTGCCCGGCGACGTCCGGGTGGCCGTCCCGGTCGAGGCCGACGTCTACGTCATCAAGAACATCCTGGAGTGGGACGACGAGAGCACCGCCCGCACGCTGCGCAACGTCCGTGCGGCGGGCGGACCGGGGACCCGGGTCGTGGTCATCGAGAACCTCGTCGACGACTCGCCCTCGATGCGGTTCAGCACCGCGATGGACCTGCTGCTGCTCCTCAACGTCGGCGGCGCGAAGCACACCACCGAGAGCATGGTCGGCCGGCTGACCGCGGCGGGTCTGGTCATCGACGACGTCCGACCGGTCAACCCCTACCTGCACGCGTTCGACTGTCACATCCCCGGCTGATCCGACCGCAGCCGCGCAGAACACCGGTGGCCGGGTCCCGCAGCGTCGCGGGCCCGGCCACCGGTGATGTCCGGCGGGATCAGCCCGCCGGGTCGCACTCCCAGAGGTAGAAGCGCTGCGCCATGGCGTCCTTCGGGGACCGCCACGTCTCGGGGTCGTACGCGCTGACGTAGGCGGACAGCCGCTCACTGACGTCCCGGAACTCGGGATGCGCCGTGACCTTGGCGATGGCCGGGCCGGGCTCGCGCTCGGACTCGATCAGGTGCATGTACACGTCGCCGAACTGGAAGAGGCTGCGCCGGACCACCCCGACGAGGTGCGGCAGATCTCCCCGGTCGGACTCCTCGAACACCTTGGCGATGTCGGGAGCCGATCCCGGGGCCATGCGGGCGACGATCAGGGCTTGGTGCATGGGGACTGTTCTCCGTCCGGCTCAGTCGGTCAGACCCGGCGTGGCCCCGCGCTCGGCGGCGGCCTTTTCGATGCGGTCCCGGATCAGACCCATCTGGACCTTGGAGTTCCGGTTGATGTTGTCGGTCATCCAGGCGTCGTCGACCGGCGCCTCCGGCTTCATGGCGAAGTCCTGCGTCCAGACCATCCGCGTGCCGGCCGCCACCTCCTCGTACCGCCAGTGGATGTTCATGTGGGCGAAGGGGCCCGTCTCGACCCGGCGGGCCTTGACGCTGAGCGTCTCGCGGTCCGGCTCGCGCTCCGAGACCCAGCTCCACACGGTGCCGTTCTCGTCGGGGTGCATGGTCAGCCGGAAGGTGGTCTTCCTGCCCTCCCGGGAGAGCACCTCGACGGACGCGTACTCGCTGAACAACTGCGGCCAGTTCTCCAGGTCGTTGGTCATCTCCCAGACCAGGTCCAGGGGTGCCGCGATGGTGATCTCGTTCTGCGTGTGTCCGGTCATCTCACGCTCCTGTCATGAGGGCACTGTTGACGAGGTCGAGGAACTGGCGGGGCGACTTGGAGCGTTCGGCGTCGGTGGGCATCGGTGTGCCGTACCGGTTCTCCAGTTCGCCGACGATGCCCAGCAGTCCGAGCGAGTCGACGCCCAGGGTGTCGAAGCCCGGGTCGCGTCCGCGGAGTTCCTCCGGGGCGACGGTGACGCCGGCGGACTTCTTCATGAGTTCGGCCAGCTCTTCCACGGTGATGCGATCAGTCATGCGCTTGTTCTCCTCTTCTGCTCGCGGCGCCTCGTTACGAGGCGCCGGTGGCGCCGTGCCGCAGCACAAGCGCCGAGTTCGACCCCATGAGTCCGCGGCTCAGGACCAGCGCCGTGCGCAGCTCGGCGGTGCGGGCCCTGCCAGTGACGAGGTCGAGGTCATGGCAGATGTCGAAGACGTTGGGGGTGGGGGGGATCACGCCGTGCTCCATCGCCAGCACCGCGGCCACGGCGTCCAGCACGGGTGCTGCGCCGTAGCCCCGGCCGATGCCGGTCTTCGGCGCCGTGACGGGCACGCGGGTGCCGTGCGCGCCGAGTACGTCGGCGATCGCCAGGGCCTCGGCGCGGTCCGCCTCCGGCACTCCGAGGGCGTCGGCGAAGACCACGTCGATCTCCTCGGGGGCACAGCCCGCTTCGTCGAGGGCGCCCCGGACGGCCTGGGCGAGCCCTTCCCGCGACCGCTCCCAGCGGGAGGCACCGGTGAACGTCGCCGCGTGTCCGGCGAGGACGGCCTGCACACGCACCCCCCGCTCGCGGGCCGAGGCCGCGTCCTCCACGACGAGCATGGCGCCGCCCTCGGCGGGCACGAATCCGCAGGCCGCGGAGGTGAACGGGCGGTAGGCACGGGCCGGGTCGTCGGCGGTGCTGAGCTCCTGGTAGCCGAGCTGGCAGACCACCGAGTAGGGGGCGAGCGGCGCCTCGGTCGATCCGGCCACGATCACGCCGGTACCGCGTCGCACCGCCCGCGCCGCATGCGCGAGGGCGTCCAGGCCGCCGGCCTCGTCACTCGCGACGACCGAGCAGGGACCCTTCAGACCACGGCGGATGGATATCTGGCCGGTGCTGGCGGCGTAGAACCAGGCGATGGACTGGTACGGGCCGACGAACCGGCTGCCCTTGCCCCACAGCTGCTGCAGTTCCCGCTGCCCGAACTCACCGCCGCCGGAACCGGCCGCGGTGACCACGCCCACCGAGAACGGGGACTCGTCCGTGTCGGGCCGGCCGAGACGGGCGTCGTCCAGCGCACGGTCGGCCGCGGCCATCGCGAAGTGCGTGAACCGGTCGGTCTGGACGAGGAAACGTTCCTCGACCGAGGCCGCCGAGTCGAAGTCCCGGACCTCGCCGGCCACCCGCAGCGGCAGGTGCTCGCAGCCCTCGCGGGTGACCCGGTCCAGGACGCAGATGCCCTCCCTGGTGGACTTCCAGAAGGTTTCCGTACTGGCTCCGTTGGGCGCGACCACGCCCATGCCGGTGATGGCCGCGCGCCGTGGATAGGGTTCGCTCATCGTGTCTTCTCCCTCGGCCGGGTCAGGACCACCGCGGACTGGAAGCCGCCGAACCCGCTGCCCACCGAGAGCACGCTGTTCAGTTTCCGCGCGCGGGCGACGCGCGGGACGTAGTCCAGGTCGCACTCGGGGTCCGGCGTCTCGTAGTTGGCGGTCGGCGGGACGGTCTGGTGTGCCAGGGCCAGCACGCAGGCGACGAGTTCGATCGCGCCGATCGCACCGAGGGAGTGACCCACCATGGACTTGATGGAGCTCATCGGCGTCTCGTAGGCGTGCGGGCCCAGGGCCCGTTTCACCGCGGCGGTCTCATGACGGTCGTTCTGCTGGGTGCCCGACCCGTGCGCATTGACGTAGTCGATCGCCGTGCCGTCGAGCCGGGCGTGATCGAGGGCGACCTCGATGGCCCTCGCCATCTCCAGGCCCTCACGGGTCAGGCCGGTCATGTGGTAGGCGTTCCCGAAGGTCGCGTAGCCGCCGAGCTCGCAGTACACGTGCGCACCGCGGGCCCGGGCATGCTCCAGTTCCTCCAGGACGAGCACCGCACCGCCTTCGCCCATGACGAACCCGTCGCGGTCGGCGTCGAAGGGGCGCGAGGCGTGCGCGGGGTCGTCGTTGTTCGCGGATGTGGCCCTGATGGCGTCGAAGCAGGCCATGGTGATCGGGGAGATCGGCGAGTCCGAGGCGCCGGCTATGCAGATGTCGGCCCGGCCCTCCTCGACGGTGTGGAAGGCGTACCCGACCGCGTCGAGCCCGGAGGTGCACCCCGTGGAGACGGTCTGCACCGGGCCGCATGCCCCGAACCGCTCCGCCACGGTCGAGGCGAGCGTGCTGGGAGCGAACGCGCGGTGCAGGTGCGGACCGGCCTCCTGGGCGTCGACGTCCCAGCGCTGCCCGCCGTGGCTGACCAGGACGTAGTCGTTCTCCAGCCGCGTGGTACCGCCGACCGCGGTGCCCAGGGAGACCCCGACCCGCCAGGGGTTCTCGCGGTCCAGGTCGAGGCCCGCGTCCCGTACCGCTTCCGCCCCGGCGACCAGGGCGAACTGGATGTACCGGTCGCACCGTGCGGTCTGCTCCGCGTCCAGCCCGTGGTCCGCGGGGTCGAAGTCGCACTCGGCGGCGATCCGCGAACGCAGGCCCGCCGGGTCGAAGAACGTGATGCCTCGCGTCGCCGTGCGCCCGGCGGCCAGGAGATCCCAGAACGCCGGTACACCGATGCCGCCCGGTGCGACGATGCCTATGCCGGTGACGGCCACGCGTCGGGTCATGAACGGACCTCGGCGACGGTCTCGGTCTCCTCGGTGTCGACGTGGCCGAGCTGTGGGCGCGGGGCCAGCGGGCCGAGGTGGAAGACGATACGGGCCTCCACATTGCCGACGTTGCGGAAGCGGTGGCGCAAGTGGGCGGGGATCATGAGGCCCTGCTCGGGCCGGAGCGGATGGGGGACGCCGTCCAGATCCACCTCCAGCTCCCCGCACACGACGTACACGAACTCCTCGGAGTACGGGTGGTAGTGCTCAGCGATACGGTCGCCGGGCTGCACGATGGCGACACCCATGAATCCGCTGGTGGAGCCGACCGTGGCAGGGGTGAGCATGGCGCGCAGATCGCCGCCGCGGCGCACGTTGGGCTCGACCTCGCTGAGATCCACGATTCTGGGACGGGATGTGATCACGACGTTCCTCCGTTCAGGTCCTGCATCGACGTGGGGGTGTGGCCGCCGTCACGGCCGGGTGAGGGCGGTTCAGGCGTCGGGCGAGCGGCGGTCGGTGACGAGATCCATCCGGGCGAGCTCGGCGAAGCGGGCGAGCTCGGCGTCCTTCGGCGCGGACGCATCCGCATGGAACGTCGTCAGCTCGGCCGCCTGCGCGGGATCCGTGAGACCGAGGGCCAGCGCGGGGTCGGCGGCGTCGAGTCCGCCGCGCACGTCGACCAGCCGTACGACGACGTCGTCGCGCTGGAAGATCGTGCTGCCCAGGACGGGGCTGCCCGGGTCGTCCGCCGCCGCCGCGTCCTGACGGGCCAGCAGCTCGGCCAGGCGCATACCGCAGCCGGGCTGCGCCGGGTAGGACAGGGCGTACCGCTCTGCCGTCGGGTCCCGCTGCTCGGTCGTCACATGGTGTACGGCGGGCAGCGCGGCCCGGGTGAAGAAGACGCGCGCGGACTCGGGGTCGTTGAGGTCCCGGTCCTGCTCCAGGTAGGGGTTGATGGCTTCCTCGACGGCGCGCACCTCGGGCTGCCGGGCGACATGGCGCAGCGCGGCGAGCAGGTCGCCCCGCACCTCGATGGCCCGCACCACACGGTTGCCGTGCATGAACAGCGACGTGCGGCACAGCCGGGTGGAGTCGTCGACCTTCGGCTCGGGCGAGGCGTAGTCGGCGAGGATCTTCGCGACCTTCTCCTCGCTGCCCGGCTTGACGGTGAAGGTGAGTGCGTGGCGGATCAGGCCGTCGCCGATCCTGGGCGATGCCTGCAGCCGGCGGTTGCGGGGCTCGGCGTCCACGGACGGGCGGCCGGTCTCGCGGACGATGTGGAAGCGCAGCGACCTGGTGTCCCGGACGCAGCTGTGCAGGGGCTCCACCATCCGCACGTGTTCCTCGCTGTTCACCCAGGCGAGGAAGGGCGGGGCGCTCTCCCACTCGCTGGTGATCAGCCACTGGGAGGGGTTCTCGATGGACTGGCACAGCTGGTCGCTGACATGCCCGGGAACGGACGCGACCTGGTTGCACAGGAGTTCGTACGCCTCCAGGAACTGCTGCTGGGCTCCGTCGTAGACGTCCACCAGCAGGACGACCCGGAGTCTGGATCCGTCGAACACGGACTGGGAGACACGGGGCGACACCTGTCGTGTCTGCGGGTCGGAAACACGTTCGGACGTAGTGGTCATCCTGCGCACATCTCCTTAGCGGGGCAGAAGTGGTTTTTGGGGCCGCGGTGATGCGGCGTCAGCGTTCCTCGATCCTGTGCCCGTCCCCGGGAGCGCGCGACTCGTATGAACTACGCGGGTGATCCTCAGACGAGATGGGCGAAGACGACCAGGTTGTCCGTGTAGTCCCTGACCGACCGGTCGTAGTCCCCCGCGCAGGTGATGAGCCGCACCTGGGCCTGCGGGGTGTCGGCGTACACACGCTCGCTGGGGAAGTGCTCCTTGTCGAAGGTCTGCACGCTGTCGACCCGGAAGTCCGCCGTGCGCCCGTCGGCCCGCAGGACGTGGAAGTCGTCGCCCTTCTGCAGCTCGCCGAGGTTGGCGAACACAGCCGCGGACGTCTTGGTGTCGACGTGCCCGGCGATGATCGCGGTTCCGGCCTCTCCGGGGGAGGCTCCCTTGGCGTGCCAGCCGACGAGGTTGGTGTCGGCGGCGGGGGGTGGTTCCAACTGCCCGGTGGGGCCGATGTAGAGGTTCGTGAAGGGGGCGTCGACCCAGATCTTCGGGATGCGCAGGCGCACCGGCGTCGACCTGGGCAGATGCTTTCCGGCCGGCTGCCCGGCGGGTGGGGTCGCCGCGTCGGGCTGCGGGGATGTCTCGGCGGCCGGGGCCGACGCGGCAGCCTGCCCGGCATCCGGCGGGCGGGAGACGTCGGTGGAGGTGCCCTGACCGCTGATCAGGCTCGCGGCCAGCAGCAGGCCGGCCGCGGTGCACATCATCATCGCCCCTGAGCGGGGTGATCCCGGTCCGGAGGACACCGGTTCGTCGTCGGTGGGGGAAGTGGGAGGGACTGCCATCGGAGAACACCTCACTCAGGCACGGCAGCGGAGCGGACCGAGTGCGCGGACAGCGGGCCGGGCCGCCACACGGGCGCGGGTGGCGGCCGCGGCTTCGCTATCGCATCCGGCATGGGTCAGGCCGGGCTTCCGGCCGGCCTCTTGCGACGTGTCGCGTACAGGCCGGTGGCGGCGACGGCCAGCACGGCCAGCCCGCCGGCGGTCGCCGTCGGGTCGGCAAGCGCCCCGCCTCCGGTGTGCATCCCTCCGCTGGGCTTCTCGTGCCCGCCGCTCCAGGAGTCGTTGCCACGGCCGCCGTCGCTGTCGTGGTCGCCGCCCCAGGAGTCCTTGCCGTGCTCACCGTCCTTGTCCTTGTAGGTCTCCGGGTCCGTCTTCGGGTCCCTCGCGGTGGCCCAGTCGTCGTGGTCGCTCACCGCGGTCAGCGCACCGCCACCGGTGTGCATGCCACCGCGCGGTGCGTCGTGCTTGGATTCCTTGTCGTGCTCCTTGCCGTACGAGGAGCCGTCGCTGTAGGAAGAGTCGTCGTGATCCCAGTCACCCCCGGCCGCGAACGCGCCGGGTGCGCCGATGGCGAGGACGGCCGAAGCCGCCGCTGTGGCCATGATCATGCGAGCAGAGCGCATCTGATGGTCCTTCCGTCACGGCCCGGCAGCTGGGACTTTGTCAGCTGACTTGGCCGGGCCCCGACGTGATCCACCGTCAGTCAGTCGTCTCCGCGCCACCAGTCGGGACGATCACCCGGGTGAAGCGACCAGGCTCCACCCGGGGCTTGCGCCCATCGGGTGATCAGTCCAGTGCCAGCCCGGTTTTCAGGACGTGCCGCAGCACTGATTCGGCGTCCGGTTCCGGACCGGGCGAGCGCCAGGCGACGAACCCGTCGGGCCGCACGAGTACCGCTCCGCCGCGTGTCGTGCCGTGGCGCTCCGCCCAGTCCGTATCGCCCTCCAAAACCAGTTCGGCCTCGGGTCCTGTGCCCATGCGGTACGACCTGACGGGAACCGACAGCTCTTCGGCGAGGCGGGTGGCGGCCTCGTGCCATCCGCTCGGGTCACCGGCATCGCTGAGCAGGACCGGGGTCCGCTCGTAGAGGTCGAGGGTGGAGATCCTTTCGCCCTCGCGCCGCACCCACAAGTGGGGCGCCCTGCTGCCGGGCTCGCCGGTCAGATCGAGGTTCTCCGGTACGACCGCCGCCGCGGGGTCGGTGCCGACGACCGCGCCGCGCGGGTACCGGTAGCCGAGAGCCACGTTGAGGATGCCTCCCCGCCGCCCGCCACCGGCGCCGGGCGGCGGGGTGAATCCGGGGTGACTGTGTTCGGCCGACCGGTCGGCGGCGCGGGCGCTGGTCGCCTCCGCCACCGGGCGGCGCTCGGCGTCGTAGGTGTCCAGCAGCCCCTCCCCCGCCCAGCCGCCGAGGACCGCGGCCAGCTTCCACGCGAGGTTGTGCGCGTCCTGGATGCCGGTGTTGGAGCCGAAGGCCCCGGTGGGCGACATCTCGTGGGCCGAGTCACCGGCCAGGAAGACCCGTCCGGCCCGGTAGCTCCGGGCGACGCGCTGGGCGGCGTGCCACGGGGCGCGGCCCGTGATCTCCACGTCGAGGTCCGCCACCCCGACCGCGCGGCGGATGTGCTCGATGCACCGCTCGTCGGTGAACTCCTCGAGCGTTTCGCCGTGTTCGGGGTGCCAGGGGGCGTGGAAGACCCAGTTCTCGCGGTTGTCCACCGGCAGCAGGGCACCGTCCGCGTCGGGGCTGGTCAGGTAGCAGACGATGAACCGGCGGTCGCCCACGACGTCGGCGAGGCGGCGGGAGCGGAAGGTGACGCTGACGTTGTGGAACAGGTCGCCGGGGCCGCTCTGACCGATGCCGAACTGTTCACGGACGGGGCTGCGGGGGCCGTCGGCGGCGACCAGGTAGTCCGCGCGGACGGTGGTGTGCTCTCCCGTCTCACGACTCTTGACCACGGCGGTGACGCCGGTGGGGTCGCTGTCGAACGACATCAGTTCGGTGCCGAAGCGCAGATCGCCGCCGAGCTCCTTGGCGTGGTCGAGCAGGACCGGCTCCAGGTCGTTCTGGCTGCACAGACACCATCCGCTGGGGGTGAAGCGGGCCAGTCCGCCGCCGGGGTCGATCTCCCGGAACAGCCACTCGCCGGCGTCGCCGGCCAGGGTGGGCGTCTGCAGGATGCCGTGGTTGTCGGCCAGGGTGGCGGCGGCCTCATGGATCGCGGGCTCGGCGCCCGCCACCCGGAACAGTTCCATGGTGCGGACGTTGTTGCCGCGGCCCCGCGGATGGATGGAGGTGCCGGAGTGGCGCTCCACCAGCATGTGGCGCACCCCCAGCCGGCCCAGGAACAACGAGGTCGACAAGCCGACCAGGGAGCCGCCGACGATGAGGACCGGGACCCTGAGGGTGTGGTGGTCGGCCTGATCGGCTCGTTCGTTCGTCACTCTCGCCTCCAGCACGTCTTTGCCCGCCGTCCGGCCGGATCCGGCCGGGGTCGTCATGCATGCCCCGGGAAGCTGACGACGCCTCAGGCTTCACCCGCCTGTCACCCGGTGGGCAGCTCAAAGTGTGCGGAAAGCGGGGGGTGAGTACGGCGAGAGGCGATCGGGCAAGGAACGACACGCCGGCCTGAGTTCGCATTTTCGATGTCGGCATTCCAGCGGTCTCCGTCATCGGAGCGCGTCCCACAGGCGGCCCGGCCTGCAATAACGTGAAGGGAGATCATCACCTGTCCGGGAGTTCACATGGCCGGTAGTCGCCGGAAGAGACCCGCCGAAGTCTTTGATGCCCTCGAGCCGCCGGGCAGCGCCGAACTGGCCGTCGGCGTGCTGTCCGTGACGATCCTGGTGGAGGTCCTCGGTGTCCTGTCCGGGTCCGAGGTGTGGCTGCTCGGGCTCCTGGTCTTCCTGCCGGGGACGGCGTCCGCGCTGTGCACGGTCCGGCAGACGGGCTTCGTCTCCGCGTGGACCACGCTCGTCGTCACCGCCACCGCGTTGGTGCGGGCTCCGGCCGGCGGGCACTGGCTCGACCGTCTTCTGCTGGTTCTGCTCACCCTCGCGCTGGGCGTGACCTCCGTCTACGCCTGCCACCGACGTATCAGACGCGAGCAGGCGATGCTGCGCCTGCGCTCCACCGCAGCGGCCATACAGCGCCACATCCTGCACCCGCTGCCCCTGGTCACCGACGACGTACTGGTCAACGGCATCTACGAACCCGTGCAGGAGGACCGGCTGGTCGGCGGCGACATCTACGACGTCGTGGCCTCCCCCTGGGGTACCCGGGTACTGATCGGGGACGTGCAGGGCAAGGGGCTGGCCGCCGTCGGCGCCGCCTTCGCCGTCATCGGCGCCTTCCGGGAAGCGGCCCACCGGGAGCCCACACTCACCGCGCTCGTCGACGCCCTGGACACGTCGGTCGTACGACACAACTCCTACGCCGATCAGACCGGCGACGAGGAACGGTTCGTCACCGCCCTCATCATCGGCATCGACGCGGGCGGCGAGGCGCAGGTCGTCAACTGCGGGCACATTCCGCCCCGGCTGATGCACGACGGCCTCGTCACCACGCCGCCCCTGGACTCCGGCGTCCCGCTCGGTCTCGCCGAACTCGCCGCCGAGCCCACGACCGTGGACTGGTTCGCGTTCCCGGCCGGCTCCACGCTGCTGCTGACCACCGACGGCCTCACCGAGACCCGTGCCGACGACGGCACGTTCTACCCGGTCGACGACTGGTTGACGAAGCACCTCGGCCTCTCCCCCACCGAACTGCCCGGGGCGCTGTACGAAGATGCCCGCGCGTTCGCCGGCGACGATCGCCCGCACGACGACATCGCCGTCCTGACCGTCCGCCGGTCACCGCGCGACTGATCGCTCGTTGCCCGGCGAGGTCCGCCGGATCACGGATCGGGGCAGTGCTCGTCGGACCCCTCGGCGCCACGTCGGGGTTACACGGTGTCGGCCGCCGCGGCGCTCGGGGCGTGTGTGCCGGTGCTGCCGAAGCGGATGCCCTTGGCCTCCTTGCCCACCGCACTCAGCGCGATCACCAGGACCAGAGCGGGCACCACGGTCCACGTCATCGCCGCCGGATAGCCGTGGCGTTCGGCGACGGCCTCCTGGATCGGCAGGTTGAGGGCGGCGATCAGATTGCCGAGCTGGTAGGTGACGCCCGGGTAGAAGCCCCGGATCGCGTCGGGGCTCATCTCCGTCAGGTGCGCGGGGATCACACCCCAGGCGCCCTGTACGCACACCTGCATCAGGAAGGAGGAGAGCATCAGCCAGCCCACGGTGGTGGAGAGCACGAAGAAGGGCACCACCACCAGGCCCCCGGCCGCCGCGATCATGATCGTGCGACGGCGGCCCAGCTTCTCGGAGAAGGCGCCGAGCAGCGCACCTCCGATCATGGCGCCTACGTTGTAGACCACCGCGATGGCGATGGACGTGTCCGCCGACAGGCCCAGACCCTTTTTGACGAAGGTCGGGTAGACGTCCTGGGTACCGTGCGACATCCAGTTGAAGGCGGTCATCAGCGCCACCAGATACACGAAGCGCCGCAGTACCGCCGGGTTCCTGAACACCTGGTACGCGGGGGTGCGGTTGAGCCGGACGCTCTTCTCCCACACCTCGCTCTCCTCCACCCGGGTCCGCACCCACAGTGCGACCAGGGCGGGCACCAGGCTGAACGCGAACAGCCCACGCCAGCCGAAGGCGGGCTCGATACCGAAGAACGCCACCGCGGCGAGCAGGTATCCCAGCGAGTAGCCGCTCTGCAGCAGGCCCGACCAGAAACCGCGCCGCTGGGCCGGGATCTTCTCCATGGCAAGCGCCGCGCCCAGGCCCCACTCGCCCCCCATTCCGATGCCGTACAGCAGGCGCAGCACCAGCAGCACGGTGTAGTTCGGCGCGAAGGCGCAGGCGAATCCGACGACCGAGTAGAAGGCCACGTCGACCATGAGCGGGAGACGGCGTCCTCGGCGGTCCGCCCACATGCCGAAGAGCAGGGCACCGACCGGCCGCATCATCAGGGTGGCGGTGGTGAGGAAGGCCATGTCGGTGAGGGAGACATCGAAGTCGTCGGCTATTTCGCTGTAGACGAGGACCACCAGGAAGTAGTCGAAGGCGTCCATCGCCCAGCCCAAGTAGGCGGCGACGAAGGCATTGCGCTGATCCTTGGTGAGTCCCGTTGCCTGTTCCCGGACGATCTTCAGCATGCCGGCCCTCCCACGGCTCCGCAGGTCAGGCTAGGTGGGAGCGGCGGGGCGAACAATGCAACGACCGGCAAAGCACGCGCCACAATTGCATAAAACCGACGGCCAGTTGACGGGTGGGGCGCAGCTCACACGCCCCAGATCTTCCGGTACGCCTCCCGGTAGCCGGACGGGTCCCAGGTCGTGGCACCGTCGCTGTTGCCGGCCGTGGCGACGTGGACGGCGGCCACATAACCGCTGGCGGGACGGTCGGAGAAGGCGCGGTTGAACTCGTCGACGATCTGCCAGCCCTGCAGGGACAGCGGCTCGGGCACGGTCGCGGCCTGGTACTGCCCGCTGTTGATGCGCTGGAAGGCGGAGGGGTCGCCGTCGCCGGCGCCGATGTTGAAGGGCGGGCCGGAGCCCTTCTTGCCGGCCGCGCGGAAGGCGGGGGCGGCGTCCGCGAAGTACAGGTCGTTGATGGCGACGGAGTGGGTCCACCTGCTCTGGAAGCGGGAGAGGAGCGAGGAGATCTCCCGCGGGGTACGGCTGCTCGCGTCCGGGATCGGGATGTTCTCGTACGCGAGCAGTTTCACTCCCGGGCAGGTGGCGAGCCTGTTCCTGATCAGCTCGGACTTGTTCCTGGCGAAGGGGATCGAGAGGTCGGTGAAGAGCACCACCCCGGCGCGGCCGTTGGAGTGCGCGATGACCCACTGCGCGCTGATGGCGGCCACGTCCTCGACGTGGGTGGTGACGTTGGTGAAGAGCTCGGGCCGTCGGCTGGGGCCGGGGGCGGCGACCGCGTGCCAGCCGATCAGCGGGATGCCGGCCGCGTTGGCCCGCGAGACCTGCTGCGACGTCGAGTTGGGGTCGAACCCGCCGATGACGATGCCCGAGGGCTTGAGGGCCACGGCATCACTCATGGCCGCCTGGATGCCTGCGGGGGTGCCTCCGCCGTCGATCACCCTGACGTTCCATCCGACGATCCGTGCGGCCTCCTTCACTCCGTTCGCTGCGCCTGCGACTCCGGGATTCGTCATGGTCTGGGCGACGTAGACGATGGTCTTGCCGGAGACCGCCGCGGGGCCGCTGGTCGGTCCGTCCCAGGGGACGTCGGTCTCCTCGGCCTGTGTGACGGCGGCCTGGGCCCTGGTGTGGACGGCAGGGCAGCCGCTCGGGCCCGTGCTGGACTGCGCCGGTCCGCCCGACGAGCCGCGTTGGCAGCCGACGAGGACGGTTGCCGTTGCCAGCAGGGCGCAGGAGGCGAGCCGCACCCTGGAGACGCCGGGGGTGGCCTTGCGGTTGCCTTGCACGGGAGCTCCTCGCGGAGGTATGAGCGGGAGGATGCGGCCGGGGCACGGAGGTGGTGCCCGTGGCGTGGGTCAGGGAGGGGTGTCTGCGGTGCCGCCGTCCTGCGTCGGGGCGGACGGCGGCCGAGGCGGCACGGCAGGCGAATCACGGGCCGCGATCACGCCGCTGCGCAGTCGGCGGCGCGCGGCGGATCCGGCCAGGCCGACGGCGATGAGCAGGGTGCCGCCGTAGAACAGCGGCACCGTCCAGAAGTCGGCGCCCAGCTGGCCGATACCGGTGAGGCCGACGGCGAGGACGGCGACGGCCACGACGGTGCCGAGGGCGTTGGGTCGGCCGGGTTTGATCGCCGTGGAGCCGAGGAGGGCGCCGACGAAGGCGGGCAGCAGGTAGTCGAGGCCGACGCTCGGATTGCCGATCTGCTGCTGGGCCGCGAGCAGCACACCGGCGAAGCCGACGATCAGTCCCGAAGCGGCGAACGCGTAGACGGTGTACTTGCGGGTGGGGATGCCGACGAGGTCGGCTGCGCGCGGATTCGACCCGACGACGTACAGGCCCCGGCCGAGCGGCAGCCGTTCCAGTACCAGCCACAGGGCGACCGCGAGGGCGAGCACGTAGAAGGCGGGGACCGGAAGGCCGAGGAACGTGGAGTCGTAGAGGTCGGTGAAGGCGGCCGGCAGGCCCTGTGGGCCGGGGACGATCCGGCTGCCGTCGGTGATCCAGCCGGTGACGGCGTACAGCATGCTGCCCGTGCCGAGAGTGGCGATGAAGGAGTCGATACGGCCGAACACGACGATGACACCGTTGAGGACGCCCACGACCGCCCCTCCGACGATCACCACCAGGCAGGCGAGGGGCCAGGGCCAGCCGTCGTTCACGACCAGTTGCATCACCATGACGTGCGCCAGGCCGAGGCCGTAGCCGATGGAGAGGTCGAACGCGCCGGTCACGATGGGGACCATGGCGGCGAGCGCGAGGACGGCCGGGATCGACTGGTTGGACAGGATCGAGTCGACGGTGGCCGACGTGGGGAAGGTGCGCGGCAGGGCGAGGGAGAAGACCAGGACGAGCAGGGCGGTGAGGACCAGGAGGCCGTAGGCGCCGATGAGGTGACCGGGGCCGCGCGGTCGCCCCGGCCGCGCCGGTCGTGGCGCGGGCGAGGAGGGGGACGGCGGGGCTGTCATGAGTGCGTCCCGGTTCCGGAAGGGGGCATGGCCGAGGCTTCCCGGGTGAGCCCGGCGACCGTGAGGGCGGCACCGCTCAGCTCGGCCGTCACCGACCCGCGGACGAAGACCAGGGCGCGCCGGCACACGCCCTCGACCTCCTCGAAGTCGGTGGAGACGAGCAGGACCGCGAGGCCCGCTGCCAGTGCCTCGTCGAGCAGGCGGTGGATCGCCGCCTTGGCGCCGACGTCCACGCTCGCGGTCGGCTCCTCGAGGATCAGCAGGCGCAGGCCCGCCCGGAACCACCGGCCGATCATGACCTTCTGCTGGTTTCCGCCGGACAGGGTCGCGATGGCGGCCTCGCTGTCACGGGGGTGCACCGAGAACCGCTCGATCAGGGTGACCGCCTCGGCACGTTCGCGCCGGGGGCTGATCCAGCGCAGCGCCGGCAGACCTCCCGCGCGGGGATTGGCCAGGAGGTTCTCCCGTACGGTCAGCTCGGCCAGGCAGCCCTCCCGCAGTCTGTCGCCGGGCACGAGACCGACCCCGAGTCCGACGGCATCGGCGACCGTGCGCGGGCGGTACGGCCGGCCGCCGAGGAGGGCCCGCCCGTCGAGGAGGGGCCGGGAACCGGCGACGGCCCGGCCGAGGTCCATGTGTCCGGCACCCGAGAGGCCGACCAGGCCGAGGACTTCTCCGGCCCTGAGTTCCAGACCGACCGGTCCGGTACCGGCGGTCCTGACCCCGTCGAGAGTCAGGACGACCGGCCCGTCGGCGGGAGCTCTGGAGCGGCGGCGGTCCGTCAGTGCCTCGCCCACGATGTCGTGCACCAGACGGGCGGGGCTGTGGCCTGCCAGCGGGCCGTGGCTGACGACGCGGCCGTCACGCAGTACGACGAAGGTGTCGGCGACTTCGTACACCTCGTCCAGGCGGTGGCTGACATAGAGGATGCCGTGCCCGCGGTCTCGCAGGGTGTGCAGGACCTGGAACAGCCGGGCGCAGTCCGCGGCGGGGAGGCGGGCGGTCGGCTCGTCGAGGACGATGAGCCTGGCGCGTGCCGCGAGGGCCCTGGCGATCGCGACCAGCGAACGCTCGGCCGGGGCGAGCCGGGCGACCGGCGCGTCGGGGTCGAGATGTCCGGCAACGCTCCGCAGGGCGTCGGCACAGCGCTCGCGGGTCCGCCGCCAGGAGATCAGTCCGGCGCGGCGCGCATACCCGGTGCTCAGGGCGATGTTCTCGGCGACCGTCATCCACTCCACGAGACCGAGGTCCTGGTGGATGAAGGACATGCTGCGGGAGGCCGGCGGGCTCCCGAGCGGGTGGCCGTCCACCGTGATCTGCCCCGCGTCGGCGTGGTGGACGCCGGCGAGCACCTTGATGAGCGTGGATTTTCCGGCGCCGTTGGGCCCGAGGAGGGCGAGGACGCTGCCGGCGTGGACATCGAGGTCGACCCCGGCCAGCGCGAGGGTCCCGCCGAACCGCTTGCCGAGCCCGCGGATGCGGACCAGGGGTTCCGCCCGGAACCCGGCGGTCGCCTTCGCGGACGTGTCGGGAGCGTCGTGCACGGACATCTCCGGGGGTCGGCCTGGCGAGTTCTTCCCGACGTGCAAGGGGATACTAACGGAACGAATTATCCCATCTCCGGCATTCTGCTCACGTGCCGTCGAGCCCGCATTCGGCCCAGATGGCCTTGCCCTGCGCCAGGTAGCGCGTACCCCAGGCCTGCGACAGCTGCGCGACGAGGAACAGGCCGCGCCCGCCCTCGTCGGTGCTGGCCGCCCGACGCAGGTGCGGGGCGGTGTTACTGCTGTCGGAGACCTCGCAGATCAGGGCGCGGTCGTGCAGCAGCCGTACCCGGATGGGTCCCGCGCCGTGGCGGATGGCGTTGGTGACCAGCTCGCTCAGAATCAGCTCCGCGGCGAACGCGGCCTCGTCCAGTCCCCAGTCGGCCAGTCGCCGGGTGGCGGACGCACGGACCTCACCGACGAGCGCCGGGTCGGCGGGCAGGTCCCAGGCGGCGATCCGGCGGGGGTCCAGGGCGTGCGTGCGGGCCACGAGCAGGGCGATGTCGTCGCACGGGTGGGCGGGGGCCACGGTGTCCAGGATCGCCTGACAGGTCTCCTCGGGTGTGCGCTCCGTGTGGGCCAGGGCTTCGCGCAGTTCGTCGAGGACCATGTCGACGTCGCGCTGCCGGTCCTCGATGAGTCCGTCGGTGTAGAGGATCAGCTGACTGTTCTCGGGGAGGTCGATCTCCACGGCGTCGAAGGGGAGCCCCCCGAGGCCGAGCGGGGGCCCGGCCGGCAGGTCGGGATACGACACGGTGCCGTCGGGGCGGACCAGCGCGGGCGGGGGGTGGCCCGCCCGGGCCAGCACACACCGCTGCGAGGTCGGGTCGTAGATGGCGTACAGGCAGGTCGCGCCGATGATGCCGGCGCCCTCGCCGTCGGGGTCGTCCCGGTCCAGACGCAGGACGAGGTTGTCGAGGTGGGTGAGGACCTCGTCCGGGGGGAAGTCGAGTTCGGCGAAGCTGCGTGCGGCGGTGCGCAGCCGGCCCATGGTGGCGGCGGAGAGCATGCCGTGACCGACGACGTCGCCGACCATGAGGCCGACGCGGGTGCCGGAGAGGGGGATGACGTCGTACCAGTCGCCGCCCACGTCGGATTCCGCTGGCAGGTAGCGATGGGCGACCTCGACGGCGTCCTGATCGGGCAGACCGTGCGGGAGCAGTCTGCGCTGCAGGGCCAGGACCATGGCGCGTTCGTATGTGTAGCGCCGGGCGTTGTCGATGGACAGGGCTGCGCGGGTGGCGAGTTCCTGGGCCAGCGAGCGGTCGTCGTCACCGAACGGGGCGGGGTCCCGCGCACGGTAGAAGCTGGCGATGCCCAGCACGACACCGCGGGCGGTCAGCGGGACCGCGATGAGGGAGTGGACGTGGCTCAGCAGCCGTTCGCTGTGCTCGGGGTCCTGGGCGAGCCAGCCCGCGGCGGCCTTCAGATCCGCTTCCAGTACGGCCTGCCCGCTGGTCAGGCACCGCAGCTGCGGCGCGGCCCGGCCGAAGACGACCCGCTTGCCGACCGGACTGAACGGAAGGTCGTCGCGGATGCCGTGGACCACCGTGCGGCGCAGATCGTCGAGGGGATCGGCGGACTCCTCGCCGCGCAGTACGGCCTCGGGCAGGTCGATCGTGACGAAGTCGGCCAGTCGAGGAACCGCCGTCTCGGCGAGTTCTTCGGCGGTGCGGTGCACGTCCAGCGTGGTGCCTATGCGGGTGCTGGCCTCGGACAGCAGCTCCAGGCGGCGCCGCGCGGCCAGGGCGTACGTCCCCACGTGCGGCTCCCCCACCAGCACGAGCCCCCTCGCCCGGGGCTGCGGGCGGAGGCGATCGTCCGTTGCACCGTCGGCCACGTATCCGGGCGGGGGGACGGCAGTGGCGGCAGGGACAGCGGCGGGCCCGGCGGGGAGGCCCAGCAGTTCGTCGACCTGGTGCGGGATGGCCAGGTGCTGTCCTGGTGAGGGACCGGCGAGGACGGCCTCGATGGCGATGCCTTCCACTCCGGAGGCACTCGTCATCGGACGGCTCACGAGCGTGACCCGCCGGCCGTCGCCCAGGGACACGTCGACGGCGGCCCGCTGCGCACGGGAGATCAGCTCGGCGGCCTGGTCCGTGAGGATCGCCCGGTCACGGGAGTGCAGTTCGAGGACGAGTTCGTCCATGCCGACGCTGTGGTGGGAGCCCGCGGCGGCTTCGGCTCCGGTGTCCAGGTACGCCCTCAGCAGCGCACGCTCCCGCGCGGAACTCTGCCCCAGCAGCCGCCGTTCGATGGCCTCGGCCGCCTTGGCTATCACAGCGGCCAGCGCCGGGTCCTCGGCACTGCGCGGATAGCCGAGGCACAGGACGCCCTCGATGCGGCCGCTGAGCGGGTCGCGGACGGGAAGGGCGCGGCAGGCGCTGCCCTGGGAGCGCTCGGCGAAGTGCTCGGCGCCGTAGACCCTGATGGATTGCCGCTCCGCCAGGGCGAGACCGATGCCATTGGTACCGGCGAACTGCTCGGCGAACACGAATCCCGGGACGCGCTGGACCGCCGGGAGGCTTCTGGCCAGTGACGCCTGTCCGAAGCGGCGCAGCAGGACCGTCCCGCTCGCATCGGCGACGGAGATGTTCATCGCGCTGCCGGCGAACCTGGACTGCAGCCGGTCGAGCACCGGCACGGCCGCGCGGACGATCCGGCCGTCCGGATCGAAGTCCTGGCGGAAGGGCAGATCGGACTGGTCCGGCGAGAGACCCAGCAACCGGGAGCGCTGCCAGGAGTGCAGGATCGACGTTCGTACGCCCGCCTCTACCGGCTCCCCCTGCAGAAACCGCTCGCGGAAGCGGACGGGTCCCGTGCCGCCTGTCGCACGCCCCGTCGACATCGGTTCCCCGCCGGACCGAACCACGCTTGCCTCACTCGCGCCTTCGATAGTCCGATTTCTGGAAATGCCTGGCATTGACGAGGATACGAGTATTAGTGGCGTGAGTCACGATTCGTCGCTTTCATCACGCGCAGTGACCGGGCCGGGCCGCCAGTCACAGGAACGCGGCCGCCGTCCCGGGGAGGGGCGGCGGCCGCGTTCGCGCGTGGCGGTCAGTTCGCCGCGTTCATCAGGTCGAGCGCGCTCTGCTGGCGGGCGGCGTCGGTGGAGTCCAGCGGTCCGGCCCAGTGCAGCCCGTACGCGTCGAGTGCGTTACGGTCGCTCGCGTACGCGGCGTTGGCCTGCCGCCCGATGTACGACGTGTAGGGGCGGTCGGACAGCCGGGCGTTGAAAGCACTCAGCCCCCGGATGTAGGCGCCCTTGAAGGACGGGCCGTCGCCGCCGCAGCCACTCCCCTCGCACGGCTCCCGCAGGATTCCGCCCGAGTTGAGGGCCGTGGACGTGGTGGAGGCGTCCCCGATCTGGCGGCCGGTGGTGAGCAGGGCGGAGTCGCCGGTCGCCCGGTACAGCTCCGACAGACCGCCCAGCAGCACGCCCTGGTTGTACGACCAGGTGGTGTCGCCGTTGTTGCCGCAGGTCGACAGGTTGATGCCGTCGTTGACCAGATGGGAACTGTTGATCATGCCGGTGCCCTTGAACCACGCCCACTCGGCGCCCGCCCGGCCGAGATAGGCCGTGTCGCCCGCGATGCGGTTGTGCAGGGCCGCGTTCAGCTCCAGATAGAGGGAGTTGGCGATGGCGTTCTTGTAGGTTTTGGCGGTGCTCCACCACACGCCACCACCGCACGTGGAGTCCCAGTACCGCGCCATGTAGTCGGCGTCGGCGCGGGCGGTGTTGAGGTAGCGGCTGTCGCCGGTGAGGTCGTAGGCGTCGACCCAGGCCAGCCCCCACCACCCCGTGTCGTCGATGTAGTCGTTGGTGAAGTTGCCGCCCTGGGCGGAGATGTTGCGGTCGTAGGTGTTGGCGATGGCGTATTTGTAGCTGGCCATCCCGGTGACGCGGATGTTGTCGATGAGGGCCGTCAGGGCGTTGGCCGAGTTCCACCAGCCGGTGGTGGCGAACAGGCCGGTGGAGTTGTTGTACGACTGCATCAGCGCGGTGGCCGCCGCCGTGGGGCGGCTGTACGCGTTCCAGGTCGTCCGGGCCCACGCCGTGCAGGCGATCTCGGCCCGGTCTCCCGCCTTGCCGCAGGCACGCAGGGCGCCGACGCCCAGGCTGCCCCAGTCGTCGACGTTGTACATCAGGGTGCGCCAGCCGGACTGGCCCGAGGGGATCGTGGTGTCGCCGAGCCTGCTTCCCGAGGTCCAGGTGCGGCCGCCGTCGAAGGAACGGTCGAGCCAGACCTCGTCGCCCGGGCTTCCGTTGGCGATCGAGGCCCAGCCCATCGCGTCGGTGTCGTCGAAGTGCAGCACGATGCTGCGCGAGTAGATGGCGGCGGTCACCGGCTGCCGGTCCTGCGGGGACAGGGAGGGGTCACGGCCGTCGCAGTAGTTGTTGCACACGCTCGCCTCGGCGGCGGCGGCCGCTGTGCCGCCGGTCGCCGGGACGAGGACGGCGAGGAGGGCCAGGGCGGCGATCAGACCGGCCGCGGTTCTCCGGATGCGTTCTGCTGTCGGTGTCATGCCGACTCCAGGGATGTGGGGAATGCGGGAGGTCAGCCCAGACGCCACTGCTGGTTGGCGCCGCCGTTGCAGGTCCAGAGTTCGAGCGCGGTGCCGTTGACGTTCCCGGAGGCCTTGTCGCCGCCGGTGACGTCGAGGCAGAGGCCCGACTGGGTCCCGGTGATGGTGCCGTTGGGGTTGAGGCTCCACTTCTGGTTGGCGCCCCCGGTACAGGTCCAGAGCTGCACCTTGGTGCCGGCGCTGGTTCCGTTGTCGTAGGCGTCCAGGCACTGGGTGCCGCCGTAGAGCCGGAGTTCGCCGGCGGCCGTGATGGTCACGGCCTGGTTGGCGCCGCCGCCGCAGTCCCAGATCTCGATCTTTGTGCCCGGGGCGCTCTGGTTGTCGTACGCGTCGAGGCAGCGGTTGGAGGAGGCGCCGACCAGCGGGTGGGTGCTGCCGACGCTGGTGCCGCTGCCGGCGGACACCCGGTACATCACCGAGCCGTGGCCGGGGACGGAGGCCGAGATGGTGCCACCGGTGCTGCTGACGACGTGGGACCAGAGGTTGTTGAGCCGGTAGGAGGATGCCGCGGGGAGACCGGCCGCGGTGGCGGAGGTGGTGATGGTGGCGGCGGAGGAGTTCTCGTTGAAGAGCACCACCGACACGTCGCCGTTCGCCAGCGGCTTGGTCAGTACATGGAGACCGCCCGAGGAGGAGATCTCGGTGCCCTGCTTGCCCAGGGAGTCCTGGTCCACGGCGATGACGTCCTTGTTGCCGTAGAGGGAGAGGGTGGCGGCGGAGGCCTTGCGCAGGTCGGTTCCGGCGATCAGCGGGGCGGCCATCTCGGACCAGAGGCCGAAGTGGGAACGGTCCTCGGTGAACGACATGCCGTTGCCGACCTCGAGCATGTCGGGGTCGTTCCAGGCGCCCGGCTTGGCGTACGGGGCGAGCTTGACGTTGGCCTTGTAGATCGACACCACCGTGGAGAAGTTGACGTTGATGTCGTCGGTGGTGCGCCAGCTGTTGCCGACCCCCGCACCCCAGGTCCACACGTCCGCGAGGCCCCAGTTGCAGAGGCTGTAGACGATCGGGCGGCCGGTGCCCGCCAGGGCGTCGCGCATGGCGGTGTAGCGCTGCTGGTCGGGCACGTTCTGGTGGTTGCAGTTGTCGTACTTGAGGTAGTCCACGCCCCAGGCGGCGAAGCTGTTGGCGTCCGTCTGCTCATGGCCGAGGCTGCCGGGATAGCCCTGGCAGGTGGCACTGCCGGCGCTCTCGTAGATGCCGAGCTTGAGGCCCTTGCTGTGGACGTAGGCGGCGGTTCCGCTGATGCCGTCGGGGAACTTGACCGGGTCGGGCACCAGTTGGCCGGCGGAGTTGCGGGCCTTGGTCATCCAGCAGTCGTCGATGTTGACGTACTGGTACCCGGCGTCCTTCAGACCGGAGGAGACGAGGTAGTCGGCGGTCTCCTTGACCAGCTGCTCGCTGACGTTGCAGCCGAAGGCATTCCAGTCGTTCCAGCCCATCGGGGGTGTCCTGGCCAGGCCGTTGTCGAGCGCGTGGGCGCGGGGCGCGGTGCCGAGGACGAGCAGGGGCGGCGCGAGTACGAGAAGCAGGAGGAGCGCGAACGCGGCGCTCAGCGGTCTCGGGCGTCTTGACGGTCTCGAGGAGATGGTCATGTCGGTGTCTCCTGTGTGCCGTGTGGGGCGGCCAGAACAACCTGTCCAGACCTTTTGGAAACGTATCCATCGCGAAGGTCCCACCACTCCGGCTCACGCGTCAATGGTCCGGACCATGACCGTCACTGCCGCCAACCAGTGGTGCCGTTCGGACCGTTGACGACTCCAGAGCACCATGGCAACGTTTCCATCACCCCCCGCACCCGCTACCGAATGGAGACGTTCCCATGCGCGCGAACCCGTCCCGCAGGGCGCTGGTCGGCTCCGGCCTCATGGCCATGACCACGGCCACCATGGCGGCGGCATCCACCGGAAGCGCGGCCGCCGCTGACGGCGGTGATACGGGCGGCGGAGACGCGGAACACCGGTCCCGCGCGCTGTCCCGGGCCAGAGCCGCCTACGCCGCCCTGGAGAGACACTTCGGCACGACGGACGGGTCCGGACTGGTCCGCGAGCAGTATCCGGCGGCTTCGGGCGACAACGCGTACTCCTACGAATGGCCCTTCTCCCAGGTGCACATCGCCGCTCTGGACCTCGCGGCGGTGGACACGGCGTACGAGCCGGAGCTGACCGCCCGCGCGAAGGCACAGGAGCACTACTGGAACGCCGACGGAGGCACCACCGGGCTGCCCGGATACGACTCTTACCCCCGCGCCCCGTACGGCTCGGGCGGTGACATGTTCTACGACGACAACGAATGGGTCGGCCTGGCGAAGGTCCAGCGCCACCTGCAGACCGGGGACCCCGCCGCGCTGGCCCGCGCGAAGGAGATCTTCGAACTCGTGAGGTCCGGCTGGGACACCGACACCTCCCACGGCGCGCCCGGCGGCGTCTTCTGGACCCAGGCGACCTGGAGCCACGACCGCAACACCGTGTCCAACATGCCGGGCGCCCAACTCGCCCTGCGCCTCCACCTGATCACCGGCGAGAGCGGCTATCTGGACTGGGCACGACGGTTTTACGACTGGACCAACACCCATCTGCAGAGCCCCGGCGGGCTGTACTGGGACCATCTCGACCTCCAGGGCACCGTCGAGAAGACCTTCTGGTCGTACAACCAGGGCGTGCCGGTCGGCGTCGACGTCCTGCTCCACCGGGCGACCCGCGACCGCGCCCATCTGCGCCGGGCCGAGCGGATCGCCGAGGCCGCGTACGCCTACTACGTCACGCAGGGGCGGCTGTTCAGCCAGCCCGTGTACTTCAACTCGATCTTCTTCAAGAACCTACTGCTCCTGGAGTCGGTGACCGGGGACGGCAGATACCACCGGGCGATGGCCGACTACGCCGACCAGGTCTGGTCCACCATGCGCGATCCCGCGACCGGGCTTGTGCACTTCAACGCGGCCGGCGGCACGGAGGCGATCCAGCAGGCGGCCTTCGCACAGCTCTACGCCGTGCTCGCGTGGCCCCGCTCCCTCTGGCCGACGCTCTACTGAGGCTGAGCGCAGGTCTCTTGAGCCTGAGCGTAGATCTCTTGAGCCTGAGCGGGTCTGCTGAGGCTGAGCGCGGGTCTCTTGAGGCTGCGTGCGGGTCTGCGGAGGCTGAGCGCGGGTCTCTTGAGGCTGCGTGCGGGTCTCTTGAGGCTGAGCGCAGGTCTACTGAGGCTGCGGGCCCAGCTCCCCCGTGCCCCGGGCGATGAGCCGTACCGGCAGCACGGTCCTGCGGGAGGGGGCGCCCTGGCCGTTGATGCGGTCGATGAGCAGATGGGCGGCGTGGCGGCCGAGTTCCTCGGTGTCGGAGGTGACCACCGTGACCGGGGTGGGGAGCATGTCGGCCAGCTTGAAGTCGTCGAACCCCACCACCGCGACGGGCGCCCGCAGTTGCTGGCTCGCCCGCAGCACGCCCTCGGTGAGGAAGCCCGTGGTCGAGAAGATCGCCGTGGGCGGTCGCGGCGACGTCAGCAGGGCGTGGGTGGCGGCGGAGGCGTCGTCCGTGGTGCCGCGCGGCAGGGTGACGACCAGGTCCTCGTCGGCGGGGATGCCGCTGCGCCGCAGGGCCTTGCGGTAGCCGCGCAGCCTGCGGCCGGTGGTGTAGTACGAGGGCGCGACCAGGATCGCGATCCGGCGGTGGCCGTGATCGATGAGGTGCTGCGTCGCCGCCGCTCCCCCGCCCTCGTTGTCGACCACGACGACATCGGCCTCGGCGCCGGTGGCGGGCCGGTCGACGAACACGATGGGCACGTGGTCGTGGGCGTTGACCTCATGGAGAAAGGCGTGGTCGCCCTGGTCGGGCACGATGATGAGCCCGGCGACCCGCCGCCCGATGAGCTCGCCGACCGCACGGCGTTCGACTTCCGGGTCCTCGTCGGCGGTGCTGAGGACCACCGCGTACCCGGCCCGGTTCGCCACGTCGACGGCCGCCTTGGCCAGGGATGCGTAGAACGGGTTGGTGAGGTCGCCGAGCAGCAGCCCGATGGTCATGGAGTTCTGCCCGGGGCGGAGCGAGCGCGCGATCTCGTTGCGCTGGTACCCGATGGCGTTGATGGCGGCGTTGACCCGCTCGGCCGTCTCCTCGCGGACCGTGCCGATGCCGTTGACGACGCGCGACACGGTGACGACGGCGACGCCGGCCCGCTCTGCGACATCGCGCATCGTCGGCCGGGTGTTCTCACGGTGCGGCGAACGACTGCTCACGTGGGACGGAGACCAACTTTCTTCGCCGGGCGGCTGGGTGACGGCCCTCAGGATACGTTTCCGGTGGCCGGGCGCATGCCCCGGTCAGCAGGGGTGACCGGGGCTCTGTGTCCGCGCGGGTCGGGCACCGGGCGCTCCGCCGGGCATGCGGCGCGATTGCCGCGGGCCGGTGGGGCCGGTCGCTCCCCCGCTCACGACTTCGCTCGAGCGGGGGGACCCCCATCGCGGCGGGGCTGCATGTCGGTACAGCCCCGCGCCTCCTACGGGGCGGTTGGGCACCCGACTTCGCCAGGTCCGCTCAGCCGTTGCTCTTGATCACGTCGTTGATCTTGTCGGTCATGGTCTGCAGATCGGACAGCGGCTTCTTGCCCCGCAGGATGTCCGGCCAGTACGCCGTGATCACGTCGTTGGACTGGCTGGCCCAGGGGGTGGTGAAGCGCACGCCCATGGTCAGCGGGGCGTCCAGGTCCGCCTTGACGGTGGCCGCCACGGTCGTCAACTGGGCCTTGCCCAGGGCGTCGTAGTAGGCCTTCTGGGCGCCGGTGTAGGCCGGCACGGCCACGGGCGAGTCCGGGAGCACCTTGGTCCACACGGTGGAGTCGAGGTACTTCAGGACCTTGAAGGTGGCGTCCGCGTTCTTGGTGTACGACGGGGTGCAGATGCCCACCGCGTCGTACAGGGTGGCCGCCCTGTCGACCTGGGGCAGGGGCGCGAAGCCGTACTTGATCTTCGGCTTGTCGGTGAGGAACCCGGCGGCCAGCCACTGACCGCTCCACAGCATCGGGATCTGCCCCGCGGCGAACAGCGACTGCTGGTTGGAGATGTCGTAGCCGGGAGGCGCCACGGACCCGCTCTTGATGCCGGCCGCGAGCTTTTTGACGCCCTCGGTGTAGGTCGCGTCGACGGTCGCCTTGGTGGGGTGGTTGACGCTGTCGGCGAAGGGCGCGCCACCGGCGGACAGGGAGTAGAGGCTGAGGCTGAAGGGTGCGTCCAGAGCGGTCATGGCGTCGGCGACCAGACCGTACTTGGCGCCCTTCTTGTGCAGTTTCCCGGCCGCCGCGTACATCTGGTCCCAGGTCCAGCCGGCGGCCGGCAGGGGTACTCCGGCGGCCTTGAAGGCGTCGATGTCGTACCAGATGCCGTAGGTGTTCATCAGGGAGGGGACGCCGCCGATCTTTCCGTCGGCGGTCTTCCAGTTCTTCATGGCGGTGGAGTCGAAGCTGCCGGCGGTGAAGTCACCGGAGCCGGACAGCCTGTCGGACCAGTCGGTGAGCAAGCCCTGGCCGGTGTACTGGAGTTCGGTGTCGTTACCGCACCAGAACAGGTCGGGCAGCTTCTTGGCCTGGGTGAGGGAGGCGAGCTTGTCGCCGTAGTTGCCGTTGGGGGTGTCGATGCGCTTGACGGTGATGTCGGGGTCGTGGAAGCCGGCCAGGGCCGTGTCGATGAGCTTGTTGGTCGCGTTCGACTCCCAGGTCATCACGGTGACCGTGGTCTTGCCGCCGGACTCCTTCCCCGAGGAGCCGCCGCAGGCGGCCGTGGCCAGCAGTCCGCCTGCTGCCAGCAGCGCTCCGGCGGCGTGCAGTGTTCGTTTCAACATGGCCTCCTGGTACGTGATCGGGTCGGCCGGCCGCGGGTGCGGGTCAGCGCTGGTTGACGGTGCCCAGTGCGCTCAGTCCTTGGATGAAGTAGCGCTGGGCCACGAAGAACACGGCCAGTGGGGGGAGCATGTAGAGCAGGTTCGCGGCCATGTAGAGGTTCCAGTCCGGGGTCTGGCCGGCGAACTGGGAGACGAAGGAGGCCATGCCGACACTCAGCGGCCACTTCTCGGACGAGTACAGGTAGATGAGCGGGTTGAGGTAGTCGTTCCACGAGAACTGGAAGGCCAGGATGGCCATGGTGATCCAGGCCGGCCGGGTGATGGGGAGCATGACGCTGAAGAAGATCCGGATGTGTCCGGCGCCGTCGACCTTGGCGGCCTCGTCGATGGAGTGGGGCACCGACAGGAAGTACTGCCGGGCGAGGAAGATGAACAGCGGATTTCCGCCCAGAAAGGCCGGCACGATCAGCGGCAGCCAGGTGTCGTACCAGCCGATGTCCTTGAAGAGCTGGAACAGCGGGATGATGCCGACCACCGGGGGCAGCATCATGCTGCCGACGAAGACGTAGAACCAGAGCTTGCGGCCCGGGAAGCGGAGCCGGGCCAGCGCGTATCCGGTCATCATCGAGGTCATGACGCCGCCGAACACCGACAGGCCGGTGATGACCAGGGAGTTCAGCAGCAGGCGGGGGAAGTGGATCGCCTTCGGGCCGTCGATGAAGTTCTCGAAGTGGAACTCGTCGGGCAGCAGCCGGGGCGGGACCTGGAAGACCGCCGAGTGGCCCTTCAGGGCGATGGTGAGCATCCACAGGATGGGCAGGACCATCACCGAGGAGATCAGCAGCGCGACGGCGTACCAGGACGCCGTGCGGATGCCCTTCCGGGGCGGCCGCGGCGCGTGCGTGACGGGGGTCGGATGCGGGGACGGCGCCGGCTCCGACGCCGTCGTGACGTCAGGAGACATGGTCACTGTAGGTCCAAATCGACGAGAAGCGGGCGGTGGAGGCGATCACGACGACGATGACGAAGAAGAGCACCCAGACCTGGGCGGAGGCGTAGCCGAAGTCGGCGACCTGGCCGAGTTTGGGGAAGCCGTTGTTGTAGATCGACAGCATCAGGACCCTGGTGCTGAATCCGGGTCCGCCGATGTTGTCCGGCGAGAGGATCTTCGGCTGGTTGAAGGTCTGCAGGGCGGTCACCAGTTGCAGCACGACCTGCAGCACCATGATCGGGCTGATCAGCGGCAGGGTGATCCGGAAGAACACCGTCCGAGGGCCGGCGCCGTCGAGCCTGGCCGCTTCGTAGAGCTCGGTGGGCACCGCCTGGAGCGCGGCGAGAAAGATGATCATTGTGGAGCCGACGCTCCACAGCATGACGATCACGATCGACGGCATGGCCGAGCCCTCACCGGACAGCCACTCGCTGGTCGGGAGATGAAGCCAGGTCAGCACCTGGTTGGCCAGGCCGACCTGCGGGTTGAAGACGAACTTCCACAGCGTGATAGTGGCGACCACCGGCAGCACCACCGGCAGGTAGACCAGGGTGCGCAGGACACGGACGCCGCGCATGCGCCGGTTGCAGAACACCGCCAGCGCCAGCCCGATGACCAGCGACAGCGGCACGTACAGGACGACCAGCAGCAAGGTGGCCCGCACCGACGGCCAGAACGACGGATCGGTGGTGAACATCCTGCGGAAGTTGTCGAGACCGACGAAGGTCGGGGCGGTCAGGCCGTTGTACCGCGTCAACGCGAAGTAGGCCGAGCGGATCAGCGGGTAGACGACGAAGACCGTGAAGCCGACGAGAGCCGGCGCCATGAACGCGTACGCGGCCCGGGTGTCCGACGTCAGCTTCCTCCGCTTCCCGCGCCGGCGCCACGGGCGGCGCGGTGGCGTATACGGCGATGGATGCGGGGGTCGGTGCAGTTGCCGGTCCGGGGTTGCTGTCACACGCGCTCACCTTCTCCTCTTCTCCTGCGAGGAGTTGGCGAGGACACAGACCCGGGGTGGACCCGACCGTCTGGTGGTCTCCAGCTCCTTCAAGGTAACGTTTCCATTCCCTGTTGATCACACGGTGGCGCACGCCACAAAGGGAGTCAAGAGGCGCGATGGTAACGTTTCCCGGATCAACATCCGGAACAGTGTGGGCGGTTCCGGAGTCGCTGAGGACGCTCGGACGACGGCTGGCCACCGACCTGCGGGACCTGCGGGGCGGCCCGGCAGCGGACATCGTCGAGAGTTGCCTGACCAACACATGGACCACATCGATGGGTTGGCACCACCCGCCGTCGGAAGTCCTGAAGGGCTCGGAGGGCTCGGAGGTCTCAGAGGTCTTCGTCAAGACCGGAGACATCCCGGCGATGTGGCTGCGCGACAGCACGGCCCAGGTCCGCCCCTATCTCGCCGTGGCCACGGATCCGGCGGTCGGCGACGTCCTGGTCGGCGTATCGCGCCGCCAGATCCGCTGCGTCCTGCTGGACCCGTACGCCAACGCCTTCAACGACGGACCCACCGGCGCGCACGGCGAGCCCGGTGACCGGCCCACGCCGGGGGAATGGGTGTGGGAGCGCAAGTACGAACTCGACTCCCTCTGCGCGCCGTTGCAGCTGGCGTACGCGATCCGGCGGGCGACCGGTCGCGAGGACCACCTCGACGACGCCTTTCACCGCGCCGCCTGGACGATCGTCCGGCTGTGGTGGGCGGAGCAGTCCCACACGCACTCGCCGTACTGGTTCATCCGTCCGTCCGGTCCCTTCGCCGGTGACAGCCTTCCCCAGGACGGCCGCGGAGCCAGCGTCCGGCGGACCGGTATGACGTGGTCGGGTTTCCGGCCGAGCGACGATCCGTGCCGGCACGGCTATCTCGTCCCGGCGAACGCGCTGGCGTCGGCGACCCTGCACGGGCTGGCCGAACTGGCTTCGTCGGTCCTCCGCGATGCGGAACTCGCCCAGGAATCCCGGAGGTTGGCCGACGAGATCGACGCCGGAATCCTGGCGAACGCGGTGGTCGAGGTCGACGGCACGACCGTCCTCGCCTACGAGGTGGACGGCCTCGGAGCGGTACTGCTCGGCGACGACGCCAACCTGCCCAGTCTGCTGAGCCTCCCCCTGAGCGGCTGGTGCCTACCGGAGGACCCGCTGTACCGGGCCACCCGGGATCTGGTGCTCTCCTCGGCGAACCCCTCGTACTTCAGCGGCCGTTACGCATCCGGTGTCGGCAGTCCGCATACCCCGGACGGTCACGTCTGGCCGCTGGCGATCGCCACCGCCGGCCTGACCGGCGACGAGAACGCGGCGGCGCAGGCCCTGGAAACACTGGCGGCCACGACCGCGGGCACCGGCCTGATGCACGAGAGCTTCCATGTCGACGACCCCGCCCGGTTCACCCGGGACTGGTTCGGCTGGGCCAACGCCATGTTCTGCGAACTCGCCCTCGACCTGTGCGGGGGCGGCGTGCGGCACCTGTTTCCCGCACACCCGCGGACGCTACCCGGCGCGGGCAGCGGGCGCGGCGCGGGCAGCGGGCGCGGCTGATCCGGGTCGGTCGGCAGGGACGGCCGGCGAGGCGGCCCGGATCACGGACACAGGTGCCCGGCCGGGCCTGTGGTTCCGGCCGCTGCTCTCACGGACCGAAACCGCCGCCGTCCGGCCAGGCCTGCTGAGGGACACCGGTTTCCCCCTCGACCCCTCGCTGCACGTGGCGCTCGAAACGGTCGCCGCGGACGTGACCCGGTTCCGGCAATGGGGGTACGAACTGATCAAGCACGACTTCTCGACGTACGACGTGTTCGGCCGGTTCGCCGCCGGCTCTCCCGCCGAACTCGCCCCGCCGGGCTGGTCGTTGGCAGACCGGTCCGTCACAAGTGCCGAGATCCTGGTCCGCCTGTACCGCACGATCGCCGAGGCCGCCGGGGACACGGTGGTGATCGGATGCAACACGGTCGGCCATCTGTCCGCGGGCCTGGTGCGGGTGCAGCGGGCGGGCGACGACACCTCGGGCCGCAGTTGGGAGCGGACCCGGCGCATGGGCGTGAACACCCTCGCCTTCCGGCTGGCCCAGCACAACAGGTTCTTCACCGTGGACGCGGACTGCGTGCCGTGCACACCGCGGACGGACTGGAACCTCAACCGGCAGTTCCTGGATCTGGTGGCGCGCTCCGGTACGGCCCTGTTCGTCTCGGTGGACCCCGCCGCCCGCACGGACCGTGCGGACACCGACCTCGCCGCGGCCATCGGGCTCGCGCTGGACGGCGGGACCCCCGGTGGTGTCGAGCCACTCGACTGACTGTCCACCACCGCCCCTCGTCGCTGGCGGGCCGGCCGGGAGACCCTCGTCTACGACTGGGCCGAACCCTGGGGAACGACACCCCTGTTGGTGTGAGTGCGCGGAACGCGGCTACGGCGTGAGGGTGATGGTGCCGTGGTCCGAGAGGTTGGTCAGGTTCAGCTGGCTCAGGGTGGTCGCCGGGGTCGTGCTCCCGGGCATCACGATGTGGCTCAGCGCGACCCCGGAGATCGGTGCGCCGGGCTGGCCGTTGATGCGTGCGGGGGTGACACCGGCGTTGCGTACCTTCACGTTGGAGATCGTGACCCCGGTGACCGGGCCGATGCCCGCTGTGTTCCCGGTCATCATGGCCAGCCAGGTCCGGTTGTCGTCGTTCTTGAAGCTGAGCCGTTCGATGTCGATGTCGTCGAACTTGATGTTCGTCGCACCCGCCGTGCCGTACTTGTGGTGGACGCCGATGCCCACGGCGGCGTCATAGACGACGGCGTGCTGGAAGGTGACCTTGTTCTGCGACTCGTAGACGCCCTGGCCCACCTTGACTCCGTAGCAATAGGTCCAGGAGACCAGGTCGTTGAAGGTGACGTCGTCCAGCGGGCGGGCGGTGCCGGGGACGGTGTTGTAGAGGTCGGTGACATCGGGCCAGGTCTTGGTGCTGAACGGGTCGTCGAGGCCGATGCCGATGGCGTGGTCGACGGTGACGTCGGTGGACTCCATGACGTCGATGCCGTCGTTCTCGCCCATGTCGAACCTGTTGAACATCTTGATGTTGCGGAAGGTCATGTCCGAGGACCGCAGGGGGATGACGGCCCAACTGCTGGATTCACGGAAGGTGATGCCGTCGACCGTGAAGCCGCTCGTGTAGATGGGGGCGAGGAGGTTCACGCCGAGGTTGCCGGGCGCGAGCGCGGCCTGGCCGTTCCCGTCGATGATTCCGCGGCCGTAGATCTTGATGTTCGTCGAGGAGTACCGGGTGGAGATGAACCAGGTGACGTCCCGCCCCTGCGAGTTCTTGTGCCCGTTCACCACGTAGTGGTCACGGTCGCCGGTGTAGCGAAGGACCGCGCCGGGTGCGAGGTAGAGGGCGAGGTTGCTCCGCAGATAGAGATTGCCCAGCGTGTAGACGCCGGCCGGGACGTACACGATGCCCTGTGTGCCGTTCGCGGATCCGTAGGCGGCGGCGTCGTTGAGAGCGGTCTGGAAGGCCGTCGTGGTGTAGGCGCCGGTGTTCGGCTGGGCCGAGTAGGGCGGGCTCTGTACGTTGAAGATCCCGGTCCCGCCGGATGCCGGCCGGTCGGTCTCGGCCGGGTCGGCCGCGATGACCAGGTTGGGGCGGCCGTCGAGCTTGACGATCAGGTACTCGTCGTTCTGCACGGTGAAGGTCAGGGTCGGGCCGCTGACGGAGCCGGTGATGCCCAGCTTCTGGGGGCTGATGCTGTACGCGCCGATGGCCGTGTTGTTGACCTTGGTCACCGCGACGGTGGCGGTACCCGTGCCCAGGGAGAGCTGCGCGATGTCGTACCCGGTGTACTCGGTGACGGGTACGGACGTTCCATTGACGGTCAGCCTGTAGTCGGTCGACGCCGGGTAGATCGACGGGACCGGGTACACCCCCACGGTCCCCGGCGCGGCCTGGGCGTACTGGGGGACTCCCAGGATCGCCGCGACACCCAGCAGGAGTGCGGTCAGCCCGAGGGCCGGACCGCGCAGAACGCGATTCCCGACTCCGCGGGCCGGGATCCATGATGATCTCATCCGGTGTCCTCCCCGTCAGTCCATCGAATGGCGCGCCTGTTCTCGTCGTGCGCTTCCTGAATCAGGCTGCCGGACGTGGTGCACGGTAAGCAGGGCGGACAACGTTGTCAATAACATGACAACTCTTGGCGAACGGCCGGCAGGGGTGCCGCCCCCACGTCGAGGTGCGATCCCCCAGAAGCAACTCCGCCTACTTCGAGCCCCCTCCGTCAGCCGGTACCGCCGGGGTGGCGGACGACTGGCGCAGCAGCAGCCGGGCCGGGATCGTCAGCAGCCACCAGTACTTGGCCAGGGACGGCGAGAAGAAGGCCACCGGGATCGAGCTCGCGAAGATCAGAACCAGCAGGACGCCGCGGCGGACCCCCTCTCTGAGCACCGCGGGAGAGGCGTCCGCCGTCGCCAGCTCGGGCCTTGCGAGCAGACGCAGGTACATCCCGCACACGAGGCCACCGCCCAGGGCGATCGCCGCCGCGTAGAAGGCCGTCGCCGTGACCGTCTCGCCGTACTGGCTGATCAGACGGGTCGGGAACGGCAGGGCGGCGACGACCGCCAGGAGCACGAAATAGAGGTAGAGCAACCAGCGGTCGATAGCCGTGATCAAACGGAACAGGGCGTGCTGGGCCAGCCAGAGCACGCCGATGACGGCGAAGCTGAGCAGATAGGCGCCGATGGTCGGGACTGCCTCCCGGACGGCGTGAGCGACTTCGGAGTCGGGCAGCCCTTCCGGGATGGTGATCTCGAGGGCGAGCAGCGTCATCGCGATGGAGAACACGGCGTCACCGAGAGCCAGGAGTCGTTCGGGACCTACGACGGGAGCGTGACGGAGAAGGCCGAGGGAGCGTTTGGTCATGTCTGTGGCACCACGTGGTTCGTTGACGAGCGGGGAGGCGCAAACGGGCCGAGGACGCCAGAAGTACCACGTGCGACTGTGGTCCAGGGGCAGTTCAGGTGATCATGCTGTGCGTATGCGCCCGGGGCCACCGGCGCCGACGGCCCCCTCGACCCCGGCCTGAAGCTCGGCGGCGACGTCAACTTCCAGTACCACCTCGCCTACGCCATGCCGTCCGGCGCGTCTCGGCGAGCGTCAGGCGTCACTCCGGGCCGGCGCCGCTCACCGGCCCGCGCGCCTTCACCGCCGCTCTGGCCAGGTCCATGTCCGTGGTCTCCGGGGCGAGGAAGTGCGACACCAGACCGCCGACAGCGAGCACCCCGGCGCCGACGAGGAGAACGAACTCCACTCCGAACCGGTCGAGGCCCATCGGCAGCAGGAAGGTACCGATGGCCGCACCGACC
>Ga0307512_10001287_pt1 | contig 35996 bp, 42 predicted proteins | sample 14_EM_MG_FD_200267 | JGI IMG/M metagenome (GOLD analysis project Ga0307512, IMG submission 200267) | Populus trichocarpa ectomycorrhiza microbial communities from riparian zone in the Pacific Northwest, United States - 14_EM | ecosystem: Host-associated > Plants > Roots > Unclassified | place... | reverse complement strand
TGGGAGGAGTAACTGGAAAGGTGTATTTACCAGTGGATAGATGGCATGCTTAAGAGGGTCTGTTCCCTGCTTGACAACAATGGTGGTCCTACATGATGGTAGAGGATCTTATATATGTATACTACTTGTTATTTCATTCTTAATCAAATTGACCTGTGTTGTGTTGAGGAATTGACTTTCAAACGTTGGCCGTGAGTCGCGAAAATGCCAAGCGTTCGCTCACTTTCTTCACTATCACGGCAAACTCTCGCATAGACACGGCCATGATGTCATGTAGTAAGTATTACAAGATGGTGGAACGATCCTGGTGTGACTGGATAAATCAAAAGACCTCAATTGCTCCTGACGAGGTATATGAAGTCTAAGTACAGTGACGCTCTAGCAAAAGCAGAAATTGCACCTGCCATGCCAAGATATTACGTGATCCACTATCGAATGCTCCACAACGGAAATGTGAGGGTTGGAGGCCGTGCAAACTTCCATTAGTACTCTACGAATGAAATTCCCATCGCCTCCTGTCAATAACTAGTGTACTAGTTTGAGCTGATGAATATTAGGCAATGTGCCAGTGACTCGCTTTTCTCTTTTAACTGACAGGTCTCGAATGACAACCCAATATGTGAGAACATAGATACAGAAGCACATGCAATACATGAAGGCAGTTACCAAGATGTTTCTAAACAAGCTTCTACCACGAAGTGAATACTAAAAGAGCCAAGCAATTACTTCCACTAAACAAGAGAGGGAGAGCCCGAGGAAGAGGCTGAGGGAGAGGCGCCAGGTGCTTATGCGAATCTCAGTGCTACAAGGCATCACAGCTAAGATGTTACGTATCATGAGGCGGAGGTGCAAGGGCCAGAGGCCACGCAGTGGCTGATCAGCCCCGAGTACTGGAGCTTCATGATAATTGGGTCTTTAACTGTCCGAATGATATGACCTTTTGCAGACGCAGTTGATTTATCATGCTTATTCACCGCTCATGCTCTTCTGCTCTATTGACATTCGCCGCAGCGCGTACATCCCTTGTAGCCAATAATGCCGACCAACTTCCTAAACTGGAGTGTAAATCCGCCCAATTGCAAAATGAGCATGTAGGGGATACGGGAATTGGGGAGAGGTACCTACTTAGATATGTACTTCTCAGTGCACAATATCACCCCACAGAGGAGAATTCAAACGAGCCAACGGAACATTGCTGATGTGGGTGTTGAAAAGGCGTCCGGTGGGTGGCTTTGATGGCTCGAGTATAGAAAACAAGAAACAGATGTTTTGAAACTATGGCAAGTTTAGCTTTTTGACTAATCATTTTCTCAGAGCGCATGCACGCACACTCGGGAGTTTTGGCTGCCCTTATTTTCTTCATCTTTTCTCAGAAGTTAGGTGATAATTCGTGATCGGATTTTTTGATGTACTCTACTCCCAAAATGCTGCTCCAGTATTATTTATATTTGCTCCTACGCAAACTTTCTACCTCTCTGTCACCTTGAACTCTTCTATTCTTATTGTAGAAATCTTCACCCTGCCGCTACCACAACCCTGTCGCTGCAATTGCCATTCTATTATTCCACACACCCTCAACTCAACTTCCGCACCTTACCATCCGCAGGCTCGTTTGCATCCACAATCTTCCTCTCCACTAAAACTTTATTCCCTCGTTCTTCCGCCGTTAGAAAAGTTTTGATTGGAAACAATGGGTCGGTACATGTCCATCGAAATAGCTGCATAGGCCTGCAACGGTGGGTTTCTTCGGGAATTAGGTTCTTATTATTTTAGGTATCATTTATCAAGGAGCTGGAAGTTTTCCATCCTTCGCATTTCACAAAGTCAGGTTCCAACCCCATAATACTTCGTGGATCCTGACATCAATCCGCATCCGCCCGTACAATCCGCATCCGCCCGTACAATCCGCATCCGCCCCTACAACACCTCCTTCCCTTCCCTGAGCCTCCTAACACCCTCCCACTCCTCCTCATGCACCTGCACATCCCCACGACCCAACAACATCTCCATAACCTCCCTCTCCCCACCCTCCACCGCCAACCGCAACGCCGTATAGCCCCGATCATCCGTACGATTCACATCCACGTCTCCTCTCCCCAATAGCAGCGCCAATACATCCTTATCCCCGCGCTTCGCAGCAATATGTAGCACCAGAGTCTTATTAACATCGACATCCGGGCGCTTCACCAGCGCTCCCACCATCTCCACCGATCCGCTTTCGACAGCCATGGTGAGCACTGTCGCCCCGCTCTCGTCGCACCGGTTTAGGTCGATATCGTGACGCTGCAGAAGCAGGTCGAGGGCGGCGGAATCACCACGCTCGATAACACTGCGTAGATACGGCGTAGGGGTATTGTTGAGTTGCAGGTCGTTGCGGGTGAGGAGAAGCTGGAGGATGGCGGGTGGGCTCTTGAGTGCGAGTTGCAACGGGGTACTGCCGGAGTGAGGAGTGTTGACGTCGAGATCGTGGCGTTGTAAGAGGAGACGGAGGATTTCTTCGTCTGCGTTTTGGAGGGCGAGACATAACGCGCCGGTGAGGGAGAGGCCGGGTCGAGTAAGGAGTTGTTGGAGACATGTGGTGTCGCTGTGCGAGATTGCGAGGGAGAGCGCGGTGTTCCCGGATGGGGAGGGGAAGTTGAGGTCCACGTCGGGGCTAGTGGGGAGGAGGAGGGTTACCATTTCGGCGTTGCGATGGGCGAGGGCGGTGAGGTGGGGTGGGTAGGAGAGGGGAGAGGAGTTGTTGGCTTTTGGATCAGGATGGCTGAGAACGGCGGGTGGGTCAGGGTCTTGTATTAAGGTGCGGAGAGACGTAGAGTCGTCGTCGTCGTCGACGGGGTGGGGAGGAGAATGGTGGATAAGGGATTCGTCAAACGGAGAGCCTTGGCGGCTAGAGGTAGGTGTGATTGAACAGGATACTGTTTCGTGGTCTGAGATTCCGGAGGTGTATGGGATGTCAATATTAAACCATGGACGACTCTCATCTTCTTCTCCGAGTCCCTGAGTCATAGTGGTCGGAGCCGAGGTCACTTCTGGCACCTTCCGTGCGGCAATTGGCATTTCAATGTGCCATGAGCGATTGTCCCCCTCTTTCCCCTCTTTTCCGAGTTCTGTCACACACGGCACACTCTGCGGGGCTGTGGCTTCTTTTCCTCTCTGATCCTTCCCCTCTTCTACCCAACCTGGATTTATTTCTTGCGTTTCCCCAGTTGGATTGTTATCGCTGATATATCTGGTTGCATTGCTCCTACTCTCCTCCCATTCTCTCCTATCTCCCACCACAGTATCAGCACCTCCCATCTTTTTCTTCCTCCTGGCGCACTCACAAATCACTCCTGCTAGACGCTGGGGTGACAATAATCCTAATATTTGTTTTCATGAGCGAACGGGAGCTAGTCGTTGACGTTGACCTCGACGTCGACGAAACGCGGGGTGGAGGCGGTTGGTCATCTTCATGTGTCTTCTGAGGACGCAATCGGGAGCAAGATGAGAAGCGTGAGATAAGGGTACGGATGCGGTTGCGCGCCATGATGAAGATTGTGGATGTTGCATTGGGGCAGATAAGGAAGAGGGTCGGTTTATATGGGTATGTGTATGACGTGAGGTAGGAATTGTGGTGAAGGGTTGGTATGCATGACACGTCGGCAGCCAATCACGGCAGGTAAACGCAAGCTACTTGCGACAATCTCAGTGTAAGAAAACGTGGCGCGCGTATAAGTACCACAGCACAAAAGCCCCTTGTTTTACGACTGGCGATTTTGTGGCGGAGAGCTCTTGATTCGATGCAGGGGCTGAGATGCGCTGGACGTACATCACAAGTGAGTCTTTTTAACCAAATCGGTAGCCCGCAAGTGAACCCAATACGAATTGCAGATTCAAATTCTCCCGCTAAGATAGCGCATGCACAATCCCGCCCCCAATCATTTTATAAACCTTCAAGATATCCCCAGATAGTCCTATAGTGACGCCCACAGATATGTGCGAAAATCTCAACAGTTTCTGCGGCGTAAATTTCGAAGGCTCGGGACTCCGCACTCCGAGGCCCCGGATACCATCGAGGTGGCTTCGTCGAGACTCGAAAGTCACCATGATTGCATTGATCAACAATTTGCCTTACCAACCCAACCGCCGAGAGATTCAGCCTTGGGTGAAACGGAGTTGTAGGGAGCGTGTAAGGGAACAGGAGAGATTGAGGCTGTTTCATGACCGTTGTCAGGCTGAAATGCAAGTCTTCATCGCATAAAATGACAGTAAGGAAACACTTGCCAGGCAGCGAACACTCTGAATTAATGATCTAAGATAGGCCCATTATATGCATTGAATAAAGCCAGTATCCAGCCGCCCCCAAACGCCCAGGCCCTAGAAAGCCCAGCTTCCGGTCTTCGGCCCTCCCATGATTTCTCATTCTATCGTAGGTGATTTTTGCGGCCCTAAACTTCGCTCGCCGGGTCGTCAGATCTTTCATCTTCGTCATCGCAGTTGTCCGGCTCTTTTCACTCTCCGGCTCGTCCGGTCTTCCGTCTTCGTCGTCGGGGATGGACGCCATGCTGTCTTTCATTTTTTAAGCAATGGTCCCATACCTTTGGGCATAATTTTCAAAATCGACCAAAACAAATCTCGCTTTACAAACTAAGTGAAATGCCCATCATCTTCGTCAAGTGTAGCTTTTAAATCTTATTCTATATGCTAACATCTTCAGGACCTCTTAGTAATAGTAGCTTAGTAATAGTAGCTATATAGCTGCCAGAAGTCTCTACCCCTGGTAAACATAGCACTGGTTGTTGCCTCGGGAGGCTAATCGGGAGGCATTTGTATGTCAGAATTCTGGGGTTCAAGTGATCCTAAAAACTCTGACCACGTAGCTGAAAGATTACCAGTAGGTGAGCGAGAACGAAAATGAAGATTGGTATTGAAATGAGAAATGTTTCTTACTAGGATGTTAGCACCATCGGACCTTCCTAACCCTTTCTAGGAGGACGGCGATGAGTAGCCATGAGCCACGAATTCTTGGGCAGCAGCATGGTTGTCGAATCGGAAGTAGGTTGGCCGGAAAATCCATGTTGACAGGCTAGTATTGGCCAAGAGATGAGAAGGGACGAGGTCCCAAATTAGCCCGAGATGTCTCGTCTTGTGGCGCTTTTGATCTCGTCGGCCCGGAACTTTCAGTAAAGTCCCGGCGGTAGTCCCGAGATGTCCCATTCCGGAGTTCGCACATGATCGGCATCGACAGATGGGCATTCTCCTTTAGTCGGTATAGGTCGGTGCGGAAGTTTTTTAACGCCGCCAATTTGCGCAAAGAGCTCGTCCCAAACATCTGTAAGAATATCGTCATCAATCGCATTGTACTCATCTGAGGCATCAGGAGAGGTGTTGGGCAAGAGCTCGTACAAGGGACGAGAGGCGATTCCGGGAAAGGATGTTCTGATTGTTTTCGAGTCTGATAGTGGCGGGTTATCGACCAGATCCGAAGACTCGAGGAGCATTTCGTTGTCAATTTCTCCATAGATTCCGTGCGTATCAGTGGAGAACGGATCATAGGAGGGTTAGGGCCCGTCCTCAGCTTAAGTTAGGTGGGACTGGATTTCCTCCATGAGGACATATGTATACTCCGCAAAGGCAGTGCTAAGCTAAAGAACTGTTGAGGGCGAATAGAGCAGCAACTGCAGATTCTGTGATGGAATCAGAGGCTTTGATGCTATTCGTGAACACCATCGTTCAAAGGTACCGGCCTGACGGTCATATGCCATCACTCGCGGAGTCCCCGGCTATCGGGTCCCGCCTGTGCTCAAGTCTCGGGACACATCACATTCAGTGTACGCCGTAAAAGATGGTCGTACTCATTCGTGAGAGTGTTTGGGCTCGAAAGTCAAGCTCGTCTTCCAATTAATTTTGCACGAGACGAGTTGTCTCGAGACTGGTAAAGCCGGCAAGGTCTTCCTTCATTGTTCCTATAGTACTTAGAGGAGAACCTTGTGTATATTCTATGATACAGTGAAGAGAAGCAGAGAAGGAGAAAGGCTCGATTAATATACAGAGGATCATCGGAGAAAACTTTGATGCTTCGCCACTCGCCACTCTGAGTCACTTGACACAGGGTATGTAACATTCATCAATCTCATCTAGACGATTGATGACCTATGACCCGGCGTAGTAAAGTAACCAGCGATCCCAACGGTGTTCTACCACCATTTTCACACTTGTCTTCCTACACTGTAGCAGTATGTAATCTCGAGACCTCAAGCGAGACCCATCCAATGTCTTCCAAATTGCGAAGTCATCGCCGTCATCAATTAACTCCAACTCCATTCTTGTCTTCTTTGACCTCAAGTTTGGCGACGGCTTAGTATTGAAACTGCTAGGTATTATGTGCACAAATGCTGTAGAATTCTTAATACAATCCCAGAAACTGACTGAGCTTCACTTGACTGTAGATTGGAGAACGCTCGTCATTGTTGTGGAGTTTGGAGAAAGTGCACAGTAGCGATCTGTGGCGTCAGTTTCTGCTGCACAGGGGAAGACTGAAAGACGTACTAATTATGATTGTCTTGACGTCATCCCCGGAGTGCTCAAGGTCGACGCATTTGTTAATCTACGTGAAAACTGCGGCGATATTTTCTCATAAGAATTTGCTTCGGAAGTACTCACGGAGAAATACTTATTGGTATTTGTACGGATCACTTCAGAAGCTTCATGACGTGACTAAAAAGACCACGAGACAAGACGTTCTGGGCTCTAGTTAGATTTCGTCTGGTCTCGTCTTGTGGCCAACACTGCTCGCGGTCTTCAAACACCCATGCTCCAGGCATTGGCAACACATTGGTTGCCACCCCTGCTCCCTACATACTATAGCGGTGTTGTTACAGTATGTACTTTTTGCTATGCAGTGCGCGTTAAGAGGGGTTACCGATTCCATAGAATCATCTTCACATTGCGCAAACATCCCGCCCAGTTGAACACTCCCGACAAACTAGTAAAGATGTGAATCTTCAGGACTCGCCAGGGCGCCTTCGGTGGTGGGGAAAAGTACTGTATCGCCCCCTCCCTAAGGGAAATGAGATTGCAGCCTTTGTTCAAATTCTGATTAGAATTGTTGCTCTACGGAGGGAGCCCTGTGCTTGTACACTATGTGTCGAGAGAAGAGAGGAGGATGCAACAGTAATGCGAGTAATTCCCTGTATTTACTCTCTTCACTTCCCTCGCAAAACAAACTTTTCATCACCCACATTAGCGCAAGGGAGGTATCTAGTAAGCTTAATTTTCCCATCTTTCCCACACTCTCGGGCGCTAGTAACTCCGAGACTGGTCACGACTTATCCACCAAGCTCCCCTTCTATCCCAAGACATTGAACCGTACCCTTCTATAAAGTGCCTTTGGGGGTGAAAAGGTCCACGATTACAAGTTCCACTAGTTACCATAAATATCCATAGGACCTAGGCAAGACTTAGCCTTTTTACCGAAGTTTATCATGTATTGAGACAGTAGATGCCGACTAAACTTACCACCTTGTGCTGATGTTTTCCTAGGGGTAACTACAAGACATGTCTTCATTCCTATTTCCGGTACCATTGGCTATCCGGCCGAGATACTTCCCGTTTGCCGTCTCCGGGGCGGGTGACGTACCATGATGCATGACTTCTCTACCCCCAAACAACCCCCTCCCCAGTTGTAGCGACTGCTTGCCGCCAAAACGTCATATATCTACCCACCCCAGGCCCGTGGGATTAAATGAAACACCATAACGCCGATGTGGTACCTCCGCGCTCCAGATCCGACGTCATAATGAGTGTTGAGTAATACCAACCAATCAACCACAACACGCACGGCACGCTCACACACGAAATCCTCACAGGCTGTCGTGCAAGATGACTTCATCAAGACTTGGACTGGGATTGGATCGTAAAGTGAAACGCAAGCGAGTGATGCCGCATGCCTACGTGTATCACTGTATCACAATCACTTCATTGCACTTCACATGGCTGGAATCACATCATAATCTCAACCCATTACATTCCCATTCCCCACAGCTCAAAAACAAAGTCCTCCTTCGAGTACTACAAATATTTCATCACCCAAAAAGCCAATGCCCCACAATAAGATTTTCCCCCACGCTTTCGCCGCCTCTATAAAAAAAACACAAATGGTATCATCCCTTAAAAGCAAGCATGCGATAAAAAACACCCCGAACGTTCCCCCCCATTTCCAATATGCAAATACCCAAAAAAAAAATACAATACAAAGGTATGGAGATGATAGAAAGGTGGTACAATACAGAAAAGAGATGCTCCGATAAATCGATCCCGCCCATCCAATAAAAGTTACATGACTTTTGATGACCCCCAAAACTCGTCCCTAAATCCTTCCCCGATGATAATATAAAAAAACGCCCTTCCTTTTACATGACGAAATACATAAATGAACTTTTCTCTTCCCAGCTCTTTTGGACATAAACATAACATGACATGACAATCGTGATGGATGGATGGATGGATGGATGGATGGTGATGCTAAATGAAAAAAACCAACGATAAATGCAAAAGAAAAACAGGAGTATTAATGCAATATCTTCTCGCCGCCACCTAGATAACACAACGTACTCAACTCATCTCTTCCCAGACACAGCCGTGGACCCATGGTGCCCGGGAACTCTTGAACGATGTCCATTGCGGCTCAACGGTCTGTGTACCCCGACTCTCCTGCCCAGTCTTGAATCTGGCCTTTCAATACTCACTCCATGCGTTAGCGCCATGGGGAGCATCAACGCCTTCGGACTTGGCAGCGGCTTATCCGCAAACCTTACAACGCGCTTCATGTTGCCACTTTGCTGTTGTTGCTGTTGCTGTTGCTGCTGTTGCTGTTGCTGCTGTTGCTGCTGTTGCTGCTGTTTCTGTTGCTGCTGTTGCTGCGTCCGGTTCGCAATCTCCTGTTCGACAAGGGCCTCGTCTTCCCAGCTTGCATCATCCGACTCGGATTCATCTTCGTACTCTGAGTCGTCTTCCGAGCTAGTCTCCGAGCTGCTCTCGCTAACATCGTCATCGAATTCCGAGCCAATACAACTTGGGGTATCGCCGACGTTCACAAGCATTGATCCAGCTAGGGAGAGGTCCGAGTACTTATGCGAAAGAGTCTTTGTTGGCGTTTCGAACCGAAGCTGCTTGACCACGGGGTTCTGAGGAGGGGCAGCAGCGTCGTCTGGGTACTCCTGATAGGGAAGGGTGACGAGTGCGTTTTGTAGTTTTGCTGGGTCGACCTTCTCGACTACCACAGGGGGGGGAGAGATCTTAGCCGGCGCCTTGACAGGACCCTGGGGCTGTGAAGAGGTTTGGCTACTGTTCAGCGAACGACCACGGACGATCTGGACTCCAGGGCGTATCGAGTGCTCGGTTGAAGTCGAGGTGTTTGTTGACGATGGGAAGCTCTGCGGTGGTTGCTGAGGCAGTTGCAGTTGCAGTTGCAGTGGCTGCGGCTGTTGCTGTTGTTGCTGTTGCTGTTGTTGCTGCTGTTGCTGCTGTTGCTGCGGTTGAGGAGCAGGTGCCTGCTGGATTTGCGCTTGCTGAGGCTGCTGAACAGGTCGCTGGGGCTGGAGCTGCATCTGCAAGTCTCCACCGGTGGGGCGGGCACGAGTTGGAGGCATCGAAGGTGCAACCATCTGGTACTGATGGCCGTTGGCAGTCTGTGCTGGGTTCCGCTGCGGCTCCGGCTTGCGTTCGGGAGATCGGTTCCTCTGGGGCTGGGGCTGGGGCTGCGGCTCCGAGTTGATGGCCTGGTGGAGGCGTTCTCGGACACTATCAATCATCTGCTGTGAGCGCTCGTGTGCAGCTGGGGATTGCTCTGTGCGGGTTTCCTGGGGGTGGCCTCGATCGTTCACATTCCTTTGTGGCTGCTCAACCCTGACAGGTTCATACCTACGGCCTCTTGCATCCACCAACGGTCCATTGCGTTCCCCCTGAGGAATTTGCTCATACCGGATGTTGTGGCGGTCGTCCGGGGTAGTGGTGCTACGCTGTACTAGGGGTCGCTGTTGTGATTGGTGCAACTCATCGTACGCTGGCTTTTCAGGGCTGTGCTGGCCTCGCCTCGGTGGCTGTTGAAGTGTGATTTCCGGTACATACTGTCTTTCCGGCGAGTGGATGGTGCCACGTCTCTGGGGAGGCAACTGCAGCTCAGGTACAGGATATTGTCCGCTCTGGAGGCTATGAATGCTAGGTCGGGCTTGAATAACAGGAGAAATCTCAGTCTGTGCTCTGCGTTGGAGAGCTGGGCGATCAGCATAGTTTTTCTTCTCTGGCATTCCACTACCGTAGGAACTAGGATTGCTGTGGATGAGTGGGGGAGGTGGCATCTGCTGAGCCTGCCGGTCGGGTTCGGCCCTGGTCGGGTTGGGACTGGTCCTCTTTGACGACGGGTTCGACGGTGGCTGGCTCCGGATAGCGGGCTCTGGATTGCGTCCCCGGGTGGATGCACCCTGGTAGTTGTTGTGTGCATTCATCTGCCCCTCCATGTGACCATTTCCATAAGCGCTTAGGAAACCACTAACATTCCCGCTTGTCGCACCGAGAGCGTTCGCCTCCTGAAGAGTTTTCTCGATGACAATGTTCAAGCTTTTTGCCTTCTCCGCTCTTGACCGTTGAGATTTCCCACTGGTGTTGTTTCGATGCACCGATGTGTCAGTAAGGCTGTGATCCGGGTTGCTGTTGTGATCCCTCCTTGTTGGCGACTTCCTTCTCTGCTGGTGCTCAAACTGCTTGGGCTCGAACCGCGGCGTATCTCCAACGCTGGTAGTCTTGGTGCTAGTCGAAGCTTGACTAGAGGTAGAGGATTGGCTATAGGACGATTGCGATGACGGAGTGAAAGACGATGTCAGCGATGATTGCGTGGACGAATGCGCCGGCATATGCACCGGGTGACCAGGATCAAAGTGATCATCGTACCTCGGAGTATCACCAGACGAAACAGACGTATAATGCATGTTGCCGAACGTGGGTCTAGACTCGAACATCTGATGAGATGGAAGCGATTGGTAGGCGTAGTTAGAGGTGTGGTTCGGGGGCGTGGGAGGTAGTGTTGCTCTCAGATATGCCTCCAATCTCTGGATAAGAGGTTCGTAGTCATTCTGCTTCTCCTCCGAATACTTTGGCCAAGGATCATGCTGGAACTGACGCAGCGACTGGAAGAATGATTGGTATGAGGTGGGTGGCCTCACGCAGACGGCCTTGATCTTGGGTCCCAGCTCCTGATTGTGGAGGAGAACGCTATTGACCAATGAGGTCTGGCCGGGCTGAAGGCGATAAATGGGGAAAACGATGTCTTCATCGTCCTTCTTCCTGTCATATCCGCTCCGTGAGTTGCCAGTAGCAAAATAATTCTCCACCTCTTGAGGAATCTGCCAACCCTCCTTCGCAAAGCTCATATCACTCTTCTTCATATCCTTGTAGTATCGGTGGGGAAGACCATGCGGAAGGGATTCCAGGAGAGACCTGCGGAGTCCCCATCGTTTCCTCTGCAGTTTCGTGAGCTCGGGGTGCATTAGAGTAGGATGACACAGAGCCACGGCCAGCGTTGGCGAAAGGACATAAATTTGATGCCACATAGAATCCCTGGTGTAAAGGTGCTGCTCTAGTTCCAACGAAGTCATATCAATCTTGGAGTTCTTCTTTGCTCCAATCTGACCTCCTTCAAAACCGCCGAATGCCGCATCAGTGAGGATAAATTCCTCATTTGGAGCAGCCTCCCAGAAAACCATATATCTCTCAATCGCATTGGCCTTGTAGTCCGCACGATCCAAGTCGAAGATGGAGGTGGTACTCGGGATTTGGTTGTGTGGTGTATCAATGATGTGCTCGACGTTCCGTAGCCAGACATCTCTGGCATGTTCCAAGTCGTTGTTCTCAATAAACCTCCGTCGCCTAAGACGAGCACTCTCCATATATTCGTGATGTGCAAGCAGATGCATGTTCCTCTCCCTGCCTCCAAGCGACGTCATAAGGTACAAGTACTTCCGAAATGTGTTGATTTCATCCCTCGGGAACGGGATATCCCCCAACGGTTGGTTTCCACGCACAAACCAGATAGGATCCGTCAACTGGGTGTAGATTTCTCGGTCCACTCGCTGTAGCAAAAGGAATTTCGAGAAGCCGGTAGCCTGAAAGGCTTGAGGGGAAAGATGTTCAAAGTACGAGGCATAAATATCGTTGTTGCCAAAGCACAGTGACCAGTGTTTTTTATCGAAATCTTGCGCTTCGGGAAGGAAGAGTGTTAAAAGGTCGGATTCACCAATCAGGTGCCTGGTAATAAGCAACCAATATCGTCAGTTTTTGTTCCTAACATACAAATAGATGTGACCTCATCGCAAAAATGGGTCGTCGCAAAAGCAGATGATACATTATAAAAGAAATAAGGGAAGTAGAAATCCTCGCGCACTGCAGCATACATTTGATTCTCCTCATAGACAAGCCACATGTTTGGTTCGCCGGTCCCGCAAAACGTCTTAAGAACATCTTCCGGAACAAACGTCCGGTATTTTCGCAACTCCATATTTTGATCATGCTTCTGGGAGAAGAGGTCGGCCGTTGAACGTGAGAAATCGGTGTCGGACATGGCGACGGCGTGCGAAGGCGCTGCTCGCCGACTCTTTAACTAGTTGGTGCTTTGGTTGCTGCAGCGATGATACGACCTGTCGCTGCTGGTATTAATATATGCTCACGAAGCGACGCAGTACGCGCCAGCCAGTTGAACGAATAGATGCGGAAAGTGGTGATATGCAGTGCATATATTGGAAAGGGGATGCACTCGTATAGTATATACTGCGTTTGCTTGAGGAGATGAAGGATATTGGTGTTTAGCGATATGGGGGGGTGTGTATGGGAAGAGGAACGAGGGGGGAGGAGGAGAGTAAAAAGGAGTAAGGTAGGTCGGGAAGCAAGCACGGGGAGAATCGCCAGGGCGGGACACTTGGATTTGCGATGACCAGGTGAGTGACAGAGGCTGTCCAGGCTTTGTGGTGTGCTGGGTAAGGGTGGTGTGTGGAAATTAATTCTCTGCACCAGAAAGAAGCCAGACGGTGCCTGGCAGCGCGGACAAGGCAACTGCGTAGAAAAAAAATGGGCATGAAAAAAGAACAAAAAGCAGTGTGAGTGGTCCATTGCATAATGCATAATCCCGGCGCAATGTGTGGGTGATTGGCCACCGCAGTGATGGCAACTGGTGACTGCGTGATGAGAGTGACGGGAGAATGGGACAGCGTACGCGAGAAGGCTGAGGCAGTGAAGCGAGGGATGAATAGGATACCGCAAATGAAATGACAAAACATCGAGGTGGAACTGAACACAGAAATATCAACAACGCACCTTTGTAGCCTTCCTCAGCCACTCTTTAAATTCCCCAGTAATCCCAAAGACCTCAGGCTCACTCTCGTATCGTTGAAATTCTGTCCGCCTGGTGTTAATTATGTTTGTCGTCGTTGTATAGCGAAACACTATCCAGCTCCCTTGCTCTTCTCCCTAAGCCAGGAAAAAATGACTCGCAGCTGCAGATGGGGAGCAGCACTTATTTAAGTCGCAGTAGTCGGTCGTTAGGGTCGTTCCTCCTTCCTGCAGCCCCGGAAACAAAAGGGCGCGAACAAATGTACTATGAAACCTGAAAACAGCGCTAACCGCTGTCAGTGTCGTGTAGGCGGCAAGGTAGGAACAGCGTCGATATTGGAAATAGAATAATAAAGAAACTGAAGTGGAATAGAATAAACTAGCAGTAGAGTACAGATAGGCAGAGGTAGATGAAGATGGAAGGAGGAAGGGGGGTGTAAGTAAGATCGGTGAATGTTGACAATGGTTGTTGTTTTTGTGTTGTTGTTTGGGTGACGCATAAACACAGCCCAAAATTGCCCCTAAGCAACAAAAACCTGGCGACAATTCTCACGCTGTGAATGGGGGGACGCAAATAAAGCAGCAGGGCAAAGCCACACTTTGCTTCGGCCGATGTGAGATTACCAGCGGTAACAATACCCGGGCTCCGACTGGACTGGGGCTGAGGATTATGCTCTTCTCCGTGTTTCTTCTGCGGGCCGAATGAAGTATGTATGCGATGCAGCAGCAAAAGGGACGAGAAAGAAACGGGGCAAAAGGAGAGGAAAGGATAGGACAGTGGGGGGCAGGCATCATTTTTATTTCTGTAATACTTCTGCAGGCCGAGCAATGAGCCCTACCATACAACACCCCCTTCACATCCCGGTGCATCCCGTTATTTCCCTTTTGCTAATTTAAAAAAATCAAAAATAATCCAAAAAGGAAAAAGCAAAAGAAAACATTCCGTGTTCTTTCGCTAGTTCCTTTTTCCTCTCGCAGACCCATCATCCCTGTCCAGCCAATTACTTGTTCACAAACCAGAAACATAAAATAAAATCAAAATCCAATAACCCCCCATGGTTGTTCCCTCCCGCGAGTTCCCCTCTGAAACAATTAACTGCTCATCGTCAGCCTTTCTTCTTCCCTTTCCACATACAGGCACCGCGACAGGATTCTGGAAGCGTCTCCTTTGTTCGAAGTAAAGAGCGGGGGAGGGTTGAGCATATCGCATGAAGATGACGGCGGTAGTCCCGCGGCAGTGGGATGGCCTGGTCTTTTCTGCTTCGTTCGTGAAACGTTCCCAAGCCCCTTTCGTTTAAGTATAGCCATCGCGCATTGCACATGTCATCATCAGCGTTCCCTCGTCATGTGCGAGCCTTCCTTGCCTTCCATTGTTCCTCCAAACGCGAACCGGGTTTTCCATCACAGCGCGTAGAGTACACACAACATAGGGCAGCATCGTGACTGACAGGTGCAAATCGGGGTTTCAACGACGGATCTCACACACACAAGCCCCGGCCCAACAAATAAATCGCTGGGGCTGGGGGATGGGGGATAACTATTGTTTTTCCTGACCCGTTTGCAGTGCGGGGTTCGGGATTCGCAATTGATGCTACTCAATGTATCTACCTTACTTCAGACTCCGTCGCTCTCGCTCGCTCACTCTCAGGCTTTGTAATGATAAGCGCTCGCTCGTGCTCTTGTCATGTTTCTCAAAGCCCAGGATACGAAGACCTCATTTCCTTTCCATCGAGTTGCAAGGGAAAGAAAAGGTGGTGGAAACCTTAGCCGGCGCGCGAACCATACACACGTACATGAAACAAACGAAAAACTCTGGATTGGTCCGACCGTCAATGACGTCTCTATGTCTCTCTCTCTTTTTTTTTCCCTGTGCCCCACCGTCCAATCAGAAGTGCAAACTGTTTATCATCCCAATTCTTTCAATATTTTGGACAAATCACAAGGTGATAAAAACCCCACAGAACCTTTTTTTCCTCATTGGTTGCCGGTTGGCTAGTTGATAGAGAAAGAGAAAAAAGCAAACAAACGGAAGGGATAATAACCAGCCGGTGTCGGCATATCTGGAGTAACACAGAAACTGAAGCCATTGGTGGTGAGATAAGACAAGCCGAGCAGAGACACAAAGGCACACGACATGATGGCGATGGTCGTCGACATGCGATCGAACGCATTGTACCCCTTCTCTTTCATCTTGCCGTTGCGCAGCTGCAGCGGATGCAAAGAGAGAAGTGCTGCTGTCTGGGGTATTGTCTGGGGTAGCGTAACTACGGGTGGATGAAGGGTAGGTATGGGGTTCAATGTATAGCACGCAATGACGAAACGCTACCTATACACCTGCCTCGTATACGCAACGCAGTAACACGCTCCGAGACTGCCTCGTCGTCCGCATCGCGATCCCCATCACCATCGTTCAGATTCCCGTATAATGTAGCTATCATCCCCCCATCCATCCATCCGTCCATCTATCCATCAATGCAACTTCTGTTTAGCCGGGTATCCATCCATCCATCCATCCATCCAGAGAGGTATTAATATAACCCCCGGATGAATTCCTACAGCGCACCTGGGGCATCAGTTCGCGGGCTTCCGAAGGTTACGGAGATGTGCGGGATCGGTTGACATTCTTTCTCCTCGACTGCCGTCTCCAGCGTGAGGATAGATTATTATTATGGGACTGATCAAAAAAAAAGTGCACTTTGTACCTGTTGAACCAACCAAAAGAATACTTGAGTGATAGAAAGGTGGGGTGGATCCTGCATTGCCGAAATACAACACTGGAGGTATATGAGAGGACGACAGGACGGCCCGTTGCCAAAGCAAATCTTTGAATCTGCGATGCCGGTTTGTTTGTTTATCCCCCACAGCTCCAGAGCCAGTCTACTTTGGTTCGCCAGCCCACGATCGATAGATAGATACTTAAGTAGACAGCACGAAACGGCCGTATAAATCGCCACTACCCTTATTTATGGACACGCAAAACACAGCTTTCCCTTCGTGATGGTGCAGTTTATCCCCCACAGCCTAGTATACTGGTAGATGGGTTCCAATTTGCTCGCCCACTTCAAGTCTCGTCTGGTTCGTCGCCCCATGATAGATAGTGAAATATGTAGGCAGCACTCAATACGCGTATATTATATGAACACTACCCTTATTCACGGACGTGCAAAACACATATTTCCTTCCGTGATGGGCGATTTGCGGTTTGTTTTTCCCCCACAGTCTACTTGCAAGTGGTTCGTCGCCCCAGGATAGACCGGCAGCGTTCAACACCCATATAGTATGTACACTCCCTTGTTTATGGATGTGCAAAACATCTTCACTTCAGTGATGGCAGTTTGTTTACAATACTCCCCCACAGTTTCCTCTAAACCTTCTTTGGTTCGCCGCCCCACGATAGATAGGCCCTCACTCACTATATGCATACTTCGATCAACATGTACGCCGTATACACATCAGCACTACCGTGTTCCTTTCACTATCTCCGCAGCAATCTCCAGCCAATGTAGGTACACATATCACATTCAACCAGGTCTTCTTTCTACGGACGGATGCACCGCAGATCTCACCTCAGCATCAGATATGATATGCCGTGGAATCGAGGTGATTATGGATATTTCCCGCCCCCATTCCTTCCCCGGCCCGTCTATTCTTCCTCCACTGTTTGACACATGTGCCGAATACAGCAAAAACCAGGCTTTCAGCTTTCTTTCCCAGAAAAGCACGCAACTACAATGATATACACCCACACCCACACCCACACACCTGAACTAAAAACTCCGACTCGCCCCAATATCGATCGCATCAAAGACACCCTCCTCGTCGATTCCTTTCTCCCTCAACGCCTCCTTTAGTCGCAGCGGAGGCTCCATCACCGGCTCATCCGTGAGCACCCAGGTGCCCTGATAGTGTCTCGTTAGTTGGCGGGGGTAGGGAAGGATAAAGAAGAGAGATCCTTGTAGAATAGCACAATGATGGAGGGAACAAGCAGGTGCGTCTTCAGGTGGCAGAACGAGCTGACATGACACAAGCACCCACCCACACTTCTTCGGGGATCGACTTAAGGGCTCCATTCTATCCACACCATCATGGATCACCCCACATATCATAGAGGGGCGCATACGAAGTGAGCCTTGGTTACACTCCTAAACCCGTAACCCCCGGCTTTGAAACACAAAAGCAAAGGGAAGGAATGAAAGGGAAGGAAAATGAGGGACATACCCAATGCATCCCGAGCGCCTTCCTACACCTCGTATCAATGAATATATTCACCGCGTCTCTCGGGTCGGCATGCATTGGACTAGACACCGGGTTAGCCGCCACCGCCGCGTCGCCAATACACACATCCAATCTCAACCCCCCCTTCCCCCCTTCTTGTTCGTCTCAATAGCGCATGAAAAAAAAACGTACCTCATGATCCTATCCGACCCATTAGCATCTGAGCTAGAATAGAAACGCGAAGATCATGGCCAAAATCGGGCTGGTGTCAAAGCACAAAAAAAGGGCAATGAAAAAAAGTCCAAAAGGAGAAAAATGATATAAAAAACCCACAACCAGAAAAGCAGGTTTTCCACCCAACCAAAAACTCGGCGAAGTGCACAAGGTCCAGTCACACGATGCAATGCAATCCTGGTGCAAAGGCCAAGGCATGCAATGCATGCATAAGGGCCGCGCAGCTGAACGCATTTGGAGTAACCATAGCAAAGCCGATAACCAATTATCAACCACCAATGATGCACAGAAGGTGAGTGGAGTGAGGATCGAGGGTGAGGATTTGTGATGCAAAGAGAGAGGGTGTGGGAGAGGTGAGATCTCATGTCTCAAGCCTGAGGTATTCGTCGGGACACAGGTGGCCATCCGCTTGCACAGGATACCGTAATACGTGTCTCGCTCCATCCCAGGGACATCATAACATAGACCAGCAACCGTTCGGAAGTATGGCCAAACAGCGCCGATGGTGTGGAAATAAGGGGTTATACAAGCGGAGGGGAAGGGATGGAATGGATAAAAAAAGGGATGGCGTGATTCATAGTGAAGCAAGAGGTATCCATGATGTAGGTACCACAATAGCTCAGGGCAAGACAGGAGATCATTCGCTCGGCAGATTGCCAAACATGAATGACCAATATCGAGACAACAAGCTCCAAAGCCCAGAAGCCAGCCACACTTGTAGCTTTCGGATGACAGGAGTCTAGAAACTTACCATCTTGGACAATAGGCTCCAATCGGAATCAGACCCAAGTCAAACCCACCCCGATTCTCTCCAATTTCTTTGAACGCTGGACACACGGGGAGATCGCTGTACTCCTGTCCATAGTCGTCTTTCCCGTCGGATTCTCGAGGGACAGCGCGGTAGCCTGTGTCTCTACAGGTAGATTTCGTATTAGCTCATTTCCTCCTGAAACTCTGTGATGATCGATAAATAGCAATGAGATGAGATCTGGTAAGTAAGGTGGTGAGGCATCGAGGGAAACAGCGCCATATCGAGAACGGCTATCGTGGCGCGACGAGATAGGGCCAAGTAGCACAGCCCGGTCGATCCGGACGGAAAGCTGCTGCTTGGTGTATAATTCAAGGTTCTCCAAGGAAGGGGGTAATCAGACAGAAAGGCGCACATAGACGTAAGGGGTGGGCTTTCAGTTGGGCTTAATCGTTACCATTCCTCACCATTGGTTCTGAACTCTGTGAATGCTGATTCGTCGCGTTCAGACCACATCCGATCACAGCTCATCACGCACCCGAAAAGCAATCCAAACATAACCAACTTACCCAGCAAAATACACCTTCTTCCCTCCGCTCTCGACGCCCCAGCTTCCCCAAAGAGTCAAACTGCGATCCATCAATCCTCTTCCACTGGTGTGTTGGCATGGCAGTAATCCAAGCTTTGCCGCTATCTTTCCCTTTTTCAGGTTCAACACAATCTCCCTCTCATCCCACCAATCCAGCTCCGTACAATTATCGATCCTACAGCTCGTAAACCACTCCTTGTTTCCGAGGGGCACAAAATATTGACAATTCGGCCATTTCTTGTGGATTTTCATGATTGTTCCATGATCCGTGTGATCGTAATGGTTGTGGCTAATGCACACCAGGTCGATTTCGGGAATGTCCTCGATATCGCAAGGGGGCTTTGTGTACCGTTTGGGCCCGATGAATTGGCTAGGGCTACACCGGTCCGAGAAGACGGGATCAAACAGGACTCGGAGGCCGCCAGGGAATTCGACGTAGTAGCATGCGTGGCCGAGCCACGTCGCGCGGAGTTCGGTGGAGGAAGTGGAGCGCGTGGAGGGGAAGACGGGAGTGACGACGTTGGGGGCGGGGTGTGTCCCAGGACCTCCGAAACCGTGTTTGGAACGATGTCTGACACGTCGTTAGAACGCGACTCACATTCCCGAATAACGTGTCTCCAACTAGCGCGCGATTCAAGCGGAAGAGGGGGAGGGGTAGTACTGGAATACACCCTTCAAGATGCCGCCGACTCCCAGGTCGTACCAACTATTCCACGTCCATCAGTTCGGTCCCTTCTCTCCGGCACAGCCGGGCGGCGGTGGTGCGGGAAAGCGCGCACCTATCCCAAGGATTCTGGAAACCTCCGCGTCCAGCTTTGACATGATGGGGCTTCTGCGAGTAGTCATCGGGGAATTTCGCAGCGTTCGCGGGAGGGTTCACGGAAGCGCTGAAAGCCTCGGCGATGAGGCCTTGGGTTCCGGCCATTGCTTGTGCTGAGGTTGTGAAGGGCCGCGTTCGTTGGTGCGGTATGACGTAGGAGGCTAACGGGGTCGACGCGAAGGTTTTGGTTGTAGAGAGGGCTGAGGATCTCCAGGCGTGGGTGGTGGAGGGAACGAGCATATAAATAAGAATGGACGGATCGCTCTGGTGGGTATACTTAGGCTGGTGTTTGGCAGGGGTGCACTGGAGGGCGGTCTGGCTGTGTTGGCGTTGCAATGGGGCTGCTGCGTGGAACGAAATGGAGGGAGGAGTAGTGGTGGTGGTGGTGAGGATGGAGAAAATTTTGTGTGACGATGCAACGACAGCGCAGCATCACCGACGCCTACTCTACTTTTCCAACTACGCGCATACTAATCCTCGACCAGACACCGCTATAGCATCCAGTGATTGCGCAGGGTTGCAATTGACGGGGCCCCGGAGGTAACCGTTTCTTCCCGCCTCTGTTCTCGAGTACGTATCGTCATCCTCGGGGGTGACGAGTAATATGCTGGCTGGCTGGCTGTCAGCTTCACGGCCACTTCCGAGGATCGGCATTCGACTTGAGCCGTGCCGGTTGCAGGCCACGGGCTTGCGATGCGGTAGCACAAAACGTCAACCTGTACCACACCGCAACGGACGAATGAATGCGCCAGGGAGCAGCGGTAACCCGTACTGAGACAATCGGGATGAGGCTTGCGCAGGCTGTGGAGGCGATGCACAGACGTTGCCCGTCGTCTCGGTTCTCGGTAGCGTCTAGGTAGCACCCAGGAGTAGCTTCCGGCTAGGCCGTGACTCATCTCCCAACTGTTGTTTGGAGTGTCATTCTTATACGAGGGGATTATTAGTGATCGAGAGCGGCTCGAGATTACTCCTGCCGCATGCAAACAGGAATTTCGGTATTATATCCGGCAACCGCGGTTCCTCAAAAAGAACGAAGAATTTAGGCAATTGAACAGCCAGATAGATCGTCATGTCACTGTTGCTACTCATCTACTCTAGGAAGCAGTTGCAGTCAATTCACCGCGGCAGTTGCGCTGAGAGCTGATGAGTGCGATCTGGTGCATGGTTACATTAGGCTAGCGTTGCTTGGCGGAGACCGTCTTCCAGATGTGGTTTTCTATTCGTTCCTCGACTTTGCTTTACAGAATATTCACAGGAATTTTCCCATTGCTTGTGTTCGAACGCCATATGAGTTCGCCATCTCCATAGGGCATCACTCGCTCCCGCCGAATGTACTTCCTTTTTGGTGAGCGAGTTCGGTGCAATATGAGGATTTCGTGGGTTGTTGTGCGTGGATGGATAGATATGGCGTTGAGATAAGGACCGAGAGTCATGTGCCGTCCCGATGTGAGGGAGATACGAAGATGGGTAGGTACTTTTACTTTACCATAATCGAGAATGTAAAAGATGCCACAAGCACTTAAGAACTGTTCACACGGACATCCGTCATTTATGCCGCTGGAGTGACTTTCAGGAGTGGTCTGTTTACGTGTAATGTTGAAATCGGATCACTGAGGGTGGGGCTTTTCATCTCGCAGCCACGTTGAAATTTTGTTTGTTTTAATCATAACTTACTACATTTACTCTAACTAGAGTATGGCAAACCACGTTGAATCTTTACTAGAGGCAGGTATCGTTCCAATTTGAGAAAACTTTAAGTTACATTAGATGTCCCCATGTCATCACCGCTTGATATACCATCACCTGCCAGACCCGCGCCGGAGCGGAGAAAGCGTATGTCGCCTAAAATCACATCGGGGTCATGGAATATCACCTGTCGTTAAGCCACAAGCTGTGCAGGAGTGGCTGACTCCGAGTGATATCGGTGCAGCATCTTCCTCTCTGTCCCCACCTCTTACCTCCCTTCCTCTCCGCCTTCCCTCCTCTCCGCCTTCCCCCGCCCCCTCTACCCAGAGCGGAGGGTTTCAGTTCTCGTGCTGCGCCTTACACTTACATATCACGTGACATATCTACTTCACTTCTGGCACCGGCGAGCGACCGGCGAGCGAACCAGCGTGCAAATTGCGGATACATCAATCTGCAACGTATCCGGCAGCATGCAAGTGTGCGTGTGCGTGAGGGGCAACAAGTCACAGGAGCACGTTTACAACTTAGACAGTTTAATAATGCAGATAACAGAACCAGCGAGCTCCGAGCTCGGATCAGCTCCTCCTGCTACGCTATCCCCACACATTCCACCTTAGCTCTTTACCTCAACTAACTTCACTTTGGTTCGCTTCATTTGCTTATTGCCTACGCTCTCAATTTCTTCGGCTCTACCTGTTCGGATTGGACTGTACACCTTCACGTGCGCTTTGAGCGCGCAGCATTACTGCAGTCTCAGTTCATAACTCTAATCGTCACGGTTTGTCTATTTCTCAGAGCTTCGACTCCCGTCCTCCCGTTTGTCTTCTGACAATCTTCCAGATATTAGTAATGTCCGATCCTAACTCCGTCAAGTTTGTCGAGCTCGTTTTCGAGCCGGACACCAGCACCAGAGACACCGCCAAATACAAACTTGCGTATCGATCGTTGGCCAAAAATTCCCGACAACTTTTTGCCCTTTTACTGCAGAAAGATGTATCTACCGAATTCTTCTCGGCATTTGAGTTATACGGTAAACGGCTAGCTACACTACTGAGCGATATTCCCAAATACTTTGGGTTTAAGTCAGGACATCCGCGTATCCGGTCAACGAAAGACCAACTCAATCTACGACTATTCGAAGAGTTTCTAGGGGCTTTCCTATTTTCACTCCTTCCATTAGCTCCACCAGACATCGTATCTCAAGAAACTATGGCAGAGATTGTCATGGCTGTAATCAAGATACCTCGTCCGGGTGGCATGTTGGAGCTGATTGGGGCCGAATTGGGAGACAAGCCTGAGATTCTGAGGAAATTGATTGCGGATGGACAAATGGGCACCTGGTCTAAGGAGCAACCTGCGTCATTTAAAAGCCTCACTTCGAATTGCTCGATGACTTGGGGAACTGCGGCCGGGAATCTTGCAGACGATTGTCCCAGTGATTCCCATCCCGAGAAATTTGGCTGGGTCGATGACTGGAAGAGCATGAAAAACCTTGTTGAATCGATTCCCTGCGAGCTGTGCCCATTTGTATCTAATCACAGTACAAATGAAACACCGAGAGCTTACCCCCAAACAATCAATACCAACACAGGAGCGTTCAAAAATCTGTTGGGGGAGCGACTAGGACTGTGGAAAGTCATCCTTTCAACTTTCGCGCTAAATAATTTCAGAGGAACAGTTGCTAACGGTGCGTGAGACTGCCCCCTTATCATAAATATACCATCGGTAGTTCCTAATTTCTGACTAAAAAAAGGCCATTTCGAGCGTATAAAAGAACAGCTCCTTGCACTGGCGACTGGAGAGTTGGTGGACGACTCTATTCGGGAACCCGCTCGCAGCAGTATTCAATATCGAGTTCCGGTATATGAGGTGGCATGCGGGGCGAATGTTATCCTTTGGCAGGTTGACACTGCCTTCGACGAAGAATACTACTGTGTCACGGACATCATAAAAGGTAGCGACTATTCCAGAAGAATTCCCGTTAGGTCCGCATTTGACTCGTGTATTTAGTGTGGGCAATTTGCCCAAACTCGCAAGTAGGCATGTTCTTTTATTTGCTGGCTCAACTCATCGGATTCATAGGTTGAAAGTATGTACGAATGGATCGCTCGCGCACAACAGATCCACACAGACACTCGGATAGATGCTTGCGAGACGGTAATTGAGAGCTCACCCCTACAGGGTACCCATTCATGCGAATTTGATAGTGGTTGGTATAGGCTAACAACAATTCCAGGAAAGTTTTACAACCTAACTTCTACAGTGCTCTCTAGCATAAAACACCTTACATCAGCAGTTTTTCCTGTTGACCCTTCGGCGGAGGAAATTAATATCATCAATCATGTCCAAAGCCCAGCATTCATCCTAGGAAGGAGTGGCACCGGAAAAACAACATGCTTGATTTACAAGTTAGCGAGCAGATACCTTACCACCAAGATTGAAGACGAGGTCCCAGTACGACAGGTAAGTTTCTCCTGGCCCGAGGATCTTGCTTCTATCTTCTCAAGTTTTCAATAACGCGAAGCTAATAAGATACTGTGTCCAGTTATTACTCACTCGTTCAACAGGTCTTGCTCAAAAACTCAAGCTCTATACTAAGAGACTGATAAATACTCGTCTCGGAGTGGTTGAGGAAGATACTGCATCTGGAGCAGAGGACCGTATCAACTATTCGGACGATTTCGAAGAGGACACAACCCGGGACATATTATCCCTCGAGGACTCCGATTTTCCTCTAGTGTGTACCTTTAACCACTTTTTAAGACTTCTGGACAACGCAATCAAGTATGTCAACCCACATGCTCATGCATGTGCAATCTGATAATATATTTTTATACTGATTTTACTTCAAGGCTTCATCATATTAAGAACGCAGAGTACTGGATAGACAGAAGGGTTTTAAAGAAAGGTCCCCCATTAATCAACGATACTACTTTCCGCTTAGAGTATTGGCGGCGTATTTCGGGGAGCCATACATACGGTGTACAGGTGGATATGGCTTATTTGGAAATCATGGGTGTCATAAAGGGTTCGGCTTCTTTAGAAACCAACCTTGAACCATTATCACGCGATGCCTACACATCCAAACGCTGGAGGCTCGCACCTAATTTCACCAGGGATCGCGACACTATCTATTCTCTGTATGAGAATTATGAGAAGAAGAAGAAAAAGCGGGGTGAATTTGACGATATAGACAGAGTTATCCGTATTTTCAAATCCCTGAGGGAATCTCCTAAGCTTCAGAGAGATGTTGAAGCGAAGTTACACGAAATATATGTTGATGGTGAGAGTCGCAGACTATTCCAGTTTATTTCGAAGGGTCTAATGGTTGCTGGGTGTAGAGGTGCAGGATCAACGGCCTCTTGAAATAGAGCTGCTTTTGAGCCTCATCCATGATCCAAGGGGAATTCACTTTGGTAAACTTACCTTTGAAACACACCGCTTGCGCTGTTTCTAACGAGTTGATACTGCATTCAGCCGGAGATACAGCACAATCTATCTCCAAGGACTCGCTCTTCCGGTTTGCAACTGCAAAGGCATTGTTTTATACTCACTTTAGTGATCCATCCAACAATAAAAAGCAGTCGGAGGTTGTACCGGACTTACTTCCTTTATCCTATAACTACCGTTCCCATAGAGGCATTCTTTCAGTTGCTTCCGTTGTTATGGATCTCTTATATGCTGGTACGGAGATACATAATGTGACTTCGAGTACCCAGTAGCTCACTCGCTCTCTAGGATTTCCGGAACTGGTAGACAAGTTACCACCGGAAGTGGGAGATCAGATTGGCCCAGAACCAACGCTTTATAGTAAGTCAACCATTTCCACTCTCATAGATCATTGCTAAATCCTTAGCAGTCGGCTCCCGTCTTGTGTCTGGACTTAGAGCCCCGCAAAAGGAAACTGCTAAAAACGAGGATCTTGAAGTTTCTTCGTTCGGAACAGAGCGAGTCATCCTTGTTCGTGATGAGCAGACCCAACACGATCTCCAAGAAAAAGTTGAAGATACCGCATTGGTTTTAACCATTCTCCAAAGCAAAGGCATGGAATTCGAAGATGTTTTTCTCTACAATTTCTTCGGTACCAGCCCGTGTGTCTCGGATTTTAGTGTACTGAAGAAGCTTTGGGTTCATTATCATTCGTCAGGTAAGACCTTGCAAATAGCTGTCATTGCTCTCTTTCACTAAATCTCGGTAGACTCAGATCACGACCACACTGTTTACCCGCAGGATATCAACATAGTGAGTGATAAATGTTGGGCCTCTCAGCTCTCTAAAGCATGCTAACGTGCAAAATTACAGACCATGTGCTCGGAACTAAAGGTAGGTATCGTCTTAATTTCATCGAATGTATTCTTACGGATTCATAGAATTTGTATGTTGCTGTCACCAGGGCAAAAACTAGGCTTTGGATTATCGAGAACGAAAAGGACGTTGTACTACCAATCATCAATCTGTTCAACAATGTAGTGCCAAGATTGCTACCATCTCGATATCCCAAAGCACTTCTAAGAGTTATCCAAGACAGAGATTTTATAGACGTAAGAGCAATTGCCAGATATTGAACTAGTGCTGACTACAAGCAGATATCTGAGCTACATAAACAGTTTATTTCTACTAATAAATCCACTCCAACTAGGTGGAAAGAACTGGGTTACGAGTTCATGGAGAAGAAAGCTTACACACAGGCAGTATAACCCAAATATTTATTGGAAGCAGCTAACTGGAGTTCAAGGCCGTGTTTTGCTTCAGGAAAGATGGCGACATGGTTGGAGAATTGTTGGCTAATGCATATCTGGCTGAGCTCTCGGCATTGGAATATAAATCAATAAACTCGCGTGACAAGTTTGAAGCAGCCTACAGCAAAGCTTGCGACCTGTTCCTCAAAACTGGGCGGATTCTGAAAGCGGCCGAGTGCCAGGAAGCCATGGGAAATACCGTAGCTGCTGCCGGTGAATACATACGCTATATCCTTCTATCTTGGGATCAAAAGCTGAACAACCCACGCAGATATCTTATCCAAATATGGCAGACACGAAGAAGCCGCCTGGCTGTACATGAAAGCCGAGGAACCCGAGAAGGCAATACGGGAGTATTGTGAGGTTGGGAACCATGTGAAAATCCTCGCAACTTGCTATCACGCCAGCCTTTATGAGCTACTCATTGATTACCTTGGAGAGTGAGTTGCTTTTCTCTGTTTAGAAGGCTTGCTAACTAATTCCGCAGTTTTTCGTCCGAGATTGGCCGGAACTGCCGGGAGCAGTACGCACGGCTATGGTACCTGAAAATGGGAGAGAGGGATTCACCGGAACTTCAAATAAAGACCCGACCGTTGTTAGGATCAGCTGGAAGGCAACAAAGCACGTTCCGAGAATTCGGCATGTCGCGTCGCGCGTTTGAGCTCTACAGGACAGAACGCAACATTCAGGGTGTTTGCGAGGTTGCCATAGCCATCGGGTTTCTGGACGATGCACTTTCGCTGATTGAGAATCGAGTCACTCTACAGGACTCTATTTTATATAGTGTCTTCAATCATGTTCAAACAAAGAATATACTAACCGCTAAGGGTTATTCCCCTCTGAAGACGGAGAATAGAAAACTTGGGTCTCTCCAACAGCAATGGAAATCACTAGCCACGACTGTGAACGCATATAAGCGAAAAGGCGACCTACCTGATAGAAGTTTTATCCAAGAGGGGATCCTCTATGATTATTTTGATCTTCTTGTTTGTGATATCCTAAACAGATATGTTACAATCCCTCAATTGACGATACATCATAGATAACTAAGACAACTCCGGATTCGGTGCTATCTACCAATTTGACTCAAGTCCCTCTAGACTTTATTGAACGCGCGATCACTATTCTTCACAACACCGTCGCCCATAAAATTCCACCGCCTGGGGCTTTGCTGTATCTTGGAATCTTTCTGACGCCCTACGGGCAGTACATTGCTTTGCCGTGGTCTCTCCAGGGTATTGAACCAAAACTCGAATTCCCCATACGATATATGGTCACCAACACCCTCCATGTACAAGGAAGCCAATTAATCTTGGACATTATATCTGAGGCATTGACTTCTGTTCATGAGAAGTTTAAGCCTCTATGGGAGAGAAATACACGAAATGATGTCTTCCGGGGGCTTGGGGAGGGGTGGTCTAGTAATAAATTTTCAGCGAATCTACAGGTGATTTCTTATCGTAGCAATGATTGGGTTGGATGATACTGATACGTGAAAGGCTTTGGTATCCATTAACCGAGTATTTTCTAACCTGGATACAGAACTATCTTCTCTCGCAAGACGAGGTGAACCTGTCATGTCCAAATGTAAGGGCATTGCATACTTATCCTTCATTACAAGGCGCATTTCTGACGGACTGCAGGGAAATTTTGGAAAGTCGCCCTAATTCGACAGTTAACTTTTGTGTCATCATACGAGCAGGATGCATCAGTTTTGGTGGAAGTGAAAAAGAAACTAGTATTTACGACACCTGATTTACGGAAGCTATACTCCAGACTCCAGGATTTGCTATTGTTCGAGATGAAAAAGGAACTAGAATCTATAGTGTCCGGGATCTGGCAACTGTCCGCCCCACAGAACACAAAGTTTGGTTTTTTGTCGTTGCTACTCCGACAAATGCAGGTGGCCGAATTCCTAGGTATTGCGGGTCTCTTCGATATTTGTCCTTCTATTCTAATGAAATTTAGATCTCGATGACGGAGTAATGGAGCCTATAGTTGATAAAACCAGCAACAACTTCAAGGAAGCTTATGGCATCGTAATCTTAGCCAAGGCAGTTCGGAGTACAGCTACAGAAGATTGCCCATTACTTTTCGTAGGTTACATCCTGGCCACTGTAGGGGAGAGGGTCTCAAGCTAACTAGATTGGCGACGTGATTCCAGATTGAAAACTTCCACAAACTACTTAACAACCTCAAAAGTCTCCTTCATAGCAGTGGACCCCGCCAATTATTTTATTCCACATCACTGTTGTCCTTTTACGAGGAATTTGTGACTTTACTTGTACCACCACATTTGCTTCTCCTATTGAGCGAATAGACTAACCATAGCAGCTTTTGCTGATATTTCCTCCTCATTTCGCGATCCCTCGCTCATGGGAGGCCCTCCACCTCCCCAAATTCACAAATGTCCGCAGGCGTAATACATCGCCGGAGATGGCCTGGTACGAGCAATACTTGGTGCAAATGATTTCCTCCCTCTGCCAGCTTGTAATCCGTATCGAAGACGGTTGCCGCAGGTCAGTGGCAGATGAGGGATTAGTCCGCAGAAGCATCAACATTATTGCTGTCAGTATGGTCAACATAAGCACACTGGACCCATCGCCTCCTGGTGCTCGCAGTCTGTGGAATGAGGTGCAAAAGGTATACTACCGCCCACTATACCATCTAGCCCCGTTCTAACCAGAGTGAATAGGTCTTTCGCTACAAGCAACCTTTCGCAAACGTTTCTGTAGCCAGGCTTCCGCAATGCCTGATCAACTCTTTCAACTTTTTTGAAGAGAAAGATGCGATGAAGGTGGTGGTTGCCGAAGGGTATAGAGGGCCGGTCACGTTTTCGGGTTTGCCAGTGCGGCAGTCGTCAACGATCGAGCTAAAGTGTCGATCGGCTCCGTTTACACCCTCACTGAAAGAAATGCAGACTATTGCGGCATTCATGTATACGTTCACACTGCTCTCGCCGCCGGTTGCTGAGCAGATGCGACGCGAGTGCAACGTGCTCAAAGCGAAACATCGAGCATGGATTCAATTGAAAGACCAACAGCTGATATACCGACGCCTAAAAAAGCAGCGGCTGAAGGAATCAAGGGTGTGCAGAAACTGTTGCCTCATAGCAATGGAGGCGGATTATTGTGGGAGATTCACATATTGAGGGATTTTGAGGGTACTATAGGTTAGTAAAAGTAACTAATTCCACCCTCGCTCATTATAAATCACTCGCTAATTTTGGATATAGATTGACAGCATCTATTGGGGCTGGCGGGTGTGCTTGAGAGGGTCCATTGGGATATATCACATTTTACGGCATTCAAATGTATTGTTAACACCTTTATGAGAAGCTTGTGTGAGTGAAATTCGGGTTTGGTACTCCTCTGTACTTTGCTTCAAGACAACCATACCCACATGCAAGCTAAGCCATGTGCAATAAAACCATGTCAGATAACAGTAGGTCTATAGGCCATCTCGTCTATCCACAAGGGGGAGGTGTCGGAGAAGGCATCACAGGGATCCCGTTTTTATCGATCGTTCTCCTCCCTATTGGGACCCAATGATCTTTACACAAAATTATGTTGTCAATGGTTCACCTCATTGGTCAAACTTCCAGTCGATGTGTGGTGTCGCAAATTAACAACAGCACCCCCACCCTCTTCTGAACTCCCTACAGTCTACCCGCAGACACCAATGTTCACCCACTCTTATAAACCATACACCTGCGGCTCGCTATCTAGTCCTGGTCCGCTATCATGTACTGGCACTGTGTTAGTAGGTTTGAAATTACCTCTTCACCGAAAGTTCGGAACGAGGGCAATGCCCTACTTGCTTCACCCTCACCACCTCACGCCTCCCTCCATTCCTCTCAACAACACCTCCTTCTTCGCCTCTATACAAACTTACCGCTGCTCTCGTTCTCAGGATTTTTCGTCGCTCACAAGCTCGGTTAGCTGCCGGACAACTTACTGCCAACTCCACCGGAAAGCGTCAGAACACATCTTCAATTACTTGCCTTGAACAAAATCATTCATCCGACGAACTGTGGTCAACGAACTGTTAAGTGTAAAGAAGCGTGTGAAAGGTTATGCTCTGGGTGGGGGTGTTTGAGCTCATGACTGGTGACCCAAGCTGCTATATATGATGAGTGTCAAAAACTCGCGACTGATGATGCCGAGTCGGACAACCGACAAAGGGACCTTGAGATTGCTTACTGCTATTGTATGTTTGCTTGCGAAAGAGAGGTATGTGTCATGCCTATTAACTCTTGGTGGCCCGGTTGGTCACAGCTTTACCGGCCGCCATTGGCACAAGCCCGACTCGGTCTTATCTCAAAAGGCCTGCGCTGTAAAAGCTGAGTGGTCGGTCTCTTTGCTTAGGAACACTATGTCTAGGAAACCGTCTGCCTATAAGCTCTTAGTCCTCAGACAGCATACCATGAGGAAGACAACGGAAGGAAGTGTTAATTCAGGAAGAGAAAGGCCGTGTTCCTAAATATGCTAGGCTGGGTTGACATGCATGAAGCTGATCAGGTAGGCCGCCGGGCTTTGGCGGCACTAAACTCGCTGTTCTTGAAGTGGAAACAGGAGGAACAATAGGAGAAAGTTGAGAAAGTTGAGAAGGACGCTGCAAAATTGGAAAAGAGGCCGGGATACCTATGTAACTACTTCCTAATCAGGTTTTTGAAACAGAGGCCAGACTGGCCTGTGCTCAGCAAGAACGCTAAGTAATACTCTATGGCTAGGCAGCAATCCAAGAGGACGTTTAAAGCCGTACGGTTGTGAATAGCGTCTTATTCGGAGTGTCCAAGATGCCGCCCGGTATGCTTGTTAATTTATAGACTTTTCATAGACAATTGCGAGAACTGCTTGGTATCCTAGCAAAGCACTCACAAGTCTGTCCTTCGGTCTTCCCACCTGGCCTCCCCTAGGTTGTCACGGTACAGGCCTTTTTTCTTTAGCAGAATATCGGTTGCCTCTCAATAGAGCTTGCATGAATCACGTGCGGCCGCCAACCAAGCAGCATGATGTAACTCGCTGCAACCGAAAGTGCCGATGAACGCCGCAATAGGGCGTTGTTTCACACATGGAGATGATTTTTTTCCTCGCAGGGAAGTGTTGCGGCGGAGCGGAGCAGGTGGCTGAAGTTTCCGTGAGTGAAGCTAGCTTTGTATGCTTGAATTTACTCTCATAGATACGTCAGCTTCTGTTACTTTTTGAGGCAAATTAATTCCTTTTCGTTCCTCCAAGTTTGAGAATACTTATTATGCTAGACTTGCTTTTCTTACGATGCTATGGTAGATAGAAATGCATACTTAGGTCATTGTCTCTGTTTTGTTTTCTTCCGTTGTTTGTTCAGGCTGCTCTCGTGCCCAGACTTTTTTGCCTCGCTCGCAAGCTCGCTCGGCAAAATTTACACAAATCGTAGAGGATGGCAGGCGAGATCGTGTTCAGGCTTGCGATGTTTTGTAGGAGTTCTCTGAGGGAAGACCCTATACCCTAATACGTAGATTTGATTAAATACGATTAAATACGAGTTTGGCAATTTTAGCTGAAAATTCCCCACTAAAAGTGCGGCTAATTACCATATTAGGCAACCTGACACGGCATGCGCTCACTTGCCCGGTCGAATAAATCTGGCATTTTGGGAGTCATACCTCTCTATCTCTTTCCATCTCAGGCGGACCGGTCGCGTGCCACATTCCGAGATGGCCTCACGTGCGGGTTTTGTCTCACTCGCTGGAATCGAAAGTCCAGCAAGTGGACATTCGGAAACATCTATATCTGTGGATGGAGAGGAACAGTGATAGCTCAAACTATGGCGATGTAGGAGTGGAAGAAGACAGCGATTCAGAAGTCTCCGATAACGTTATATATAGACGTGTCAGACAGCAAGGCAAGCAGGGATATTTTGCCCAACCACATGACAAGGATATTATGGTACTATATATCCAGGTACTTGCTGCCTCGGGAGGATTACATCGTCATCGTCGCGTGTTTGCTATTCCTCTACTCTGGCTCTCCTTTACTTCCAATCCCTCTAACACTTCTAGATCACCACCATTCGATCCATGGCTCGCAAACATAGAGGCCATCGTACACTTCGGGCCCCGTACTACAATCCGCAAACGGCACCAAATGCACTTCAGTCACTGCAGATTCCAACTGTCTCACAGGGTCGTCCGCCGCTCCACACTTTCTCAGACAAAGCTCTGGAAAAGCGAGTTTTCACCCACAAATCCGCCGGTATCCCGCAAAACAACTGGAATGCGCTCATTGACTCTGGGGCGAAGGCCGGAGGGAAACAGGATAACGAACACCTTGAGTTCCTGGGTGACTCGATTTTGAAGGGTCTGACTGCACATCTCATCGATACCCTGTTTCCGGAGATGGATGAGGGGACGATGACGGTACAGCCTACCCACATCCCCGCTTGATAGACGTGTAACTGAACAAAGTCTAGATCCTCATGACCACCCTCGTGAACAACCGTTTTTACGCACATCTTAGTCGCACCCTAGGTCTTGACAAGCGCCTCATCATTGCGGAGTCAACCTGTAGAGCACCGCTAGATAGTGAGCGCGTCCTGGGCGGCCTGTTCGAAGCGTATGTAGGCGGAATGCACAAAGAGATGGGGATGGAGCGGCATATGGAGCTGTATTCTTGGTTCCGGCAGTTGATGGAGCCGTATGTCCTGGGCTTTTTTAAGCAGATGCAAGGTGCGCATTCTCACCTCTCATACCGGGCCGTGCTAGACTCACTGACGGGATACAGGGTCATCGCAGCAACAGCAACCGGTGCGGGGGAATACGCAGCAGCGAACGGTTCGGGAGGAAGAGGACATATATACAGGGGATGTACCTACGTTCACAATTCAGCTGAATGAATACGCGGCGAAGCATAGATTGGCGCCACCGGAATTTAAATTCATAAGCAGAGGGTTTGCGCATAAGCTTGAGTGGGTTTGTGAGGTGAAGCTAGGCGGGAAGCCAGTTATGGGTCCGCCGGCGGCGGCGAAGTCTGCTGCGAAGAACTTGGCGTGTAGAAAGGCTATGGCGGTTGTTAGACAGCGTACTGGACAGTATGATTGAGTGGGAAGAATATGAATGGAATAGGTTGTTTAGAGTAATTTCTAGATAGGTGTTTTACAGGTGTTCAGCCGCAATCCGCAATATCGTCTTCATCTTCCCTTCTACAGCTCCCTCTCCTCGGAGAACAAGTAGCTGCCAGTCTCGTCAACTTTAGGTCAGTGTACAGCTGCAACTGAGACGACGCTGATGGAGGTCCATTCGCGTTCGGTGTGGGCATCTGAAATCTCATGTTCCAATCGGTGGTGGGCTACGTGCCTGTACATTCAACCCCATCGTTACCGGGGAATTCGGAGCCAGTGATGAGCCTGCAGCGCGTGTGGAGTCTCCCGATGTACTCTAGGCTGTCACAACTCTCCACACAAATATCCCTAACCCTATGAGGCTTGACACTAGAAAGGATTGGGAAACATCTAGTGGATCTAGTTGGGAATTAAACCTCTTCGAGTAAGATTGTTCTGCTAGGGTGGGTAGTCTCGGAACCCTGGTGGGCTCCGAAACTATAGGGTGGAAAAGCTTATTTCAACCTCTATGTCAGGTGTTGTATCTCAGTAGAGATACTTAAGTACTCGAGCATACGTATATGTTGGTGTGGGAATCGCATTCACTTGACCATGAGAAAGTATGGCTCGGAACTTATCGCTTGTCACAGACGTATGTAGCATCAATTTCAAGGAGTCTCACAATGCAAACAGTACCACAGTATGATACTTGCCAACAGAACCAAACTGACGGCTACGAAATGCGGAATCCCTAATATAACGTTGCCCCATAAAGTCATGAAATCCTATCGCGTCAGTAAAAGTACACTGACTGTTTATATCAACACACCACACCCCCCAACTGTCCTTCTCGTTAGCTCCGGCCCCCAGAAATAAAATAGACAAAGCCACCTACCGAGAACGGTCAGGACAATGAGTTCCGCTACGGTGCCGTATCATCGCCTCCCTATCGATATATGTACCGCATCTCTCGCAAGTATGGCACGGGGAGCGGGGGTGCTGTGAGAGGTCATAATTATTTCTAAAATCTCACTCGCAATCTTCGCAGGAAGGATGGTTGGCGGCGCGGAGATGTTGTTGTAAGGCATGTTCAGTTCTGAAGATCTGGTCGCAGGGCCAGCATTGCCAGATAGTCATTTTGGAAAGGTTGGGGTGTAAAGTAGATGAGACGCGGTAGTGGATGTTAAATGTGTAGGAGGGGATCCTAAGAAGGAAGCGGGGTATGATATGATGGATTATGCAAAGGCAGAAGCAGCATGGACATGGGGTACTTAGGTAGATGTACTACACTATGGCAGGCAAAAGTTAGTCGCGTTCCCAGCCCCACGCAGAGGGCTGGGAACGAGACTGGTCAAATGCCAAAAGGGTACATGTTCGGCGCCATCCGAAACATAACAGAGGAAGCCAGTTCACATTCTTCATCAACTTAATGTCCGTCTACTTTGGAAGAAGCTAGCTCTCTTTTTGTCCCTCGACTCTCGAAGAAGCCAGCTCCCCTTTTCACGACATCGACTTGAAGTCTCCCCCACTCTCAGTCCTTCTTCGACCGAAATTTCATCGACTTCTCACCTAAAAGGGAAGCTGAACTCTCATCCTCTGGTATTACCTCCACCTCTCCTACGGAACACTTTCAGCATGTAAAAAGGTTTTACGAGCGCCCAAAGAAGCCCTACAATTATCTGAACGATAATTCCCTATCCCTCAGTGGCTAGTAGTGGAACTTCCGAAAGAGGAACGGCAAAATCTGAGAATATCGCCAACAGACCCAACTTCTTCTTTATCTAGAGTTACATACATATAGGATTCCTTCGTGGTTATATCATAACCTACATAAAAAGCGAACCTTTGTCGAATATGGCGATGCGGTAACTACAGTGTTCCTTAGCAGCCCGGCCGGCCGGCGGGCTTTTAGATATCTGCAGGCTAGCCAGCCCCGGCCTTCATTTCATCGGTCCTCATTAGCGTAGACTGGCCTGCATATCTTCGAGGCCTGCATAAGCTTGCGTATATCCACCAAACCCTATATAAGCCTGCATAAACTTGGGTATATCTGGCGGTTGGCCAGGTCTTAATTTCGCGGCCTCCGCTAGTGAAGACCGGGCCCGACCGCTTAGGAACACGGGGTTGTTATAAGAGGACCTCTGTTTGTTAGGGAAACGTTGGAGGAACACATGTTTCGGGAAAAAATAATCTCTGATCTTACAACCTTCAAGGCGGTACGATATTAGGACGACAGCAGCAGCCATGGTATATCGAAAAATAAGAGCGTAGCATAGAAAAATTTATCTCAGAGATGCGCAACGTATGTCCCAGACGAGTGAAGAAAGTGAGCGAACCCGCGCTAGTTTCACATCACGCAACCCCCGACGCATTCCCCGGCTCCCACCCCACACACAGTCATGCCTATCGGTCGTGATGGCAGGAGAAGGGAGTCAACACACGAAGAACCCATTTGGGTTATTCAGCTAAAGTCTGAATGTCATTCCTTTTGTGAAATGCAACAGAAAACTGGAGTGGGCAAAACTGCCATTC
>Ga0307512_10001286_pt1 | contig 36021 bp, 43 predicted proteins | sample 14_EM_MG_FD_200267 | JGI IMG/M metagenome (GOLD analysis project Ga0307512, IMG submission 200267) | Populus trichocarpa ectomycorrhiza microbial communities from riparian zone in the Pacific Northwest, United States - 14_EM | ecosystem: Host-associated > Plants > Roots > Unclassified | place... | reverse complement strand
TAACTGTATTATTGACTGCCTTTCTAGGCAAAAATACCATATATTGAAGGTGAAACACAGATACCAAATTAATCGATATTGCAAACTGCTCAACAAGCAAAAGCTCATTAATGGTTGCTGAAAACTTCATTTTGATAAGATACTATTAACACACTGCAAATACAAGAGCCTTATATGAATCTATAGATGGACCCGCTGTGCGACCCGCTGACAACCCGCCCCATTCAGACGGGTTGGGAGTTTACCATGGAACCATACCCGAGTGGGCAGTTCGAGTTTATTGACCACCCGGACAGCCAATTTGGCAATGGTTCGGTTTGGACCCGGACCCGGACCCGAAGTGACGGTCCGGAACCGTTGCTAACACTAGTATGAATACAAGAAACAAACACAGTGTTCTCCTGTGGTGTCGTTTGGGTTGGGTTCTCATCCCCACAGGGCTTGTTGTGTGTACAATTCCTGCTGGCAAGATCGTGAATTTCATATCATTCTCGTGCAAGAAGCATTCGGGACTTTCAGAATCTTCCAATTCAACCCCTCTTCGGGAATACTATATGATTCCAACTCATTACCTGTTCAGGGCCTGTTCAAATTCCTTTCAAGTTTTTCTGGCACGCCTGAGGAGAATTCCTCACTCACTGAGTTGAAGCACTATTTCGATGGTGTCTCTATCCACGTCCTCGTTGGGACGTGTTCAAAGTCATTCAATTTCTTCATTCTCTGTTCAGTAACATGACTAGCTCAGACAAGCAAGCCTAATTGATAAAATTCGAGGCTGTTGAGGGATAGAGTTCCATGCATGTACATGTTAGCCCGCCGGGAAGTGTCCAACTGCACGGCAGTTGGCCCAACAAACCCATACCCCGCGGCCAAGCGAAGCTTTCACATAGTACAAGTGATCGCCAATGTATCCGCACCAACCATTGTCATTCTGGGCGTGGTCTAAGTAGTTACATAAAGTCCTGGGTGGGGATGCACCGGGCCTTTGCAGAGGTATATGCTCGTTATCTCTGGCATAGTTGGTTTAAAAACAACATATTTTATAGTTAATTGTCTCGTATAAATTTCTCCAATCTCAATACTAGACCTAAGAACATTGTAACTAGTGTAAATGAGCAAAATAACACTGAACACTAGTCACTGGTATGTCACTCGCATCATTCACATATCACTCGGCCGTGCAGGCGTCTAGACAACAACCTGTGGGCCTGACGAATCACAGTCCGGAATCGGGTGACCACATTGCCACTTTGAGTGTACTCCTAGGCAGAGTTGGTGAAGCTACTTGCATGCTTCCCGATGTCGCGAATCTGCTGTTGGGGTATGTATATAGGGCGTAATTTCAATTCTAGCATTGGCCTGTCTTTGGTATCGAGATTGCTGCCAGGAACAACATCCAGTCAAGGATGTAGTTTCACTATCGACTGTAACGTTGATTTTGCAAAATTGTGCGAAAGACTCCTTGCTTTTCACCATTGCGTGCCCAGTCAGGTATGTGCATTCAGCATCAAGCTTTCCCATGAGAAAACTCCATCTCATCATACATTCTTATGTCACGGAGGTCTGCACCCTTTACTCTCCACTTCACTCAAGATCCATCAAAAGAGAAAAAATACAGCGAAAGTTCCATATGAGCAAAAGAAAAACATAAATACACAATTAAATACGTTGAAATGCTGCAGGTGAATTCACAACCGCTATGACCATCTGCCACCTGTCGTCCTGATCATCCACCAGTTCCTTTGGCTCAATATTTGTTCTCCGATATCACAATGTTGTCTTCATCTCTTTGTGTACTACTCGTTGTTGGGAGTTGATATCCACAATGGCCCTAGTGAGTGATCAGATTCAGTCCGCAACACTTATAAATAATCTGCAAGAAAGTCAAACCCCCTTCTCTGGTACTGGATATGCTGTATGCGGGATTCATAATATAACAAGAGTTCAATTTTTCAGAACTGCTCATTGAAGTTGGCGCTTTAGTAGTTTCAATTTTTCCAACTGGGTTGTGGTTTCATGTGTCGAAATTGCATCTCGATCAGGCTGGGAGTGAAGTAGCGGAACACAGTGATCAAGTTTGTAGTCGTCAGGATATCTCCGCAATGCTTTGAGCTTAGTGAAGTTGCCAAGTTGTATCTGGGAAACCGTCACCTTCCTCAACCTGTTTCCTCTATTTCATCCTCCCGCCACCTTCTTCATACCTTCCCACATAGCATCCTATTCTGCCTCAATTTGTAGGCCTTGATTGATAGGTTGCACTTTACTCCACTCAGGCTGATCATCAAATAAGAAACAAAAATTAAAGGAAAGAACTATTTGAGGAATGGAAATATATAAAGCAACCACTTCAAAGAGCAGTTCCCAAAAACTGTCCTGATGGTTCATCTGGAACCCCGCATACAAGGAGGTTGGTTTCTTCCCATAAGCCACCATATCTTCTACCAGTTGCCCTCCACCTTCCAAATGACAGTACATCGTATCCATTCCTCTTCGAATTTTGTCATATCCGTTGACCAAACAACAACATTTACAGCACCCAGTTTAGTATTACATGGAGCTGCTCTAAAGATACCCGAAGTATACTTTTGGAGGTTTCTTTCCACATATTGGCGTGCTGGAAGGCAGAGTCATTTCAAACTGAATGATAGATATTTGTGTGCAATTTTAACGGGTAGACCAAGTATCGACTTCAGGTTTTAGGCCCGGACCGGGATGGAATCGAATATAATTGATGACAACAGATTCAAGTAACTGTTATCCCCTCTGTTTCAACTGGCGTATGAAAGAATTGAATTATTCAGGTTCCCGTTTTCCACGACTGGATAATCTATATTGAAAAGCAATGCATTCCAACTCGAGTGTGGGAAGTGCCAGTCGCAATTACCAGCTGATGCCTGTCAAGGAATAACTAGAACCAATGTTGAACTCAGAAGAAAATCGAGGGAAGCCTGGCAGAACGAAACAACGTGTTGGAATCATACATATGGCGATGTTGGACAACAGTTCAGTGATAGTCCAAGCAGTATGCTGGTGGACAGATTGAAACTCAATGCCAAACGAGGTGTTGTAGTTGACCCTAATTGATTGGAAGATGCAGTGGTATACACTTGTCACAAATTTTTGGCCTCATACTGGCATTGGAAGTATAATGATTCTCTTACTGAATACCCAACCTAACTTGAACATACTGGTGTTGTCCGACGATGCCTCGGGTGATATTGCTAAATCGATCGATCAAACTTTGTGATGTAGATAAAGACATGTATTGGGATGGTCCAGTTGAATGATGATTTTCACTTGTCGAGTACTGCATGGCCCACACAGGTTTCAAGTACTAGCCAGCGGCTTGACAATTCCGAATCAACTCGGATGAAATGCAATAGTTGGCTTGAAACCAGGAAATTGAGGCAGACAGTTGGTGTACAGTGATTCACATCATGGGCGGGTTGATGAGGAACTGGCACGGGTCCAATCTCTGAGATGTGGTATTAATTGCGTTAAAAGTTGAGTGTCAACAGATAGCGCCTTCAGAGTTCACCTGAGGCTGTGGAGGTAATAACCATCGCAGATGGCGAATGTGATGTCGGTGACCAGCTGATGTTACTCTTTATCTTGAATCACCATACAGCCAGTAACCACTGCAAATATTCATGAGATAACGGCCTTCTGATGCTGACCAATATGCGCAAATGAAGAGACTGACAGCCACTGCTGATTGCGGACAGCATGACATCAATCTGTCGTACAGTAGAAACCAACATAGACAGCGACTGTGAGGGAGTACATGGGTAGCTGCTCCATGACCAATCGCACTTTGGAGGGAACGGTGAAGGAAACTCGTGGCTAGGAACTCGTTTTAGATGCTCAGAAATCCGTGGATGGACTGGCAGGATTTCAGTTCCTGTCAGAACGTATTAATTGCCCCAAATTAAGAACATTGATGGGTAGCTCCTATATTGTTGAACTTGGATGCTTCACAAGCAGTGACCATGGCAGACAGCAAATGTGGTGTTCCTAATGCACCTATGTGTGGTGGTCAGATTCTGTATAACCTGGCCCCAATGAACGGTTTCGATAGGTGGTTCCTCTGTGACCATTGTCAAAGCTTTCAAACAAAATCCAGAAAACAATAAACAGGTCAGGCAGAACCTTTCCAGGGGTCTTGATCCGTAATTTTGCTTGAACACTCCCCTGTAACCGGTTTGGAATGGCTTCCACTATTCTATTTTCTGCCTGAGCGGAATTCTCACAGAGCCAGGTTAATACATGCAACCATGCATTACTTCAGAATCATGTGCAACATTGGACGAGGCCACCTATCATCCTCATGGAACTGATGATAACCAAGTATCGGGCAATGAAACATTGACATCGGGGACGATTGCTGCAATGGAGTCGAGGCCTTTTGTCAGAGCCATCAGGGATACCCCGGGGGGGCATTACTCTGCCCCTGGTGTCATAACCACGGATGGCGGTCCATATAGTCCTCCGATTGCTGTTTGACCATCTGTTTTCGCTCTGTCGGTATCAAAATTTAAATTTACACTCTGGGGTTGGGGCCAACTGTCACCATACGTTGTAATAGGTGGATTGGGTACGCGGTTGCATCAGGATTTCAATGTGATGGCTGATACGGCAACAATCTCTCCACGCATTCCTTTTACCTGCGCGCAGAATGCAATTCTCTCTTTACTCAATATACACCTCATTTCAGGTCGCCAGATCTATGTGGGTATTGACAGACCATCACAATTTCCGCGCGGCTTCTGTCCTATCAGTAGTACCTATTGCTGGAAACACCTGCGAGCAGCCAACAATGTTTTCAACCATCAAAACCTGCAAAGCAATGGCTGCCGATGCTTGTTCTCTCTTGAATAAATTGCGAGAGGGGATTGAAGCGACATGAGTTTTCTGGGATTGTCGTGAGTGCTGGGGCTAACCAGTACTCAACCAAACTTCAATCCACATTTTGGAGCGTCATTTGGAACAGTCGTTGCAGTTACCCCGGGAGTCGCCCTTTCTGAGGGCTATACTACCTCGCTGTGCATTGTGGTACTGACACCCAGTCGTGCCGTCGATCCTTTCCTCGCCTGCTCTGGCTTCCTGTGCATCACCACATCAAAGATATCCGTTCACCTTCTAAATCCTCAACTTGAATCTTAATACTAGGGAAAATACAGCGCTCCATTGGCTGCAGTTGTTCATTAGATATTTACGTCTTGTTATGACTCTTATGCTTCATAGACTCCAGAGTGCCACTGTATATTGCCACGCGGGGCATTGAGGCTTATGAAATGTCAAGTGATGCTCTGAAGTCTTTGATCATAAAGTCAGCATGATTTCCAACACGGCTGTTTTGCTTTGCCATGAATTCAGGGTTCGAATATAACTAGTAGCACCGTGGGGTTGCCATATCCGGACCGGAATGGAGAACTTTGACGGCGGAAGCGCTGTTTTCCCGAAGCTGAGGCATGGCTTGAAGATTGAGCTCTCTGATTTCGAAAGGGAGAGTGTGACACTTAAAGTTGATTTCTTGCGGCAGATTGTTGAGATTGAGATGGGAGGCGTTCCAATCGTCATTGAGGTTAAATGCATGAGCTTGTTCATGACTCTCAGTCGAATACTGTAGCGAGGGTCTGTATCAATGAATCTGTTCCAGCCAGTGAGACATCACATGCATCTTGGAAAAGTTAAAGTCGGACACTAACTCCTTGGAACCATCTATCTCGTGACTGACATAAACCTGACAGGCATTCATACAGCGCCGATTCTTGGATAGTATGCAATTTTCTCAATTTGTTTTCCAATCTAGCTTTCGCTTGTGATTGAGTTCTGTTCTCTCGGAATTGAGATTGGCCTTCGCCCTTTAGCCGGCCCAGTGGAGTAAGAAAACTTTGTTTCACTTTTGAAAATAATGAAAGGTGTCCTCCATGTAGCTGGATGTTGCATCTTCGCGGGATTTATATCAGGTCTACATCTAGACATCTAACCATGCCCGGCTGCAGTGAATTCCGCATTTGAATATAGGAACGTGAGCGGGGCTTCCACCTTATAGAGACTGCGTTACAACTCCAGGCAGGCACCAACTCACATCCTGCGTCTCCTTCCAATTCCATGCAGACACTTCCTCATCGGATTTTTTTCTGGTATTAGATTGTGTTACGCAGGAATGGATAACCAGATTGCATTGTACTTGTTGAGCCATTTGTCAGTCTTCATGAAGTGGAAAATCCACTTCTGGAGGTGGTCAGGCATGGCAATCTACATTGAGTGGAGGATGTTGGGCTGCAGGAGGTTGCTCACGATCCAGGCAATATGACGAAACACATTGAAACCTTGCTGAAAACAGCGCAATGAGAGTTTGGCATTGGCTGCCTTGCTGTTGTCATCATTGAGCATTCTACATAGCTTGTGCTCCCGCTGGTGGTGTTACTTGTCAGAAAGGACATAATCTCCAAGTTGGTTTATGGGACACTTCCACTAGAAACAGAAATGCCACTCGAGATGTTGTAGGTCGCAATCTTCTGGGCAATCTGCAAGCCATCTATCTAAAACCGACTTGCAACGCCTGAAGTTGCCATCTGCACAGTGAATGCTGTAATACCTGCCCCCAGCGGTGGGACTTTGTTCAAAGGTGTGAGGCGGGGGTACCTGGCGGGGTTTTAGCACCTCTTGGATTGATTGCCACTGCTCATCCACCCGCTCTTGATGGATAGTGTGTGTGTTGATTGGAATAACCAGGAGTGTGACCAATACGACGCAGTGCCAGCAGTGCATCTGGCAGATCTTCGAAAATAGATTGCCCATTGTCATCCATACAGGCCACTCTTTGTGGATGCCAGCAGAATTCGAGCAATATGTTTCGTCAGACATCAGGAGCACGGGAACCAGTGTATCCCCCAATCTGCGCTTAGACTTAACATCGATTAGCATGTGATGATCCTCTTCTATATCTTGATTCCACTTTCTCCCACCACCAGTTTGCAGTGAGCATTGCTTTATAGAGGCGTTTCGGTGGGGTATCGCTGTGCCACAACTCTGAGGGGTGTAAATGGGATGATCGCCGTAGGCTCGCTCCCGCATCAACCATCTCATGCCTTGAATGAGGACTTGAATCCAGTATTTGATTGGGCGTTGGTGATTTTCATTCCATCTAATATCCTCAAAAGTGGGTAGTTCCCACTCCCCAAAAGCCCAATCATCTGGCATTCTAACCACAAGCTTCTGGACGCCATTCCCATTTGTGAAGATTTGGAAAAGCAGAGCGGTGTTTTCTGCCTTCAGCACGTTGTTATAGTCCATCTTCATGCTCTTCTTCTTCATCCCACACTGGATATATATATACTCTTCATGGATGGCAAACATGTAGTGGGGCTTGATTTATCGGTTCCTCTCAAGGCAACACTGAGCGTCGAGTTCTGATGACTCAGCAATGTAATCGCTCAGCGGAGCACCAGGGCTGTGGTATATATCCATCGGTGGCAGAGGAGGTGGCGGTGGTTGAGACTTCGAGTCTGCAACATTTTCAACAGGTGGCAGGTAGGGAAACGCATCCCAGGCTTCGATTGACTCTTTGTTAGCGTTGGATTCAGCAGCCTGTGCAAGTTCAATGCATCGGGGCGCGCTGTGAATTGTCACATTCTTCTGGCATTCAACATGAAGGTGTTCAGGAGGGTGTACTTTATTATGTTTAAGTCGCCAGCTATCGGAGGTGAACTTCTTTCGGCAAGAAAATTCTGGGCCAGAAAATGCGGTTTTCTCTGGCACAGTTGACGGCACGGCAGGAGTGGAGTATACACTGCAGAACGGGATGCAAATTGGTGCTCGGCCTGAGCAGCCTGGTGGGTGTAAGCTCACCATACTTTCAGCTAACTTGAGACATTTATTGAACCTCAACACCATCACAAGGAGTGTCCTTACAAGGCAGTAGTTGCAAAAACACTGCATGAGCAATGTTCCATAACACAATAAACAAAATGAAACCAATAGAAAACCCATAAATGAGGTAAACCCTGAGCAATTCAAAACCCTCGTGATGCAGGTAATAATCATTCCCTGCAATGAATAGATTGCAAGAACGGAAACGAACAAGACAAGAACCCAACTCTAAACTCAATGCAGCAACCATCGACTCCTCAGCAATGCGTGCACATGTTTCTTCCTCGCCTAGAGACACATCGTAGAGCGGCACAGAGAGCAGGACTTTGGGGGGTTGGACATCGAAAAGCAGGACATTGAGGAGACTCTTGCCACCTTCTCATGTGCCGAGCAGTTCCTGATATACATCGACATCCGATGTATTTCTGCCTGCCGCACCTTGTTGCAGAGTTGGCACTACTGCGCATGGATTTCACGCCAGAACAAGCCCCAAAACCTGCAGCCCACCGAGGGTGTGAGTTTCTATAGTTTGTGGTCATGGGTGAGGCGCCTGGGTTTCTGGCCATGGGGAAGGCACCGCAGATTGTTTCAGTGGGATATGATGCTTCATTTCCTGGCCTTGCTCAGGTAGCATTATTGACTGATCATCCACCATGGTATCTACATCATCAGCTGGTGAATTTACCATCTCCCCCTAGCCAATCTTCCAAGGATGTTTGCCATCATCCGCATCCTCATGCTCCTCCTCATCCTCATCCGCCAACTTCCCATCCTTCATCTCTTTATCGCGCTCTTCATCATCTTCCTACTCTTCATTGTCACGATCCCTTTCAATATCCACATCGCTGTCCAAATCAATGCCGCACGGTGCATGTTCATCATCCCCAATGGATATATCCAAATCAGAATGATGTTTCAAATCATATTCGCTGCCTAACTTCTCGATAGACCGGGTATCTTCATCTGAGGTAATTGACAGGGCCGGCGATACTTCCTGCTTCAAATATACCCACTCATGTTAGCTCTCCGTGTCCAAGTGTCCATGATTCATTTCCGCCTGGAACGGCAAAGAATCAGTGCAAGATACATCATCTCCTTCCAGTGTTTGTCTAATAATACCTTTCCCTTGACAGTTTCCTTTCCACTTCCCCTTCCCTTCCTCCATCACCTTCCCCTTAGTATTCCATTTCCCCTTCCAGTGCTCAGTCGCCATCCCTGTCCCCTTTGCATGCTTTGTTTACTTCCGTTTCCCGGTCTCATTCGCACCGCGCTTTGGTTCATCCTCAGCCTCGCCCTCGCCATTGTTATTGCCATCGCAATGACGGCTCGTTCCACCACTCCCCGCTCTGGGATCTGCCCCTTTTCCATCATCATCATTCCTGTGAATAATCATATCGCAATCCGGTGGTCTACCTGCAGGGAAGTCACCTGGCTTGTACTGCTGGCAACATGGAGTCTCAATTGTTGCCCTGAGATCACAACTACTGTACAAAGTGAAATGGTCACCAGTGCGTTTGACCTGCCCAGAGCTATTTGTGTGCGGATTGGAGCAATTGACCTTATACCCAAAGGCCCGGGGGTAGTCCAACCTCCAATAGTTCTGCTGGTCGTGAGTTTTGTCAGCAATTTGCCCTATATGTGTGCGGAATTCTGCCCTCCACACCAGAACAGGTGATATCCTGATCCTGCAGTGCTGCCTCATCAGCTGGAATTGTGAAAAGTGGGAAGTGGTGACTGGATCAAGGAAGATTATACCACAAGAGACGTCCAATACCCTCTGATCCTTGACACCGAAAACATTCTGTATCCGGATGAATCCACGGATATGTTCGGATAAAAATTCCGTCATACGCTTCCGATTTAACAACAGGGATCTATTTGTCAATGATGTCGGCACATTTCCCTTAGACTTCGGCTGTCCTTTGTGGCTGGGCATTGATTCCATCGCTGTGTGTTGTAAATGAATCTTGATCTGATGCGTGCGCATTATGTTACTGTTGCATGTAGCATAATGACGACCGGAGGGAATGTACAAAGTTGTACAGGTTATCAGGTGAGTTTTGGAACGACATGAGTTGTTGTATACACATCATGTGATGTCGAGATATTTCAGGACTCTGGCGGTGTGTGTCGTATGGGAAGCAAAGAGAAAGGAGGTGTAGATTGGTAGATGAGATATGTATACTCCAGTTTCTGTGATTGCTTGATTCAACTTGTGAGATAAGGAATTATTGATTCATATCCTACATTGTGATGGTTAACCACTACATAATGACCCAGACTCGAGCCCGCCCAACCACCAGGCACCCAATGATTGATAAGCCTTGAGACGAGATTCAGTACTTGCGGTGAGGAAACTCCATGACGCCAGGTCTTTCTTTTCAATTTGGCACTACTTTCACCACTGAGACCTCTTGCTTCTCAGTGGACACAGAGTAGTTCCCATGATGTCCTAACTGTACAACCATCCAACACAGCTACCAACACACTTAGTGGTGGCAAAATCACACGCAACTGATGTCTTAGGATAGAGAATACATCATTGTTCACTCTGAGATGGTTTCAGCTCTGGCCTATGGGGATTTCCACCGGTAAGCTGAAGATATAAACAATCGATGGTTCCAAGTATTATGCCTGGAGCCAGTGCAATACTAAATTAACCACCCCAAGAAGGCATAAACAGCTGTCAAGAGGTGAAAATATACCTTCAGACTGTGCTGAAACAGTGAATATGAGTACTGAGTTTATTCCGAGTTCAATGTGATCTCAGTTAACCACATGATTCCATACTCTTCAAGAAATCTTGTCCCTGATTGATGTGACAGTTTTGATTGTAGCGTGTTCTAGACTGCGCGATCTTTTTTAGTCCAATTCATCCCTGGTCGCTGAAAACAGTGACTACATCCCCAGCCGTTGATTCTTCAACCAGAGGCAATTGTTGCTGCATTGTTACAATTGAACATCTATAATGGACTATGCCTTGGCAAAGCCCTCACCGTGACACAACTCTCGTCCTCCGAAATGTTTAAAGTCTTGCTAATCATTGAAATCAACAAAAGTATTGTCATTAAGGCATTGCGCCACTTACCCCTGCTAGGAGACATGATTCCGTACCGGCTGGCGAGAGGTATTCTTCTCAAGTAGGGAGTTCCATAGCCTCTACAATTCAAAGTCCAAACTCTGCAATCTTATCTCCGCTGAACAATTCTCGCTTTGCAGATAGTACACAACATGTGAGTTCCAACCTATTCGCTACACAGTGACGGTCAATAGATACTCCGACGGCCACTCCAGGTACAAGCAGTCATAGCACCCCACGACCCATAAGAATCTCACAGACACACTCAACGGAACCCATTGTATCCAGCCCCGCATCCCGAATTGCTAGCACTGCCACTCCTCCCCGCCATCTTGAAACCTGCCTACACCCGTCCCTAATCCAGAGGCCACAGGGATCGTTACAAAACTGCTGTGACTGCGTGATAGAGAATTGAATCAGACAGGGATGGAGTGGCAATCACGACGGAGGTGGTGTCTACCCCGCGATCAGGGGTCTCCGGCAGTCGCAACATCTGTTGATTGGGGCCCTCGCACCTGATGCGTCTTGTATTTCCAATGTCCAGACTCCTGGAGCTCTACAGGTGGATCAGATGGCCAGTTATATGTGGAAGCATCTTGAAGATGGTAAGTTATGCTAGGCAACCCGTTGCAAAAGCATACGCTGAATACCCACACTCGCAGATAATAGACAAGTACTGGAACACCGCCATGGAACCAAACAACGTTTGGTTGATAGCATTTGAGGCACCCACAACGGAGATTTTGATAGAGGTATGCTGAAGTAGTGGCCGACGTTTGATATTACAAACTCAAACCAGTCCCAGGTTCGAGCACAAGTCGATAAGATTGAATCCCATTGTATTCAATCTCACAGGGTCAACATAGGAGAGCTTTATGATCTCCACCGCTTGGAATCTGATGCAGAGCGTGGGGCATTCATTGATTCCATTCTGGCGGACAATAAGTATCTTTTTTCTGTAGCAGAGTGTGTGGATAGTGGTGTATGCAGTCCAAATCCAGTGCAGTGAGAGGGAACGCGGCTAACGAATGGCGAGTGTCCACTTTACTTCCTGCTAGAAGCACTCAGTGGGATTATCTACAACACATTTTATAGTCGGGCGAATAACCGCTGTGAGAACATTGAAGGAAATCCAATTTCATGATTGACAACAAACACGGTCATTGTAAGGGCACGTATGCCTGCCTTCGGCCTCATAGGTATCCGTATGGTAATTATTGGAATACGGTTGCAAACGTGGATGCGAGTGACAGTAGATGTATAGGTAAGATTATAGCTAGAGATCTAAGGCTCGTCGCGAGCCGACTATATAGCATGGCCGTTCCCAGGCCCCGGGTGACGTGCGGCTGTTACAGTATCCCCCTCTTTAGGCGCCGACCTCCTGGGCTGCATAAGCCGTACAAGAGAAAGGAAAAGGAAAGGAAGCATTAAACAATCATGCTGCGTACGTACTCGAGCTAACTCAAAACTCCCACTACCGATTGGCCCCGTACTGTAGCCTTTCGGTGCATCCGGCGCATGGCGAAACTCCACTTCCCATCGACTGAGATCCGGAAGTGGTAACATCCGTGAGGACGCCTTTTATACTGGGCCGAGATCGAATGAAGTAATAATGTATGGAGAAGAGAGGAGAAGAGAGAAACAGAAAAAAGCAACGCCCAATTGATAACTTTCTTCGAGTCCTGAGTTCCGAAACTATATTGACCGATTTCCTCGCCTCCCGAGCCTCTGACCTCAATTCCTCCTTATCTCCACTCCCGAACTCATACACCATCTGACCTGCAATCCAATACTGCACTCATAGCTCATGTCTCGGCGTAGGTCTTGGCCAGGATCGGTGTGGTCCTCCACTCAAGACATGGCATCGATGGGGGCTTCCGCTGCCGGTATCGGTTGTAGCCGTCAATTGTATACGTCAATTGTGTAGTCTCGTCTCATTCGTTGAAATCTAGCAAGTGAGCTTCTCTGAAGATGGTTATACTTACCAAGTTCAAGCACGCTAGCGCTGTCTGAGCTCTGTGCAGTGCTTCCGCATGCTATGTAGAATGTCTCTTGCATCCGGCAGTCCTTTTGACGTGGCATTGACTCGTAGATGCTGCGTGATGAGGTAATCGTCGTTGGAAATCAGCTTCGGTTACCATCTGGTCGACTTAATGGTTGCGCTCTCGGTAGGCGGCTTAAGTCGAATCTTGGTCAACTTCGTAGACTTGCCTCTTGGCGTACTTTTGACTTGTCGGCAGGACTTGTTGGTAGACTTGTCGGTGCGTCTCTCGGCAGACTGCTTGCAGGTGGGCTTTTGACTTGTCGGTTGGACTTCTTTGTAGCCTTGTCGGTGCGTGTCTCGGTAGACTGCCTCGCGGTGGGCTTTTGACTTGTCGGTTGGACTTGATGGTGTAGACACGGTTATTTCCCTCTTTTGAAATTTTGTTGCTCCGTCTACGACTTCTCCATCACATTCATTGTCAATTGCCATCGTGGCTCGATCGAGGTGTGACTTCAATCTCCGCATTGATATTGCGATTCATTGGTGATCCGGGATTGTAATTGTAATCTCTCATTCGACAAGTAATTCTGTTCAGACTATCTTCCCTCGGATTCCGTCGTCTTTCTGTGTCGTCCACTGTCCAGTAACTATCCTGACTTGCTCTGTCTGTTGACTTACTGTCGCATGAGGCGTCCCAATGCGCTCAATCTCGACGTCATTGCAACGGCTATGCCTCGTAGTGACTTGTTATGCCTGTTGACTTAGTGTCGTATGCGGCGTCCCAATGCGCTCAATCGCGACATCATTTGCAACGGCGCCTTGTCTTGACTTTGGGCAATGATGTGAGCTTGCACTCCTGGCATCGTCATAGCCGTCGGTTCTCATGTGACTCGCTTGGGACCATTTGCGGGTGCTAGAATTTGCCAATTGCATCGGCGTGGGCAGCATATCATTGATCGTTATGTAATGCGTAAGCTTCACATAGGTGGTCACACTCACCGTGATAGGAGTGCGCTTCTGCTCTCGGAAAGCCGCTTTATATATTGCATATGCAGATTTCGGCATATCTTGATTCGGCATCTGGTATGGTCTCGGTGGCCCGCATCTCCTTGAAAGTCATTCGGATGATAGCTTAAGTGCGTTCTTAGTCGACGTTTCAGGGGCCATCTCGGTAGGCAGCTTCGGTAGAATATCCGTTTGCTTCTCAGTAGTCATTTGGTAAGCCTCTGGAATTGTGGTTTGGGTTTCAGTTCGGGATGCCATTCGGCGATAGTTTTTGATCCTTCGGTAAGCCATTGGGTAAGCCTCTCGGTCAGTGGCTTGCTACGGTAAGGCTCCCGGTAATCCTCTCGGCCTCCATGTGAAGTGCTTCGGCAGTGATATTCGTCGCTGTGAGATCTCGGTGATCATCTGTTGGTAGTTATCTTGACTGTCTCTCGTGATGCCATTCGGTAGGCCCTTCAGTACGCTCGGTAGTCATATTCAATATCTTTTGGGACCAATTTGGTAGCCATGTCGCAGTCGTTCGGTATCACGTGCGGAACAGCTTTGGTTGCCATATTGCACTCAATCAGTATGGATTAGGCTCGTTTGACGTGTCATCCTCTGGTGCATTTACCGGTCTACTGGACGTCCGTTGTATCCTAGGTGAACTTATCGTCTTCGATCGCCGGGTGCGTTCGCTGGCTCTCCTCTTGGTGTGCTTGTCGACTCCTCTCCAGGTGTGCTTGCCATCACTTGACTCGGTTGACTTAGTGTCGATCTCTGAGTCCACTAGTCGATTCATGTCCAGGTACACTAGCCGCTGTTATCATTCCGGATGGGGGAATGGATCTTACGGTGCATCGTTCCTGCACTTCCGGGACAGTAATTGTTGGCGGTAGGGGTTGTTTGAGATTCCGGTACGGTCATCCCCCTCTTTGAAAGTCGTTGCTCCACCGGCGACTATTCTCATATAGCTTCGTAGGGAACATCGATCGGAAGGGCTTGATTCGGGGTTGATTCTGAAATCGATTTACAGTCGTCAATTGTCATCGTAGTTGTATAGCTTGGGATCGCCGAGTCTGAGTCGGGAACTTATTCATGAGTATTCTCGGTAATGTAACTCGAAACAGATATGGCATAGTATTCAGTATTGTAATCGGCATTGTAATCTGCATTGTATTCGGCATTGTACTCGGTGCGTCAAGGCAGCCAGTACATATATCTGCCTCTTGGCATTCATTTGCTAGTTTCGTGTATGTCGCCATAGTGACGGATTGATTGTCATCCGTCTCCGAGCATCTCCAGGATGGGCATATTGGCGCAAGTCCAACACTCATTGTCCCAATGATAGCTCTTTTCCTCGATAAGTAGCCTTCCACAGCACCGTCATCACTCGTATCTGGGACATTATCTCATGCCCGGGCTTCCAATTGCTTCTTCAGTCTTCGTCGTTCGTAAGTGGGCTCATTGGTCTCAATTGTCATTCGTCCGTCGGGAATATCTCCGAACTGCTCCATCTATGTTAGCCAGAGAATCGTGAAAGGATGGAAGCGGTGGAAGCGAATATCCAGGAGGCCTTGTCATTAACGGTTCGCCCACACAGGAGCCAAGCCCTGCCGTCCAGTCACTCCCTTCGGGTCTCGGCGAGCCGGCAGCAGTCATTCAAGCGTCTCCTCGGAGAGGCTATTCTGCCGCAACTACCACTGCTGAACTCTGCTCGTCGCGTCCAGCGCTTGGGTCTGTATCACCTGGTGAATCCAAGGTGATGTCTTCCAAAGTCACTCCCAGCAGCCCTATGCATTCCCCAGTCTGGAGGGCAAATGCTACGACGACTTCAATGCTAGTTAGACAATTGTCGAATGCTGTTGCTCCGAGTGTCTGTATACGCGGACCGCGCCCCAGAAGCTGCTGATTTTCGGCTTCTGAGACCTTCGATTCCACTGCAATAGTCATCAGTGTCATTTCCTCCGCTCCACTCGCACTGGGTGATCGCAGGGAGTCAATTGAGCGCAGTCGATGTCAGGATTTTGTTGGGAAACCATGCTTAGCCAAGTACTAAATCGTACGCCCACATTGGCACGACTAGCACGTCTGATCTGTTCACTGGTGTGAGATAGTCCAAGTACTGGACTGTGATCTGCGTCTTCCGGCTGTCCTTTGAATGTTTCATCACACCTCCGGTCATCCCGAGGGTTATGATGAGTGCCGCGTGATGTGGTATCACGAGTCACTTGAGAAGCCTCGGTGTCATAAAGATGCTGGTTGCGCAGCAGTCAACAATAGCCCGTACGCATTGCATCTCGCCACTTCTGTCCAGTGTTGTACTTCGTGAACTATGTTTGCCGAATCCGGTGTTTCAGTGCCGTATAGATATTGACTTAACATTCATGCCCTCGGGCTCTCGATGATGACTGATGATACTAGTGAGATCTGATGGGGTTGAACTTCGTCGAGAGGCACCATTAGTGCCTTCGCCGCCAACTTTAGTTTTTCGCTGGCTGAGTGTCGAAAGATCGTGGGCGCTTGATATGTCAATTGCCGCTTCGATTGTCCGTAATACTTGTGCTCTGAGGTCATCATGGTGGTTGTAGTCATTGTAGTCAGTCTGCGGAATTGTGTCGGTCATTGACCCCAAATGTACTTCACCCTGCGCAATTTATCGCCGCTATAAGTTCGCTTTGATCAAGGGGAAAGCTTCTCATCCTCACTGTCCTTCAATCGTAGGGTGTCTTCTCCGTAAGTGCACTTCGCTTGGGTAGACTTTCTTGGCCAAGGAACGCTTCATTCATAGACAGATCGTCGTCTGTAGGTATTTGTCGCTCCAGTAGTGTATCAGGTATACGTAGCCGTACCATGGCTCCGCAAGTGGGCTTCTTTGACGTTGCTAGAGCTGTAGGTGTACACGCAAACTGAGAAAGGTTCACTCCGCTCAATTGGATGGAATGTAGTCGTAACGGTGCTGACTGGGAATTTGTCTAACTTCGCCTTGATTCTTGATATGCGGCATTCAGGGGGTATGATCACTCCGTCCGTTGTAGGTCCTTCAGCTGGTGATCGCGCTCAATTGACTTGTACGAATGGTCTTGTACTCGTGATCAGCGTCTTCAATGTCCGCAACGTGTCATGTTCGCCATTTGTTCTCTGAGCTCGCCAAGTTTCCGCCGTGAATTGACACGTTCAGTGGTGCAGTCGGGACTTCGCCTGTGTCCGGTGGTCGCTTGCAGCCATTGGATGTACTTGATGTGGTCTTGAACTCATCTAGATCGATCGCATGCGATGATTATCGTTGCCTAGGTCAAATAGTAGGGTCCTCTAGTCGGGATCATCATCGTCTTCATTGCCGGTGACGCGCCTTCTGCGCCAATTGGTCTGTAATCTCACTCCTCTCCCAACAGGGGCTCAATTGAATGATGGAATGGTCAAAGTTTCGTGCCTCGCAAGAATGACGCTTGAAAAATCTCGTATGGAGGGCAGTATTGCGAATTGATGACTCCATGCTGTCGGGTGTGGGACAAAGGGGTAGAAATTCGTCAACTCGTAATCCCGTGAGAGAAACATATCCATTTACTGAAAAAGCGATAATAGGGTAAGGTCACGTATGCCTGCGTTCGGCCTCATAGGTATACGTATGGTAATTATTGGAATACGGTTGGAAACCTGGATGCGAGTGATAGTTGATGTATAGGAAAGATCATCGCTAGAGATCTATGGCTCGTGGCTTGCCGACTATATAGGATCGCTGGTACCCGGCCCCGGGTCACATGCCGCTGTTACAGTCATATACCCTGGTCACTCATAATGTTTACCTTTACTGCGCTGCACCATGCCCTCATGGAGTGGCACAAGAACAAAGGTGTTAATCCAAAAGCTTCCAAGTCAAAGCGGCAAGCCGACAGATCTGATCACTAGAACAACTTCAACTACCAAAATGAGGGTGGAATGAATACAGCCTGCTGCGATGCAACGGGTCGCAAGTTGTCAACCTCGCCTGGCTTTGCAGATACAGATACATTATCGGTGAATACCTGGAACACACTACCGGGGACCTACACACAGAGGGTGTATACATACACTCCTGTAATAGTCAAGTGTCAGATCCAGAAGGTGGTGAACCTGATGCGTGCTGTGTTCATCAATGTGTTTGCAGCGCGTGTTGACTATGCCATACTTTTTGACTATTTGACCTCTGGAATAGCAATTGCGGAGCCGGATATCAGAAATACTGACTCAGATATCCCAATATACAACAATTCCAGGGATGAGGAACTGCTTTTCGGGATGGCAGGGGACAGCGGGAATTACGAAGATGAAGGAGACAAAAGTAATCAGCCCGATGCCATCCCCACAGGCAGCCGGCGACAACGGGCCTGGTCTGAACTCCAACAGTTTGTAGTGGGAACCAGGGTGGTACATGGGTCCAAGGGTGACAAGGCGATGATGCGGATGCGGATGAGGGGCAATAAGCATCGCTAGCCAATGACGCATCAACATCCAATGCGGAAGACTGAGGGCATAGTAATAGAGAGTGTGATGGTTGGATATGGCGACAATGCGGATGCGGATGAGGAGGCAGAAGCATTACTAGCCAATGATCGATCAACATAGATTGTGCAGGACTCAGGGCATAGTACCAGACAGTGTAAAGATTGGACATGGTGATGATGTGGATATGGATGATCAGGAAGAGGCAGTGCAAGCTGATGATGCATTAATGTAGAATGAGGAGGACTGAGGGCATCTTGCTAGAGAGTGTGAGGATTAGGCAAGAAATTTTAGACTGTAAAAGACAATGATGGCAAATCGAGTGCAAGGTCAAGTGATGTATCCGAAGCAAAGACTGTATTTTAATCCGTGGCAATGTCCCAATACTAAAAATATATGCGGAGAGTGCGGAACCTGATGTGTAGCATTAGCAGGGAGGTAAAAGATGGCACTCGGCTGGAGAAAGGCACAACCATCGCCAGGGGTTGTACATGAGCAAATTTTTTTTCGGTTCAGGCGGAATGGGTGCGTCAGAGCCATCAGAGACACCCCAGTGGCGGATTACTACGCGCCCTGCGTCAATACAACGCGTCCCGTTGTATATCGCCCTCCGGTCGCTGTTTCACTGTCTCTTCGCGTTCTGTCGGACTCCTGTTTCAAACGATCACTCTGGCATTGTGGCCAACTGTTACAATATGTCGCAATGGGTTCAGTGGGTACGCGCTTGCATCGTGATTGCAATGCGATGGGTGACGCTGCGAATATCTCTCCTCGCGTTCCTGCTACCTGCGCGCAAACTGCAATTCTCTCGTTACTAATTATACACATCATTCCAAGTCGCCAGATCTATGTGGCTATTGACTATCCATCGCTCGTTCTGTCCGTCACTTGTCTTACAACTAGTAGCTATTTCGGGAATTACGTGTGCGCAGCCGACAATATTTCCCAGTTTGGAAACTTGCAATGCAATGGCTGCCGGTGGTTGTCTCGCTTGTACAAATTTCGAGACCGGATCCATGTTACCCGAGTTTTCAGGTATTGTGGTGAGCGCCAGGGCTAACCAGTACTGAACGAAAGCTCCATCCTCGTTTGGGAGTTTGATTTTCAATAGTCATTGCAGTTGCGACGGGAGACTCCCATTTAGCGTGCCATAACACCTCCCCGCGCATTGCTTTACCCACACCCAGTCCTTCCATCAATCCCCTCCGAGCCAGCTCTGGTTTCCTGTGCATCGACACATCTGAGATATGCGTTCACCATCTAAACCCTCAACATGAACCTTAATAACATGGTAAATACAGAGCGCCATTGCGTGCAGTTGTTCATCTGATATATACGTCTTGTTACGACTCTTATGCTTGATAATCTCCTGTGTGCCGCTGTAAATTGCCACGCGGTGCGTTGCGTCTTGCGTATCGTCGAGTAATGCTCTGAAGTCATTGATCGTAGCGTCAGGATGCTTTCCATCGCGGCGGTTTTGGGGTCCCATGCATTCAGGATTCGCATATGACTGGGGGCTCAGGGGGGCAGCCAGATCAGCACCGGAAGAGAGGACTTTGCATGCGTCAGCGCGGTTCTCCCGACGCTGAGCGAGGGCTTGGAGATTGAGTTCTCTAACTTCACAGCAGAGGATGCTCCGCTGGAAGGTGATTACTTGTGGCAGGTAGTTGAGATTGTGATTGGAGGCGTTCCAACCGTCCTTGAGGTTCGTTTTATCTGCTTGTTCATGTCTCTCGGCAGAATACTGTTGCAAGGCTGCGTATTGACGAATCTGTTCGAACCAATGAGACATCAAGTGGATCTTCGGAATGTTGTAGTCGGCATCCAACTCCTTGGAAACATCTATCCCGTGGCTGATATAATCCCGCCAGGTGTTCATTTCGCGCCGCTTGTTAGACGGAGTCCAAGTTTCAGCATTTGTTTCCTCGTCTACCTTTCGCTTCTTCACGAGTTCCGTTCTCAGGGCATTGGCTTTGGCCTTCGCCTTTTTGCCGATTCGCCCGAGTAAGAAAACATCTTTGATGGTGTGAAAACTACACAAGGCGTCCTCTATGTAGCTCAATGTTGCATCATCGTGAGATCGATATCGAGCATACATATAGAATTCTAACAATGCCCGTGTGCACTCAATTGCGTGATTGAATATGGGACTCTGAGCGGGGCTTCCGCCTCGTAGAGACTGGGTTACAACTCCAAGCAGGTACCGGCTCATCTCCTTCATCTCCTTCCCATTCCATTGAGAAACTTCTTCATATGACTTATTTTTTGGTGTGAGGTCGTGGTAAGCAGGCACAGAAAACCAGATTGCATTGTACTTGTCGAGCCGTTCGTGCGCCTTCATGAACTGGCAAATCCACTTCTGGAGGTGGTGAGGCATGCCGATCTGCATTGTATGGAGGAGGTTGGGCTTAGGGAGGTCGCTCACGATACAGGGCAGATGTCAAAACACGTTGAATGCTGGGTGAACATGGCACCACGAGAGTTCGGCATTGGCTGCCTTGGTGTTGGCATCCCTGAGCGTTCAATATAGGTTGTGATCCCGCCGGGGGTGTTGTATGTCACGATGGACATAATCTCCAAGTTCGTTCTTTGGATACTCGCACCTAAAACAGACATGCCGCTCGAGATGATGTAGGTCGCTATACTCAGGGCAATCTGCCATTCATGCTGCTGAAACCTGTTTGCAACGCCTGATGTTGCCATCTGCACAGAGAACTTTGTAATACCCGCTCTCGGGGCTGGGATTGTGCTTAAAGGTGAAAGGCTGGAGTAACCGCCGGAGTACTTCGTTCAGCACCTCTCGGGTTGTTTGCCGCTGCTCATCCAGCCGCTTCTGAGGAATATTGACGTTCTTGATTGGAATGGGCAGGAGAGCGACCATCACGACGCTGTGCGTTGAGGGCATATGGCGGATCTTCGAAGACAGATTGCCAATTGTCATATATACAGGCCACTCTGTCTTGTTGCCAGCAAAATCCGAGAGATGTGTTCCGTCGGACATCAAGATCTAGGGAACCAGTGTATCCCCCACTCTGAGCATTGCCTAAACGTCAATTAGCACGTTATTATCCTGGAGTATATCTCCTTACCTGTGTCTCCCACCACCAGTCAGCAGTGTGCATTTTGATATAGATGCGTTTCGGCGGCGTATCGCTGTTAAAGCAACGCTGTGGGGCGTACAGTAGATGCTCGGCGTATGCTGGGTGCCGCATCAACCATCCCATGCTTTTGATGATGTCTCGACTCCAGTATTTGATAGGGCGTTGGTGATTGTCATTCGATCTCATTTCCTCAAGAGTGTGTAGTTCCTACTCGCCGAGAGCCAGATCATCTGGCATGCTAGCCATGAGCTTCTGGACGCCATCCCCGTTTTTGAAGCTTGGGAAACGCAGAGCAGTGTTTTCTTCCTTCAGCACGTTGTCATCGTACGTCTTCATGCCCTTCTTCTTGATCACACACTGGAAATATTTGTACTCTTCACGTGTCGCAAACGGGTAGTAGGGATTGTTCTGTTAGTTCGTCCCAAGGAAACCCTGAGCGTCGCGATCCCATGGCTCAGCAATGCAATTGCTCAGCAGAGCACCGGCACCGGGGTATGTTTCCGTCCGTTGCAGAGGAGGTGCCGGTGGTTGAGACTCCGAGTCTACGATGTTTTCAACGTGATCGAGGTACGGAAATGCGTCCAAGTCTTCGACTGAATCTTTGTTAACGTTGAATTCACATCGCTGAGCGGGTCCAACGCGTCGGGGCGTGCTGCGAACAGTCAGATTCTTTGCAACTTGAAGGTGTTCAGCATGGTGTAATTTGAAATGTTTAAGTCGCCAGCAGTCTGAGGTGAACATCTTTCAGCATGAAAATTTGAGCCAACGGAATTGGGTCTTCTCTGGCATTGTCGACAACACGGGAGGAGTGGAGTATTCATTGTAGAAAGGGACGAAAGTTGGTGCTGGGCCTGAGCAGTCTGGCACGGGTATAAGCGCACGATACTTGAGAGATTTATTGAGCCTCAACACCATCATGCCAGGAGTTGCAACAACACTGCATGCGCGATGTCCCATAAAACAATGAATAAATGAAAAATACACTTTGAGCAATCCAAAAACCTCGCAACGTGTGTAATAATCAATGCCTGTGGAAAATAGATTAGAACAAAGGAAACGAACAAGCCCGCAACCCTAACCCAAACGAACAAAACACCTCCACTCGTTCCTTAATCAGTGCCTGAGATGAATAAATTACAGCAAAGGAAACTCACAAGATAAGAACCCGACTCTAACCCAAACGCACACCTCCTCAGCAACCCAAGGACTGGTTCACTCCTCGCCTACCGAGCCATCCGGGAACGCCTCAGGGAGAGTGACATCAGGGAGAGGGACATCGGGGAGAGGGACATCCGGGAGAGGAACATCCCGGAGAGGGCCGTCAGGGAGACAGTCACCACCTTCCGATTCGCCAAGTAGCTGCTGCTCCACATCGACATCCGAGGTGTTTCCGGCTGACTCAGCATCTCGCAGAGTTGGCGCAGCTGGGCGTGATTTTTGCGGCGTCACACGACCCAAAAACTGCAGCCCACTGAGGGTATGAGTCTCCAGAGTTCGTGGTCGTGAGGGAGGCTCCAGGGTTTATGGCCGTGGGGCAGGCACCAGGGGTTGTGGCCGTGGGGTATGCTCGCGCATCTCCTGGCCTTGCTCCGGTAGCACGGTTGGCTCAATGTCTACCATGGTATCAGCATCGTCAGCCGATGTATTTACCATCCCTCCCTGGCCAATCTTCCGATGTTCTGTGCCATTATCCTCATCCTCCTCCTCATCTTCAACCACCACCTCCTCCTCCATCTCATCTTCCTCCTCTTCATCTTCCTCATCTTCGCCGTCCCTTTCCATATCCACATCGCCGTCTAAACCAACGCCATCCGGTGAGTCCACATCATCCTCCATTCGCATATCCACATCACAATCGCATTCTGAGTCATATTCGCCGTGCGACTCGGTAGAGTCGGTATCATCATCTGAGGAAATTGACATGGCGGGCGATGCTTCCGGCACTAAATATACCCGCTCTAGTTAGCCCTCCGAGTCCAAGTCTGCCTCAGACATTTCCTTCTGTAACTGCAATGCAACGGCACGAGAGATATCCTCTCCCCCTGGGGTGTGTTTAACAATACCATTCCCTTTACCGTTTCCCTTCCCCTTCCCCTGCTCTTTCCCCTTCCCGTCCTCAGTCGCCTTCCCTTTCCCCTTCCCATCCTTTGTCCCCTTCCCTTTCCCCTTCCCATCCTTTGTTCCCTTCCTCTTCCCGGTCCCTTTCTGACCGCCCTGCGTGCCCTTCTCACTCGCGCCGTCGTCATTGTCATTGTCATTGCCAGGACGGCTACTTCCTCCGCTCAGCGCACCGGGATCCGCCCAGTTGTCATCATCATCATCCTAGTCCAATATCTCATCCTAACTCAGTGGTCTAACGGCCAGGAAGTCGCCTAGTTTGTACTGCCGACAGCTTGGCGGCTGAATCTTTGCCCTGAGATCATCGCTACTGTAACAAGAGAAACACTCACCGGTGCGTTTAACCTTCCCCGAGCTCGTTGTCAGCGGATTGGAGCGATCGACTTGATCCCCGAACGCACGGGGATTGTCCCACCTCCAATTGTTCATTTGGTCGCGGGTTTTGTCAAACATTTACCCCATATATGCGCGGAAGGCAGCCCACCACTCCCGAAGAGGCAAACTCCTGCTCCTGTGGTGCGGCCACATCAGCTGGAATTGTGAAACGTGGTGAGTCGTGACTGGATCCAGAAAGATTATATCATTAAAGAGGTCCCATGGCCTCTCGTCCTTGACGCCGCAAACGTTGTATATCAGTATGAGACCACGGATGTGTTCCGAGGTGAATCCCTTTATACGGTCCCGATCCAACGACAGGCGTCGATTTATAACCGATCTCGGCATCTTTGCCCCAGCCTTCCCCTTTCCTTTGCTGCTGCCCTTTGGTGCCATCGCTGTGAGGTGAAAATGAATCTACATCCGAAACGTTAGCATTATGATACAGTTGTAGCGGAAGGAAGCTCAGAGCAAAAGTACAAAGTTATGTAGGTTATCGGGTGTGTTGGAACGAGACGCGTTGTTTTGTGGATGTCACGTGATGTCGAGGTCAGGATGCTGTCGGTGTGTATAAGACGGGAGGAAAAGCGAAAGGAGGTGTAGGCAGGAAGAAGGGATATATAGACTCGAGTTCCGGCGATTTCCTGGTTCAAGGTTGAATTTGTGAGTATTGTTGGTTAACAAACACAAAACGGCCCAGCCTTCATGTTGCAGAACTACCAGGCACCTCATGAACGACAAGCCTCGAGAGGAGATTTAGTACTCGCGGAGAGGACAGTTTACCACGCCGGGGGTTGCTTTTGCATCTCACATCATTTTTACCGCTCAGACCTCATGCATCTCAGAGCAAACTGAATAGTTCTCAAGTCGTCCCAACTGTGCAACCATCCAACACGGCTACCAACGCCTAGCAGTGGGAAAAGCACACTCAACTGATGTCGTAGGATAGAGAATACTTCATTGTTCGCTTTGCGATGCTTGTAGCTCTGCCAAAGGGGGATTTCCACCCGGAAGCTGAAGATATACACAATCGATGATTCGAAGTATTCTGCCAAGAACGAGTGCAATACGATGATAATCGCGCCAAGATGGCATAAACACCCTTCAAGCAGTGCAAATAGACCTTCAGACGTTGCTGTAACAGTGAATATCAATGCTCAGTTTAATCTGGGTTTACTCTGAGTTTAATCTGATCGCAATTAACCCCTTAATTGAATGCTTTTCAAGGGATCTCGTCACCGAGTATTGTCAGGGTTTAGAGTCTTGCGCGGTCCTCACTGCGCCTCCGTTTTTTGTCGAAACCCTTCCTGGTCGCTCAAATAGGAGTCTACCTCGCCTGCCGTTGGATATGCATGCACAGGCAATTGTTCCTACTTTCTTAACGTTGAACATCTATATTGGACTAAGCATTCCCAAAGCCCTCACCCTGACACGACTCAGGTCGTACGAAATGTTCAAAGTCTTGCTAATCGTCAGAATCAACAAAAGCGTGGGCATTCGGGGAATTCTCAACTTCCGCCTGCTAAGAGACGCGTTTCCGTACTGGTTGGCGAGAGGGATTCCTCTCAAGGAGGGAGTTCCGTACCCTCCACAATCCAAGGTCAGAACTCCACCACCTCATCTTCGCTGAACAATTCTCGCATTGCGGATATCAATCAACCCGTGACTTCTACCCCGTCCGGTACACAGCGCCGGTCAATAAATACTCCAACAGCCACGCCGGTTACAAGCAGTCGTAGCACACCATCACCCGGAGGAACCTCAACGCGTCGCATTGTATCCAGCCCCCCATCCGGCATTGTTATCACTCCAACTCCTCTCTGAGGTCTTGAAAACCAGCCTACCCCCATCCCTGATCCAGGAGCCGGCGCGATCATTACAAATCCACTCCGAATGCAAGCTACTGAAAACAATCAGAGAGAGAGGCGGTGGCAATTGCAATCGCAGGCAGTGTCTACACCTTGAACAATGGTCTCCGGCAATCGCTGCATCCATCCATTTGGTCACTCAGACATGACGCGACTTGTGTTTGCAACGGGCAGACTCCTGGAGCTCTAACTATGGAACAGATGGCCGTTTATGAGTGCAAGCGACTTGGACACAGTAGGTTATGCAACGCGACGCGTTTTGAATGCATTAGCTGAAGCCCCACACTGATAGATAATAGAGATGTACCGGAACACCGCTATGCAGCAAAACAACATTTTGTCCATAGCATTTGAGGCGCGCACAAAGGAGATCTTGAAAGAGGTATGCTGAAGCAACGCCCCAGGTTGAATATTACACCCTCCGACCGGTACCAGGTTTGAGCACATGTCGATAAGGTTAAATCCCATTTCATTCAATCAGCAAGGGTCAACATAGGAGAGCTTTATGATCTCCACCGCTTTGAATCCGCCGCAGAGCGTTTGGAATTCATTGATTCCCTTCTGGCTGACAATATGTATCTTTTTCCGGTAGCAGAGCGTGTGGAAGGTGGTGTATGCGGCCCAAATCCAAAGCAAAGAGAGTCGAAAGCTGCTAACAAATGGCCACCGTCCACTTTACTTCCTGGCGGAAACAATCCCGCGGTTTATCTACATCAAATTCTATCATCGGGCGAATAACCGTGGTAAGTATGCTGGAGGATTTTATAATTCCATGATTACCAACATGGACGGTCATATACCCTCGCCACTGATCATGTTTACCTGCACTGCTTTGCGCCATGCTCTCCTGGAGTGGCAAAAGAACAAAGGTGTTCATCCGAAAGCTTCCAAGTCAAGGCTGAAAGCGGACAGACCTGATCCCTCGAACTATTTCAATTATAAGAATGACCGTAGTAAGAACGCATCCTGCTGTGCTGCAATGGGTCGCATGTTGTTAACCTGGGCTGGCGTTGCAGACACTTATACATTCTTGATGAATACCTGGAACACACTACCGGAGAGCTATCAACACAGGGTGTATAAAAACACTCTTCCTACAGTCAAGCGTCAGATCCAACAGGCGGAGAACCCAACGCCTGCCGTGGTCATCAGCGTGGAAGCAGCGCGTGCTGACAATGCGATTCTTCTCGACTGTTTGACCTCAGAAGTGGCGCTTGAGGAGCCTCAGATCGGAAGCACTGACCCAAACATCCCGATAGACAACAACTGCACGGATGACGAACTGCATTCCGGGATGGCAGGGGGCAGCCGGGATCACAAAGATGAGGGTGATGAAAGTGACCAGAGCGATGCCATCCCCAACGCCAGCCGGCGACGACGGCCCTCAACTTAACTCGAGAGGTATGACCTGGGATCCAGTGATGTCGAAGGGTATGAGGGCGAGGACGGCGACGATGCGGATACGGATGCGGATGAGGAAGAACAAGCATCGCAACCCGATGATGGATCAACGCACAATGTGGAGGACTGACCTGGGAACCAGTGATGTCGAATGGTATGAGTGCGAGGATGGCGACGATGCGAATATGGATGGGGTGGAAGTAGCATCGCAAGCCGATGATGGATCAACGCAGAATTTGGAGGACTGAGGGCGTAGTACTAGATAGTGTAAAGATTGGACAGTATAGTTCAGACATGTAAAATACGTAAATGGCGAAGCAAATGCAACGGCAAGCGATTTATCCGAAGCGAAAACTATTGCAATGAGTGACAAAATCTCCAAGCTAAACATAAATGAGAGTGCGGTATGTGGCTATTGGGTGAGGAAAGGCATAAACATCGCCAGGCGTTGTGTAAACGGTAAGAGCATAACTGCAGCCCCCGCGAAGAGTGTAACACACATGTCCTTCTGCTGGTGCGTATACCAGGCGCATAGTAATGGAGGTAAGTATGCAACGCGACGCGAGGCGGGTAATTCTCGGTCAGAGGGTACGAGGTTCCGTCAGAGCCATCAGAGCCGTTCGGAACACCCGCGTGTTTCAGACGGAAACCAGAGTTTTTGCTGATGTATATACGGCTTCATTATAACTACAAGCCCTGTGAGGAGTGTACCACACCTGTTGTTCTGATGGCGCGTATACATTACCCGAATTCCAGGGGCAAAGTGAAGGATGTATGTATGAATCTGGACGTGTTGCCTGACCGACGGGAACCGTTTAATTTTCTGTTAGTGGGTACGATATTCAGTCCGAGCCATCAGTGCCGCCAGGAAGACCCGGATGTGTCCGAAGGCCACTTGGGTTGTTGGGAATGGTGGTACCCGGCCCTAGACAAGTCACTTGTCATGCTGTTACTCAGAGGAGCGGTCTGGTGGCAAAAGACAGCATGTCTGGCCCTGGTCCTTTTTTGACCAATTGAGAATGTCAGGCTCATTCTACTGCTTGCTCTCTGACATATGTGTGTGTGCGGCCTGCATGTGGCAGTTTGTAGTACTGGATGTCGTCAATAGGGCGATATTACTCATGCCTCTGCATCTCTTCATTCTCCAGTGATATGTTTGCTTTGTTGCCTTCTCTGTCTGTTAAGGACTGCACGGTCGTGCCAGCACGAGGGTTCGTGTATCGTGCCACTCTCCCTACCACAGCCACCCTGAAGTTTTGCAATTACTCATTCCACATTTTACTATTGGACTGTGGAAACGACAACCAAAGTTCTGCATTCGCCATGATCGCCCCATCGGCGTTCCATCTCCTTATTTTCTCTCTGCAGACCACCTTCCATCTTGCCTTGATGTTGGTGTTCCACCAAATCTGTGATCTGGCACAGATCGTCATTTTCTTTGTTGTGGCGTCGAGAACCCTGCCCATTGTTTCCTGACAGCATGCGGCCTGTTCCTCTACCTCCTCTTCAGTGCACTCTGCATCTGGGTGAGCTATCTCTTTCGCTAGATCCATCCATAGATACTCTGCAGCCTCCCTGTTCTCCTCCGTCATTGCCGCTACGTTCCACCCTACTACCCTGTCATGTACTGCCGCCTACTGGATATCTACTTGCCCCTGCGATTCTATCACCTCATGGTCCGATCCCGTGGCGTGGCCGTCTGCCGCTATGGACCTCTTTGTGGTTGGATGATTCGCCAGCATCACGTTGATGACCGACTCGCCTTTAGGACCTACTCTTGTCCAATGCTGGGTGGCTGTACTATCACTTCCCATTTCCAGTCCAGTTGCGTCAATCAGGTCTTCCCAAAAACAAGCATTCCGCTGCGCTTGGCATCTTGTGTCCAATCTTACGCTGTGAGCGTTCGAGTTCCCCCTAAGGACAGTTCTACCCTGCTAAATGACTCTCTCCTTGTTCAACTTTCGTGCTAGTCTCTCTCCACATAGTCTTTGTCTTTAATCATAGACATTGATGATCATTGTTATCATCTCCCCTCACCTCCTCAAGTTAGTAGCAATGACATCGTCGTCAGCTCCTTTGCTTAAGTGCGTCCACTCTTCAACTACTACTCCGCTACCTCTCTGTTTCGCAGTCCATACTCTGTTTCTTTTGCTTATTTTGTATGCCGAATGACTGATCCCAATACCGCGTCGTTCTCTCCATTACCCTTGCAGGCAAACTACGTCCGCCCTGTGTGTGACTCCTGTCTCCAGCTCTGCATTGGTCAACTCTTATGACCTTGCACAGTTGCGCTGGATCACGGTAATTATTGGTAGTCAAGGCTTGCTCGTCAGTGTAAACGTGGGTCTTAGCTGCAATCTTCGTCTCAGTCAACATGCCGTCTCTTGCCTCTCCCGTTTCCTTCTCTTCCCCCACATCAGCCATCTCCTCTTCTTTGCTTCCCCCCTGTGCTGCTACTCCTCCCCTGGGTCTGAGACCAAGCACTACACTGTACATCCCCATTGCCAAGGGCATAGCTTCGCGTGTTGGAGCTCGTCCTGCTAATCCTGTATTTCTGCTCTGCCACGCCTCTTCGGCGGCTTAGCTCTTTATTGCACACCTGCCACAGAACACAATAAGGTTTCCATTGCAATTTGGGCCCTTCTCCAAATTGTGGCCGCAGTGTGATCCCTGATTTGCCGTACACCCCACAACATTGTACTTTTGGTCGCTTGTTTGGTGATTGCCTGAGCAGTAGCCACACACGGCCTTGATGCTGTACTTCCTCTCTATCTGGCCCCATCCACAGCAGAGCTCACACCGACTGTAAGGGCCCGCAATTGTGAACCCGTCGACACGGTACCACACTCCCGCTGCCATGATGTTTTCCTTGATTATACTCTGAGCTACCTTTCGTCGCTTTACATTCAAAACTACCAATGAAGCGGCGATTTCTCCGTTGTGCCTTCGCTCGCTCATGGTGCAGGGCTTAAACAGTCATCATACTTGGTTGGGGATCGCTATGCCTTCGTTTACTACATCAAGTTCCTCCCGCATTATCTGCCGGCATTCGTTGCATTTTCCGATGAATCACATGAGAGGTACTGGATGATTCTTTAGTGTTTCCCAAATCTCGTTCTTTTCGACATCGACGACTACTCTGTCGACAGTCCTCCCTGCAGTGTTGATGATGTCGTGGTACCGCCTACTCATCTCGGCTGTCGCATTCTAATGCGTGGTTGCTGTGGTTACGACTTTCATATTCTACCTTGCGTTTATTATCCGAATGTGGGCTGTGGCCCGCTGGTAGAAACGCGCTCTGTTGATCGCTGACTCAATGTCTTGGTCCATTTCATTGAGGAGTGGCATGCTCTCGTGTCTCTTTGGTATATGGCATCTGTCTGCCATTCTCGAGCCGAATGTCAGGGCTGGGGCTGTGCTCGCCAGCTGCTTTTGGTTGGGTGGTGCGAACGTCCCCCATCGTCTGGTCGGAATCGGCACAGATGTCGTGACCCCTTCCGACTTTGATGTGGCTCTAGGCATCGGATTCGCAGCTTGTGGTGGACCTGGTGCTGGTGCATGGTTCAACTTTGGGTTTGGTTTTGGTTTTGGCATTGATTTCAGCTGGCTTCCAGGCTGCGGCTGTTGGGGCTCCTGCGGCTTGTTCCCTGCGTACGTAAAGTCTGCATGGATTGAAGTCTCCAGCCCGACGCCCTTGGTGTCCGCTTTCCTTTTCTCTGTCCAGTCGCGTTGTGTAGCAGTCACCGTTCTTGCATGTACGTCCATGATGTCCTTGGCCCATTGTACGTCCTCCTGGTGGTATGCGTCCCGCTTTTCCTGTTTTTCCTCCAACCACCTTTTCAGCCCTCGCCACTGTGCCTCCGGCAGTGCAGTCAGCGTCTCCAGCATGTTTGCCATCTTTGGGATGATTAGGTGATGCAGTGCTAGTTTGTGAGCTTGCTGCTAAGCCGCAAGCTCCATGCAGCTACTCCAGTCCCCAAGGGCCCAAGCGGGTGCCGGAACCTCTCTACTACTTGTTCGTTTTCCGTTCTCGTTTCTCACCATTGGCTCAAGTGTGGCTGCGTCCCAGATCTTCCCAGCGATGGGTGTCTTCGCCGTCACCATCTCCATCACAACATCCATAGGTGCGTCGCTCCGGTCATCTCACGCTTCACCCTAATCCAGGTCCCTCCTCCCGCTTACTCTGGCTTCAGTCATCACTCCTGTGAGGCAAACCTGTCTTCTGGGATAGTTCATCGCTTGCTGGTTGGGCGACGAGTCGCTATCGTGTTTTCTGCCAAGACTTTACGCGAATCCTCTCAATTGCGTGGATTCTTGCGCACGCCGTACTCCGGAGGTCCAGAAGGTGCTGTGAAGCTCGTTCCGGGGTCAGTTGGACGTTAAGAATCAATTGCCTCTGTCCGTTTTTCAGTTCCTATCGTTGTTGTTGACTTCTGGTGATGATCGCTCATTTCACAGACAACGCAATGAATCAATGTGCCCCAACACATCCGGATATCCATGGGATCGTCCCACATCTTCAGATTAAATTATCCTCTTAGTATTCCGGTACCTTTATAGTATGAAATTCTATTCCAGTGTCAGAACCGATAAACCCAAAGAGAGAAACTTGGATCAATCCGTATCTCCGCATCTACCGAACTGCTGGCCTCGGCCTTCAAAGGTGCAGTTTCAGGATAGACAAATCTGCTGCACAGTAAACGATTGAAAAACTCCGGACCCTAACCAGAGCAAACTCCTCAACTCAACCAAATCTCTAACTTAATATTGACTTATAAGTGATTTTAGGAAATTTGACATCGCGCAAGCACACCAATATTGCAAACAGAAAAGAGGAATCTAAGACTAAAGACGTGATTAGAGAAATAGAAAACATCCAGACAACTGATATTTTGACCAACAGAGTCTACCTCCTGATAAATAAGTTTGAGAATCCCGTTTTCGGCGAAACTGAACCAACTTCCCGCTTCCTTCGATGCGGATGCCGTGTTCAGATACGTAAGATTCCGTCAGGATATTGTAAGTTGAGCCGGAGTCAGCAAAGATGTCGGGACTGACTCCATTCAAATTAACTTGTAATCATGATTGTTAGTGGTGTTGACAGAAAACGTGATGAAAGCAAAGAGATATAGCAGACAACTAATTATATGACTAGCTCCTAACAAATATGAGTTCTACAAAGATCTTTCTCCCGTCTACGCCGTAATAGCACTCCTCAACAAGTTCTGAAACGTTTTCCATCTACCATAGCGGGCGATGGGTAATTTTGGAGCGTTTCCAGCAGGGCGCAAAGCTACGCTGTCTGAGGTTGCCCGTCAGATAGCACCAAATTTGAGATAGCCGGTATTATTTTCAAAGCACTTGTAGTTCTCCACTCGGCTGAAATCTTCTAGCTGCTGCAAGTGTCACTGAACGCTCACCGCCAACTCCAGAATCCATTCGATATCCCATTAGTCTGGACTGCGGCAAGTCTACAGGCTCGCTCCATATACACGGGTTCCTGGTTCTTACGGCTGATATTTAGCCCCCATCTTTGTTCTTCCAAATGTGACGGGTCTATAAACATTGATGACTGTCACTTCCAATACCGGAGGTATCACATACCAAGTTTTTCGTTCATAAATATCATTAAATTGATCCCCATTTCCACCGCCACGTCTATCAATACTGGAATACTATCCTAGTAAACATCATTCTCAAAGACGAATCGTGACTCAAGATAACATCATGCTAGTATCCCCGCATTACGTCGAAATAAGCGTAGGCTTCTGTTGTCGTATCTTCCTCAAAGGATAACCCGATCCTCATCCTACCGAGAGATTGTTCGACCATGCAATTCAGAAACATGAACTTTGTATTTGTGTCAAGCCGCTTCTCCGGACGCACCCCTCAGAAATAATATTTCCTTCTGTCACTCTATTCGGTAACGCCTCTATACGCATTGACTGATGCTTGCCATGAGCTATCACCGGAAGTTGTTGGTATATTATGCTAATGTTGCTGACAGATAGGATATATTTCCCAAATCAACTTCGCATCTCCACAAGGCGGTGAGCGAATCTCTTCGTCGGTGACTGTTTTTTCAAGAAAAGGGTTGCTAAACAGGATACCATGGATGCATTTCGAAACCACATCGAAGGAGACGTTGTGACGCCCACTTCTCCGTGAGCCCCGGGCTCACTACGGAAGCCTCCGGCTCCAAGCCTGAGTGGAGCTTCGCTCCAGTTATGATTTGTTTTCTTATTATGTCTATCTTATTCTCTCTCTTTGTACGATAGACAATCATCATCCTTTCATTATCTTTGTTAATTGCTCTCAACACAAATCGATAGTGCGGTGAACGCAAAACGACACATCAACCGACACTGTAGAGAACAGGCACCAGGAGTTTCTGAATCCGGGAACGATTTGTCGGTTACACACGAGGGGGGCGATATATCTGTGTGAAGGGCTGTACCACGGACCAATACCTACTGTGATGTAGCCGAATAGTTTAGTTCACTGTCGATGGCGCGATACGAACATCCATCGCTGCGCCCCAGCGGCCCAGCCATAAGGTCACTGTACTGTACAATCTTACGCTGCACAAATATAACATAACGCCATTGACTTGCTCACAAGCAGCCTCAAAGTGTCTTATTCCCGCATAAGGTAACATATTATACAGTGGATCCATTGATGAGTGGAATTTCCAATCGTTTCGGCACAAGATCTTAAAATCTTCACACAACACCAATGCACTTAATGAAGTACTCCTAATATAATGCGGTGGTGTTGATTTTTGCAAAAACGAGTACAGGAATCCGATCTCCATATTCTCGGGCTTTGTTCAATGAGTGCACCCCAGATGAATTATACGGCATGAATGCGACGACATCAGCGGAGTTTTTAGAATGAACGCTAACTTACCACAGTATCATCAGCTTTTTCAACTTCTAAATTTGGTCATCGGATACTAGAAATGGTATGATTCACCACTATAAGTCTCTGCCGTGAAAGAACGAAAATAAGAAAGAAAATGATAAAATAAGAACTGATACTAACTCAAACATTACTCTGCCAGTCATCCAAACGTCCCCCGCCCAAAAACATGTAGACAGATATATATAGTAGATAGCCTTCCAACCCCAATCTCATCTCGCTGACACCCGCGACCAACCCGTTGGACTGCCCTAATGTCGACTAGCTATTTATATGCAACATGCCACCAGAAAACCGCCTCATGTTCCGAAGAAGTACACTGATTAGAAGCCCAGCAGCCTTCTTTACACGTTCACTTGTGTCTTGAAGGTAATGTTCGTGAAACTCATGTACCTTAGATTCCACATCCTCAGGCTTTGATAAAGTAGCTCTGAACAGTTGAAGCAACATAGCTAACTTGGGCCCAATCGCGTTCCTCACCAGCTCTTCGTCCTTTGTCAAGAAACCATATCCCGCCAATAAAACATTGCAAAGGAAGTCATACAGCTTGTCCTTACACATGAGCCCCACAACTTTGACGAAGTCAGTCAGCTTACGCCACCCATTCACGAGCCACACTCCAAAGGTTTTCTATGGAAGGAAGTAGACAACAGTTGCTGCACCGAGACCAACTCACCCGAGGATGCCAATGTTTGCTTCAGCGGAAGCTTGTATGACTCTCCCGGCTGCATGCAACGCAAAGGAGCCGTTCGTGCGTAACATAAGCGCCTGTCAGACCGAATTCGAAACGCGACACCAAAAGAGCGCTGATCGCGTCGGCACCCGTTACTATCCCAGCGAACCCGCAAAACATTTGCCTAGCAGAGTCGACTTTGGAACACCCTTGGAACTACTGCTGCTACTCTCCTTTGCCACACCTGCTGCGTCCAAATTTTGCATCGGAATGCCAGCATCGCCGAACGCGGGGTTATCTTCAGTGGCAAAACAACACTCCGCACCTCCGACACATCGTGGCTGACGAACCGAGGGCGATCTTGATAGTAAGTGGCGGTCTAGGCGTTCTCCGTTGTACGTGCTTGCTCGGTCAAAGATCACTTTCGCGCCGAAACAGAAAATAAAGTCGCAGGTTCCGAAAGCTCCGGGAATTTTCAACCTCGCGATATCGGTGCTCGCCGATGAGATGAAGTGCAGCCGAACCACGCTCGGTTTAACGAGGTTGTCGATACCGGTTTGTAGAGCGCTCTCAGTTGTTGCGTACTCAATTTGAGCTTTCACTTCTGCACCCGGCAGTTAGGGTTTTTGCTAAGCAAATGGATGTTTTAGCTTGCTTACCGATGTCGCCCCATCTAAGCCGGTTTTTCAAGCCAGAATAACTTCTTCGCAAGACACAAGTATCAAAAACCCGATAAGGTCTCTGATTTCGTCGTAGACAGCTTCGCAAAAACAAGCCGGATAGTTACTACAGTTAGTAAAAGATATTCCAAGGGTATAGTACAAGAATCAGTAGCTAATAAGTAAGCTTAGCATGATCAACTTGCAACTATTTTAGGAATGCCGAATTTTGCAGTGCTTGGCAATGAATCACACGTGACTTGGGGTTAGGTGCTTCACCTGCTGCAATCACTCAACAACGTGATGGCATGTGCAATGCTGCGATCAGAAGAAGAGATGTCAGAAGCTGATATGTCAAAATATTGCCGCTCTGTAGCCCATATATCGGTGCCCCGATTACCGATTGTCGTTCCAGCCCTACAGTGCAACCCAGAGCCATTCACCCAGGCCACACCATATTTACCTCTCATGATATGTAATTACGTAAACCTAACTCCA
>Ga0307512_10001285_pt1 | contig 36049 bp, 32 predicted proteins | sample 14_EM_MG_FD_200267 | JGI IMG/M metagenome (GOLD analysis project Ga0307512, IMG submission 200267) | Populus trichocarpa ectomycorrhiza microbial communities from riparian zone in the Pacific Northwest, United States - 14_EM | ecosystem: Host-associated > Plants > Roots > Unclassified | place... | reverse complement strand
CCTTAAAGTGATGGTTCGCTTAAAAAATCGTCGATTTTTGATGGGGTAAGGCCGTTGCCACGCAGACCTATATTACCCGCCGGGTCCAAAACTGGAACCGTTGCTAACACTAGTTATGCATAACAGCGAGCAAATCACTGCCCAGTTACCTTACTTACAAGACTGAAAATTGTTGAAGCTCCGTTGATGCTTATTTTCAGAGCGTGGCAGCAACAGTATAGTCTTCTGTTTTGCCTATAAAGGCTGCCAATATGTTGGTTATACATAACAGCAAGCAAATCACTACCCGATTACCTTACTTACAAGACCGAAAATCATTGACGCTCCATTGATGCTCATTTTCACAACATGGCAACAACTGTATTGCTTTCTGTTTTGCATATAAATGCTACCAATATGTTGGTTATACATAACAGCAAGTAAATCATTGCCCAATTACCTTACTTACAAGACTAAAAATTGTGGACGCTCCATTGACACTCATTTTGGATGGTAGTGGCATCGTCACTCACAATGTTGCCAATAATGGCTGCCAATACATCAATTCTGGGTTACTCACATTGCCCTGGCCTTGGGTTATGCAAGATGCAAGAACAAAAGTAGGTTAGGCTCCATTGACGCTCATTTCAGGAGGTAGCGGCATCGTCACTAAGAATATTGCCAATAAAGTCAGCCAATACTTCGATTATGGGTTACACCCATTGCACAGCCTTTGGATTATGCAAGATACCAAACCATAAATTGTTGATACTCAGTTGACGCTAGTTTCCAGACCTTGGCATCGACTGTATCGCTTTCTGTTTTGCCTATAAAGGCTCCCAATACGTTGGTTATGCATAACAGCAACCAAATCACTATCCAATTCCCATACTTACAAGACAGAAAATCATTGATGCTCCGTTGACGCTCATTTCCAGATCATGGCAGCGACTGCATCGCTTTCTGTTTTGCCTATACAGGTGGCCCAGATGTTGGTTATACATAACAGCAAGCAAATCACTTCCCAATTACCTTACTTACAAGACAGCATATTGTTGACACTCCGTTAATGGTCATTTTAGCTGGTAGCGGCCTAGTAGCGAACAAAATGGCCAATAATGGCAGCCAATACTTCAGTTGTGGGGTACTCTCAATATACTGCCCTTAGATTATGTAAGTTCCGGGAACAACAATCGTTGATGCTCCATTGATGATCAGTTCTATGATTGGGCAATGAGTGTGTCAGTTTCATTTTTACCTATCATGATGCCTAACACTTTCAATTCGGAAAGAAGTGACTATGCAGCCCTTTTTTTGCTGAAAGCATAAAACTAAGAATCGTTGACGCTCTGTTGATGCTCACCTGAATGCCATACTAACAGTCATTTGATGTCTAAAATTGTGCTCAAAATCCATACAAGCATTATTGACAGCCAATATATTGTTTTTACACATACTTAGTTCCATTCAGAAGCTTCGAGACCTCTCAATTTTTGAAAAAACATTAAACACGTTATTTGAGTGATAAATGACTTAGGCCCATAGTGTTTCAGTTATTTTGGCAGGCGATTTAGGGCATAGAGATTGATCTACTAGTTTTCGATATATATAGCCCAACTTCCATACCTTTCCTTATCCAGCTTATTCCCCTCAATTTCCATAACCTACCATAAGCAATTTTCAAAATCTTGACTATGCGCACCAGGTCTGTGCAGAGGGTTATACAGTTGGATGCATGGATTAATGCAGCATGACAGTCGTCAATCATCCAGTTTCGTATTGGACTTTGACTGCTTCTTTGATGAATCGTACGACATCACTAACTCAAATCTTGCTAGTAAATTCTGTCACTATTTTAGTTGTTGTTTTCTCACATAACTGTAACAGGCAACACATGATCAAGCTTGTTGGTTGTGTTGCAATGTGATTTGGAGTCTGGAACTTGTGGATGGCCTGTACGACCATTGCACATGCACAGACGAATTATCATGTCTTATGATTTGGTCACCGAAATTCAGAAACAGCTGACAGGTAGCAAACAGGGTACATGAATTCAATTTTAGAGAGATGCATCGTTAAGAATAGCTATTTGGGTATCGATTTCCCGGGTGACACAGAAGCCATCACCATGCCTTGGTCAAAATCTGATTTCTATATGGTAATTAGCTAGGGACACTAAATGCTGCGGTAAAAGCTTCCATGTTCCATATACTTCGATTTCTTGAATGGTACCAAATCAGGAGCCACATCGAGCAGGAGAGACAATTCGAGTTTGTTTGGGACAAGATTGCATATTGGGGATACACCTGTGGTAAAATGAGCGTCTATGAAGCATCAACCAATGTAGGTCTTTCATTGTGGGTAATTGGAGTGGTGATTGGTTGCAGATATTCATAAATGAGGTATTGGTTGCCTTTATGTGGAAAAGAGGGAGGAACGCGCTGCCTGCCCGAGCTTGAACATGAGTGTCAATTGAGCATCCACAATTTTTCGTCTTGCATCTCGGGTAATCAAAATGGCGCTTGATCGCAGACACCTACAAACCATGAGTTGGCAGCCATTATAGGCAGATAAGCAAGTGATATCTCCACGACAGCCTCCCAGACAGTCACAACTTCCTTTATTTGCAATGCTGCAATCACGAGTCCATGAGCATTTTAGCCTATTACAACGGACAAAACTTCGTATACAGACGATATCAGCCACATTACACTCTGATTGACCATGATGAAAGGCCAAAAATGGTTGACCGTCCGTTGACGCTCATTTTTAGACTATGGAAGGGACCCTGTGGCTTTCTTCCGTGCGAATGAAGGCGGCCAGTATGTTGATTCAGGATAGCAATGACCAAATAACATGTTAATTACTTGACTTATAAGACCTAAAATCGTTGACACTCTGTTGACTCTGAGTTTCAGAATTGGGCCGTGAGGGTGTCTCCCCTTTTTTTGATTATAATGGCTGTCAATACACCTCAAAAAGTCAGTGACATACCAAAGTCAATATTTTGCAATTAACAGTAGGATATCTAAATGCTAACATAAATAGAAAATCCCGAAATGCAGAACCCGAGATTGGAACCGACGGGTCTAGCCATAACCCAGCAAAACCTGCGGGTTGACAGGTATGGGTTGGGGTTTGGCCCGCCAAGACACAGCAGATCGGGTTTTTGGACAGGTCTGGAACCGAACCAAGCTGTTTTTGAGGACCAAACCGGGAACACTGGCAGGTTACCTGGACACATTACCCACACTAGTAATGCATATTATGGATTTTTCAATAGAGATTAACTCAAATTAGGTGAGGCTATTAGCAAAGTAAAAGAACTAGTTGTTTCTGCACGAAGTTATAGCCCGGAATGTACTATCCCTCAGGGTATGATAATATGCCCTGCTACAAATGAATAGAGCAATAAATTATTATAACACCCAACCAAAAGTCAATTAATTACACATGAGATGTTATTGATGTTGAGAAAAGCTTGATCCAGAATAATATTTTTGGTACAGTTTTGCATAGAATGTATGGTTAAGATGCATTTGGTCAGGTCAACGAATGTGATGACTTATTGCAGATAGCAGCCACTATGCTATCTGAAGGCAGTTCAATTAAAAAATACCTATTACTAGCAAGCTACAAATGGGATTCCAATATTGATCTACCAATAGATGAAAACAACATTGATAATAATGATGAATGGAAGGAGGAACTTTACCTGTATGACGATGTATCGGATTTCCTTGCAAGGAAGAATTAATACACTAGGGGTAAATGAAGATGAAGAGTTAGAAGAGTTCTAGAATTGGAATATCAGCCATTGGCTGGGATTGGATTTCTTAGCGTTCTTTCTTAGTCGGGGTCTAGCTGCAGCTGGGTTAAAAGGAATATCTGGCAGTTGAGGGGTTATTTTGGATAATTGAGTGGCTTGGGTTGGGCAGAATATGGCAGTGGCAATTCAGCTGGTTGGCTTAGTTGTGCATATTGAGGTAATTGTAATATTACTGCTGGTTGGATTAGCAGAGAGTAAAGCTGTAATTGCAGTAGTTGTGGTAATTATGAGAGTTGAATCTGAGGAGAATTTGAATTGTTTAGCATAATGCAACTGGGGTTGAGTTGCTGGGAGTGGAAGTACAGTTAATCATAGAGGAATCCTGTATGGTATACCAGGGCATTGTAAGATTGGTTTAATAATATTGTTTCTGTATGAAACTGTGGGGACTAAATCATCTGTGGTGCTGGTAGTCGTGGTGGTGATAGTGGTAGTGGTGGGGTGGTGGTGGTTTAGCAGGCTGAATCTGAAGAGAGTACGACTAGTTTGGAATTGATGTATCCAGGTTATGCTGCTGAAAATACTTCTGCAGTGGATTCAGTCTGGTAGGCAGAATCTATGGCCAGTATACTTGATTTAGTTTTGAATCACTGGTTTTGAGTTTCAAAGTGTGTAATAGGTTTGAAACAAATTCAGCAATGGAAGGCTCTGGAGTGCAAGGTGGAACAAATAGCACTCTAGCTACCTGGAAGTAAAGCCACTTAGGTTGACCCAGGTTGTGAATAATAGCAATTGAGTAGATATTAGTAAATTGTGATACAGGGGACTGTATTCAGATATAGTGTATGGGTGGATTTTATTCCACTGGCAGTGTTACAGGTCATGGTACTATTGGAACTGCCTCTTGGATAGTTTTTACAAGATATACTGCACTGGGTTCAATTGCTGAATAAATTAAGGATAACTTTGACAAGGTACACTGCAGGCTGGAAACACTTGATATATTTCAATAATTCTGGGAAATACGGTTCAATAAATCTCTGAATAGTTTCATTCGTGAGTTCTGCTTCCAATCTGCTCCCAACTGATGGTCATTTGCCCTCAGAACCACTGCTTTCTCCCCAGCACTGTGTTTATCCCAGGGCTGGATATTAATGAGACTGACATGGACTTATATTTCATTCCAGTACTAAACACTTGCTGTATACTAAATATTAATCATTACTGAGACTCTCTGCCATTCCCAGACTGGGTCCTCACCACCTGAGATGAAGTTTAATATACTACCACAAAAGTCAGATTTACAAGTCCTGTTGAATGCTGCTGCATCTGCACGTGCTATTGTTATTACTCGGTATCTACAACCTATTATGCTGAGATAGAAGAGTAACAGCAGATAAATCATTCACAACAACTCCTGGTTTTAGTCACTTTGCTACAGTCTATATTAGTATAGCATTATTCAACTACGTATTATATTACTAGTTGGATCTTCTCATTTCCAGTGCAAACTAGTTTGTAATATCTAGTGAATATTGAACTGGGCAGAAGTGATTTGGGAAGCATATACTGTGGTTAAACAAAACCTACAGAAAGCAGTCTTTAGTCTTCTAATGTGACCTATCTATTGGCATAGAGTTGCAAGAGTGAATTGCTGATGCAGTCTCCACTGGATTACAAAATTGACTTCAGGAATATCCAGTCATTGTAGCAGCAGCTGTGTATATCAAGATCTGGATTACACTGAGGTGGAATGCTTCCATAAGCTCTGTACCAGTATCTGCTTTAAGATTAGATGACAATAACTTCAAAATTTGATTCATGTTAGTGAGAAACGTAGTCAGTATAGCTTCCCACAGGTCGATGGCAATGTTGTATGGCTTAACAAGACAGTTCATGAATCAAGTAATCATTGGTAAAATGAATCCAGATTTGGCATTCCAATAAATTAACTGACTTCATCTATATTCTGATTGGTTCCTCATAACCAGGAATTAATTTGGAGTAATCATTGTAACAAACTGCAGAACATTTGGTCAATTAATAGATAGGTTATTCAAGTTTTCTAGAAGTAGAACTAGTAGAATATTGGTGAAATGCGATCGGAGTGCGCTGATATTCTGATATGACTATTCCAGATCACAATTTATATTTACAATCCTACTGGAACCTTTAACTAACCTTTTGACATTCCCACCAACCCTCTACTATGTAAACCTCATTAACCGCAATTGCTACCAACCTCTTGCAGAATGTACAATAGCACTTTCTCACCGTTGTTAACCAAAAGTAGAATCCATCAAGTACATATATCTTCAGAAGTTCAAGTACTCACTCATACTGGCTAGCATTAACTTTGTACCAGAGATTTGGGTGTTCTCTAACTGACTCGGACGTAAGTTTGCAGGCATTGATGTTACTCAATTCGAATAAACGTAGCTATTCTATGTTTGAAAACTCTTTGATGGCCAACAACTTCACATACCTGGTCATTCATAAAGGCAATTGTTGGAGAAATGCCTGAACTATCCCACCTTCCATAGCTTTTGGGATTGCTGGAAAGATTAATTTGTTACCTAAACTGATTCCTAATACAATTATTACATCCTTCGTATCTACAGCAATATTATACATTTCTGGTTGCTGCTATATTTCTGATGCTACTCTTGATATGCTCTATAGTCCATTGGCGTGCTCTCTGTATAAGTGATGTGTGTGGTTGATATGTTCTAGTTCTACCATAGTCTATATCACCAACATCAGGATTTAGATAACCTGGTAACTCACTACCGCCTAAAATACAACAGGAACGATGGCAACAAACTAAAGAACAATCAACCAAAACAGAGAAAGAAACAACTAGTAAACCCACTGAAAAACACAATACACAGTGTACATAAACCTGAAACAAACTTACAAGCAAAGCCCAAACAAGCATACAAAGAAACATTTGTGTAAACCAAAAACATTTAAATGTACATACTATTCTTTGTCTTCATGTATACCTGCAGTTGTCAATCTGAATTTGAACATTTTAGTTTGGGAAGCTCAAGCCTGATCAAGATCATGGGGTTTTAGTTGATACTGGTAGGATCTGGACATATAACTTGATTCTAACTAATTTAATATGGCTCTGGATGCTGTGTTATATTTTTCCATTTCCTGCTCTCCTATATCCTCCCCATACTTCTCCTTCCATTTTCATTTCCAGTGAGTTGCTTCTCATTATTGCTGAACTGTACATCTTGTTCAGCATCCATGGTAGGTAAACACGGAATTAGAAATATGCGATTTGTTCCACTGCTGTGTAGTAAGAGTTTTCCCTTAACAGTGGTATTAGTACATGAGGACTCACAATAAATACTGCCTATGTCACGAAACACAGAATGCATATCACCTATTAATGCCTGATGTTATGGTTGCCACTCGGGTAAACTTTAGGGGGATTACACTTGAGCCGCATGTCGATTGATTGAGGCATGCTAATCAGATTTTAGCAGATTTATCTGTGATGACGGATTTATGTTGCCATAGCAAGAATGTTGTAGAATAACATTAGCGGTGCATGGTGTTGGCAATGATTCTGGACCGTCGCTTCAGGGCCGGGTCTGAGTCAGAACCGAACTGGTGCCAAATTCAAGGTCCGGGTGGTCAATAAACCCAAACCGTCCAGTCGGGTACGGTTCTGTAGAATTCTTCCAACCCATCTGAAATGGGCGGGTTGTTAGCGGGTTGCCCAGTGGGTCCATCTGTTAATACATATAATGTTCTTCCCTTTGCTATTTGATAATAGTACTCAATCAAAATCGACTATTCAACATCAGAGCATCGCATTGTGCATGTTTTCAATGTTGCGATATTGTTAATATTTGAATTGGTGTTTTTCCTTTAATAATTGTCATTTTTGAGCACTGGGGAGGTCAATAGTTCTGTTATAAGCTCAGATATACATGCGATGCCTTCATTACCCAATATGCATCAAAAGGAATTGATGATGTTCAGTTGACACTAGGTTGATGGTCATTTTCCGAATGGGGCCGCGACCGTGTAACTTTCTCCTTGGCCTATGATGACTGCCAATACATTGGTTATGGATAACAGTGAGCAAATTACTTACCAATTACCATATTTAAAAGACGAAAAATCGTTGATGCACTGTTGATGCTCATTTTTAGATGTAGCAACATCGACATTAACCATATTATCTATAAAGGCGGCCAATACTTCGATTATAGGTACAAGCTGTAGCATAGCCATTGGATTATACAAGATGCAATGCCCAAAATAGTTGACACTTTGTTGACGCTCATTTTGAGGTGTAGCGACAACGATATTTACCATAGTGCCAATAAAGGTGGCCAATACTTCGAATATGGGTAAATGCCATAGCATAGCTCTTGGATTATATAAGATGCAACAGCCAAAATGGTTGATGCTCTGTTGACACTCTGTTGACGCACGGTTGACGCTCAGGTTGATGCTCTGTTGATGCTCTGTTGATGCTCTGTTGATGCTCTGTTGACGTTCAGGTAGTGTTAGCAACGGTTCCGGGTTACCCGGCTTCAGTCCGGGTTGGAACCGAAACGAAGGCCCCGGTCCAGGTCAGGAACCGTCAAGCAACCCGACCCGCCTTGTCTTGGCGGGTTCGTCAACCGGACCAGACATAAACCCACGGGTTTTTGGCCGGGTTGAACCCGGACTTCGGTTCCATTGTACAGTTCCTGTAACTCTCACTCCAATTAAGTATATGAGTTCTGATCATATAGTGACATGATCAGTACGGAAATTGTGCAGTTTGAGCCCCTCTTTCACCTCCAGTTTCCAGATTTGCGATCGGACTGCTATTCGTGGAGTGGCTGTGAAACAAACGCGATTGTTAAGTGAATTTCGCGGGTTTTCGATAGCACCTCGACGAATATTGGTCTGATCACAAATCTGAATGCGGGAGGTGAAAGAGGGGCTAAAACTGGACAATTTACGTACTGATCATGTCATGATACGATCAGAACTCAAATACCTATTTGGAGCGAAAATCGTGGACTTGAAAGGCCGGGTTTTTGGTGGTAAAACCGCCCCATTTCCTATGGTCTGGGTTTTTCGTGTGGTAAGACCCGTTGGAACGGACCGGTTTCGGGTGGAACCGAACCCGGAACCGACCCGGGAATTTGGACCCGTTGCTAACACTACACTCAGTTGACGCTCTGTTGATGCTGATTTTGAGGTGTAGTGGCGTCGGGGTTCGCCGTTTTACTTATAAACAAGGCCAATACTTTGATTATGAGTAACAGCCACAGCATAGCCCTTGCATTATACAAGATTCAACACCCGAAATTGTTGATGCTCTGTTGACGCTCATTTTTAGGTCTAGCGACAATGACATTAACCATATCACCTATAACAGCGGCCAATTCTTCTGTTATGAGTAAAAGCCATAGCATAGCCCTCAGATTATACAAGATGCAACACCCAAAATCGTTGATGCTCTGTTGACCGTACACTGTTGACGCTCATTTTTGGGTTTAGCGACAACGACATTAACCATATTGCCTACAAAGGCCGCCAATATATAGATTATGGGTAAAAGCCGAAGCATTACCCTTGGATGATACAAAATGCAACAGCCAAAATTGTTGACGGTCTGTTGACGCTCTGTTGACGCTCTGTTGACGCTCTGTTGACGCTCTGTTGACGCTCTGTTGACGCTCTGTTGATGCTGTGTTGGCGCTCATTTTCATGTATAGCGACATCGACATTAACCATATCGCCCATAAAGTGGGCCAATATTTCGATTATGAGTCAAAGCCGCAGTGCAGCCCTTGGATTATACAAGATGCAACACCCAGAATTGTTGACGCTCTGTTGACGCTCATTTCCAGATTGTGGCTGTTACCGTCTCACTGGCTCTTTTGCCTATCAAGGCTTCCAATACTTTGATCAACGATAAAAGCAAGTAAATCGCTTCCCAATTGAGTTACCTACAAGGCCAAAAATTGATGACGCTCTGGTGACACTCATTTCCTGAAAGGGGCAGTTACCATGTCGCTTTCTCTTTTACCTGGAAAGGCTGCCAATACTTTGATTATGGATCACAGGAAGCAAATCACTTCCCAATTTACTTACCTACAAGACCAAACATTGTTGACACTCCGTTGATGCTCATTGCCAGAAAGTGCCTGGTACGGTGTCGCTTTCTCATTTACCTAGAAAGGCTACCGATACGTTGCTTATGGATAGCTGCGAGCAAATCGCTTCCCAATTGACTTACTTACAAGATAAAAGTTTGTCGACACACCATTGATGCTCATTTTGAGATTGTGGCTGTTACCGTGTTGCTGTCTCTTTTGCCTATAAAGGCTGCCAATAGGTTGATTATGGATAACAGCGAGCAAATCACTTCCCAATCAACTTACTTACAAGGCCAAATATGGTTGACACTTCGTTGACGCTCATTTTTAGGTTGTGGCTGTTACCATGGTGCTGGCTCTTTTGCCTATAACGGCTGCGAATAGGTTGATTATGGATAACAGCGAGCAAATCGGTTCCCAATTAACTTACTTACGAGACCAAAAATCATTGACACTATGTTGACACCCATTTTCAGGTTGTGGCTGTTACCGTGTTGCTGGCTTTTTTGCCTATAAAGGCTGCCAATAGGTTGATTATGGATAACAGTGAGCACTTTGCTTTCCAATTAGATTGCTCACAAGTCAAAAAGTCGTTGACACTCCATTGACGCTCATTTTCAGAATGGGGATGTATCTGTGTTGCTTGATCTTGCGCACATGAAGGCTGACAATACGTCGGTTATGCATACCAGTGAGCATATCGCTTCCCAACAAAACTTACAAGACCAAAATTCATTGACACTCCGTTGACTCTCTCCTCAATTTGCATGATCTACCATAAGCAGTTTTCAAAATGTTGACCATATGCACCAGGTCTGAACCCAGAGTGATGTAGTTGGATGGATGGATGGATGAAAGCAACATGATGGTGGTCATTCATACAGATTCGCAATGCGCATTGACTGCTCCTTCTATGACTGGTATGCCATCACTGACTTAAATATTGTTAGTAAATTTCGTTTCTAGATTTAAATTGCGTGTTCTCACTTATCTGTAAGAGGCAGGACGATATCATGTTGATCAATCATGAATCAACCCGCTTAGGAGTCTAGAAATTTCGTATGGCCTGTATGACCCTTGCACATGCATAGACGAATTATCATGTCTCACAATTTGCTCACTGAAATCAAAACAATGCTGACATGTTGCAAAATAGATACATCAATTACTTTTCATGGAGATATGTCGTCAATAATTAAAATTTGTGTACGTAGTGTACAGATAACAAACGAGCCGTTACAATATGTTCATCTGAATCCAATTCACATATCGTAATGAGCTTGGGTGGTTATCTGCAGGGCTGACAGCTTACAGGTATCACAGGAATCAATTTCCTAATTGGTGACGAATTTGGTACTGCGCCAGGTGTTAGAGTCCATAGGCATATGCCAGTGACACTGTGGTTTCCCAGATGGTAATGTTATATGACTACTATCTGCTCGTCAAGTTCCTTGCGGCATTGCGATTTTCCACTTACACTATCAAATGTCTGCATCAGCTCTCCAAATGTTGTCAGCGCAGTAGCAGGTGCAAACTGATCCAGTTGTGGTATAATGACTGTCAATAGGGCACTTCTAAACCTCTAATCTTACTCATGATGCAAGACGAAAAATCATTCACACTGATCTTCAGCATGTTGGAGGGAGCATGTCTCTGCTTATTTTGAATAGAAAGAAAGCCAATAAAACAAATAAAGAGAATGAGGTACCAAAGTTAATATTTTGCGCATGATGGTAGGGTACTGGAATGTGACCATAAATAGAAAAACCCGAACATGAGAAGTGGAGATTGGACAGGACAGTTCTAGCTAAGCCCGGCAAAACCCGTGGGTTGACGGTTAAGGATACAGGTTTCGCCTGCCAAGAAGCTGTAGGTCGGATTTTTGGACCGGTCTGGAACCGAACTGAACCGTTTTTCTGATCCAAACCCAAACCGCTGGAGTATTGCCCGGACCTGTCGCTAACACTTGCGGTCCAAATAATTACCATCCACACCTACTACATCTTATCTTGCAGGGCAACAAACAGGTTAATTGCACTTATGCAGAAGTATATGTGCAGTAGAGGTTATGCAATATGAGCGTAAGTGGAACCTTCAAGCTTATCTACAAACGGAATAGGAACTCATCATGGTACTTCCCAGCGATCTATTAGTAGAGACCTTAGCATGCGGAATCTGAGTGATTATTGGCATTGGCTCAAGATGTGAGGCCTGAAGCAATCCTGCTCATTGGTTTGAGTTAGTATACTTTGCAACCTCCAGAGAATGTCTTGGTCGCTGTTGGCAGAGTATCAGTTGGTCGCTGATTAAATATCTGACCAAATCACCGAATAGTGAGAGTTTGGTGAGGCAGCAATACAAATGCAATAAGCACTGAAAGACTATATGTCATCAGATGTTCCAACTACTAAACAAAAGAAAGCACAATGTTCAAATTGAAGTTATAAGCTGCCACATAAGTGCGTTTGATATCTTGTTTGAGGATAGCCTTAGTTGGGAGCATAGAGCTTTAAAACCACTCAAACATAAACACAATAACCATTGGGAACTTGTGGCTATGTCAATGTGGTATTAAGCTAAATGCCGCAGAGAGAACCTATCAAATAATCATCGTGTCTCAGCGAGAATTCCGACGGAGTCAGATCCTGAGGACTCAACTATCAAAAGCTCACATTGTTCAAGCAATGAAAAAAACCAAGCTCTAGCAGCAATTCTTAGTCAGACATTAGTGGTGAAGAACACCTTCATATCTTATTAAGAATGTTATTCACTATTGGATCGTATTCTCTCACTACAATGAGAAAACTTCAATTCTATAAACCTCTGGAAGAAAATACCTTTAACAACTTCACTTTCCTTCTCGTCTGATGCCTACTAATCATCCATCAGTATCCCAAGTATTGTTACGGAGTATTTAAGTCTCATAATTCAATACAACATTACAGCTGCCTAAATACAAAATCCTGAAATACTCTTATTCCTCATCTTTCCCAAGACTCTACCTCTTACTTGAATGAACAAGCTCCCCACTCTTCCTCGTCGACTCAATGACGCTCTTTGGAAGACTCTTCCACCGGTAACAACCCTGTAGTGATGTGCTGATGCACCTCATAACCGATATCTTGCATAACCTGAGCTAAGTATGAAAGCTCTTGGGAGGTGCAGATTAAATGCTGCTCGTTGGAGAAGAAAACTTCATCACCAATTGTGTTGATGATCTGCTGATGTGCGTATTGAGTGGGTGTCAATTTCCTCCCAGACATATAAGGCATATTCACAAAGGTGAAAAAAGAAAGTAATTTCAATAACGTTTTGTCGGTAGAAAACTTAATAATATGTCAAGGTGTTTGTTGCTGGTAACGTCTGACTGTGGATTGTTGCTAGAGCTTCGTTCTTCTCTTTGTCAGGACATTGTGAGCTTTGTATATTCAGTTTCTCACCCCATGCTTGGCTTCGGTCTTCCGATATAACACTTCACTTGCTCGATAGCTTATTATGCGGAACATCCTCAGTATCTCATTGACAGTGTCACGAAATTCCTCATTGTTATCGTATCCATGCATGATCGGTATTGAAGCATTACGCACCCCTATGCGGCCATCGTTACGTCATGATATCAAACGCACTATATCATGCCTTATTACTTCAGCTTGGACATCTTGCTTCCCTTTCGTTCAGTAGCTGGAACATCTTACCAGACACAGTGCTTATCAGTGCTTATCGCAATTGATTCGCCTCACCTTTTAATATGGCTATTTGGCAATGCATTAGAGATTTAATCGGCGACCAACTGATAATCTGCCAGCATTGATGATGACATGTCTTTATGACATTGCAATGCATATTGACTCATACGAATGAGCAGGTTTGCTTCTGGCCTCTTACCTTCACCTGATGTCATTAATCTCTGAGACACTGCATACTTAGGTCTGGAACTTTCATAGACCGGGGAGTGCTGCATGTGCACCACATAATTGTGGATCTCGAGCACTGATCCCTCGTACTTGCATATTGCGTTATCGTCTGCTGCACACATAATTCTGCCTTCAGGCAACTTCACTGTGTGTTGTACTGCTAGATATGATATAGTAGGTGTGATCAATAATTATGTGCACTGCTGAAGGTTTTTCACTTCCAAGTAATGGTGACATAATTGGGTCATCATAGATGAATCTGCTAGCGCAAGAGTACTCTGCACTAATTGATTGACTTGCGGCTCAGGGATAATCCCACTAAAGATCACCTGATTGACTACCATGATGATGTTGCATGAGTTGGTGTTTTGCATAAAGATCATGTGAAATCATTGCACGTACTCACTGCAATCAATTCATGTATCATTACCGCAGCTAGGAGAAAACCCCTAATCAGTATCACAGGACAACATGGTCTGTATTTTTGGAGAACTTTACTTTGATTACCAAGAACACAGACAAAATCGGATATCGCAGTTAATACTTCACCACACAGATTTCTCCAACTTTCAATTTCATGTCTAGAGATATCTTCACATAGCATGACTTCCGTCGGACAACTTTGACAATTTTTGTCATTCTGCCTCTGTCTTATGACGATTGGGATTATTAGTATGTTCTGGGAAAGAATTTCTAGAAGTTGATTTTTGGGATACGATGAGGAAAGAATAGTAGAGCAATTAGTGATTAGCCGGCTGTACATAGTTCTAATATATATAATATTGAGTATTGGAATTAAGAACCCCTGTACCACTGTGTACTGATGAAAAGAACATGCTGCCCAGTGGAGAGTATACCTGTTGTGTTATGTTCTGTGGATGTTTGATGGCTGATATACACCTCAGAGAATCTAAGACTTTAGCACAACAGATGCCACCTTGAAATGATATATGGAGAGACTGGGCTTAAACTGGTGTATTAAGTAGCAACTCCCTACCAGGTGACTAGTTCCCACAAAATATTTTATTATGAATTTCGGATACAGATCCACCAAATGACTTCAAAGAGATCTTCATCTCATTCTTGACATTCTTGAAAATTGAATCCACCATGTGATGGCCTATTGTAATGTTCCAATAAGTCTGAGCCAACACATCTTTCTAGTCTCACATTTCCTCCTAGTATTTGATACTCTGATTCTTTCCAACCTGCAATACTTGATGGCAGTTCATCATTGACATTACATCAGCAAAATCAATTTTAGTCACTAGAAGCCTCCAGAAGTATCTGAGAGGATGTGGAGTATAAACGTAGATGCGTCAATTTCAGGAGAGTGTCAGACCCTAGAAGGGCATTCCGGCTGGCCTTCACAGTAACTGGGATCTCTGATTACTGCTACAGGAGAACATTAGGTGCACCTGGGAGCACCTGGGATCGCCGACGACAAGCCTCGGAGCGCCAGCGACAAGTCTGGGAACTCCTCGAATCACAGTAGAGTAGTCTGGTGAAAACAATATCTTCTTTGGGAACGCTGCAGGTGCGCCTGGAAATGATTGCTACTACTTATGGTTCAACGATTTTTAAAACTTATTGAGTTTGTATTCTCATCTATGTATCTATGTATCTATGTATCTATGGATCTATGTATCTATGTATCTATATATCTATGTATCTATGTATCTATGTATCTATGTATCTATGAATCTATGTATCTATGTATCTATATAGCTACCCATCTAGACACGGTATATCTCGACTGGCTGCAGGCGGTGCTTGAGAGCAATTCAAGGTGCGTCTGAATATGAGGATCTGGTGAACTCAGAGATACACACAGAGGCCGTGATGGAGCGAGTTTGGAGATGCACTTGGAGGCCGAGAACGAGCGGACTTGGAGATACACTCGGAGGCCATGACCGAGTGAACTTACAGATGGACTCCGAGATAGTGATTGAGCAAGTTTGGAGATGAAATTGGCGGCCATCATCGTGTGAACTTGGAGCCCGTAATCGAGTGAGCTTGGAGATACAGTTGGAGGCGGTGATTGAGCGATTTTGGAGATACACCTGGAGGCCGTAATCAAGCAAGTTTGGAGATGCACTTGGAGGCCATAATCGTGCAAACTTGGAGGCCGTAATCGAGCGAGTTTTAACCAGTACTTGTAGGCGGTCGATGAACGGCCCGCCAGATTCTGAGACTCTAATCATCAGTTAGTTAACTCACAACGATGGGAATGGGACTATGTGACATTACATGGGAAGCTCTTGGGGAGAGCTGGCTGGTGGCAGTCGATTGTGTAGGGTGGCGCGCCGGAAGCTGAACTTACATTCAGGGGTCAACTCGTAATCGTGAGAATGAAGGGACAAGAGGAAATCTTCGCAGGATGCTATCCGGATCACGTGACTTTGCGTACTGCGATGATGGTTGAGTTGTGGATGAGACAGAGAGAGATGGGGGATGAAGCTGAGAACAATATGGAGGATACGAACAGATAGGAGAAATCAGGAGTTTGATTTGCCCTATTGGGTTTGGAAGACCTTGTATCGGTGTTGATACACACCTGATCGGGACTCGTACCTGCAGTATCGGGGATGGTAAGTTGACTCGCACACGAAATTCTCTTAAGTTCCAGCTGCTCAGGATGATTTCCCCCATCTCCTGTTTTCTCTCTCTTTCTCATCCTGAATTCTACCTCCACCTAAGAACACAAAGTGAAGTCATCCCTAGCTATCTCTCCATGGCATGATCATGGGTTAACACTGAGTACAGCATACACTGAGTACAGCATTCGCTGAGTACAGCATACACTGAGTACGGCATCATCCCAAAATCAACTGTCTCCTGCTTCCAGCAAGTCTCATCTCTCGGCGGACCTTATTTTATCCAATTCTCTTCATTCCCACAATTATGAGTTAACCAATGAATAGAGTTTCAGCTCCCGTCTAACCTCATTCCCGATCCAGCGATTCCAAGTCCCCCTCCAATCTCGCTCGATCATGGCCTCCGAGTGCATCTCGAAACTCGCTTGAATACGGCCTCCAAGTCCATCTCTGACTTCACTCTATCACGGCTCCCAAGTGCATATCTAAGTTCACTCGATCTCGGCCTCCATGTGCATCACCAAACACGCTCAATCACGGCCTTCAAGTCCATCTCTCAGTTCACTCGATCTCTTCGTCTCCAACTGCATCACCAAACTGGCTCGATCCTGGCCTGCATGTGCATCTCTGAGTTCACTCAATCGCTCGGTCTCCAAGTGCATCTCGAAACTCGCCTTATCCCGGCCTCCATATGCGTCTCTGAGTTCACTCGATCTCAGTCTCCAAGTACATCTCCAAATCCGCTCGATCATGGCCTTATAAGTATATCTTCAAGGAGTGACGCTGGGTGTATGGAGATACAGGGGTAACGGTGGTGGACAAAGTGATGGGGAGTATATATTCGGCAGACTCAGGAGCAGATAGACATTATCTCATTTCCATCTCATCTTATCATACAATGAAAGTACTCACTCTATCTTTCCCAAACTTTGGTCTCACTCAATCTGTCCGGGAAATCGGAGATCCATGCAATTGCGTGGATCCTCAACACCGGGCAGTGTCATATCTTCTCACCTGTTACACCTTTCAGATTGGTCACGGTTCCGGGGTCATGAAATATCACTCGATGATGTTTGTCATAGGACAATTGATTAACGTTCATCAGCGATAAACAAGTACTGTCGTCACACCAATGACCGCCAGGCACCAATCTATCAACCACACCATTACCACCCACCCTTGAGTGTTGTCACAGGTTGCAATAGTGTGTTAATATATTGCAAACACTCTTCGCTATATTCCCTATGGACAGAAATAAGGAATGACGCCAGCCATCGTCGCCCCTATATAAAGTAGCTCTCGATTGGCACTAGGTATGGCCAGTAGGAGGAAGACACCTGAGCATGATATGAGAGAAGGCTGCTGAATGGTACAAGGAGCCAGATGGTCCAGAAGACAACAGTCAGATGCATATCGAGCAGTCTGGAGATGTATATTCGAAAGATACTGTTGGTCCGGAATGTCTGGAGGATTAGAAAGATGCCGTTTGCTCGGAGGATGTTCAGGCCAACTGGTTATCAAAGAATAGAAATTGGAGAATGTAAGGATGGTGAGCATTTACCTAGAGAAAAACGTAGTTAGAATTAGCAGTTAGAGTGCAGAGGGAAGAGGTATAAAGACCTCTCGATTCTCCACTGGAATAGAGTGCAACCTTCACACGACGGAGAACAAGCCTTAACAATATATTCGGATTGGGATGCTATTCTACATTGACTCTATACTGATTACTTTCTGCGCCTGAGTGAAGCTTCGAAGTGAACCAGCTGTTAGTCCTTGTATTCGTCCAATATCAAGTCCGATAGTGAGACAAGATAAGGGGATACTTAGAGGCGATACTTCTAGTTGAGTGTAACTTGGAGTCGATTCCTCCCATGTTACACTATATTGTTAGATCAAATCTCTATCAAAACATTGCCTCATTATATTCGAGATTCTGTTTATCATTTCCTATATCCTACTTTATCCATATATTATCCACGCCATTCAAAGCCACTTTAACCCCCCTGCTACCGAAACCTTCTCTGAATATCCTGAGTTCGAGATCTCTGATCCCTGAGATTCTCTAACTGAGGAAGAGTACATTGAAGACTTCGTCGAAAAATCATGCATAGACACAGACTCCTCTGATTCCGGACCAATACCATTTAATATCTTTGGAAATCAGGCCAGAGATTACATTGGCCTCAATATCAGGCCGGAGGAAAAATTAAGCATTCCATAGTTCTCAAGCAATAAACTATGTCATCATCAGAGGTACAATGGTTAACCGTGGAAAGGAGGAGTAACATCTTGGTCCCCAGAGAAACAAGTAGAAAGGCAGTAGAACAATATCAACCTATTACCAATGAACAAGTTCCCATATGGGAAGTTGAGCTGTATAATCGGTTAACTGCAGACCTGGATGGAATGGAAGCTCTTGTCTCAGAATCCATATCGAAATCCGTCAATATACAGCAGGAGATGCCCCAGCTAGTGGATGCCTATATGTCAATGATCAGCAAACAAAATACCTTTTATGATCAGATGAACAGGGGAGTCGAAACCCTGTGCCATGATGTGTAAGCCCAATATAAAGAGATCATTCTCCAGTCTCCAATCGTTGCAGCCAATGTCAAGGGAGGAATGGCATTCATCGCCCCAAAGCATCTCAAGATTATGAGAACCTGAAGGATGCATTCAATGCCCAAAACACAAGCAACAACAGTGCATGGGCTAGAATAGCTGCAGTACTTCGAGAGAGACAGGATGCCGAGAATTCATTGGCAACACGATTAGAAGCTCAACAATTGATGATGGAAGAAAGTAGGTTGAATGTAGAACAAGCAATGGCAAAAGTACACAATACACAACGCATGGAAATAGAGGACAACGAGAAAAAGGCGGAAGAAGACCTAAAAAAACAACGATCAGAGTTGTCTTCAACGAAAAGACAAATGAAATCAAATCACAAGCAATGGCAACGAGCCTTCACACAATTTCAGCAGAACCTCTAGGAAAAGCTTAAAGACGTTCCAAAGGAAACCCGACGGTCCATCAGATCTCTAGTAAAATGAGTTGCAGATGACATTAAACCTGACAAAGGAAACCCAAATCAACCACAAGAGGGGGCCCTTATGGAGACCACAAGTGGCATTATGTGGATTTACAGTCGAGAAACTGGGAAATGGGGAATCATCAAAGCCTAAGATGCTGAGGATGTTTCCCTACCACCTTCTACACCACTATCCAGTAAGGCAGGAAGCGGAGGTGAGGGAGGAGGTGTAGGGAGAGGCGGCGGAAGGGGCAATAATAACTGGGTTGGCAACTCAGGTGAGCCACCTCTTCCCCCATGTCCAAATGGAAATAACCCACACGACAGCTCACGCTCCTCGAACAGCAGCAACGACCCCAGAAGAAGGCGTGGCCTTGCAGGACTATCCCCACAACCACCACCAGGCTTTACTATATACAGTGGTTCTGTTTGCGGACGAAGTCCCAGCCGAAAATACGAAAAGAAAAAGTGCCAAATGAAGCTCCCAAAGGTTTTCAAAGGATATCCATCGGATGACACTCTCCCATATTGAAAGTGGTCCCACTCCGTCGAAAACTATATGAAGTGGCACTGAACAGACTTCGAAGATGATATTGACAAAATCATATGGATAGCATGTGTGATGGACGGAAAGGCTGGTACTTGGTATGATGCAAGAGCCGAGTATATGAAGAAATACTTCAAGGTGGATGAATGGAACCCCTTTGTCAGTGTGATGGAAGAAAGATTCCTCAATACACAATAAGAGAGGAAAGCCCTTGGCAAAATGAGACAACTCAAGTACAAGGGAGATATCGAGAGTTACCTGATGGACATGGAAACCCTGAATTACAAAGTATGCCTAGTTGGTACCCTGTGGAGGACTCTGCTGAGGGATGGACTTTCAGACAATCTCCAATATCGCTTGTAAACCACCAAACGAGAACCTCGAAACAATATCAAATATGTGGAAAGTATTCGAAGGGTTCGACTGGCAATGGAAAAATACCTGACGCTACAAAAGAAGCAGTCTTCGAAGGATACCTCTACAAGCCTTAAGGAAAATGACAAGAAGTGGACACCTCAGGATGAGGGGGATCAAAGAGAAGACACACCCAGTGATCGAGGATCAGAAGGGAAGTCTGGCTCTAAGAAACCCAAGATGAAGGACAAGAATAAAGCCCAAACTCCTGTCCATACAGACAAGAAGAAAGCCTTGGAAGGATTTGCACCCTCTCATGTTGAAGCACGATTTGGAAGGAGCAAGTGTGCTCGCGGTGGCATGGACAACCATCAGTGCAAGTTTTGCCGAAAATCCATTGTGGCTTCATCCTCCAAAGGCAAAAAGCCAAAACCCAAGGATGACCATCCGAAGTATGTCTTGACTGCGGTAGGAGCAGCTGGGAACAAGCCCAAGGCTTGGGATTCTGCATTGATATAAATTCATGAGGTAGATTCTAATGATGAGGTGACCATCGATTAAAGGATACTGTGGTACAGTCCAATGATAGAGGCAGTGGTACTGATCCATATGGAAACGGGGATAGGAACGATAGTGTTTTCCTTATATAGTTTGCTTAATTAGGATTGAATAAAAGGATGGCTGAGGATGAGTTCAGTACTCAAATTGTGCTGGTCACATAGAATTCCGTTAGAAAGCAAAGTAACCATACTTACGAACCCGTCCATACACTACAACTCTTACCAATCTGATACTCACGACCTGTTGTGCCCGGAGCTGTGTCGAAAGGCAGTTCATTATGAGTACCTCTCGAAAACAGAAGGTTTCGCCTTGCAGTCTTTTTACCATTTTCAAGAAACCAAAACATGCGCCACCCAAACCCAGGTCAGGTAGAAGACTTGAAGTAAAAATGTTGATATCATTTCGACGAAAAGAAAACATCCCAGCAACAGTTTCACTCGATTCTGGATGTACAACACCCATTGCCTCTGGGAAATGGAACGCGGAACATAATGTCCTACTTGTCACCCGAAAAGAACGGAAGGAAATCCAGAACTTTGCCGGAGACACAGTAGAGAATTGCGGATGGTGCTACACCTTCCCAATTACCTGTCAACAAGGAGACCACTATTACAAAGAGACCTTTGAGATAGGCCAATGGAAGATTCCTGTGATCTGATGCTTCCATATTGGTGGATTGTTAAAATAAAGCCAAAGGATTCACAGATGGGGGAATAATTAGCTTTGAGCGCGAGGAATGCAAAAAGACATGCACAAGGCATAACTGCAATTCATTTATTAATGAAATCGATGATACTAGACTAGATTTCGGGAACGATCCTCGATGGATTGAAATTATTGGAAACATTAAAATCAATGACAAGGACGAAATGGAGAGTGATTGGATTGATAGGATTCCACAGCAGTATTGAGATTATAAGTCCCTGTACAATGGGGAGGTCTCCAATGTTTTGCCACCTCACCAATCATTTGACCATGCCATTGCTATCCCAGCAGGAAAAGAACCTCCTTCGGGATCTATCTATGCTCTGTCAAAAAAAGAGCTATCAGTACTTAAGGAATTCATCAAGGAGATGCTCGACCAGGGAAAGATCCGCCCAAGTAAATCACCAGCAGGTGCACCTATCCTCTTCGTTCCAACACATCATGGCAGGGACCTGCGATTGTGCGTAGAGTACCAAAGACTCAACAAAGTCACTATCATGAGTCGAAGACGGCTGCTTCTAATGAACGAACATCGACATAGGATACAAGGTGCTAAGCTCTTCACCAAGATTGACCTCAAGGCAGGATTCCACCTCATCCGAGTCAGGGAAGGAGATGAATGGAAGACAGCATTGTGCTCAAGATACGGTCTATATGAATATACTGTCATGCCTTTTGGTCTTGCGAATGCCCCAGCTACATTTCAAGATGCTATGGAAACAATCTTTAGAGACATGCTTGATAGAGGACTCCTTATCTATATGGATGACTTCTTGATTGATTCAGAAACAGAGGAAGAATATACCCAAATAGTCCTGGAGGTACTCCAACGGCTAAAGGAAAATAACCTCGCAATCGCACCAGACAAATGTATATGGCATGCCTCCAGGGTGGAATTCCTTGGATATATCATATCTTCGGAGGGAATTGAAATGGCCCTGGATAGGATCGAAACTATTCTGAAATGGCAAGAACTCAAAAGCAAACAAGATGTTCAAATGTTCTTGGGATTTGCCAACGTGTATTGACGGTTTTTCGAAAGATTTGCAAGAAAAATGAAGCCTATTACAGATCTCCTCAGGAACGGTGTTCCATATGAGTGGACTCATGAGTGTGCTAAGGCATTTCAGAACTTCAAGGATCAGGTCACAAGAGCCCCAATCCTGAAGCACTTCGAACCTATTCGTCAAATAGTTGCTGAAACCGACGTGGGTGATTTAGCTATTGGAGCTGTGCTCTCTCAGGTCATCGATGGACAATTGCATCCCATTGCATTCTACTCCAGAAAGATGGATAAAGCTGAGATCAATTATGATGTCCATGAGAAGGAATTAGTCGCTATAGTAGCAGCATTAAAAGAATTGAGACGATACCTTAAAGGAGCTCATTATTGGATTTAGATCTATACAGATCATAAAAACCTCAAGTATTTCACCACTACAAAGATCTTAAATAGACGACAAGCCAGATGGGCACAAGAACTGGCTGGTTATGATTTTAAAATATTCTACTGTCCAGGAAGTGCAAATGGAAAACCCGATGCATTATCTAGGAGTCCGAAGTATCGCCCAAAAAAGAGGCGAGGTAGTGTTGAGGAATATGAAAATCAACCTATATGTCAAGTCCTCAGACCTGACCAACTTATGTCAGTTGAGGGAGATTATGCTTGGACATCAGCAGCTAGAGCTAAAGGCTCACCAATAATTGTTTTGTCTCTTCAGTTACGAGCAGAACCAATTATCTTTTGATCCCAAATATTGAAATCCATACCTGTGGTCAAGTTCGATAATCATATGTACCAGGACGTCATCTTATCCGGTCAAGATGATGAAGATTGGCTTAAAGCATACAACAGGGCATTGAAAGGAAAGGCGGATGAAGATGTCACACTTGAAGACGAAGTCCTTTGGTATAAGGGAAGGCCATGGGTCCCTGATAGTGTGGATCTCAGAAAGATGATTCTGCAGGAAAAACATGACTCTAAAGTAGCTGGCCACATGGGCCAGAAAAAGACGATTGAACTTGTGCGAGGGAACTTCTTTTGGCCCCAGATGGATTAATGGATTGAAGACTATGTTCGTTCATGTCCCGATTGCCAAAGAAACATCGCAGCGCGCCATTTAAGATATGGACTATTGCAGCCGCTAGAGCTGGCGTACAGACCTTCGGATGAAGTATCCATGGATTGCATTGTGGATCTACCAGTGTCAAACGGGTGCTCATCCATATGGGTAGTAGTGTACTGCTACACAAAAATGTCACACTTTATTCCCCTGACAGAGGGAGAAAAGAAGGCACCAGACTCAGTCCGTATATTCCTAAAAGAGATATGGAGACACCATGGAATACCATCTACAATTACCTCAGATGGAGACACAAGGTTTACATCCACGATTTGGAAAGGCATAGTGGATACACTAGGAATCAAGTCCAAGATGTCTTCACCCTTTCATCCGCAAACTCATGGACAAACGGAAAGAGTAAACCAAACACTGGAATGTTATCTCCAAAACTACTGCAATTATGAACATGGTAACTGGGAAGAGATGTTGCCCATGGCAGAGTATGCCTATAATAACTCTCTTCATTCCACAGTTAAGATGACACCATTCTTTGCAAATTATGACTATCACCCTCGAACGAATTGGCCAACTGCAGAAAGTTCGCGGAATCGCACTTCTCAGAACCATATTCAATGGATGACAAGTGTACATCAGCGATGTCGTCAATGACTCAAAAAGGCTAGGGAAACAATGAGAAAGTACAACGATAGAAAAGACAAACCTGCACCAGTATACCAACCAGGAGATTGGGTTATGCTAAATAGTAAAAACCTTAAAACCAGGAGTCCAGCAAGAAAACTGGACGCCAAACTCCATGGTCCCTTTAAAGTCATGAAAGTTATATTACCTACAGCACTTAAACTTGAATTACCATTAAGATGGCAGATTTATAATGCTTTCCATGTATCATTAGTTGAGCCCTGTCACATTGCTTGTAATCCAGTTCGAGATCCACCAGACCTGGACGCCATGGTTACAGATCAGCCTGAATTGGGATACAATGTCGAAGGCTATGAATACCAAACAGGGTATGAGGTAGAGGAAATCATGGGCAGTCAATTCAATAAGGAACGTAAGAAAGTGTTATACCTGGTCAAATGGAAAGGATATCCAGAAGAGACACATTGGACAGAGGAGCCTTATGAGAATTTTGATGATAAAAAGCTACTGAGGGAGTTCCATGTGGGAAATCCTCAGGTGGCTAAAGATAAGAGGTTATAAGTTGAGATTGTACCTTTCCTCCGGGGAGATTTAGTTGTACAAGGAGGTTTTAATGGCAAGCAACAGACTGAACAATTAGGATATGGTTTTGGCAGGAAGCTGCGAGTTGACCAGGGTTAGAAGAAGGAAGATAGGATCGAGGACGACCTAGTGGGAGGGGGAGGTAGTGTTAGACCTTTCAGATTGGTCATGGTTCCGCGGTCATGAAATATCACTCGATGGTGTTGTTATTGGACAATTGATTAAAGATCATCAGTGATGAACCAGTACTATTACCACACCAATGACCGCCAGGCACGAATCCATCAACCACACCATTACTACCCACCCTCGAGTGTTGTCACAGGTTGCAATGGTGTGTTACTATAATGCAAACACTCATCGCTATATTCCCTATGGACAGAAATAAGGAATGATGCCAGCCATCGTCACCCCTATACAAAGTAGCTCTCGATTGGCACTAGGTATGGCCAGTAGGAGGAAAACACCTGAGCATGATATGAGAGAAGGCTACTGAATGGTACAAGGAGCCAGATTGTCTGGAAGACAACAGTCCGATGGATACCAATCACTCTGGGGATGTATATCAGAAAGATACTGTTGGTTCGGAATGACTAGAGGATAAGAAGAATACCGTTTGCTCGGAGGAAGTTCAGGCCAACTGGTTATCAAAGAATTTGGATTGGAGGATGTAAGGATGGTGAGCATTTACCCAGAGGAAAGCGTAGTTAGAATTAGCAGTTAGTGTGCAGAGGGAAGAGGTATAAAGACCTCTCGATTATCTGCTGCAATAGAGTGCAACCTTCACACGACGGAGAACAAGCCTTAACAATATATTCGGATTGGAAAGCTATTCTACATTTATTCTATTCTGATTACTTACTACACCTGAGTGAAGCTTCGCAGTGAACCAGCTATTAGTCGTTGTAGAAGTCCTATATCATGTCCGATAGCGAGACATGATACGGGGATACTTAGGGGGGATACTTCTTGTTGAGTGTATCATGCAGTCGATTTCTCCCGCGTTACATTACCCAATTACTAGGCTCCTCGAACCAGAGCGGCTCTATCTTATGAATTCCGTTTGGATGCATCGGCAAGAAACATTTCCGTCCGAGCGGAATGGCTCCGTCAAAGTGAACGCACTCCGTCAGAGCCCTCAGAGACACCCCGGAGGCGGATTACTCTGCGCCCGGGGTCAATTCCACGGGTCGCGTTGCATAACGCCCTCCGATCGCCGTTTCGCCGTTTCTTCTCGCTCTGTCGGTCTCCCATTTTAAACTAGCACTCTGGCGTTGTGGCCAACTGTGACCATACGTCGGAATGGGTTCATTGGGTACACGCTTGCATAGGAATGGCAATGCAATGGGTGACGCTGCGAAAATCTGTCCTCGCGTTCCTTCCACATTAAGCTCGAGGAGCATAGGCAGGTGAGATCATATCATACTACCCGGCCGTGAGAATCCACACAATTGGGTGGATCCACGAAATCTCACTATATTATAATACGGCATGTATTATCTAAGGCTCTCTATATTCATCCATACATACACACGATGATACAGGAATAATGTAGATGGACTCAGCGACCGGGAGTATATATTTGGGAGACCCCGGAGTAGAAACACATCATCGCATTATACGAAATACACACTCTATCTTTCCCATCTTGTGATCTCACTCGCTCTTTCCACAATCTCGTGGATGCACGCAATTGCGTGGATCCTCGCTGCCGGGTAGTATCATATCTGCTCACCCTCATTGTACGCTCCCATTCGGATGCCATGCGAGGTCTGGCGGAATGTTGATGATAGGCAGAATGCCTTCTAGCTCCACCGTTTCACCACATTGTGATCGAGTGAACTTAGAGATGGACTCCGAGGCTGTGATCAACCGAGTTTGGAGATGCACTTGGAGGCCGTAATCGAGCAAGTTTGGAGATAGACTTGGAGGCGGTGATCAAGCAAGTTTGGAGATGCATTTGGAGGCCGTGACCGTGCGTCAATCTGGAGGCAGTAGTTCTGGAGGGAGGCGTGACAGGAGCTGAGACTCTATTCATTGGTTAACTCGGAATTGTGGGAATGTAGAGAATTGCGTACTACATGGTCTGCCGAGAGATACGAGACTGGCTGCGAGTGGGAGACAGTTGATGTAGCAGGAGACAGTTGATGTAGCGGGAGACAGTTGATGTAGCAGGAGAAAGTCGATGTTCGGTGATGCAGTATACGGTGTATGCTGTACTCGGTGTATGCCGTACTTGGTGTATACTGTACTGGGTGTATGCTGTACTCGGTGTTAACTCTTGATCACGGCATTGTTACGGGGTTGGTATCCACCTAAGTATAGGTACTTTAAGCCCAAAGTTCTACTTCAAGGTTTTGTTCTCCTGCCGTAGCTATTATGATTTTTTACGCGTAACTCCAAAAAATAGGAGCGGGAAATAAATATAGTTCCTAAACGCAGTTAGGACAAATGACTATAACTATCTCCGATGCCTCAAGTCTTATCGCAATCAAATCAAATCTTGATGTAAGACAATGCTGACAATATATATAGTTGAATGTATATATCTTTGGCGTAGCTTTGTATAGTAAATCCTAATGATTAATTATTATCTTAATATCATTCCGTATAATTAATCTCGGTTAGTATCGTGATATTATTTCTTATAATTAATCTCGGTGATTAATTAATCTCGTGATTGTATTTCGTATAATAAATCTTGGTGTTTTAATCAATATCGTAAGTTGATGGTGCAATTAATATTGACGCGTATCGTCACAAATCCAGTTCCCCATATCTCTCCTGGATAATACTGGAGTTCAGATATTATCAGCAATATTACGTCTCTGTGTAATCTCCCAATTCCTTGGCTTCCCAGACTATATCGTAGATACTAAGTCTACGCACCCTGATTGCGCTTCTTCAGAATAATACTGCGGACTCTATTCCTTTCGTGCTTCGACAGTGATCCAGACTCGCTATCTCCCAAGAGATTATCCAAAACTCTAGTTGTATAGTTCCTAGTAATATCGATTGTATCCTGGATAGAGTTTTCGAAGTAATTCACCGATAGCGCGGACCCTGAATTAGGTCCCTTGAAAATTCTTCCAGACCGAGTCGGATTGAGCAGGGGAAACGTCTTCCTTCGCGCCGGATGAGCCAGTTGATTTTGCTTGTTATCGAATGACTACTGATCGTCCGAATCCAAACTTAATTCAGGAATATCGTCTTCCGGGATCAAGCGTACTTTCTTATCAGGTAATGGGGACACTATACAGTCTCCAAGATATTCTGACGGGAATATCTTATATTGTCGATAATAAGTTAATATCTCCGTAAACTGAATAATACTTGCTAGCCACCAGATACACTGAGCTGCAAATGACTCATCCTCTTTTTCGAAACGATCCAACAAAGCACTGAATGCCCAGAGTATCACGTCGTAATCGTTATCAAAGGTGTGATTAACCATGGGGCGGGGGAACCGCGTACAATCCTAATACATAATACTAATAACAATAATGATAATAGTGTAAAGTTGAAAACAACAATAATATTTCAGGTTGTTCTTCGCAGGTGAGTATCGTTCTTCGTAATCGGGCTGTCCTCTCCAATGCCGTAGCCTCGTCGTCTCTTTATAGTTCTGTCTTGGACTGCCGTAGCTTGTATCCGAACCTTATCTATGATTTCATCTGCCTTATCTTCACAGAGTACATTTAATTTAGGCAACTCCCTAATTTGATAGTGGCCACACTTCCCAAAGGTTATCGTGTTCTTGCATGAGTGGTTTTGGAGAGTTACTCTCCTGATAAGAATCAGGCCATCCTCGGCAATAAGATGACTTTCAGACCATCGCTTTTGACTTAGATATCTCGCAACTCGTATATTTTGGATAGTCGGAACACTTCATCGCCTGACGTGGTTATTTGAAGTCGTTTATTACAGTTTGCTTATCTTTATAGATTAAGCAACAACCTTCACCATTGAGGCTATTTGGTTCAACTGTATCAGAGACTTACGTGGCGGACCACCATTGCTCTGCCAACATTTAACAGGATGGATACATCGGCTTTAACATCCGATAGTATTTTTTAACCTAACTCTTATCATCCCTGCCAGGGAGTCGGAGGTGTGCAGGGACTCATATCATCATCTCAACGTCTCAGTTAATCAGACACACCATACTTCGGCCGAGACTGTTCTCTTTGACCGGGGAGTACCCGAGTTGTTCCAGCGCCTCAAGGGTGTGGCTCCAAGTCCCACGTACTCGCATATTGGCTGACGTCTGCCTGTCACATAGCTAGGATATTACTCCCTACTATAGTGACTAGTCCCGCTAGTTTAGGAAAAGTAAAAGTGGTTGGAAAATATCCGCTCGGCAGCAAACTATTCCTTTCGATCTGGCATCATAGCTGCATCATCAAATCAGCTCTACCGTAGTATATGAGCTTTCAATGAAGCCGATCCGAACATCCAATCGACTCGAGATTCCTATTCCCCTGCTACGGTTCATACATATACATACTCCATTCCTTATTGAAGAGCTGTTGTTACGTACTCCGGTATTATAGACCTGTTTGTAAGCTCCAGGACTATTGCGAAGTACTTATACCTCTGTTAAGCTTAACACCTTACAGGCATGGAGAGATAGAGAGGGATGACTTAACTTTGTGATTTTAGGTGATAGTAGAGGAGATGGGACAAATGATCATGAGAAACTAGGACTTAAGAGAATTTTGTGTGCGTGTCAATTCACCATCCCCAATAAGGCAGGTATGAGTGCCGATCCGGCGTGTAATAACACCGATACAAGGTCTTCCCAACCCAATCAGGCAAGTGTACTCCTGATTTCTCATATCAGCTCGTATCCTCCACATCGTTCTCATCTTCATCCCCCATCTCTCTCTTTCTCATCCACATCTCAACCATCATACCAGAACACAAAGTTAAGTCATCCCTCTCTATCTCTCCTTGCCATGATCATGAGTTGACCCCGAGTACAGCATACCCTGAGTACAGCACTCAAAGATTGTGTGTCTTCCCTTCATGCTCATGATTACGAGTTGACCTCTGATTGTAGCTTCAGCTTCCAGCGTGCCTCCATATACGATCGACTGCCATCAGCCAGCTCTCCATGAGAGCTCAAAGGTAAAGTAACCTTGCCACATTCCCACGGCGGCGAGTTAACTAACTGATGAAAAACGGTCTCAGCAACCGGCGCGCCGTCCATCGACGACCTCCAAGTACTTGTCCAATCTCGCTCGATCATGGCCTTCAAGTGTATCTCCAATCTCGCTCTATTACGGCCTCCAAGTTCATCTCCAAACTCGCTCAATCACAGCCTCGAAGTGTATCTCCAAACTCGCTCGATTCCGGCCTCCAAGTTCGCACGATCACGGCCTCCAAGTGCATCTCCAAACTCGCTCAATCACAGCCTCCAAGTGTGTCTCCAAACTTGCTCAATCACAGCCTCCAAGTGTATAGCCAAACTTGCTCGATTACGGCCTCCAAGTTCTCACATTCACGGCCTCCAAGTGTATCTCTTCGTTCACTCGATCCTGGCCTCCAAATGCATCTCTCAACTCGCTCAATTACAACCACCAGGTACATCGTTAATGAGTGACGGCGGGTGTACGGAGATACATGGGTAACCAAGGTGGACATTCACTTGATCGTCATCTTCAGGCCCACCTCGAATTGCTGACAATCCCCGCGTGCTGCCAGTCCAGATATACCGTTTGTAGATAGGTAGCTATTTACATACATAGATATATAGATGAGAATACAAACTGAATGCATAAGTTTTGAAAATCGTTGAACGATAAGTAGTAGCTATGATTTCCAGGCCAGAGAAAGGCATAAACATCGCCAGGTGTTGTGTAAACGGCTTCAGCATAACTGCAGCCACTGCGAAGAGTGTAACACACGTGTCGTACTGATGGAGCTTATACGTCACCGAAAAGTGAATGAGGTAGGTGTGCAATGCGACGTGCAGCGTGTAATTCTCCGTCAGAGGGTACCAGGTTCCGTCAGAGCCGTCAGAGCCGTCCAGAACACCCGGGTGTTTCTGACGGAAACTAGGGTCGTTGCTGATGTGCTCAATGGGCGTGTCAAGGTGCTCCTCTGATCATGCTCGAGTACCATCTGCGGCCAGACTAACCGTAAGAATATATATAGAGAGACTTAAACAATGCATGCCATCTTATGATGTAGCAAATCATGTGACCGTAACAGAGACAAATATGATAAGACGAAATGCCTTGTTGTTATGTAAGGACCACTGCTGTGAGAATACGGCACCAAGTCTCCCGCTGAGCTGCGCAGCGGTCTCGGCTGCTCTCCTAGTATCCTGCAGTTCTGGGCAGAGGTCTCACGAGCTCCAAACTTTGACCATTCTATAAGTCAAATCTTGTAGCATCCTGAATACACCTCCATAACTGCAGGTGCTTTCAGGAACACCAGAGAATGCTCTTGCAGAGTCTGAGAGCACTTTGCTTAGCTTCACGGGGGTCTGGGAGCATCTAGAAGTACTTAGAAGCACTGGTGAAGTAGCCCGGAGTGTCTGAGAGGATTGCGTGTTGCTTCCGGACCGATTAACATTTTCCTGATATATTGGGGTGCCAATCTGTGTGATTTCTGCGTCAATCAGATCTTGCCTTATTCATATTTTACTCCTGATATCTGCTGCTGTACACTGTTTGAAACACCCTGTGTGCTATATCTAAACACCTTCTGGGGGGGGGACCAGAGTTGTCAATCTGAATTGTAGTATTCATCAGGCAATGGGAACCTGGTTGGTATGTTGGTTTCTAAGTACCCACTATCGCAATCTTGATTGTTTGTCAAATTGTTGGTGAAGATGGCATTGAAAACTCTTGCCTTGTAGAAACAGCCCTAGATCTGCTTCCATGGCACTGGAGGTAACCAAGAACTAGTAATATTGGTGTTGATTCTAACTTCCACTTTTGAATCTAATTCTGGCGCCTAACTCGTTATTCCATTACAGTCTGGGTGCAGACTGGCCATCAAGGTTTCATCTGGTGCCCAGAGAGACATATGGCCCAGTGCCATGAATGTCAACGGTGTATGAAATTTTGTCAGCACTACGTACCATCGCATTATGCCAATGATAAATCCACACCTCTGCTGCATATCTGCTATTGGTGGTGTAGTTTGTTATGACACAGCATGGAATCAATTCCACTACAACCTCACGTAATTCATGATACTGTTTGTCAACATTGCACTTCTGTAATAGCCATTTGACCATATTCATTGGGGCCTATGGAGTTTCTAACAACGGCAAGCAAAGAAGAAACAATCAGTTCACTGGATCTTTCCTGAAACCCATCTGGCTTTTCCATCATGCTGGACCATCTGCATATATCCAGTCAGATTTGCTGCATTGGAGAAGGCTGAACTCTTCTTCTTTCCAAATGAATACAGTTACTATCCAATAGTCCTGTGTACAGTAGATAATAATACACACTTGACTCCTTATCAGGCTGTTATCCAGCTACTGGCAGCAGGAGTTTGCAGGCACATTTGGGCATATACCTCAACTTTGGTGGCAAAGTATGCTTGGTAAGGATAGTATGTATCATTAAAGCTCAGAGATATTTGTGTGGACATTACGAGGCGATATGCAAATGGGGGGATGGTGTCTTTATATATATAGTTGTGCTATTCATCAGCAGAAAATATTTCCGTCTAGGCGAAATGGCTCCGTCGGAGTGGACGCGCTCCGTCAGAGCCGTCACAGACACCCCGGTGGCGGATTACTCCGCGCCAGGCGTCAATTCAACGCGTCGCGTTCCATATCGCCCTCTGATCGCTGTTTCACTGTTTCTTCTTGTTCTGTGGGTCTCCTATTTTAAACGATCACTCTTGCGTTGTGGCCAATTGTGACCATACATCGGAATGGGTTCATTGGGTACGCGCTTGCATCGGGATTGCAATGCGATGGGTGACGCTGCGAAAATCTCTCCTCGCGTTCCTTCTACCTGCGCGTAAAATGAAAATCTCTCTTTACTAATTATATGGGATTGCAAGGCGATGGGTGACGCTGCAAATATCTCTCCTCGCGTTCCTTCTACCTGCGCGCAAAATGCAATTCTCTCTTTACTAATTATACACATCATTCCAAGTCGCCAGATCTATGTGGCTATTGACAATCCATCGTTCGTTCAGTCCGTCTCCTGTCTTACTACTAGTGGCTATCTCTGGTATGACGTGCGCACAGCCGACAATATTTCCCACGCTGAAAACTTGCAAAGTAACGGCTGCCGGTGCTATTCTCACTAGTACAAATTTTGAGACGGGATCCAAGTTACCCTAGTTTTCAGGTATTGTCGTGAGCGCCAGGGCTAACCAGAACTCAACGAAAGCTCCATCCTCGTTTAGGAGTTTGATTTTGAATAGTCGTTGCAGTTGCCACGGGAGACGCCCATTCAGCGCGCCATAACACGTCCCCGGGCGTTGCTTTACCCATACCCAGTCGTTCTGTCAATCCCCTCCGCGCCAGCTCTGGCTTCCTGTGCATCGACACATCTGAGATATGCGTTCACCATCTAAACCCTCAACTTGAACCTTAATACCATGGTAAATACAGAGCTCCATTGCGTGCAGTTGTTCATCCGGTATATACGTCTTGTTATGACTCTTATCCTTGGTAAACTCCCGCATGCCGCTGTATATGGCCACACGGTGCGTTGCGTCATGTGTATTGTCGAGTAATGCTCTGAAGTCTTTGATGATAGTGTCAGGATGCTTTCCATCGCGGCGGTTTTGGGGCCCATGAATTCGGGCTTCGCATATGACTGGGAGCCCAGGAGGGCACCCAGATCAGTACCGGAAGGGAGGACTTTGCAGGCGGCAGTGCTGTCCTCCCGACGCTGAGCAAGGGCTAGGAGATTGAGCTCTCTGATTTCGAAGCAGAGAATGCGACACTGAACGGTGAGTACTTGCGGCAGGTAGTTGAGATTGTGATTGGAGGCGTTCCAACCGTCCTTGAGGTTCGTTTTATGTGCTTGTTCATGTCTCGCGGCAGAACACTGTTGCAAGGCTCTGTATCGACGAATCTGTTCGACCCAATGAGACATCAAGTGGATCTTCGGAAAGTTGAAGTCGGCATTCAACTCCTTGGAAACATCTATCTCGTGGCTGATATAATCCCGCCAGGCGTTCATTTCGCGCCGCTTCTTGGACTGCGTCCAGGTTTCAGCATTTGTTTTCTCATCTACCTTTCCCTTCTTCACGAGGTCCGTTCTCAGGGCATTGGCTTTGGCCTTCGCCTTTTTGCCGGCTCGCCCGAGTAAGAAAACATCTTTGAAGGTGTGAAAACGATGCATGGCGTCCTCCGTGTAGCTCAAAGTTGCATCATCACGAGATGTATATCGAGCATACATATACAATTCTAATAATGCCCGTGTGCACTCAATTGCGCGATTGAATATGGGACACTGAGCGGGGCTTCCGCCTCGTAGAGACTGGGTTACAACCCCAAGCAGGTACCGGCTCATTTCTTTCATCTCCTTCCCATTCCATTGAGAAACTTCCTCATATGACTTATTTTTTGGTGTGAGGTCGTGGTAAGCAGGCACGGATAACGAGATTGCATTGTACTTGTCAAGCCGTTGGTGCGTCTTCATGAAGTGGAAAATCCACTTCTGGAGGTGGTCAAGCATGCCGATCTGCATTGTATGGAGGAGGTCGGGCTTCGGGAGGTCGCTCACGATACAGGGAATATGTCGAAACGTGTTAAATCCTCGGTGGACATGGCGCGACAAGAGTTCGGCATCGGCTGCCTTGGTGTTGGCATTGCTGAGCGTTCTATATAGGTTGTGATCCCGCTGGGGGTGTTGCTTGTCAGAAGGGACACAATGTCCAAGTTCGTTCTTTTGACACTCGAACCAAAAACAGACATGCCGCTCGAGATGATGTAGGTCGCTATACTCAGGGCAATTTGCAAGCAATGCTGCTAAAACCGGTTTGCAACGCCTGAAGTTGCCATCTGCACAGAGAAAGTTGTAATACCCGCTCTCGGCGTTGGGATCTTGTTTAAAGGTGAGAGGCTGGAGTACCCGCCGGAGTACTTCGTTTAGCACCTCTCGGTTTGTTTGCCGCTGATCATCCAGACGCTTCTGAGGATTATTGCGGTTCTTGATTGGAATCGGCAGGAGAGCGACCATTACGACGCTGTGCGCTGAGGGCATCTGGCAGATCTTCGAAGATAGATTGCCAATTGTCATATATACAGGCCACTCTTTCTTGTCACCAGCAAAATTCGAGAGATGAGTTCCGTCGGACATGAAGATCAAGGGAACCAGCGTATCCCCCAGTCTGAGTGTTGCCTTAACCTCGATTAGCACGTTATTATCCTCGAGTATCTCTGCTCACCTGTGTCTCCCACCACCACCAGTCCGCAGTGTGCATTTCAGTATAGAGGAGTTTCGGTGGCGTATTGCTGTTAAAGCAACGCTGAGGGGCGTAAATGAGATGCTCGGGGTAGGTTGGCTGCCGCATCAACCATCTCATGCTTTTGATTATGTCTCGACTCCAGAATATGATAGGCCGTTGGTGATTGTCATTGCATCTCGTATCCTCGAGGGTGTGTAGTTCCCACTCCCCGAGAGCCTGATCATCTGGCATGCTAGCCATGAGCTTCTGGACGCCATCCCCGTTTTTGAAGCTTGGGAATCGCTGAGCGGTGTTTTCTTCTTTCAGAACATTGTCATAGTACGTCTTCATACCCTTCTTCTTGGTCCCACACTGGATATATTTGTACTCTTCACACATCGCAAACAGGTAGTAGGGAATGTTTTGTAGGTTCGTCCCAAGGCAACCCTGAGCGTCGCGTTCCCATGGCTCAGCAATGTGATCGCTCAGCGGAGCGCCGGCGCCGGGGTATGTTTCCGTCCGCGGCAGAGTAGGTGGCGGTGGTTGAGACTCCGAGTCTGCGATGTTTTCAACGTGTTCGAGGTGGGGAAACATGTCCAAGTCTTCGAATGAATCTTTGTTGGCGTTGAATTCATGACGCTGAGCGGGTTCAACGTGTCGGGGCGCGCTGCGAACAGTCAGATTCTTTGCAACTTGAAGGTGTTCAGGATGGTGTAATTTGATATGTTTAAGTCGCCAGCTGTCTGAGGTGAACTTCTTTCGGCATGAAAATTCGGGGCAAC